>RCNB010001893.1_pt1 | contig 13005 bp, 11 predicted proteins | sample 2041321 | NCBI WGS metagenome assembly RCNB01 (sample SAMN09708232, study PRJNA481090) | Marine sediment metagenome, whole genome shotgun sequencing project. | reverse complement strand
CCTTACTGATGCACTCCAGCTAACCCAAGTGAAACGAGCCAACAAATTCCCATCACCCAGCTCCCTGGTGAAATTCTTCCCCGGAGCATCTCAAAAGAGGCAAACGGCCTCATATTTTACTCAGAGCATAGGATTGGGCTGGATGATCGGTACTGCTGGAGAAGCAGGACCTGAAGCCCACTGGCATCATGGTGCAACCGGAGGCTATATCGCCTTCACGGGCTTTGTCAGAAAAGAAGATATTGGCACAGTAATATTGGTCAACAGAAGCCTCCGACTCACAGAGATGATCAGCGAGGTCTCTTCGGTAGACGAGATCGGCTTCAGAGTCCTAGAGTCTCTGTACACCAACGATTGAAGATCATATTGACTATACACAAGTATCTATTCGTACACGCTCGTAATGCACTATTGGATATATTTTTGTTCCTTTTTAGAGGGTGTGTATTCAAATAATTTTGTGTTTATACTTCTTTCATGCGTACTCTCATCAGAGGAAGCTGGGTTGTTGGATTTGATGGGCAGGAACATCGTCTAGTTAAAGATGGTGTTGTAGTCTATGAGGATGACAGGATTGTCCATGTGGGGAAGAGCTATAATGACGACGTGGATGAGGTCATAGATGCAAAGAGACGCCTCGTTATTCCCGGACTAGTAAATATTCACGCTGTCTCGAGTATCTGCATTGTCCATTTTCGAATCGATGGAGTAGGTATTAGGGAGTCTTCCTCACCTAATCTATCTGTCGACGAAAGAATAAGAAATCCACAAGTAAGCTTAACCGGAGAGGACCTCAGAACAAGTGCAGAGTTCTGCTTCGCTGAACTTCTAAAGGGGGGTGCTACAACCATCGGGGAGATAACCGCTTTCGGGACCACCGGAATTCAACCACCGATAGAACAAGCTGAGACTTTTGTGGAAATGGCTGGAAAGTTGGGGGCACGGGCATACATATCTCACCCCTACACAGACATGAAAAAGTATAGCGATAAAGAGGGTACACAGTACCACTATGCTAGAGAGGCTGGGTTAAGAGCGTTAGGTGACGCAGTAAAATTCTGTAAAGATAATGAGGGGATCTATGAAGATAGGGTAAAGACGATGCTTTTTCCATACATGTTTGACGCATGTTCAGAGGAGCTTCTCCGAGAGACAAGAAAGAAAGCAGATGAATTGGAAGTACCAATCCACATGCATACTGCCCAGTATCTCCCAGAGTTCTATGAGAGCATACGACGATATGGAAAGACCCCAGTTCACTTCCTCCACGACATCGGTTTTCTAAAACCCAAGACAATACTAACCCACCTTCTCTTCACAAGCTATAATCCAGTCTCCCAAGCACCCAACAGCCCCGTCAGAGACCCCAGAGACATTGAGATATTAGCAAAAACTGGGACCACTATAGGACATACTCCTGCTGTATGGGCCCGAGTTGGTCTGGGCCTCCAATCATATGCAAAATTCCGAGATTCAGGTGTCAACATAGCCATCGGAACAGACTCTTATCCAATGGACATGCTTATGGAGATGAGATACGCAGCTATCATGGGCAAAATAGCGGAAAGGAACAGGACCGCAGTCACCGCCAAGGATGTATTTAATGCTGCCACGCTGGGAGGAGCTAAAGCGTTGGGACGTAATGACTTAGGTCGCCTATCTCCAGGTGCTAAAGCAGATGTTGTCATAGTCGATTTAACAGGCCTTCACACAGCTCTAACTCATGATCCTATCAAGACTCTAGTCTACTTTTCGAGTCAGAGGGACGTTGAGACTGTAATCATTGACGGAAAAAAGGTAGTAGATAAAGGAAAGATTCCGGGATTGAATGAGGAAAAGCTTGCGAAACGAGCGGATGAGGTTAACCAGAGATGGGTGAAATCAACAGGTATGAAATACCCGCCTTCGTTTAAGGAATGGTCCAATTAATCCTCATTTATCCATGGAGATGCCATAAGGTATCGAGAATCCTCGCCAAGAGTCCCATTTTTTCGCAGTATTTCCCTACCAACCTCTTCACCTCTATTGTACACCGCCTCTTCGTTCAAGGTCTGTATCTTTCCCAGGTCTACAATGATTTTACCATCAATTATTACAGTCTCCACAGCTCTTCCACAAGCTAGACCATAGACGATGTTTTTCACTGGTTTAAAACTTGGAACCAGACCTGGAGAAAAAGTATTCAATAGTATGATGTCAGCCTTTTTTCCAGTCTCCAAGGAGCCTACCTGTTTGTCTATTCCAAGGGCTTTCGCCGCACCAATAGTTGACATCTCAAGCACCTTCTCAGCCGTCATAGCTGAATTGGAGCTATGCATCACTTTATGAATTAACGCACAAAACTTCATCGTCTGGAATAAATCCAAACTATCGTTCGTGGCTACACTATCAGTTCCCAGACCAACGGTTACACCCTTATCTAACATTGAGGGTACAGGGGTAACCACTGGGTTTCCACTCCAAGCATTAGCATTAGGGCAGTGTGCCACTGGGGTTCGCGTCTTTGCTAGTATATCGATCTCCTTATCGTCAACGTGGGTACAGTGGATAAGGAGGGAATCATTACCCAGTACACCAAGATTCTCAAGGTACTCCACAGCCCTTCCCTCATATCCGCTAAGACCTTCAAACGCTCTTCTAGGATCATTCCTACTGGATGCAAGCCGGTACTGCAGATGAGTTGCCCAACCAACACCCTTCCTGTTCGCTAGCTCTTTTGTAGCTAACATCATCTCATCTGTACACTGAGCCAGCATAGATGCCTCAACCATCACATTTACTCGACCGTTGCCTTTACCATGCCATCTATCTATGACCCGCTCGGATTCCCAGATCGCCTCCTTAACTGTCTCTGTTTTCTCCTCTGGAGCCAGCCCCGGGGCGTTCCAGCTACCCCTACCAAGTACCGCCCTCATACCTGAATCCACAATGGACTGAGCAATATTGTCGAAAGCCATACGATGAAAGTTGATATAATGACTATCTTGAGTTGTCGTTATACCAGAATGCAACATCTCAAGAACAGCTAGATCTGCTGATGCTCTACAAACATTCCCATCAAATAAGGAGAGCCTATCTACGTCCCAACTGTAATCACGTTTCCTCCTCGCATGACCTATAGCCCCATCTACACCAATCCCCCTAGAAAACATAGCAAAAAGATGAGAGTGAGTGTTAACAAGACCCGGTAATACAAGTTTGTTACGTGCATCAATAACCCGCAGAGAAGAATATTCAACTTTAAGCTTACTTGTCTTCCCCACTGCAACAATCATACCACTCTTAACAGCAACAGCACCATCTGAGAGGATTCTACGTTTAGAATCCACAGTAATTACTGTTCCATTGGCAATCAGAAAATCATCCATAATATACGTCAATCCATTATACTACTTAATCTATAATAATTGTAACAGGATTTGAATCACACATGAAAGAAAAGGTAGACTTACTGATACTTCACGGGACCCTTCTAACCATGAACGATTATGGGACAATAATCGAAGGAGGTGGCGTAGCAATCAAAGGGGATACAATAATCGACGTGGACAAATCATCAAAACTCATCAAAAAATACAGTACCGATGAGACAATCAATGCAAAGAGGAAAGCCATAATGCCTGGCCTTGTTGATACATATGGTCACGCAGGCCATGGACTAATAGGAGGTTTCCATAATCCCCTTCATGGTTGGCCTGCTGGTAGACTCTACTGGCAAGCTACAACCGAAGAATGGTGGTACGCTGAAGCCCAGCTAGCAGCAACTGAGCGACTACGTTTTGGGACAACCACCGGAGCATCCATCATTGGTTCTACCCCAGCCCGTACGGATAGCCCCATATTTGGCATAAGAAACGCCGAAGCATACGAAAAGGTAGGTATCAGAGCCGTACTAGGTGTTGGCCCACCAGACCTTTTCATTCCTCATATAGCCTCCCCATGGAGTGGAGGTTTCCTTGAGGAAGGAAAATGGATACAGAAGGAATTCACATATGATGATGCTCTCTCAAACGCAGTGAAAATCATCAAGAAGTGGCATAATGGAGCCAACGGAAGGATCAGAATCGCCCTAGCACCCGCCTATCTATTTGGACGACATACCACTAGAGGACGCTTCGGTCACAAGTATACCCCTGAGAACATACCAGTAATGCTTGAGAAAGCAGAGGAGATCAGGAAACTTGCCGACCAATACAACACTCAGATTCACACCCACATATTTGGCGGATCCATCGATTTTGCCTTGAAACATTTTGGTCGTGAACGAGTTGAAAAGTTACTTGGCACAGATGTAGTTATAGCCCACGGAAATGGTTTAACCCAAAGCGAAGTAGAAATAGTGGGTAAAACTGGAACCAACGTAGCCACAGCACCATCTACAGGTGAAAACGTATGGTATGGTTATGCACCAATACTTGAATTGCTGGAGGCAGGAGCAAACGTCACCATCTCCACAGATGGCTCTGCACCGCGATTCTCTTTCGACCTATTCAAAGATATATCCCGAGCTATGTGGCACCAATGGATAAAGCACAACTCCATGGAAGTATTACCCGGTGGAAAAGCTCTTAGAATGGTCACCATAGACGCCGCGAAAGCCCTTGGAATAGACAAACAGGTAGGCTCCCTAGAAAAAGGCAAGAAAGCAGATATAATACTCATAGACTTGGACCAACCCCATCTAACACCTGCGACATATTTGCCACACTTGTTAACGTACTATGTAAACGGAAACGATGTAGACACAGTTTTAGTTGATGGAAAGATACTGATGAAGGACAAAACGATAACCAGCGTTAACAAGGATGAAGTACTTAAACTAGCTCGAACAGAAGCAGAGAAAGCTTTCGAAAGAGTAGATCTAGAAGACTTCAAACCTTCAGACAGAACATTCTGGCACGGTACTCGCTACAAACGTGAGTAACATATACATTACATCTTCTTTTTACACGCTCGCGCGGTTTAAAGGATAAAGGATGAGCGCGATTTGTAAAAGTAGACCCCAATTTTGATATAACTGCATATACGCACGCGAATCTCAGGTACTCATAGCATACTTGTCGTGAATCCTATACATAGAACATATTAACAAAATGTATACTCTTTCATATGTGCTAGAAACAAAACAAAATCTAAGATTAGGTTTTATAGACTTCACTCGTGGTTTTGTAATGATCCTAATGGCCTGGGATCACGTTTCGGGATTTTGGAACCCAGGGAAAATGGGAGGCGAAGGACTTGGTGGAAACTTTCCAAGATATACAGACCTAGTTCAATTCCTTTTACGTTTTATGACTCATATCTGTGCACCAACTTTCCTATTTCTAGCAGGAACTTCACTCGCAATCTCAACTTGGAAAAGACGTAGTAGAGGGGAATCCGAGTTTAATATATCGAAAAGAATGGTGATAAGGGGTATTATACTTCTCATTTTATCACATTATATTGTAAGGCCTTCTTTCGGGATGAGAAACATATACTTTGGTGTTATTGCTTGTATAGGAGTATGCTTTATCCTATTCAGTATTGGCAGAAAAATATCTACAATAATGATTCTAGTTCTCTCCATTATTATAATATTATTTAATCAATATATTAACCTAAATTGGTTGCCAAACGAGCCATTTTGGACAATACTAAAGATCATAATTCATGATCCCGGAAGCAGTAGGACAATTGGATTTAGTGGTTTATACCCTGTTCTCCCCTGGATCGGTGTAATGGGTTTAGGTTGGTGTTTTGGAGATTATCTAACAAAGACATACTGGAATGACACCAACAAACTAGTAACCCCATTAACAATTAGCGGAGTAATATCAATTTGCTTGTTCATAATAGTAAGATGGATAAATGGATACGGAAATTTGGTGAATCGGTCAGGAACTTCTATCATAGCTTGGCTATCAATTTCCAAGTATCCCCCTAGTATTGCCTATTTATTATCGACTCTAGGATTGATGTCGCTAATACTAGCAATAGGGTTGAAGCTTGAAACTGCAAAAAGCATTTTGAAAGCTGCAGTAAACATTGTGAAACTATTTGGTCAAACTGCATTATTCTTCTACATGGTACATCTTCCATTATACCGGAATCTACCATCTTTATTGAATATTAAACGTTATAGTCTTAATTTATCTGGTGTTGCGGTTTTTTGGGTTTTAGGATTATGTTTACTATGGGGATTATGCAACGTATTCCTTAGAATAAAAAGGAGATATTCTAACTCCCTTCTTCAATATATATAACACATACATGCACAAGCATAGAATGAGTGCTAATCACTAATGAGTCTGAATAAAAATGGAAAAGAGAAGGGAAATATTCCCTCTTAGAATAAATCCCAGATACATGTGCGTAATAATAGAAAAATTGAGGGTACACATTCATTATCACAATTATTAAATCCACATGTAGCTTAATATTAATCAGGATAAATACTGAAATGATATGTCCTAAATGTAGCACTGACAATCTGGATGAAGCAAAATTCTGCATCAATTGTGGAACCCCTCTTGATGAGAAAGATGATGCTCAAAAGCCGGTTTCAAAGCCCCAAACGGATTGGAGGTACACAAGGCAACCCAGTAGAGCACTCCCGGGGTTAGTGATTGGCGTTATCATCATAATCATTGGTATAACCTCTGTCTTTGGCGGTGACTTTGGCGAGTTTATGGGAAATTGGGGAGAGGGTGTCGGTAGGTTCTTCGCGGATTGGGGAACGAGTTGGGGTAGTAGGATCGGTGCTTCCATTTTGATCATCATTGGTTTAGCAATCGTGTATCATTTTATGTATGGACGAGGTAGACGATAAAAACCTCAGTTTAATTTCTAACAAGAAATTGAAGATAAGACGTTACATACATGATTAATACACCAGATAGTATGTTCAAGAGGGGAGAGAATGATTTCTTCTGTTTCATATTAACCATGAACTAAAAACTTCTTCTCCCACATTATTTTATCAAACAACATTTGGTTAAAACTAAATATTTAGAAAAATATTTGCAGATTTGGTAAGATGTTAATCAAATCAATATTTCAACTTCTGATTAGTTTTATATTGGGTTCAATCTTAGAGCATTAATGGAAGCCCAAGTGCAAAAAGCACCGTCAAACAGAAAATTGTCAGTACTTCTCGCAGAGGATAACCTAGATGATGTACTAATCACAAAACGTGCATGGAAAAAGGGCAGAATAAACTCTGAACTTCATGTGGTCTACGACGGAGAAGAAGCACTGGACTTTCTCAATAAGAGAGGTAAATACAGTGAAGCTCCAAATGTATCTCTCGTACTATTAGATTTGAAGATGCCCAGAATGAATGGCCTTGAAGTACTTCAAAACATTAAATCTGATAAAGTACTGAAAAAGATACCCATAGTAATGCTGACAACATCCAATAGAAATGAGGATATCGAAAAAGCATATGAGTACGGCTGCAACGGCTATATTGTCAAACCAGTTAGCTATGATAACTTCATAAAAGCAGTCCATAAAATCGAAGACTTCTGGCTGGAACTCTCAGTCTCACCATTTGGTTATTAAACATTTTCACTTCTACGCGCGCGTAACTGATTAATGGCAAATGATGATAATTCAATCATTTAAGAGAAGATGAGGAGACCATCGGATCTTGGTTTCCAATCCTTTAATGTAGGTTTGACACCCCAATAATTTGTAGGTCTGTACATAAATATCCAGGGAGCGTCATCTCGGATAATAGCATATATTTGCCTGTAGATCTTCTCTCTCTCATTGTCATTTACAGTTTCTTGAGCCATAAGTATGAGCTTGTCCACCTTCTTGTTGGTATATCCTTGCCACCAGGGTCCTTTGAGATTAGATTGTATCTTCTCTCTGAGAACACGAAAAGTGCTCCTAGGGCTAGAGTCAAAGCAGCATGCATCGTTTATCTTTTTCTCTCTTACCATGTCGGCATATGCAGCCCGATCTTTATGCTCTACAACTTGAACATGTATCCCAACTTTACGGTATTGTTCTGCCATCAACTTAGTAAGTTGAGGGGCTTCATTCGGCATAACAGATGGGATATCCACAACAAGCTTCAAACCATCCTCATAGCCAGCTTCAGCAAGTAGACTCTTGGCCTTAACGGGATCATAAGTATACAATGGAGTCTCTGGGTTGTATCCAAAGTGGTGAGGTGTCAAATAACCGCTTAAGGGTGTAGCTGCCCCTTTCTTGATCACACGGATTATCTCATTCATATCTAAAGCATAATTCAAAGATTGTCGGACTCTTCTATCCATGCATGGTCCCTTCTGCGCATTACACATGAAAATAATACATAAACCACCATCCAGTTCCTGGACCTCTGCACCCCCATCTTGCAGAATGTGCTCCTTCCCTGCATAATTAATTCCTGTAGCGATATCCCCTTGACCATTTAAAAGAGCCTCAATACGGTCGGTTTGGTTCCTTTTTGCTATCCAGTGAATTTCCCTGTATTGGGGAGGACCTCCCCAGTATGCATCATGTACCTTTAGAACTGTCAGATTACTATCCTGCTCCAAAATTCTGTACGGTCCACTACCACAATATTCAATTGGCAGTTTATGGAGCTCGCTTTCAGGGCTGATTGGCATAGTTACCAGAAGATCTAAGAGGTCAGCCATAGGCTCCTCCGTAACTATTCTAACCGTCAAATCGTCAACTGAAGTAATACTAGCGGATCCCAAATAGCTACTATATACTCCTTGGGTACCAAAAGATCCCCCAATAGCTGGATCAAGTACACGTCCAAGAGTAGCAACTACATCCGAAGCGCAAAGAGTTTCTCCATTATGGAATTTAACATCACTACGCAGGTTGAATATCCAATTTCTCGCACCAGCTTCTACCGTCCAACTCTCTGCTAATGAGGGCTGGTATTTTCCCATGTTATCTGCTTTAACTAGGGCTTCATAAACAGTGAAAATAATGCTTAGCCTGTTTACCGAGTCACTACATATATGAGGATCACCGAGTGAAACTGAGGACTGTAATACTGTAACCTTATCCAAATGACCTGAAGACATAATAAGCAAGATATGTTACACCGATTTAAAACAATACAACCTAAAACTCAAAATTGTAACATTCTTGAAATAACTTCATCAACAAGAGCATAGTACGTATATTTTCCCTCTCTTCTATGTTTGACTAGACTTGCGTTTTCCAGTTTCTTCACATGATATGTCAAGTTGGGTTGAGTTAAATTTAAAGCCGCAGTCAATTCACAGTTGCACATCTCTCTGAATTTTAAAAGTAGCAGGATTTTGATCCTACTCTCATCAGATAAGGCATTATGGATTTTGGTATTTTTCAATATTTCATAGTTTTTGAAGAAGCTATCGGCTGCAGTTTGTAATTGTGATTCATGGTTTTCAGTGTCTTCCAAATCACAGAAGTGGGTCTCCAGTATTTTTTCCAGTGCTTTTGCTGCTTTATCATTCAAGTTTGATTGGGTGTTATCCATCTTTATATACCAACTATAAATCGCATAAATTATTTTAAATATGTTTATATGAATTCGATTGAATTGATGAAAAATGTCACAGGAGAAACAACACCTAGGGATATTCGAAAAATATCTTGCTGTCTGGGTTACCCTCTGTATGGTTTTAGGATTAATGCTATCCCAGTTTCTCCCCGAGGTCAGCTCTGCATTGAATGCTTGGCAGATAAGTGGCGTCTCTGTCCCAATCGGTATTTGTTAATTCTTAATGATGTACCCGGCGTTACTAAATTTCCAGATCAGTGAACTCAATAAGTTGATGAGTAATCCGAAACCCATTCTATTAACTATAGTCTCAAACTGGATTGTTGCTCCCTTGGTCACGGTTTTCCTGGCAAATACATTTCTACAGGGTTATGACCAGCTTATTGTCTCCATAATACTTCTTGGATCTAGCCCGTGTACAGCTATGGTATTGGTCTGGGGAGCTCTTGCTGACGGAAATCAGGAACAAAATGTGATAAACACCAGTTTGAATACCATAACCATCATTTTCCTTTATGCTCCTGTTGTCTCCCTACTTACAGGCATACAGAACATACCAATAGACAGGATGTTATTACTTGTCTCAGTCGGTGTATTCATAGGATTACCCATGCTACTCGGATACGTTTCCAAGAAGTACATTATTGGTACCAAAGGAGAAACATGGTTCCAGGAAACATACAGACCACTCATTGGCAGAGTCTCAATGTTAGCCCTATTGACGACACTGGTGGTCCTCTTCTCTCTAAATGGAGATGTTCTGTTGAACAACCCAGATTTAATGGTCAAAGTCTCAGTCCCCATACTATTGGGATTTGGGATTGTGGTCGTCTATAACCTTCTGGTCACTAAATATTTTGGTTTGAAGTATCGTGAGGCTATTATCTCCGTAATAATTGGTAGTTCAAGCCATTTTGAGATAGCCATTGCCACAGCAGTTAGCCTATATGGTCTTGGTTCACAAGCAGCTCTTGGCACTACAATGGGGTTGTTCTGGGAGGTACCCATAATGTTGGGACTCGTCTACCTTGGAAAGAAGCTGAGAGAGTATGGTTTCTGGGGAGAATGATTCCCATACTATCTCTTTCGCACTAAAGCGGCTGTTCCCTGTGAGTTGAAAGCCTTTATGAAGATACGAGCTTCTGCGTAGGCTATTGCTTCAAGAGTCTGAATGGTTTCATCGTCTACGCTGTGTATCCGATCATAAAACTCCTTGATAGCATATTTGACATTCTTACCGAATATCTCATTATCAGTTATACCCGGATTTTTGGGCTTGTACGTCTGTAAGGTCCAGTTGTACATATCCATGTATAATTCAGGCTGGTATATTTTGTATACGTCGAGAACAATATTCTGCCAGAAGGTTCCAACGTTACCCTTGATAATATCTCCCTTGGGGAACATTGTGTTGATGAGCTCCCTAGGAGTCCCAGTTATACCGTGCTGAGCGATACGTACATTGAAGTTGTTATCTCTGAGGGCTTTGGCCACTGCTTTAGTCTGGGGTATGTCGATGGATAACTGTTCAACGAGGTTTCCATGCTCATTGTATATGTTACCATGGGTAGACCCATTCGCAATAGCAATTACATGGGGATAAACACCGTTATCATTCAACGCTTTGATGAAGGTAACAGCCTCCTCAGGAGAGGTAACTATGTGACCACGCTCATTCTTCTTCCCGATCTCACCTACCTCAACTTCCAACCCATAGGGATTCGCACCCATTTTGGATTCGATATATTTTGCCAGTTCAGTAGTTACGTCAATGTTTAGTGAGAGAGCGGTTCTTAGGTTTTTTTCATTGACATCGAAGAGATATGAAGCATCAATCGCAAAACTAGTGAATCCGTGCTCGATCTGTGAGTCTATGAGAAGTTTTGCATCAGCTATATCCTCGGGGGTTCCCTTCTTCAAGGTGATATGGTCTGCGTGTAACGCCCAGATGTCAACACCAACCTTGCTTGCTGCAGCCTTGATCTGTTCAGCATAATCACAAGGTTTCATACCAGTATAACCGACGTCAAGGTTGCACTCAGATTTCGCTATCTCAAATATAATAGCCGAATCAAGATCCTTTGCTGCTCGGAATATTCCTTCAGCAACACCAGGTGTGATTCTCACGTTTGCTGCAAGGATAATAGCTCCTTTATCCTTGAGGGCTTCAAACATTATGTTTCCGGGGATTGGTTTGCCCATATATCTCACTCCTTATTCAAACTCTCAATTTGATCTATCTCTCGCCTGCCTCCAATATAGACAGGAATACGCTGAGATACAGATGTAGGTTTTACAGATAAAAGATCACGTACTCCATCACTTGCTGCACCCCCAGCATGTGTTATTAGGTATCCCATAGGGTTAGCTTCGAATAGGAGTCGTAGTTTTCCTTGCTCTCTACCTTTATAGGCAGGGTAGGTGAACACCCCTCCCTTGTGGAGTATTTGGTGAACATCAGCAACGAAGGATCCACTATATCGGAGCTTGTAACTTTCTGACTCTAATTTTGCTATGAATTTGATGTGAGTTGGCAACCATTCCTTACGAAGGGCTCCAGGCGCATAGATTTTTCCATCAGGAATCCTGATATTCTCTACTTGTAAAAAGTATTCATCTTTATCATTAAACACGAACTCGTGAACTCCATCCCCCACACAATAAGAAAGAGTTGTAAGAGGTCCATAGAGAATATACATAGCTCCAACCATCATACAACCTGGACTCAACACGTCTCCTCTGTAAAAACCTACAATGGTACCAACAGCAAGGTTAACACCTATGAGACTTGATCCATCCAAAGGGTCTATTGTAACACCGAGGTTTGAGGATGATTTAAATGATAATACCTCTGGCTGCTCTTCAGATGCTAGATTACTCACGAGACCGGAGTGTCCCAATTCCTGGATTAACAGTTCATCAGCCCATTTATCCATGGCTAATTGCGTTTCACCATAGACATTAGATGTGTCGGATACACCCTGCCTTGATACGAAACCTTGGCTGATCTTCTTGCCAACATCACCTACTTTTAGAATGACTTTTTTAAGGTCCTCTTCACAACCATTTAGATGCTCACGTAGAATCATTCAGCCCACCCAACTAAAAACTCCAAGGAATACGGATAAACATACGGATCACTGAATATATACAACCATTTCTGTAATATCAGCAAAACGTGATGCATATTACCTGACTCTTATGTAGTAATACATACCTCCTTTTAGCTATTATCAAATATATTTAACAGGATAAATGGAGAAAAGAGGCTCTAGTTCCGTGATGGTAACATCGGAGCAAGATAAATCCTTTCTTACCAATAAAAGGTCAATATAAAGTTTTGAATAAGAAGGGTAAGGCTATTCATACCCGTTGATGGTTTAGGAAATGATTAAGTAGATAATTCAATATGAGAGAATCTAAATTCTAGTAAGTTCGTAATAAACATGTGAACGTTATGAAATGCCATGAATGTGGTAAAGAAATGAGTTGCGAACCTAAGA
>RCNB010001892.1_pt1 | contig 13006 bp, 14 predicted proteins | sample 2041321 | NCBI WGS metagenome assembly RCNB01 (sample SAMN09708232, study PRJNA481090) | Marine sediment metagenome, whole genome shotgun sequencing project. | reverse complement strand
GATGATGATAGTATATGTTCGTTCAGAAAGAAACATCCAAGCCATGAAGGAGAAACTGTCGAAGTTCAGGGATGAAGTTATCAAACAATTATAATTTTTTATACTTCGTAGGCGATGACTCGTCCAGTTACAGGATCTATCTGGAATTTGAAATGCTTAGTTTCTTTACCTAACAATCCTTTTTTTAGGAGTACATCACCTTCAACCTCCCAGATATCCAGCTGGGAACCTGGCTTATACCATGCTTTTGAGAATGAGACATCCTTCACTTTGTTTTTCCCGAACTGAGCATTAAGGTACCGTACTGCTGCTGCTTGTGCTTCACCTGCATCTTCGACAGCGGACAAAATATCACTATCTATGACACCGAGGAAGTATTTAAAAAAAATCGGTTACTATTACATTCAAAATAGAAAAAATTGATATATTTTTACGGTTTTATTCAGTGGAGATAAATAAAGTTTAAATGTGATATAATATCCACTTCATCCGATTCGAGAACTCACAAATAACTGAGGCGTAAAATTTGGCTGGAGTTAAGAAATGTGATCCTAAATGCAGAGATTTTACATGCAATAAACGTGCTTTGAGATTCAGAAGCAGTAAGGCATATTGTGAATGGGCCCAAGAAGCATGTAATTCACTCAACTGTACATATGCAATTTGTAGGAAAAGACAATTACTTGATAATGGAGATTGTGGTTTAACCATTAAAAGAAGAACACGAGATAGTAGAGGTCCTGAAGACTTTGCCATGGATGATGACATTATTATACGTGGAAAATCATTCAAAAAGACCAAGAATCGTGATTTCTACTAGCCCTTTACCAGTGGATAAATAAGGACCTAATCAATCCATTTCCAGGATATGCGGCGCGACATCCGAGCGGAGCTAGCTGGTAAAATACCTGAAGATAAGATACCATTAGTGGTACGCAGTTTTGATGTGATAGGCTCCAAAGGGAAAGCAGTAGCAATAATTGAGGTTCCTGATGAAGTATCAAAGTACAAGTCTGAGATAGGAATGGCTTTGATGCGTGTACAACGTAATGTCAAAAGCGTTCTCCTCAAAGCATCAGAGAGAACCGGGGACTATAGGACCAGAGCTATGACAGTAATTGCTGGTGACCTAGATACCGAAGTAATTCACAAAGAATCGGGATGCCGCTTTAAACTGGATCCCAAGAAGGTATATTTCTCTCCTCGAGAGTCCCATGAAAGAGAGAGAATAATCGGAGATGTAAATGCAGGGGAAAAAGTATTAGTCATGTTTAGCGGTATAGCCCCGATACCTATCTGTATAGCTAGATTCCATAAAGATGTCACATGTACAGCAGTTGAGCTTAACCCATATGCTCATGAATATGCTGTTGAAAATGTGAGACTAAATAAAGTATCAGACCGAGTTACACCAATTCAGGGAGATGTTCGAGAGGTGTGTCAGGGTATGTCCCCTTTTGATAGAGTCTATATGCCATTACCAAAGGGAGCTTACAAATTTCTTGACGTGGCATCCCCTCTCGTCAAGGATAGAGGTACATTGGGGCTCTATCATTGGGCTCCGGAGGATGACCTTTGGACTGAAGCAGAACAATTATTACATGATGTTTTCAGCAAAGAGGGACGATCTATTGAAGTGATTCATAGGGTGAAAGTTAGTCAATATAATCCCAAATACTGGAAAGTAAGATTAGATGTTAAAATTCAATGAAAGGATTGATATTTCAATTTTATATCAACTTGATTAATGCCTTGACCACAGTCAGGGCAAAACCTTCCGAAAAAATCAATCCTTGACCCACAGAACATACAATATTTTATCAGAGGAACTTCCCGCTGACTTAAGGCATCACCACATTGGGGACAATACGAGGCATCATAAGGAGAGGGACGACCACACCTATCACAAGTTTTTTCAAATATTAATTGTCTGGGTGATATCGAACTTGTAGGCATCGCCATTTTGTTCTTTTCAAGAAGGACCTTTTTTGGGATTAGACTAAAAACCCCTCCAAACAGTAAGCCTGCAAATACACCCGGAACTAGAGTTAGCATCACGGAATTAATTGCAGACCCTAACAGGGGATGAGGCATTGAAGCTTCGACTGCCTCTACTGCTCCTGTCATGAAAACATTAACAATATCATTGTAAAGGTAACTGAATACAACTATAGATACCAACGTTGAAAGAAGTACTTTTTTCTTATCATTTGAAAAAACTTCAGTGATTACACTGGTTATTATAGCGGATACCATTGTTGCGATTATCAAAAGCCATGTTGATAGCTCAACATTTAGATTAAAAAATGGAATTATCCAATCGACTAGAGCGGTCAATATGGTTACAATTAACAATGTGAATGGAATAGCCCATAATATAGGAGTCTCGCGAATGCGAGAAAATTTTAACCACATTCAGGAGTCCTCAATTAACATAGTACCATAGGGATATTGACTGCTGTTACGGTTATCATTTAATATTTGTCTAATTAGATAAAATATTGAAGTATTATTACTTCAATATTTCATATTTATCCATGCACTGAAGATCTACATATTGCATAAAAGGATTAAGAAGTATCGAATCAATATATAATTTTGTAATAATAAGGAAATAACTAACTTCATTTAAATATATTATAAAAATACGTTTACCATAATATTTAATTTATTCTTTTGTATCTCCAACTGTTCTATCGATATCTAACGGATTCTCTAATGGAAGTGGTGGAGGTGTTGTAGCCATTGTATATCCAATCCAGACAATTATCACTAAGGCTACATAAACAGCTAGAAGTACAGGTAGCTTGTAGGCCCATTCACTGATCTCAGGAGTTACAACTTCATTAACGCCCGGGATACTTGGACCGAAAGCCCAAATAAAATAACTAATCATACCACCAATTCCCAAAGTGGCAATTATTATACCAAGACTTTTGTCATTCACTAAAGGCACCTACCGGCATACTAGAGATTGTATGATATTAATGTCTTTATAGGGTATCAAGAATTTCGAGTAATCTACTTTTCTCTGAGCTGTAAAAAGAGTTATCGATCTCTCCAACTTTTAGTCGTGCTTCAAGTACATCCAATTCAGCGTGTATTTCTTTAGCATTTTTAAGATTCTCAAATTCGTCTTCAAACATCTTTAAATCTAATAGTAAACCCTCTCTTACTCGTATAGCTGTTTCATGAGATATTTTTTCCTCGTCAGCCATATCTTCAAGCACCCCAAGAGTCATTCGGATGGTTTCTTCCAACTCGTATAATTCTTTACCAGATGTTCCCTCAAATAGATTCTCAAATTTAGATAGACGCTCTTGTAATACATGGATCTCATCGGATAAAGTATTGATTCTTTGAGTTAGTCTAGCGGTCTCAGAGAGGGTGTCCTGCTTATTGAGTTCACCTACTGTAGCTCTTACATTCAATTCTTCATACCGCCACTTAGAATCATTCAGATCCCGTCTCTTAGCATCAATCGTCTCATAGAAATGATTTATCTTCTCATTACGAAGCTTGCTGAATCGCCTGATCTCATCAACGTATTCATTATATATTCTGGTGAAAACTTCACCGGATACACCCTCATTAACCAAAAAGCCACAGAGTCTAATTTTCCATAATGTATATTTTCTGAGGTGCCCCAGCTGTCTACGGGTCTCAGCATCTAATTCATCTACAGATACCGCTAATGTTTCCAATTTCGTTTTAATCGATTTTGAGATTTTATCAAAAGGATCTTCAGGTACCTCCAGTTTTCCAGTTGATATTGTGAGTGGGGGGTTTTTTTGTTCAACAGGTTTTACCTCCACCTTCTGAGGCAACCCAAGAAGAGGAGTTCCACAATAGATACAATATATAGTCTTGGGAACCTTGCGACCACATCTGCTACATGTTGTTAATTCGTCTGTCATTGGAATACCGCTTCAACACTGATTGAAGAACGACTTGCAGAAACATAACCGTTTCGCATATGTCATTCATTTGCTATTGGAATTATTATGAAAAACAACACCAATATTCCTATTGGAATATATTGTGTATTATTATGTCTTTTTTAGTCTAAAGATGTGGGAACGCTTATAAATAATGCGTTTCATAGACCTTCTGATTCCTCACAGGAATAATATATATAAAAAGAGATTGAATAAAAAATGGATAATATTCTCGTTAAAGCTTTGAAGCATATAGCACTTGATGACCAGCCGATGGAGGTCTGTGAGAGAAAGGGTCTTGGTCACCCGGATACAATATGCGACTCCATTATGAATCAGGCTTCAATTGAACTTTCAAAGGAATATCTGAATAGATTCGGTGAAGTACTTCACCACAATCTGGATAAAGGACTCATTTCAGCGGGTGGAAGCCATGTAGCTTTTGGTGGAGGAGAGATCACAAGCCCAATACTCATAGTCTATGGTGATCGAGCCACGTATGATTTCGGTGGTGAGTATATACCTGTTGATGAGATTACTATCAAGAGTACCCAGAATTGGTTCAAAAATAACCTTAGGTTTGTTAATCCCGATGAGCATTTGAAACATCAGGTAGTCATTAAACCCGGGTCATCCTCATTGCAGGACATATTTGCACGTAAGGGAAAATACTTAGGTGCCAACGATACCTCAGCAGCAGTAGGTTTTGCGCCTTTCAGCAGAACAGAGAAAACTATACTTGATTTAGAACATTACCTGAACTCTAAGGATTTCAAGAAAAATTATCCTGAATCGGGGGAAGACGTTAAGATTATGGGGTTCAGGTATGAAAACAAACTAAACCTGACTGTAGCCATGGCCTTCGTTGACCGGTACATTGAGAGCGAGGTAGATTACTTCCGCAAGAAGGGAGAGATATATGATAATATCAACGAGTTCATTAAAAGTAATTTTGACTGGAACCAAACTAACGTTGGTTTCAATGTCCTAGACGCAAAAGGTCGAGGACTAGACGGTCTCTACCTAACCGTACTCGGTACATCAGCTGATACAGGGGACTCGGGTCAGGTAGGACGAGGAAATAACGTCGTTGGAGTAATCCCGTTGAATAGGCCCATATCCGCGGAGGCAGCAGCAGGAAAAAATCCAACAAGTCATGTGGGCAAGATCTACAACCTGTTAAGCTACAAAGTAGCAAATGAAATCTACTGCTGTACAGAAGGCATTAAGGAAACCTATTTCTGGCTAGTTAGCGCCATTGGGCAACCCATTGACCAACCCGCAGTTTGCAATGTCCAACTCATACTTGAGGATGGAGTCCAGATCAAAGATGTTGCTTCTAAAGTCGAGAATGCTATAGCATACGAGTTTGAACATCTTGATGAATTCTGTATGGACCTTGCCATAGGCAAGATAAATCTTGGCTAGGAGGACATACTTTGATCGAAACCTTTGATGTAGGAAGCCTACCCCTCAGAGTTGGTGACTCAACGATGTGGTCTGGGGCCAGAAGATACCAGACCATACTCCCTTATGTGGGACTGGGCGGTGAGGACGTAAAGGTCTTTGAGGAACAGATTGTCAACGGTTTCATTGATAAACTGAAAGCGGGTTTTGATATCCCTAACTACCCCCAATTCAGGGATATGAATGAAATGTTCTTTGAGTTACTTAATGGGATCGAGAAAAGAGAGGGTAAATATCAGCATATTGGAATGATTACCGCCAATGACGGAAGCAAGATCCAAGAGGTTAACGTAATTAAAGGGCATCTATCAAGGATCAGAGAAGAAACAGGCTCCGAAAAAGTCAGAGTTAAGATATGTGTAACAGGGCCATACACCCTTGGCTCATTTTTCTCGAATAGGACACCACGACTTTACGAGGAATTAGGAGATGCATTATCGGAAATAATAGAGAGAACAATTTTTAAGAATAAAAGCGGGGAAGTAGTCATTCTCAGTGTGGATGAACCAGTTTTAGGTTTCCTCAATGATCCTATGTTGGATCATGGTTCAGATGGTCGAGAAGCCTTAAGGAAGTCATGGAATAAAATGTGCTACAAAGCAAAAGTCCGAGGTGTGGATACTAGTATGCACCTTCACAATACTTCAGAGGGACTTTTTTGGGAAACAGAACATCTGCGAATACTTGAACCTCATGTCGATGACCCATTATACACTCATGAGTCAACTAAACAGAAACTTGAAGAGACTGATAAACGGGTAAAAGCCAGTGTCTTTGTCACCCTCTTTGATAATCTGATTCAGAGCAAACTTACAGAGCAGGGCTTTATTGGGAACATTCAGGAGCAGATAGGAGTGATCTGGAACCAGATCAGACATGGCCAAGTTGATCCTATGATATACTTGGATTCACCAGAAATCATTGAGAAGAGACTGCGTAAAATAGTAAATAATCTTGGTGAAGAAAGAGTACCTTATGCTGGTCCCGAGTGTGGACTTGGTGGTTGGCCTTCTCAAGAGACGGCTATTGAATGCCTTAATCGGGTGTCAGGGGTCGTCAGATCCTTCAAATAGTCTTTCTTTTTTTATTTCATTAAACCTAGTTTTTAAGTAATCACTTAAGCGTATACCATTTTTCTTGGCTATCTTCAAAAGTTCCTTATTAACACCAGTGGAATATTGGAAGGCTTTCTTCGGCTTATTAGAAATACCATCTGGAATTCCAAGTTTTTTTGCTAACATACGTAAGATAATTTTTCTCGGTTCCGAAGGATTTTCTGGAAGTTTCTGTGAGATGGGTATGGATAATCCGTATTCAATTAACCGGATATCCGCAAAGGGGATCTGAAGATTAAGCCCTTCATTTTGACAAACCTTGTAATCTCGTTCATAATTTACTATATACGAGTTTAATACATCATTGAAAATCATCGATTGTACGATTTCGGTGGGCTTCCCCAAATACCTGTGATAACCTCCAAATAATTCATCTGCACCACCACCACTGAAGAAATAATCATTTCTCAATTCTCGTGCCCTACTGGCGGCCCAGTCTAGTGATATTCCTATTCCAACATTAACCGGATTGTAGTCTTCAATAATCCAGAGGACACGTTTTAAATTATCTTTAACAGCTGAAGGGGGGTATTTATAAATATTCAATGGTAAATCAAGTGTTTGAGCTGCTTTTTCAGCTGCTTTAAACTCGGATGAGTTTTCTAAACCCACACATATCAATGAAATGTCAATTTCTTCCTGTTTCAGATAATATGCTAATAATGTACTGTCAATCCCCCCTGAGAAGCCTAAAGCTACTTTCCCATCCTTAGGCATCATTGATTTGACTACTTTCTGTAGTAGTTTGTTTAGTGTTTTTACATTATTAGTTATTGATTCGTTTTTTTGGGTAGGTTGAGATATAGTACTTATCTGTTTTTGGTTCATATTGATTGTAGAAATTTCTATTAAATTACCCGGAAGGACAGATTTTGCATCTAACCCTATTGCCCAAAGATATTTCATGTGGGTAGAAATTGCATACAATGTCTGGTTTTTTCCCAGGTATAGAGGTATGGTACCCATTATATCGCGGGCTACTGTAAGGGATTCAACGCCTATTTGTACAACTGAATATGGGGCATTATTATTTCTATGATTAGAGATCTCAAAGTTATTAAACAAATCTTGTTTTGGTGTGCTGCTAAGTATAGCCGTGTTATTAACTAGATGTTCTCCGGTCATAGCAAGGGCAATAGAACTATGTTCAAGCTTTTTTGGGAGTTCTTTATATTTTGTCACTCCACTAGAAATTAATATTGAAATATTTTTTTCATGGGCACAGAGAGTTTTTCTCATGGCGGACAGCAATATTGGAGTTACATTTTCATTGACACGGCTTAACAGTGCTACTATATGGGACATCTAATTATATAGTAATAGATTAGAATTTGGAGTTACCGGATAGTTCCAGCTACTACATAGTTACGCGCGCAGGTGTTCGTTATATAAAACTATTTGTTATCTTTAGGTTCCTCAGGCTCCTCTTCGATAAAGTCTGTCAGCGATCTTTGCTCGGAGAGGACCTTGTCTAGGCTCTTCCATTCATTCTGATCAACAAGCCCCCCAACCTGTTCCTTGATTACCTTCGCCAGTCTTGGGCCTATCAAGGGTATTTCGACTAGTTTTGCTAATTGTGATCTTTTCAAGGATTCTATGGTTTTGTACCCTGATTTGTATAATAAACGTGCCCGTATTCTTCCGATTCCTCGGAGTCGTACGAGAGGCAATAGATCGTTGTTTACTCCATATCGAACTCTATCGCGTAGTCTGCGCAGGTGTCTACGATGGTCTGTAATCCCTAAAATTTCTGAGAGTTCCTGAATGCTGTACAGAAGCCAGTCAGCGTTAGTAACTGCAGAGTATCTGTCTCCGGGAGCTACATTGTATTTATCTAGGAGATCACCTTCGCTAGATTCTTTTATCCAAGCGCCCAAGATCATAGCGGTTTTTATTTCTCCAAGGAATTGTTCGTAATCGACGTAGTCGTACCCATCTGGTTTACTGCAAGCGATTTCGTCATTATGTAGATGATAATAATCTTCTACATCCTCTTTGTCGTTGCGTCGTGGTCGCATTATCGGACGCATATCTGGAGTGTGGCAAATCAGGTGTAGCCATGTGAAATCTGTGATGTCCATTGTAGGATATTTTAGGCCGTCACGGATAACTACCGCACTTAAAGGATCAAGGTATAGTTCGCTGACGCGCCTTCCAAAATCTGTTGCATAAATGTAGTCTCCTTTGTATGTGATCATATCTTGCCTCTGGAGGTAACTGAGTATTCCCGCTAGGATGAGCTTGATGTTTCCCATGGGATAGTGGTAACCATAGAATGTTCTGCTGAAGAAGTCTATTAGACCCTCCTCTGTGTGAACATAATCGGCTGCAATAGAAGCTAAAGTATGACCCCTGAGAGCTGCTTCCTGTGCTAAACGGCTGTAGAGTTTCTCTGGTTTAGCTGAGACATAGTTTTCAAAGAGATTGTCCTGTTCATCGTTGGTTTTAGCGATTAGGACGGCTTCACCATAGTCATCATATTGGGGTCTGCCAGCTCGTCCACTCATCTGTTTGTATTCTAAGACAGAGATTGGGTACATACCGTATCCTGCTGTCCACCTTTTATAGCTCCCGATTACTGCGGTTCTGGCTGGCAGGTTTACTCCTGCTGCGAGGGTAGGTGTAGCTGAGATAATTTTAATTTTACCCGCTTTGAAAGCTTGTTCAATGATTCTTCTGTGATCTCTATGTAGTCCTGCATGATGAAATGCAGCTCCATTTGCGACTGCATTTGATAAGTCGTCGGTGATTTTGGTTTTTTCACCGTGCAGTATTATCTCTGAGCTTATTTTAGCCAGTTCAGTCTGTTCTCTTTTAGTAAGATATGCAGGAAGTATTGTCGCTACGTCTCTGGCCATACTTTGGGCCCTCCTTCTGCTTTCAACAAATATGATGGTTTGACCACCACCTATTATGCTGTTTACTGCTATATTGACGGCATCTTTTTTGCTCAGGTTTTTCAGGTTTGTAGTTTTTCCATCATTGAAGACTATCTTGTTTTTTAATGCCACACCTTCTCTTAGCGGTGTTGGCCTCCAGTTCATGTCGACGTACTGTGCATCTAGCCATTCGGCGATTTCATCCACATTTCTTATTGTGGCACTTAAGGCTAGAATCTGAACATTCTCGTTGATCTGTTTTAGTCGGGCTATGGCTACTTCCAGGGTTGGGCCCCTGTTATTTCCGATGAGGTGTATTTCATCTGCGATTACGAGTGTGACCTTATTCATCCATGGGCTTCTATGACGTAGTAAGGAGTCGCATTTTTCGTTTGTAGTAACGAGTATATCGTAGTTTTGTAGGAATTTACTTTTGTTGTCGAGGTCACCGGAACTAACGCCTACCCTGATTTTTTGTCCATTGGGTTTAAGAATATCTTCATATCTTTTGAATTCTTCATATTTTTCCCATGCTAGAGCTCGTAATGGGGCCAGGTAGAGGGCTCTTCCGTTTCTCTCTAGGACATGTTTAAGTGCACATAGTTCTGCAATGAGAGTTTTTCCACTCGCTGTTGGGCTGGCATGAACCAGATTAACTCCGTCCAAGACTCCGGTGTTGATGGCTGCCTCCTGTGGAGGATATAACTCATCCAACCCCCTTTTCCTTAATATATCTAGAACGGAGGTAGGTATATCTAGTTCGGAGATCCTCAAAGCATGACCCTACGGCATAACAGGGTTACTTCTTTTTAAATAAATACTCGGCATTTATTTGTAACTATTCTATATTTATAAATCATAAAATATTCAGGGGTATTATTCTGGCATCATCTGACTTTGCAGGCGGTTTTAATCTCATCATATTCTAATGTAGGCATATCCTTGACTCTGGAGTCTTGTGAGTTCTCCAACGCCACTAAATACAATCTCCACGCCGTTCAACAAATCTTTTTCACTTATACTCAATCCATTCAATGAGTTTTTACATGCACGCAATTTGATTCCATTAGACACAGCCTGAACGACCCGCTGCTCATATTTAGACCTCTTGATGAACGCTTTGACAGCACTCCCATTCCCAACAACGACAACGTCTTTTATTTCAATCATTGGATCACGGAGAAGACTGAAGGCCCCTCCAATAGCCGCTTGTGCTGATACCTCATGCATAGCGTGAAATACGGTTTTCATACATTCCACTATATAGTTGAAGGGATTAAGGTGGGTTTATATTATTTGTTGGGGATACGTTTATATTACATATTAGATATTCTTCATATGTTAATTATTTCAAGTGATTAATATGGTTAAGCGAAAAATCATTGAGATAGATGAAGAGAAATGTAATGGCTGCGGGGAATGCGTACCTAACTGTGCTGAGGGTGCCCTTCAGATAGTGGATGGTAAAGCTAGACTTGTCAAGGATTCCTACTGTGATGGTCTTGGTGCCTGTCTCGGTCACTGTCCCCAAGATGCGATTTTGATTATTGACCGGGAGGCTGATGTATTTGATGAAATGGCTGTACATGATTATCTTGAGAGCAAGAAAGTTTCCTGTAATCAGACGGCTATGTTAGATAGAACGGTTAACTCTAACGAGGGAGTTGAGGTCGAGTCTTCTCTAGTTAACTGGCCTGTGCAGCTTGATCTAGTCCCATTTGATGCTCCTTTCTTTGAGGATGCTGACCTGTTGGTAATGGCAGACTGTGTACCCGTCGCATATCCAAATCTTCACTCCAAGTTGCTAAAGGGAAAGCCAGTAGTTATTGGCTGCGCTAAGTTTGATTCCTATGAGAGATATGAAGAGAAATTAACTGCGATATTCAAGAGGAATAATATTAGAACGGTCACTGTGGTGACCATGGAAGTTCCTTGTTGCGCGAACCTACGAATGTTAGTTAACAGCACAATCAAGGAAGCTGGAAAAACCTTACCAGTTATACATCGAACAGTCACAGTCAATGGGGAATTATATTAACGGACTGCATTATGTTTTCTTTTTATTCCCTCATTCCCTAGATACTATGGGTTTGCGTTTTGAAGGGAAGTATTGTTTACTTTGAGAAGTCTCAACCAGAGAACATGGATATTGTTCTTAACTTAGTGAAAGAAAAAGCTATGGAGAAGGGAATCAAACATGTTATTGTAGCTTCCACTCGTGGTGAGACTGGAGTTAAAGCTGTTGAACATTTTAAAGATACAGGAATCAATGTAGTTGTAGTGACTCATCAGATAGGTCCGATGGGTCCTGAGCTTCTCCAAGAGAATGAAGAGAAGATAAAGACTCATGGAGGTAAAATCGTCACCTGCACGCATGCTTTTGGAGGAGTTAACAGCAGTCTAAGGAGGAGTCCAAAAAGGGAACAGGGACAGCCAAGACCTCAACCGTTCTGGCCAGCATATGTTCCATCAACGGGTGATCTTATAGCAAATATATTGAGACTATTCTCTCAGGGTATGAAAGTTTGCTTTGAGATAACAGTAATGGCAGCTGATGCAGGGGCAGTCCCAATAGGGGAAAAAGTGATTGCAGTTGGAGGTCAAGGGCGTTGGGCAGACACAGCAATTGAACTCAATACAGCGAATAGCAGCAACTTCTTCGATCTGGATGTGGGGGAGATACTGGCAAAACCGGTGAGTAAGAGAGTTCCTCGATCCTAATTAGATCCATATTTTTTTCGTTATATGTTAAGTCTCGGATCCCCATGATCTCTGCACGTGGAATGAGGGGTGATTGAGGTGACCGTAAGTTAAAAGGCAGGTTATACTGTTGTTGGAGTGGCAGTTATCTTGGTGATTTCTTAAGCATAAGGATTGGTGCTTTGAGCATAAATTTTCAAGGAGAGACTGCTCATGCATATCTATGAATCTGAACCCTATTGGCTTCGTTGAATCTCCAGTATCGGTGGGAGTAGATGAGAACTGGGGAAAAATAACCTCAAAGATCATAATCAATGAAATATTTGCACCGGGATTGAAAGGATTAAACGAATACAGTCATATCATCGTTATCTTCTTCATGCACAAGAGTAGTTTTGAACCTGAATATCATCTCGTCAGAAGACCGCAGGATAATGAAAACTATCCAATTACAGGTATATTCGCTCAGAGAGCTAAACATAGACCAAATCCTATCGGAGTTACGTCAGTAGAACTTGTCTCACTAGAGGATCGAGTATTAACAGTAAGGGGTTTGGATGCCATCAATGGTACACCAGTACTAGATATAAAACCATACTTCCCTGCATACGATAGAAGAGATGCAAAAACTCCAAAATGGGTTAATAAAATAATGAAAAAATATTTTTAAAATATGAATTAGTTAAATCAATATAACTTAACTTCATATATCTCATAATATGAGTCAATTAGACTATAGCAATCTTCTAGCTTTAATGAAGGCTAGGAGGAGTATTCGTAGACTGAAACCGGACCCTGTTCCTGACGAAGCTGTGGAGAAGGTGTTAGAAGCTGCACGGTGGGCTCCCTCAGGGGCTAACACACAGCCCTGGGAGTTTATAATAGTTAACGATGATGAGATAAAAAT
>RCNB010001891.1_pt1 | contig 13006 bp, 14 predicted proteins | sample 2041321 | NCBI WGS metagenome assembly RCNB01 (sample SAMN09708232, study PRJNA481090) | Marine sediment metagenome, whole genome shotgun sequencing project. | reverse complement strand
TGTTATGAGTAAAATATATCCTCCTATAAATTTTAAAGCTTGGATTGATGAAAACCGTCATTTACTAAAACCACCAGTTGGAAATAAAGTGGTATGGAAAGATGGTGATTTTATAATTATGGTTGTTGGCGGACCAAACAGTAGAAAAGATTACCACTATAATGAAACTCCTGAATTTTTCTATCAAGTAGAAGGTGATATCGTTTTAAAAATAATTGATAAAGGAACACCAAAAGATATACATATTAAAGAAGGAGACATCTTCTTATTACCTCCAAAAGTGCCACATTCACCTCAACGAGGTGCCAATACTGTAGGTTTAGTAATAGAATACCCTAGAGATAAAGGTGTTAAAGATGCACTACTTTGGTTCTGCGAAAACTGTACCACTAAATTGTACGAAGAGGATTTTACCCTAGACAATATAGAAACGGATATGCCTGCAATATTTGATAAGTATTATGGTGATAAAGACAAAAGGTGCTGTCCTAATTGCGCTGAGGTAATGCAACCTCCTAAGAAGGTAAAGGTAGATTGATCTATTCTTGCGAAAGCAGGAATCTCTGAGCTGTGAATCACTAATTAGTGATAGGTAATTGCCAAAAATAAATATTTAAAAAGATATTATTAACCTCTGGGATTCAATAATAGTTGAAACTCTAATTAATAAGATTCCTGCCTTCGTAGGAAATAGTATGACAAAACGTAAACTTAGAATAAACGGTCACTCTCATCTTCTTCCTTATCCTGAAGAAATTCCTCAGTTCATGAAAGATAAAGGTATTTTCTGGGTAGATAAAGATCGAAAATTTATGCTTCAGAAAGATTGGAATCGACCAATTACGGATTCTAGTTTCTTTCTTAATGAAAAACTAGCATGGATGGAACGGTTTAAAATTGACCATGCAGTGGTTTTAAACCTATCTCAACTATACGGTAATGGATTACGTGTAGAAGAAATGAAACAGGCTTTACGTTTTCAGAATGATTTTAATGCTAAGATTCAACGTGAAAATCCAAGTAAATTTACCTGTGGATTTGTAGTCCATCCTGGATTTGTTAGAGGTGCTTGCTGGGAAATAGAACGTTGTGTTGAAGAATTAGGTATGCAATTATTATGCTTACCAACACATTACATGGATACTATTGGTACTTGGCGTTGTATTTTTGATGAAGAAAACGAACCCATTTTTGAATTAGCCAATAAATATAATTTAGCTGTTGAAATCCATCCTTATGATGGTGAAAAATTTATAAAACTCGAAAACACTTCTTGGCGTTTTCACTTAATATGGATGCTAGCTCAATGTGCAGATGCATATCATTTCTTAACCTTAAATGGTTTTCAAGATAAATTTCCTAATATGCGAACCTGTTTTGCTCACGGTGGACAATTGGCACAAATAAATTTAGGACGACGTATTCAAGGATTCGATGGTAGACCAGATTTGTTTGAAGGTAAAAGTCATCCAAGAAAGGCTGTAGGGCATAAAAACATCTTCTTTGACACATTAGTACATGATACTGGTGGCTTGGAGCTACTGATTAAAAATCAAGGTTCTAAACAAGTTTTAATGGGACTCGATGATCCCTATCCACTTGGTGAAATGGAAAGTGAACAACAATCATCCTATCCAGGTAAAATATTAGACCTCGCTACTGAAAGAAAAATAATTACTGAAACCGAACGTGATGCTATTTGGGAAGATAACGTTATACAATGGCTATGTGGAGACGATGAAACGGCTAAACAAAAGTTAATCACACGAATTACTTCTTAGTACTTTAATGTTCGTTTTTTATTTTTATATTTAAAATCTAATCAACTAAAATAGTTATGAAAAGAATTGGAATTTATATTGCTTTATTCGGAATTGCAGCTATTATTTTACCTTATTTTAACAGGCAACTCTCTATTTTATCTTGGATTGATAACTGGGGAGAAACTGTATCTTGGGTAATAAAAATTGGTCTTATTGTTGTCGGTACTGTTTTGTTCTTTATGCTTAAATCTAAACCTGAAGAGGTTGAATTAGAATTATCTAAAGAAGAAACTGCTGAGTAACTAAATTTTCATTTCTTATATATAAAATTCACCGTTATGTATTTTTTGCCTGAAGCATTAGACAACTATGTTGTGGCACACTCTGATCAAGAGCCTGAGTTATTACAACAGTTAACTCGAGAAACGTATCAGAAAGTATTGCAACCCATTATGCTTAGTGGACCTTACCAAGGGAGAGTGTTGAGCATGATATCTAAATTAATAAACCCTAAATCTATACTAGAATTAGGCACGTTTACAGGCTATTCTACCTTGTGTTTAGCTGAAGGTATGAGATCTGAAGGAGAATTACACACTATAGATATTAATGAAGAGTTGGTTGACTTTCAACGCAAGTATTTTGATAAATCTGATTTTGGGAATACTATTTTTCAGCATACAGGAAGCGCAATAGATATTATTCCCAGATTAGATATGACCTTTGACTTGGTGTTTATTGACGCAGATAAGCCCAATTATAGTAATTATTTTCATTTAATAATAGACAAGCTTAATTCTGGTGGTATTATTTTATCTGATAATGTACTATGGCATGGTAAAGTAATTGAACCACTAAAAGAAAAGGATATCTCTACGAAAGCAGTTTTAGATTATAATACGCTTCTTAAAAACGATGATCGGATTGAAACTGTTCTTTTACCAATAAGAGATGGCTTAACAATTAGCAGGAAAAAATAAACTAAAGTTTTCTCTTAACTGAGCCAGTGAAATCTTCAAGACCTTCTTTTACTTTATTAATCTCATCTTGAATTTCTTTGGTAGTATCAGTATCTATAATATTATTCTCTTTTGCACTTTTAGTGACTTCGTGCTTAATATCATTAGTTGCGTCTTTTAATTGACGCATTCCTTTTCCAAGACCTCTAGCTATTTCAGGAAGTTTATCTGCACCAAAAACTAATACAACTATAAACAGTATAAAAATAATTTCGACTCCGCCGATAAATAATAATGTTGTTAACTGTATCACAATGCAAATATAGAGTGACTTTATGAATAATACCACTACTATATAAAAATAAAAAAGCCGACTCGTTAAAGTCGGCTTAATGCTATAATTTAAAATACTTAGTTCTTCACTTTATTCTTAAACTTATCGAAATCACTTTCTTTAACTTCTTTAGGCCAAGAATTATTTGAAGTATCTACATCCGCAGTTTCTAAATCTGGATCTACAGTAATAGAAACAATTTCCTTTTCACTAGCAACTGTTCTACTAACTTCATTATCATTATATCTCCATATTTGAACAGGATACGTCACTTTCTCTTTAGTTCCATCTGCATATTCATATTGCACTATAAGCGGCATTACTAAACCACCTGGCTTATCAAAAGTCACCTGATAGAAATATTTAGGTGCTTTTTTCATTGCTTTCTGCTGTTCAGGAGTGAAGTTGTCCATAATATATTCTTTTACAGTTGGCAAATTTTCAATTGATGTTGCATTTTTCATTGCGGCATCGTAACCTTCAGCTCCTTCTTCAATAAAATATACCAAGCTATTTGGATCCATATTATAGCGATCTGCTAGTTTTTTTCCATTTTCATTTGGGCTATTCGTAACAGCATATTTCTTAACTTCTTTAATTCCGATATCTGTATAATCAGTTGTGTAGAACCAACCTCTCCAAAACCAGTCTAAATCCACAGCAGAAGCATCTTCCATGGTGCGGAAAAAATCTTCTGGTGTTGGGTGCTTAAACATCCAACGGTTTGCATATTCTCTAAATGAATAGTCGAAAAGATCACGACCCATAATCGTTTCTCTTAACATATTTAGTCCTGTTGCTGGTTTACTGTAAGCATTACTACCAAACTGATAAGTATTTAAACCTTTAGTCATAATTGGCGCAATAAAATCTTGATTCCCTCCCATATATCTTACGATATTTTTTGCAGGTCCTCTGCGCGATGGATATTTGTCTTGTCCTTCAGAAAGTGCTGTAGGATTCCACTCTCCAAAATCTTGCTCAGCAACATATTGAACAAAAGTATTTAAACCTTCATCCATCCACGTCCATTGACGCTCGTCACTATTTACAATCATTGGGAAGAAGTTATGACCAACTTCATGAATAATAACACCTATCATTCCGAATTTCGTTCTATCTGAATAGTTTCCTTCTTTATCTGGACGGCCAAAGTTGAAACAAATCATAGGGTATTCCATTCCCATCGGTGCATGCACTGAAATTGCTTTATGGTAAGGGTAATCGAATGTCATACGAGAATACGATATTAATGTACTCGCAACCGCTCTTGTTGACCATTGCTCCCATAATGGATTTCCTTCTTTAGAATATAATGAAACAGCCATTACATCTTTGTCTCCAATTTTAACAGCCATCATATCCCACAAGAATTTACGAGATGTAGCAAAACCAAAATCACGCACCATTTGTGCAGAAAGCTTCCAAGTTTTCTTATCCTTACTCTTAGTTTTTTCTGTTTTTTCAGCTTCAGCTTGTGTAACTATCATAACAGGCTCATCAAATGATTTCTTTGCTTGCTTGAAGCGTTTCATCATATCTTTGTTAAAAACCTCTTCTCTATTTACTAGATACCCTGTACCATCTAAAATATGATCAGCAGGTACAGTAATATTTACATCAAAATCTCCAAATGGTAATGCAAACTCGTCGCGTCCCCAAAATTGAGAATTCTGCCATCCTTCAACATCATTGTAAACAGCCATACGAGGGTAGAACTGAGCCATGACGTATATTCTGTTATCATTTTCCTCAAAATACTCGTAACCAGAACGACCACCATCTTTAACGTGATCATTGATATTATACCACCATTTTATTTTAAATGAAAATTTATCACCAGTCTTCATGGACTGTGGCAACTCAACACGCATCATTGTTCGGTTAATCATGTGTGTTAAGTCTTTTCCATTAACATCCTTTACATGCTCTATATTAAAACCACCATCAAAACGCTCCTTTAAGTATGATCCAACAGCTCTAGAAGATGTTGTCGCTGGACTAATTCCAGAACCACTTATTAGCGGAGTTTTAGAATCCTTTGCACGCATGTTTTGATCTAACTGTACCCATAAATACTTTAACTCGTCAGGTGAGTTGTTGGTATAGGTAATAGTTTCATTACCATATAACTTTGCATTTACATCATCGATTTCGATATCCATTTTATAATCTGCTTGTTGCTGATAATACGCTGGGCCTGGTGCTCCAGATCCGGTTCTAAACATGTTAGGTGTTGCAAACTCATCATATAATTGTTTGAATTTGTTTTGGTTAGTATGACCAGGTTGACGCTCAGCCTTTATTTCGTCTTGAGCGAATGTGCTCGCAGAAACAAAAAGAAAAGCGCATAAGAAGTACTTAAATATTTTCATAGTGAATTTTTGTTATTAAAAAATGATGCCTAAAATAGCAATTTAGGATGGCTTTAACAGATTTTTAATTAAAGTTTAACATGCATTTATCATTGTCTGGAAGGAGCAAAAAGCTCTTATTTTTATTAAGGAGCTTTAGCCTAACAATGTTCTGTTGTTCTGGGAGAACATCAAATAGAATTCTATTGAAAACCTCTATCGATTTTATTTCTGAAATATTTTCAATTTCGAGATAACAATACGTAATATCCTCTTTGTATTCTTTACCAATAAAATTGAACTTTACAGCATTATCGTTAACCTTAATTTTCAACTTATCTGCGATATAGCGCTGCATATAACTTTCTATAATCTTAGAGTCGCTATCAGGATCCAGTGTAATCTTTTCGTCGTAACGTTCGCGTAATAACTTTTCAAAATCATTTATAAAAATCTGACTTACTATTTGTAGCGATTGTTGGTCCTTAGCATATGTAATTTCCGTTACACTAACATAGTATTCGTGCTTTTCATTGCTTGAAATGAATAAAGGCAGTATTAATATTGCAAGTAATACGTGTAATGGTTTCATGTTTTTTAGGGTGATTTTTTTAGATGAATCCAAAAAGTATTCCAAAGTTAACCTTTAGTTACGGATTCTCTATTTTTCTTATAAGCTTTTAACTTCATTTGCAGAAATTCAATTGATTTTAAATCACTATTTTCATCACACAATGCTTTAAATCCTTCATCTTCTTGGCAAAAATAGAAGTATTCATTCTTTAAACCATCTGCTAAAGTATCTGTTTTAAAAATTGCTTCTTCATACTCTCGTCTAAGACGCGCAATACATTTTTCTATATTGTCTATCTCTACAATATTTCTTAATTTTTTAGTTCTACCACTGACCCTGTTAAGCAATTTGTGAAAGTTAACACTAAATCCTAAACCTAGACTTCCCCAAGAACCAGCATCAGCATCATGTAATTTTTGCTCGTTTTGAGTTAAAGGTATGTTAGTATTTCCTGGAATACCTAAATCGTAAAAATTAATTTCAACTTTAGCATCAGAATTTTCAAGATCTGACTGCAAACTTCCTGTTAGAATTTTGCCAACAATAACCTCGTCTAGCTCATTGATTTTCTCAATTAATTGCACACTAAAACTACCTAAGCCTATTATGGATTGAGTAATTACAAACTCTTGTACTTCGTATTTTAGACCAGAAATAAATAGTGTGTCTGAAGCTTTTGCAGAAATGATAAAGCTACCATCTGCGTTAGATATCGTATATTTTGAGGCTGTCTTATTTAATATATGAATACCTTCTACCTCATCATTTGCTATGAGTTGACCATTCAAATCTTTGTTTTGGCCATTAATAGCTAATGTTATAATGAAAGCAATGAAAAAAGAAAGGAATTTAATCGTTTTCACTCTTAGCTTTTAAGAATGATATACTGAGTTGATTGATACGCTCTAAAAACTGTATTTCTTTATCTTTTTCCAACAGTTTATCATCCACTCCCTGTTCTTCTACATAGTCTGTAAAAGCTTCTACTTGATCTAGTGGTATATTAAAATTTGAATGTATGTAATTAATACTATACTTATCTAAAGCTTCTTTAAATGGAGTTTTATTTAATGCTTTTTCTTCTTTAGAATTAGATTTATCTTTATCAATATCAACTACTTGACTTACCAAAAAACCTGCAAGATTGACAAGATTAAGCATGTTATCTACTCTGGGATTATATTCATTAAAAGCCAAGTTATCGGTCTTTGTTTTATAATCCGCAGAAAATTCAAAATCAGTCATATGGTCTAAGCCAAAATACACATCATCCAAGCTTACGTTGTACGTTCTCACATTTTCAAGATCAGCATTTAAGTTACCCGTTAAATCGAAAGGCAATAAAACGACTTCATCTAGTTTGTTTACCTCCTCAACCAAAATAATAGTTAACCGCTTAGAATTAATGATTTTGTCCGATATAGTTACTTTAAAGTCTTTTAATTGAAGTGCGCTAAACTCAACGACATCATTTAAACCTACAGTAATTGTAAAATAACCATCTTTATCTGTAATTGTTCCTTTATTGGAAGATGTATTATAAACGGCTACGCCTTCCTTATCTTCGGATGACACTATAATTTTTCCATTAATTAATATTCTCTCGACATCTTGACTGAATACGGTTAAAGTAAAAAGACTGATAAATAATAGTAGTGTTTGCTTCATCTGTTTCGTTTAAGAATAATAAAGTTCGGTTATATTCTTTAATTCTCATAACGTTCTGTTGGTAAATGTTTGTTAAAACATAAAATAGAACATTTAAAAAAGTTTAACTTTAATTATAATACACTAAACTAATACAATAATATTTGAAATCAATTATAATTGCAAGCACATCTACCGTTCATGGTAGTGGTTATTTAGAGTATTTATTAGATGAACTTAAGCTTCATTTTAAATCTGCAAATGAAATACTTTTTGTCCCTTATGCCAGACCAGGTGGTATTTCTCATGATGATTATACTGAAATTGCATCTAAAGCTTTTAGTAAAATAGATAAAACTGTAAAAGGTTTGCACCAATTTGAAAACCCAAAGGAAGCCATTCGAAATGCTCAAGGTGTTTTTGTTGGAGGAGGTAATACGTTTGTTTTGGTTTCTCAATTATATAAAAATGATGTTCTATCTGCCATAAAAAACACCATTAGCAAAGGCACTCCTTATTTGGGCACAAGTGCTGGGAGTAATATTTGTGGTTTAACCATGAATACTACCAATGATATGCCTATCGTTTACCCTCCAAGTTTTAAAACTTTAGGATTGGTACCATTTAATATTAATCCACATTATTTAGATCCAGTTCCCGATAGTACTCATATGGGAGAAACTAGAGAGACACGTATTAAAGAATTTCATGCCTATAATACTCCACCAGTTATTGGATTAAGAGAAGGTAGTTGGATAGATGTAAAAGGAGACGATCTGAAATTAAAAGGCACGTTAAAAGCAAGAATATTTGAATATGGAAAGGCCCCATATGAACTAGAAACAAATTCTGACTTAGGGTTTTTAAAATAGACTATATGTTTTTTAAAAAGTGATACCCTAAAATTTCAAAACCTTCGTTATAGTAAAATTTATGCGACGGATAATTTTGTACGTAAGTATTCAGTTCAATAGAATTACAACCTTTCTCCTTAACATAGTTTTCAATCCAAGCCATAAATTGTTTTCCTATACCATTACCCCTATGTTCTGGTATAATATACACATGATCTAACTCTACAGATTTACCAACATAGTGTCGTGTGCAAAACCATAAACCAGAAACACCAATTAAATCATCATTATCATAAACACCAGCACATTCATAATTTTGCTGCTTCATTTCATTAAAACGTGATTTAAGTAATTCTTCACTTACTTCAGCATCATTAAGCTCATAAACTAAAGGGATGATTTGGTCTAAATCATCATTCGAAATAATTCTAAATTGATAGCTCATATTTTGCAATTGGAGATATAAAAGTAAATCTTTTAAACTATTCTTCATAATCACTAAAAATTAAAGAATCAGTATTTTTTGTTATAAAACCAATGACTTTTAAATAAATATTGTGTCAAACTTTTGTAAATTGAACGTACTAACACAATTCTTATGAGAAGAGGTAATTTTAAAGTTAGACTGTTAATCGGTGTCGCTATAGTCGTATTTGCTTTTATACGCCGTTGTAGCCAGCAAGAAACTAACCCTTATACAGGTAGAACACAAGCCATTTCATTATCACCAGAACAAGAAATTGCAATTGGCTTACAAAGTGCTCCTGGTATGGCGCAACAACATGGTGGATTGCATCCAGACAATCGCTACCAAGCACTAGTTGATAATGTAGGAAATAAACTTGTAAATAACAGCTTAGCAAAGCAAACACCTTATAAATACGAATTTCATCTACTAGCAGACGAAAACACTATTAATGCATTTGCTTTACCTGGAGGACAAATATTTATTACCTATGCTTTATTTTCTCAGTTAGAAAATGAAGACCAATTAGCTGGAGTTCTAGGCCATGAAATAGGTCATGTTTTAGGGAAACATTCAAACGAACGTATCACAGATTCCAAATATTGGCAAACACTTATTATGGGAGCTGGCGCTATTGACATGGGGACTGTCGCTCAACAAATAGGCAATGGTACGCTCCTAAAAAATGGTCGCGAAGATGAACTAGAAAGTGATGATCTTGGCGTCCACTTTATGCTAGATGCAGGTTACAACCCAGAGGAAATGATTGGTGTTATGGAAATTTTAAAAGCGGCTGCTGGTCCAAATCGAGCGCCAGAATTCCAGAGTACACATCCAGATCCAGAAAATAGAATTGAAAAAATTAAAGACGCCATTAATAAATACAAAAAAGCGTCTTAAAGACGCTTTTTCTAACTAACTAAAATAATTATCTATTCCTATAGGTTCTTATTTTTAAATCGTTTTAAAAATTGTTCTGCATCAACTGCATGAGTTTTTTGTGCAAGCCTTAAAGCTGTATAACCTTGATCACATTGTGTATGTATCTCAGAACCAGCTGTTATTAAAATTTTAATAAGCTCTACGCGGTTATATTTTGCTGCATAGTGGATGGGTTGCATTCCATTAGATTTAGCATTAACATCAACTCCTGCTTTAATAAGTTTCTCAACTTCTTCAGCATTACCCGTTGCTACAGCCTTACATAAAGGACTTACTTCAACTGTTTTTACAATTACTTCATTAACATCTGAAGTTAAAATTTCGTTTGATGCATTTAAATTTGAAATTGAGAAGCCCAATGCTAAGGCTAATACTACTACTGATTTTTTCATGATGAAAGATTTTAAATTTAATTGATTTGTTTTTTGATTATACTGAATAGACGACACAACTCTTTAACTGTTACACTAAAAAAGTTTTATAACATTTTTTTAACACTATGAAAACAAACGTGTTAATGCCTTCACAAAATGGGAAATCAATTACATCTACCAATTACTTTAACTTAAACTAGAGATATCACTTAAAAATTTTTTGGCCTACAAATTTGTTATAATGTTGTATATGTTATCTTTGATATTACTAAAAAATTCAAAATGAACAAAAAGGTTATTTTAATGATTTTAGATGGCTGGGGAAAATCACCTGACCCTAAAGTTTCTGCGATAGACAATGCTCAAACACCATTTATAGATTCACTATATACTAAATACCCAAACGCAAGTTTAAGGACTGATGGGCTACATGTTGGTTTGCCTGAAGGGCAAATGGGAAATAGTGAAGTTGGACATATGAATTTAGGTGCTGGTAGAATTGTTTATCAAGACTTGGTAAAAGTTAACCTTGCTGTTAAAAATAAAACGCTTCAAGAAGAGCAGGTTTTAAAAAATGCCTTTGAATATGCAAAAACCAACAATAAAAATGTTCATTTTTTAGGTTTGGTAAGTGATGGTGGTGTGCATTCGCATATTAAGCATTTATTTGGTTTAATTGATGCTGCTAATAGCTATGGTCTTAAAGACGTTTTTGTTCACGCGTTTACAGATGGCAGAGATGTAGATCCAAAATCTGGATATGGTTTTATCTCAGAATTAGATGATTATTTAAATAAAACTACAGGAAAGTTAGCTACAGTAACTGGTCGTTACTATGCTATGGATAGAGATAAACGTTGGGAACGTGTAAAACTGACATATGATGCTTTGGTTGAAGGAAAAGGCGAACCTACTAAAAATGTTTTGAAATCTATACAAGATAACTACGAAGACAATATTACCGATGAGTTTATAAAACCGTTAGTTATTGTTGATGCTGATAACAATCCAACAGCAACTATAAAGGATGATGATGTTGTTATATTTTTCAATTTTAGAACAGATCGTGGACGCCAATTAACAGAAGCCTTAACACAACAAGATTTTCATGAATACAATATGCATAAGTTAAATCTTCACTACGTTACTTTAACTAATTATGATGATAGCTTTAAAGGTATTAATGTTGTTTTTAATAAAGATAATTTAACTGAGACTTTAGGTGAAGTTTTAGAAAAACACAACAAAAAACAAATTAGAATTGCTGAGACTGAGAAGTACCCACATGTTACTTTCTTCTTTTCTGGCGGACAAGAAGCTCCATTTAAAGAAGAATCAAGAATTTTGAGAAACTCACCAAAAGTGGCAACTTATGACTTAAAACCAGAAATGAGTGCTTACGAATTAAAAAATGCCTTAATCCCAGAATTAGAAAAAGGCGAAGTTGATTTTGTATGTTTAAATTTCGCCAATGGCGATATGGTTGGTCATACAGGAGTTATGTCAGCTGCTATTAAAGCTTGTGAAGCTGTTGATGAATGTGTGAAAGAGGTTGTAACTTCTGCATTAAATAATGATTATACTACAATTTTAATTGCAGACCACGGTAACTGTGAAACCATGATAAATCCAGATGGCTCACCAAATACCGCGCATACGACCAATCCAGTGCCCATTATTTTAATCGATAAGGATTTAAAACATATAAAAGATGGTATCTTAGGTGATATTGCCCCAACAGTTTTAAAATTATTAGGGCTTCCTCAGCCAGAAATCATGACACAACACAGTCTTGTATAAATCTCTTATTATTGTACCTTTACCCTACAATTGAATGATAGCATGAATTTTCAAGATAAATTAATTATAGCCATAGATTTTGATGGCACCATTGTAGATGATGCGTATCCAAAAATAGGAAAAACACGCATTTTTGCTTTTGAAACTTTAAAACGATTGCAACAAGATGGTCATAGACTAATTCTATGGACGTATAGAAGTGGTGAAAAACTGCAAGAATCTGTTGACTTTTGCAAAGAAAACGATATAGAGTTTTACGCTGTAAATGCCAGTTTCCCAGAAGAAAAATTGGACACGACTAGAAGCCGAAAAATCCATGCAGACCTCTTCATAGACGATCGAAATATTGGAGGAATTCTAGGTTGGGGAGAAATTTATCAAATGATAACCAACGAAGAACCAAATATTAAAGATTTACAAAAAAAATGGTGGCATTTTTAATCGATTTACCTAACTAAACCATTTCAAAATAAGATTTATCTATAGCTTCCCTATGATCAGGGTGCGCAATATTAACTAAAGCTTTCACCCGTTCTTTAATTGTTTTTCCGTATAAATTTGCTACACCATATTCTGTAACCACGTAGTGAATATGTGCTCGAGTGGTAACGACACCTGCACCTAACTTGAGTGATGGCACTATTCTGGATATGCCACGTTTTGTGACAGAAGGAAGTGCAATAATAGCCTTACCGCCTTCGCTTAAAGACGCTCCTCTAATAAAGTCCATTTGCCCACCAACACCAGAGTACACTTTAGACCCAATTGAATCAGCACAAACCTGACCTGTTACGTCTACTTCAATCGCAGAGTTAATAGCTACCATTCTTGGATTTTGTTTAATCACAGACACATCATTCACATAATCTGAGGTACGCATCTCTACATAAGGATTATCATTTACATAATCGTACAAGCGTTGAGATCCCATTAAAAAAG
>RCNB010001889.1_pt1 | contig 13008 bp, 13 predicted proteins | sample 2041321 | NCBI WGS metagenome assembly RCNB01 (sample SAMN09708232, study PRJNA481090) | Marine sediment metagenome, whole genome shotgun sequencing project. | reverse complement strand
CTTACATTATTTTTTTTATGAGCCGGGCGGCTTCATATCACCCCCCCGGGGCCTCTTGTTTATAGCACCGGGGACCAAATTCAGGGAAGCATATCCCGAAGTGATTGAATACCTGTTTGTATCCCGAGGGGGTGATTAAAAATCGCGCTGGCTGCAACAAAAACCTCTGCCCCCTGATCATAAGTCTGCCGGATTGTTTTTGAATTGATCCCTCCATCCACTTCAATTAAAGCATCAGGATTGATCTCATCCAGGATTTTTCTGATCTGCCCGATCTTTGGGATCACTTCCGGCATAAATGATTGTCCTGAAAACCCCGGATTTACAGTCATCACCAGTACCAGATCAACATCTTTCAGATAAGGTTTTATCTTATCTACCTCTGTTGCTGGTTTCAATGTAATCCCGGCTTTACAGCCCAGATCGTGGATGGTTTGCAGGGTCATATCCATCTCCGGGCAGGTTTCAATATGAACTGTCAGAACCCCGGCGCCTGCATTCACAAAATCTTCCAGGTAAATCTCAGGTGTTTCAATCATTAAATGGACATCTAAGGGGAGATTAGTCACTCTCTTGCAGGCTTCCACGATGACTGGGCCCATAGAAATATTGGGCACAAAATGTCCGTCCATGATATCAACATGGAACCAATCTGCCCCAGCTTCTTCAGCCTGTTTGATCTGATCCCCTAGTTGGGTGAAGTCTGCCGAGAGAATTGATGGTGAAAGTAGATAAGGTTTTTTCATATGAGACCACAAAATATTTTTAATATCTCCAATATTGTCTTAAATCCTTGTTTGCTTTCTTGCCAGACAAGGGGAGAGTAGAGGGACAGGTTAGCTCAACTGAAAGTAGACCCAAATCCAAAAAGGGATTAACCCGCCCACGGTTATCAGGGCCAGCAAACCCAGCAAGATTGTCAACCACTGTTTGCTGGTTTTTTTATTCTCCAGATTTAGGATCGCTTGCAGATCTTTGTCTTCCGGAAGGGGAGCTGGAATATCCACCAGGATTTGAGAATCAAGCATTTCTGTAAAGCTGATAACAATCCTCCCCAGCTGATCTGCGGTCCTGTATCGTGAGCTGGGTTCTTTGGAAAGCACTTTAACAATGATTGCTTCCAATTCGGCAGAAATCTCAGGATTTATTTCCCTGGCAGAGGGGGGAGCTTCATATCTATGGAGGAGAGCTAATTCCTGGGGAGAAGGATCAGTAAATGGAAGTTCGCCCGTTAACATTTCAAATAGCACAATACCAAGGCTGTAAACATCAGAGGCGGGAGATGGCGCTCTTCCGGCAGCCTGTTCCGGTGAGAAATAAGCCGGGGAACCCCAAATAGCTTGAGATTGTTCGTCATGTTTTACGGATGCCAGTGCTCGGGCAATGCCAAAATCTGTCACTTTCAACCGGTGATCAGGGGTGACCAGCATATTGTGGGGTTTAACATCACAGTGAACCAGTCCGGCCCGATGAGCATATCCGATGCCCGCACAGGCCTGAATAAATAACCTGGAAGCATGATCAGCCGGCAAGGATCCGGATTTTTTGATGATTTCTTTTAAGTCGGTTCCAGGAACGTGCTCCATAACAATGAACAATCGGTCATTATCAAATCCAAAATCGTGAACAGTCACAATATTTGGATGGGTGAGATTGGCAGCTGCCCGGGCTTCTTCTTTAAAACGTTCCTGAAATGCTTTTGATCTAGAGAAATCTTTTCTGAGAATTTTGACGGCGATAGTCCGTTCCAACATGAGATCACTCGCCTGGTAGACGATTGCCATTCCCCCTTCACCAAGCTGTTTATCTAATTGATACCGATCATTTAAAATCTCAATCATTGGGCAGCTTCCTTCCAGATTCTACCGGTTTGATTGTACCATCAACTGATTGACGGTGATATCTGGATAGAGTAAACTCTGATAACATTAAAGGCGATAATCCAAAATTTTCAGGAGTTTAGATGCGGGGTCAATTGATCTATAATCCCATGGCAGGTAAATTTCCCTCAGAGCATCTGGTAGCGCGAGCTGGCAAGATCCTGAGTTCTAATGGCTGGGATGTCGATATTATCCAAACAAAAGGGGGAAGCCACATTACCAGATTGGCTAAAAGGGCAGCCGTAATGGACATGGACGCAGTTTTTATTGCAGGTGGCGATGGTTCCCTACACAAAGCGGCCGCGGGTTTGTTGGGAAGTCAGACTGCCCTCGCTGTATTACCATCAGGCACAGCGAATGTTTGGGCTCAGGAGTTGGGATTGCCATCCCTGTCTTGGACTAATCTAACGGCACTAGAAACCAGTGTTAAGAAACTGCTGAATGGAACTATCCGGACCATGGATGTAGGGATCTGCCAGGGAATTCCCTTTTTGATGTGGAGTGGAGCAGGTTTTGATGCTTTTGTTGTTCATCATCTTGAACCCCGTTCAAGATGGCAAAAACAGTTCCCGTCCGCTCAGTATGCTGCCACTGTGGCCTGGTATGCCCGCTCCTGGTCAGGTATGAATTTGAAGATCTGGGTAGATGGAGAGAGGATCGATGGAACTTATATTGTCGTCCTGGTGACCAACATCCACCTTTATGCCGGAGGTATTGCAGAGGTCTCCCCCAAGGCGATGATTGATGATGGGAAAATGGATCTCTGGTTATTTTCGGGGGACACAATACAGGAAACTCTCCAGCACATATTTGATGTAGCCGCAGGTCGGCATATCGATTCTGATCTAACCAGTCATTACTCTTGTGAGGAAATTAAGATAAAATCGAAAACCGATCTCTTCTTGCAGCTTGATGGTGAGCCAATTCCCCCATCCAAGAGCGTCAGCATCTCAATCAAACCACAATCGCTCAGAGTCTTGGTGCCCAACGATCTACCGCGACCTTTATTTTCAAAAGACCACATATGAAAGATATTATAAATCCCTGGGTGATCGCCGGTTCGATCCTGATTGCCAGTATATTAATAGCCGTTAGTTTTCTGGCGGCAGGCCAACTGACACCTTCTGACCAGTCCATATATAGTGGAGATGCGGTCATTACTGTCATTCCTGTGCCTACCTATACACCAACTCCTTTGCCGACTCAGCCAGACATTCCAGTTGCTACTCCAACAATAGAGCCAGCTGTTGGTATCCATTTGGACGGATATGTAAAGATCTCAGGCACTGAAGGGGAAGGCCTTCGATTGCGAAGGGATCCCTCCCTGGATGGCGAGATCGTTAATATTGGATTGGAAGGAGAGATATTCCTTGTAATAGGGGGACCTGAAGAAAGGGATGGGTATCTGTGGTGGCAGCTAGAAACTCCCTTGAATGCAACCCGTAGGGGATGGGCTGTCTCAAATTATCTAGAATTCGCCCAAAGTCCTTAAATAAAAAACAGAAGGGAAAACCCTTCTGTTTTTCTAAAGTATAGGCAGTAAGAATTAATCCTTGGTTAGATGAACCAGGTGGTTCTTGAGGTTGTGTCTCACTGCATAGGCCGCCGCTTCAGCTCGGTTGCTGACATCCAATTTCGAGAGAATGCTGCTGACATAATTCCTTACTGTGCCTTCACCCAGGTAGAGAGTTTTCGCGATCTCCCTGTTTGTTTTGCCTTCAGAGACATGGATGAGGACGTGTTTTTCCTGGTCCGTCAGATCCGTAAAAGCTGAAGCCTCTTCGTCCCGGGCAGCTTTTCGGACTTCCTTAAATACTCGCTGAGTTACAGCTGGATCCAGCAAGGCTTCCCCACGTCCCACAGCTTCGATGGCATCAATCAGATCATTGCTGCCAACCTGTTTTAACATATATCCTGAGGCACCGGCCCGGATTGCTGAAAATAACATTTCGTCCTCAGCATATGAGGTCAGCATGATCACTCTGGTATCCGGGTACTTTTCAATGATCTTTTCGCAAGCCTCTATGCCAGACCCGCCGGGTAGGCGGATATCCATAACCACAACATCGGGACGGAATTGTTCAACCTTGGCAAATGCGTCTTTTCCGGTGGCTGCTTCAGCGACTACTTGGAATTTTGTGTGTCGATTGAGAAGAGATTTTAAGCCCAGTCGCACTACTTCGTGATCATCTACTAATAAAATCCGTTGGAAGGACATTTCATAACTCCTGTGATTAACTGGAAAGAGTATATACTAGAGTGCCTTGACTGGCAAGGAAACCCATTATCCCACCTTATAAAAGATCTGGCATTAATCTTTGTGAGACCAGAAGATGATCCTGATCAATGATCAAGTCGCGTTCTGGTTGTCCCTGTTAGTTTTGTGAGGGTGATGAAAAGAATCAGGGGTTGTTATTCCGCCTTTTCCTTATCCCTCCGGAAATCAACAAAACGGTAACCGACACCGCGTTCTGTCAAAATATATTTTGGATTGGATGGATCTTCTTCTAGTTTTTTCCTGAGATAATTTACATATAGACGCACGTAATGGGGCTCGTCCTGGTACTCGAAACCCCAGACTTTGGAAAGGAGCTGTTCATGAGTATTCACCCAGCCAGCGTTCTGAACCAAATGGTATAACAGGCGGTATTCTGTTGGACGGAGATCGACCTTTTCACCTTCTACCCAAACTTCACGACGGGAAAAATCGATAGTTAAACGGTCGTCAACAATGATTTGATCAACCTCGTCTTCATTAAAAGATTTTGTGCGCCGGAGTACTGCCCGGATGCGGCTGACCAGCTCACGGGGACTGAATGGCTTTGTGATATAGTCGTCCGCGCCCAATTCAAGCCCCTGGATTCGGTCATCTTCCTCACCTTTAGCAGTCAGCATGATCACGGGAACATTATTTACTTCCCTGATCTTCTTCAGGACATCAAAGCCATTGATATCCGGCATCATGATATCCAGCAAGATAAGATCAGGTAGCTGGGTCCTGACTTGTTCCAGGGCTTCTTTTCCGTTATAGGCGGTCACAACCTCAAAACCATCTTGTTCCAGGTTCAACTGGATGAAACGGACCATACGCTGTTCATCATCAACCGCCAGAATTTTATATCTTGTTTTTTCATTACTCATATTTTTTATTCCCTAATGAAGCTGACTACTTCTTCGGCAGTATCTCCAGGTAGGATCTCAATAAAACTGATTTCAGCCCAAGGCCAGAAAACGTTCACTACGTTACGCTCCAGATACATTAAATCTTTGCCATCTCGCTGCCTAGGATTGCTTAGCTTGATCAGCACATCCGTTAACTGAGGCATTTCATCAATTTCTGCAAGCATAGGTTCCGAATTTCTGATGTGGACTATGACTGTATGTGACATAAATAACCATCCTTACTACATGTCCTGCGGCATGATAACTTTCATATTGAATTTGCCCAGGGATAACACATCGCCATGATTCAATGGCACTTCCGAGTTAGCTGGGATCTCATAACCGTTTACGCTTGACCCGTTGGCAGATCCCAGATCGACAATAAAAATTTTGTTCTTTTCAACATTGATACGGATTGTTGCATGCAATCGTGAAATCCCCATATCATAGGCCTCATAATTATTTAGATCAACGTCCGGTGTAATCACTTGACCTTCGACAAAACGGCCAATAGTAAATTCGTTTTGGTCCGGGACATCAATCACTTCTTCTCGCTCCGTACTGTAAAGGATAAAGGTGCTATCTTCCAGTAATTTCTTAGGAATCGTTTGGGTGAAGTCGACTTCCAAGCCCCTATTTTGATTCGGGTAAACCAGAGTATTCACCCGCTCGTTAGAGGCAAAGGCCACTTGCGAGCCACACTCTCCACAAAATAGGACGCCGTGGAACTCCTGATTATTACATACTTTACAGGTAATCATGTTTTATCCGGTAATAGCAACCTCATCGTACCGTACTTGAGCTGCTTCTTGCCTGTGGGGCTGAAGTTATTATGAGATTTTATATAATCCGCTTCATTCATGGCGACTTTTGCAAGGGTATCTTGCCCTTTGGCCATTAAATGGGAGGATAAGTTTAGCAATCTTTGATATGCGGTGCCTGGATTGCCGCTGGCGATATCTTGTTGAGCTTTTTCCTGCAGCCTGTAGAAAGCAAGATGGGAGATAGCTTTAAATATCTCTGTAGCCGGCGGCTCCAAACTTTCGGGATCTGATTCGAGAATCCTCTCCAGTGTAAAGGGAATTATTTGGTCCCGGATCTTCTTTTTTATAACAAACTCCCCTGATGCAATTACTGCCTGATCAATATTCTCAGGGATGGGGTTTATCAGGAATTCAAATATGACACGATGCGGTTGATGTTTTTTCAGGATTCCAAGTGAGAATTCTTCCTTGAGTGGTAAGGGAATGGATTCAGGAAGGATCCTGAATGCTGAGAGCATTGTTACGCCAGGTGCTGGCGTGATTTCAAGGGTCAAGCGTCTTGAAAATGCTTCTTTGAGAGAGGCTATACTGTGTTCCAGGAACTTCTTGACCTGATCCAGATCATGAATGAAAAGTGATTGCCCGCCAGTAAGGGCGCAAAGCTGATCTATGAACTCGTCATTCCATTCGATTCCGATCCCCAAACCACTAATACCAATATCCTGGTCAGCAGCAGTATTTGCCAGGGCAATGCAATTATCCTCGTCTCCGTAAGTGTGTCCGTCAGTGATCAGAATGATGTGGTTCACGTAGTTCAAAGTGGGTTGTTTTCTGATCTCTTCATACCCGGCTTCAATACCCTGGAAAATTTCTGTTCCCCCCTCTGCGTAGAGATCGTTCAGAGCGGTTTCGATTTTGATATCACTGGGTTGTGATTGGCTGGGAAGTAATACTTTGGCTCTGTCATTAAAGCTGATAACAGAAACAAAATCTTTTTCTCCGAGATCATTGATAATCTCTTTTGTTGCCGCTCTCAGGATATCCAGACGGGGTCCCTTCATGGAGGTGGAATTATCCAGGACCAGGGATATGTTTAACGGAAGGTCATCGGATTTTTGTAATTCATCCTTGGTGGAAACGATATCAACCAGGGAATATATAACCTGGGGTTCCTCTAATCTTAATAAAGCTTCCTGGCTGTATTCAATTGCAGTTAGAATACCCGAAGATATGTCATGGGGATCCCTGCCCTCGTCATAATTACCCTTTTTGTTCGGATCAGATAGGATCTTATAGGCTTCTTGAATATCCAGGAAGAGTTGGGTTGCTCCATCATTCTTGTTTACATCTGGATGTGCTTTTCTCGCAGCAAGCCGATAAGCTTTCTTAATAGCTTCTTCTGAAGCCCCTGTCCCAATATTTAGCCTTCGGTAAAAATCAGTCTTTTCTGACATGGTTTCAGTGATGGTTCAGGAAAACTCTACTAAGATAGCAGTAATATTATCAGGCCCACCTGCGTCATTTGCCGCATCGATCATTCGGTCACATATATCCTGAGGGCTAATTCCTGATTTGATGATCGTTTGAAGTCCTTCTTGTCCCACAATGCTCCATAATCCATCAGAGCATACGAGCAATGATCCGGATTCCGGCCTAGTTGTGGATATGATCTCAGGTTCAAAAGGTTCCCCCTGACCCAAGGCTCTATAAAGAACATTGCGTTGGGGGTGTACTGCTGCCTCTTCTGGAGTTATTTGACCCAATTCCTGCAGGCGTTTTACCAGTGAGTGGTCTCTGGTCAGCGCTTCCATCGTGCTGTCTTTGGCGATAGAATAAACCCGGCTGTCACCAACATGGGCTATGGTCATCTGGTCGCCGACAATCAAAATAGCTGTGATAGTTGTGCCGCCGCCGTAAGAGTGCCGAATTATCTCAGAATTGGCTTGTTCAATGCCGTTATAAAAGACTTCCCGGAATGACATTTCGCCCGGTACAGGATCCAATGACATCATTGGTGTGTAAATCTCACGTAATATTGTGCCGACGACAGTTCTGATCGCCAGTTCACTGGCGATTTCTCCATTTTTATGACCGCCCATCCCATCTGCAACGACGTATAACCCGAAGGGGATCTCACTTTCATTAAAAGAGAAGAACGTTGTTAACGTGAAGAAAGCATCTTCATTGTGGGCCCTTTGTTTCCCGGGTGAGAGTCCATAACCAACATTGATAAGGGGAGAGCTGTATCCAACAGCTTCAGTGTCGATCGGAGTGGTTATTTTGTCCAACTCCTTGGTCACAACAGTAGAATCTGTTTCAATAGTTACACTTTCAGGTTCAACTGATTTGGGCTGGAAGAACTTTTTGATTGTGTTGAGTAGTTTATTGGTCATATTCTCTCGATTATTAGGCTGGTAAAGCGTAAAACTTGTTATCAGCAGCACCAATGTACATTATGTCATCAACGATGATCGGTGACCCGGTGATCTGGCCCTCGGCCTGATATTTCCATCTCAAGCGTCCGCTCCCTGAATGAAGACTGTATACCATGCCGTCCACATTGCAGAAATAAACTGCCCCTTTATAAAAGACAGGGGAGCTGTTGATCTGATTGTCGGTATCAAAACTCCATACTTTTTTGGTTGTTTTTGCATTGATGCAATAAAAAGTATTATCCGTCGATCCGACATATATGTGATTTTCGTTGGTTGTTGGAGTACAAATGGAACCATTACCCATTCGGAAACGCCAGACCACCCATCCAGATTTGGCGTCGATTGCATATAACAACCCGTCGAGGGATGTGATATAGATAATATTTTCATTGTGGTGGGGGGATGCTGTAACAGAGCGTTTGGCGGCTGTTCTCCACTGGATATTGCCGCTGAAGTCATAACATTGGATTTCGCCGTTATCGCTTCCAACGTATACACGCTCATTCACTACAAGTGGACTGGACCTGACAGTAGAACCGAGGTTCACACTCCAGGCTTCACGGCCCGCCATTAGATTTAATACGTGCAGATGTTCGTCATCAGATCCGATGAATAGGTGTCCTTCTGCGATTGCGGGTGAAGAATAAATAGCTCCCTCGGTGGATTGTACCCAAACCTTCTTCCCTCCGCGGCAGCTCACAGCATGGACGTACTGATCGGTGGAGCCAAAATAAACTTTGTTGTCATTAATGGCTGGTTTGCTGACAATACCTCCATCAGCTGCATATTTCCAGATAAACTTCCCATTATCAGCAGCCAGTGCATACATATTGTGGTCATAGGATCCGATATACACAACCCCTTCATGATAGGTTGCTGTCCCGCGGATTTCATCTTCACAGGTGAAGCTCCAAATAGGAGAATGGCTTTGATCCTGGAAGAATTGAGTTGCCTGGGCAACTGAGATCTCTTCTTCCAGCATGCCAGTTTGCTGAGCGAGAGAGATCAGTGCTTTCCGCATGATAGCGGCGCTTTCAAAACGGTCTGGCGGGTTGTACATTATCGCTGTGTTGACAATAGTTTCAAGAGCGACAGTAACGTTGGGATTCGCTGCCCGGATAGGGCGCTCGTCAAAGGTAAAGGGAGGTTCAGTTCGAGGATCCTGGTTGGTTAACAAATGATGAAGAGTTGCACCCAGCGCATAGATATCCACTGCGGGAGAAGCTTCACCGCGGTACTGTTCGGGCGGGGAATAACCCTCGGTACCGATCATGGTCCCTTTGTGTCCGGTTTGGAAGGTTTTGGCGATACCAAAGTCTACCAGGCGAATCTGGTTCCTGCGGGTTATCATCACGTTTGCTGGTTTGATATCCCTGAAAATGATAGGTTCTGGTTCGTGGGTATGCAGGTAATCCAGCACGTCACAGAGCGCAATACCCCAGGAGATCACTTCCTCATCGTTGAAAGGTGCTCGACGTTGCTGGAGTTTGATTTCTAGGTTATCACCCTCGATGAATTCCATAACCAGATAGGATCTGGCCCCGAGGGTGAAATAATCATAAATTGTGGGAATTGCGGGATGACTGATCGTAGCGAGAATATTGGCTTCACGTTCAAAGCCTTCTACAATGGTTGCCTGAATATCAGGATCTGTGGCCTGATTGATCATTTCTTTTACAGCAACGACCTTTTCAACTTTAAACCTGAGGTCCTGGGCTCGATATACAGCACCCATACCTCCCCGACCTACAGTAGACAGGATCTTGTATCTACCTTCCAGTTTAGTGCCTGGTTGAAGGTATTCAAGAGCTTTTGATCTCTTTTCCAGATTTTGGGTTATCTTCCTAGTTTCCAGACCAATCCTCCCGATGAAATGTCAATCTCCTTTATTATATCCTCTTTCAACTTTCGACATTTTCTTTAATGAGTGGATTTTATCATAAACACCTTCTTCTTCGCCAACCGTGAGGGGAGTTAGGGGGTAAGGAGGAGCTTCTCAGAGGGCTTCATAACGGAATTGCAAGGCAGGGTTTATAATGTATCTGTGGGTCATATTGAAAATTGCGGGAGTTCACTCCCTGGGATAGTTGTTTATGAATAATTTGACTTATAAGTCTCCCTTCTCGTGGCGTTATGGTTCTGATGAAATGCGGAAGATCTGGAGTGTTCAAAATACCAGGGCACTCTGGCGCAAAATCTGGGTTTCCCTGGCAGAAGTTCAGGTTGATTACGGCCTGGTCTCCCTGAATCAGATCTCGTCATTAAAAAATAAGGTTGATGAGATTGATCTGTCCCTTTCAATGGAACTGGAATCCCAATTGCAGCATGACTTAATGGCCGAATTGAAGGTCTTCGCTGACCAATGTCCTGATGCCGGCGGCATACTTCATCTGGGCGCAACCTCGATGGATATCAAGGATAACGCCGGAGTCCTTCAACAAAAAAGTGCTCTGAACCTGATCCTACAGCGATCAGAAGAGGTTTTGATCGTGTTGTCCCGGTTGATCCTGGAGTGGGCGGATACCCCTGTGATTGGATTTACTCATCTGCAGCCTGCAGAACCGACTACCCTGGGATACCGCCTTGCTCAACCAGCTCAAGATTTGTTGAATTATCATATGGAACTGATTAGGTTTAGGGATGGAATCAAAGCCAAAGGTTTCACTGGCGCAGTTGGGACCAGTGCGTCTTTTGCTGTATTACTAGGAGAGGAGAACCTGCCAGAGTTCCAGGATAAGATATCCAGAAAACTGGAGCTAGACTTCTACCCTGTGGTCAACCAGACCTATCCCCGAGTGCAAGATTATCAGCTGCTTTCTTTGCTGGCGGGACAGGGTGCAGTATTGTATAAACTGGCATTTGATCTGAGGTTATTGCAATCACCGGTTCTGGGAGAATTGGCTGAACCATTTGGGAATAACCAGGTAGGATCTTCCGCCATGCCATTCAAACAAAACCCGATCAAGTCTGAGAAACTAAATTCCCTGGGCAGGATTCTGGCACAGCTGCCGAGAACTGCGTGGGATAATGCGGCCCATTCGCTTCTTGAGCGCACTCTGGATGACAGTGCCAATCGCAGGATCATACTTCCAGAAGCATTCTTATGTGCTGATGAGATGTTGGCCACAATGACTGAAGTCCTATCCGGGCTGCAGGTATACGAGGACGCTATCCAGAACAATTTGGCTGAGTATGGTCCATTTGCAGCTACAGAAAAAGTATTAATGCTCTTAAGCAAACAAGGAGCGGACCGCCAGGAAATGCACCATCGATTGCGGGATCACTCACTGCAGGCTTGGGCAGCAATACGAAAAGGGAACCCAAACCCGCTACCAGGTTTGATAGCAGATGACCCTGTCTTCCTGGAATACCTGAGCGCCGATGAAATATACCAGGCTATGAAGGGTAGTGGGTATCTGGGTGATGCAGCAAAGCGCGCAAAAATGTTCTCTGAACAGATCAATGTAAAACTTAGTAGTTGAGATCTTGCCGCGGTCATTTTCCTAGACTCTCCATTTCGAATGATCATATCCCATAAAACAAGCATTTAACCTTGTTAATTGGATATACAAGCAATTGAATTTGTAAATAATGAATACAAGTGAAATAACTTGTGTATCTGGATAGAAACAGTAGGTTCATTGGTAATGGAAGGAGGAATCTATGCTGTCCTGACCTCTTCTCATCGGCGACAACAAGCGGAATATATTATTATCGGAACATTGCTCAGCGTTCTATTTGGAACAGGGGCTGCCTATTTCACTGCGCAAACCTTGCATCTGATAACGCCCTGATCAGGATGGTATAAAAATAAAAGCCGGAGACTTGGATTTGAACTTTTCCATTCTCCGGCTTTATTGATCTAATTTGTTATAGGGTTTAGCGAAAATCAGGGGGAAACTCTGGTTTATTGTCCAATATTGCTTCAATGGTTTCTATCACATCCGGCGATAGCTGCTCCACGATATCCAGTGCTTTCATGTTCTCCTCAACCTGGGATGCTTTTGAAGCTCCAGTAATCACTGTACTGACATGGGGGTTTACAAGACACCAAGCGAGAGCTAATTGGGCAGTGGTACAGCTGAGTTCCTTCGCAACTCCGGATAATCTGATTATTTTTTGGATCTGCTCCTGTGCTTCTTCGTCTGTAAAGCGTTTGCGGAGCCATTCATATCCCGCTAAAGTAGCTCTGGAATCTTCAGGGATTCCTTCATTATATTTACCCGTCAATAGGCCGCTTGCCAGGGGACTCCAAATAGTTGTTCCCAGTCCGATCTCTGAATATAACCGCTGGTATTCGACTTCCACTCGCTCCCGGTGAAACATATTGTATTGAGGCTGTTCCATGAGAGGGGGAATAAGATGTTCTCGACGGGCTACGCTGTAGGCTTCCATGATCTGCTGAGCGGACCACTCGCTGGTGCCCCAGTAGAAAGCTTTACCCTGGTTGATCAGGTGGTTAAACGCCCGAACAGTCTCTTCGATCGGTGTATGAACATCAGGTCGATGGGCAAAAACCAGGTCTACGTATTCTAATCCCATTCTTTTTAATGAACCGTCCATCCCCTCGATTATGTGTTTTCTGGATAAACCAGTCTCGTTTGGGCCGTCACCTCCCCAGAATATTTTCGTGGAAAGCACAAGATCTTTTTGTTTCCACCCGGCCTTCTTGATTGCTTTGCCCATGATTTCTTCAGCTTGCCCGCTGCTGTAAACCTCGGCGTTGTCAAAGAAATTCACACCTGCTTCATAAGCGATTTTCATTAA
>RCNB010003097.1_pt1 | contig 13013 bp, 12 predicted proteins | sample 2041321 | NCBI WGS metagenome assembly RCNB01 (sample SAMN09708232, study PRJNA481090) | Marine sediment metagenome, whole genome shotgun sequencing project. | reverse complement strand
ACCTGTCTTTACCCCGGCAACCAAAGCTGAACGCGGTGAGCATGACGAAAACATCACTTTTGAAAAAGCGAAAGAGATGGTGGAGGAAGGGCTGGCAGAACAGGCAAAGGAAGTGAGTCTATCCCTTTATAAGAAAGGGAGTGAGATGGCTCGAGCAAAGGGCATTATTGTCTCTGATACAAAATTTGAGTTTGGATTATTAAATGGTGAATTGATCTTAATTGATGAGGTGCTCACTCCTGATTCTTCTCGTTTCTGGCCTTTAGATGAGTATAAACCAGGCAGAGCTCAGAAGAGCTTTGATAAGCAATTTGTAAGAGACTACCTCCTCACTCTTAACTGGGATCAGAAGCCACCAGCACCACACCTGCCAGAAGAGATTATCAAGAAGACCAGTGAAAGGTATCTGGAAGCATTTAGAAGATTGACAGGAAGGGAACTAATGTGATTTCGGATTCCGGATCTCGGATTTTGGATCTTAATTCCGCATTCCGCAATCCGAATTCCACACTCGTTTATTTCCCCCCCCTGTTCCCTAACTCCCCCTAACCGGGTCTCCTTTAGTATTTTGGATAAGAGAGACACCGTCCATATGAGAAGGGATGGGTAATCCTAGAAAATCAAGGATGGTGGGGGCCAGATCGATTATATAGATTTTCTCTCGATTAGAGTTTAATCCCCTGATGTAGAAAAGCGCGTCATTGTGAGTGTGCATTCCGGAAAATCTCTCTTTCCCGAATAAATTCTCCTTACTCAAAGAGCCCTTTATATCACAGCGTGATTCAGAAAGGAGAACCATATCTGGTGCCTGCTCCAGGTAACTTCCCGAATAGAGGTCGTCTTTTCTAAACACCTTGTCAATACCGTCTACTTTAAGAAATTCCCGGGTGAGTTCTTTTAAGAGAGCTTCATATTCAGGACCTGCTTCCACGCACCCATTAGGCATCTTCCCTTTCAGGTTGATAAAAACCCGACCCGGATCGAGAATAAAAGCTCTTGATGAGGGATCAATGTCTGCTATAGATTCAGGTGGCTCCTTTTTAAGTTTCAGGTACCCATTTTCTTTAAGCCAGGTGTTGGGATAGATCTCTTTCTTTAAAAGCGTGAATCCATGGTCAGCCAGAATAATTAGATTAACTTCTTTACCTATAGAAGATACGATCTTTTTAATAATCGTGTCGAGTTTCTGGTAGTATTCCAGGAATTTCAGATGATACGGGCTTTCGGTATCCGCAAGATCGTTCCAGAAGTAGTGGTGGAGACGGTCCGTGCCAGTGAAAGTGGCAATAAAAAGATCCCAGTCTTCTCCTTTGAGGAAGTGAAGGATGGCCTCTTTTCGTTTATCAAGGGTATAGAAAAGGTCCTGGAAAAATTCCTCTTTCTTTTCGGCTGCCTCCCTGTAGTCTACGTCGATTCGGTAATCCATCTTTTTGAGCTTTGGGTAAATGGTTGAGGGATAGACCCCTCTTTCTAAATCAAGAGCGACGAATCCGGATATGAGTATGCCATTTAAAGGTTGAGCCGGGTAGGTTTGAGGTATGTTGATGGCTATGGTTCTTTTGTTGTTTTGAGAAAGAATGTCCCAGAGGGTTGGGGATTTTATGTGGGTGGAGTTTGGGAAATAGATATCATAGGAGTCAGGCTTCCTTTCCATGAAACCATAGATTCCGTGCTTGCCGGGATTTACACCTGTAAAGAAGTTGGTCCATGCAACAGAAGATACAGGAGGGATGGAAGATATCATTTCCCGCATGGTTCCCTGCTGGGTTAGCTTACCCATGTAGGGCATAATACCCATTTTTATGAAGTTTTTAATGATCCTGCAAGGAACACCATCCAGGCCTATTACTAATACTTTGTCTTTCCCCCTTGTTTTCCCCCGAAATGCTCGGAACATCACTTACGTTTTTCCTCCCAGATGGTTTTTAGGTTTTCTAATACAGTGTAAGGTATTTTTAAATTCCCTCTGCCTGTTCCCAGGTCAATCCCTTTCATGTTTTTTCCATGAAAATCACTTCCACCGGTGATGGCTAGATTGTATCGTTTTGCCAGAAGTTTATAGGATGACGTCTTTCTTCCGTCGTGTTCAGAGTAATAGACTTCTAAGCCCTGCAGGCCTTGATTAACAAGTTTTTTTAGCAAAGCATCCAGTTCATCTGAGCTCTTTAAGTGAAGGGTGAAAGGATGAGCAAGGACGGGAATACCTCCGGCATCAGTGATCATGGTGATAGCCTCTACAGCACTGAGTCTGAATTTGTCAAGATAGGCAGGTGCCCCTTTCCCCAAATATTTATCGAAGGCTTCCTTGATGCTTTTGGTATACCCTTTTTTCATCAGTATTTGAGCAATATGTGGCCTTCCTACCTGTCCGCCTCCTGAAACCTGAACCACCTCATCATAAGTTAAGGAAAGTCCCAGCTTGTTAAGTTTCTCTATGATCTTAGGGTTTCTATCCGCTCGACTGTCCTGGAGGAGGGTAAGTTTTTCATTTAGAATGGGATCTTCTGTAGTGATAAAGTAGCCCAACATGTGCATAGTTCCCGGAGAGTAGTCCACACTGATTTCTACACCGGGGATCACCTCGACACCCGCACTTATCCCTTCCTTAATGGCTTCTTCGTTTCCATGGATGGTGTCATGGTCGGTGATGGCAATGGCTTTTAGACCTTTCTCTTTGGCGTAGCGCACAACCTGGGAAGGTGTTAATGAACCGTCTGATTCAGTTGTATGAATGTGAAGGTCAATATACATTTATTCTATATAACCTGGCGAAGCTTCGCCTCAAACCGATGAGGCTTCGCGATACTGGATTAAACGAATGCAGAATGCGATTTAAAATCAGAAATCAGAAATCCAAAACCTTAAATCCCATCATTCCAATTGTTTTAGCTAAGTCCTTATCACTTTCCCTTCCATATCGTCAGGAACCTTTATCCCCATTATATTAAGTATTGTGGGGCTGATGTCAAAAATCTCCAGATCCTTTGCAGGAACCGGTGAAGAAGAAATTGAGCTTTGAGGATCATGCATGATGCATATTCCGTGCTCGGCATGATTAGCATCGTCAGGCCCTATGTCATTTTCAAAGGTTAGAATACTATCGTATCCGATACTTCCTACAGACCTCCACTTGAGGTTGCCGAAGTAAACGATCAGTTCTGGAGGAATACCGTTAGTTACAGGGTAGACATCTTCGGGCTTAAAGACTCTGGTACCCAAAAGATTTCCCTTTTCATCTCGCATGGATTCAAGCTTCTGTGCGATTTCAGTTCTTACTTCTTCGTAGTTGTGTGGTGAAACAATTCCTTGAGGCTCACGGCCCTTGACGTTAAAAAAGATACGAGAATAATACCCTCCTTCTCCCCAGCAGACAGTACGAGGCCAGTCAATCTTTGCCTTGGCTAAAGAGACGATACCTGGTGGTTTCTCAAGTAATGTGAGATATCCCTCCTGGAGTAACCATTCATTTATGCACACGCCACCTTCCATCGCCTGTGCACCATGGTCTGATACAATGATTGTGACGGTATTATCATCTGTTAAAGAGAGGATTTCTCCTATTTCTTGATCGAGATATTTATAATAGTCAAAGATAGTGTTTTTGTAAGTTGAGTTGGGTTCATGCTTCCTGTGATCAGGATCTGAATGTTTCCAGAATGCATGATGTATTCTGTCTGGCCCTATCTCAACCATCATGAAGAAATCCCAGGGTTTGTTCTTAAGAAAATGTTTTACCACTTTGAATCTCTTCTGAGTCATTTGGTAGATTTGTTTGAGAAGGTTCTCTTTTTTGTCGGTTCTGAAATTATCCACATCGAAAATATATTCACCAACCAGTCTTTCCACCTCTTCCCTTAACTCTGCAGGATAGGTGTATTGGCAACTGGTGTCAGGTGTTAAAAAGGAGGTAATCATGTACCCGTTGACGGGTTTAGGGGGATAGGTCTGCGGAACACCTACCAGGATAACCTTCTTGCCGGCCTGTGAAAGGATATCCCATACCCGATCCTCTTTTATCTCCCGACCGGTGGCAATAGAAAGACCATCATAGGAATGATCAAACCTGTTGCGGAAGCCATAGATACCAAGACGGCCGGGGTTTTTGCCTGTAGTCATACAGGCCCAGGCTGGAACAGTAATGGGTGGGATACAACTTTTCAGGGGGCCGTAGATGCTGTTGTTTACCAGCTTTTTTATAGCAGGCAGTTGATCCAACCAGCGTTCAAATACGAGTTGAGGTGTAAGACAGTCAAGACCTATAACAAGAACTCTTCTCTCTTTCATAAACACTTTCTATGCGTTTTTTGTTTAGCCATAAATTCATAGGTTCAGGAATAGAGGAATTAAGGGATTATCTCAATTCGCAGTAGATTGCTACTGCAAATTCTGGGTTTATATTGTGTTTTCAAACTTTGCCCTTGTTTGCACGAAATGCATTAATAAGAATCTCCGCTATCTCAGGTCTGGTAAATTCAGGAGGGGGGATTTCTCCTTTGGTTAACATTTCTCTCACGGCTGTTCCACTTAAAAAAACGTGATTGCTTGAATCGTGGGGACATGTTTTATTTGAAGCCATCCCATAACAGCTTTTACAGTAAAATGTGTAGTCAAAGAATAGTGGAGTAATACCTATCTCGTCGGAGGCAAATTCATCAAAGATGTGGTGAGCATCATAGGTACCATAAAATTTGCCTACACCTGCATGGTCTCTTCCCACAATAAAATGGGTACAACCATAGTTTTTCCTCACCAGAGCATGGAAGATCGCCTCCCTGGGACCTGCATATCTCATAGCGGCTGGGAAAACAGAAAGCACGGTTCTTGTCTCAGGATAATATTTTTCCAAAAGTGTTTCATAGCAGCTCATCCTTACAGTGGCAGGGATATCGTCACCTTTCGTTTCCCCAACCAGGGGGTGAATGAGAAGTCCATCCACCACTTCCAAAGCACACTTCTGGATATACTCATGAGCACGGTGAATAGGGTTGCGGGTTTGAAAAGCTACAATTCGCTTCCAGCCTTTCTCATTAAAAAGCAAACGGGTTTCTTTGGGAGCCAGCCGGTATTTACTAAAATTTTCATGGTGAGGGCTGTTGAGTAAGGTAATTTTCCCACCCAGTAACATCTCCCCTATACTTTTCAAATACTGAACTCCTGGGTGGCTTTCATCGGTAGTTCTTAAAATTTGTTGAGCCTCTTTTTCTTTATCAAATTGATATTTCTCATCCAGATGAAGGATTCCAAGGAGGTGATTTGCCTCGCCATAAAGGGCAATATCATTTCCTTCCTTGTAACGATCGGCATCAGCTTTTACAACGGAAAGTGTTATAGGAATTGTCCAGGGAATACCATTTGAAAGCCTCATCAGGTCGAGAACACTTTTGTATTCATCTTTTGTCATGAACCCTTCCAGGGGGCTTAAGGCTCCATTTGCGATCATTTCCAGATCAGAAACTTCACGCGGATTAAGGTTAATTGCTTCCATTGATTTTGCCTTTTCTGTAAGACGTTCCCTTTCATCACGACCTGCTGTCCTGTTAATCAATTCGCTTCCATGGGGTAAGATTGGCATTTGTCCTCCTTTCAAGATAGAGTTTTCATAGAATTTAGAAAATACTGAAAATAAGACCTTTTTGAGAGTATAATCGTTTGAAATAACAACTAATTAAGGTTGCCTTGGATTTACTTTTTATACCAAATGATTCAGCGGCTGTGATGTGTTCAAGTTCATTAGAAACGATACTGGATTTAACACCCCACATCTTATTATATCTTCGAAGCACTTAGTGTATGATATGTTAATCGCGATTTTGTGTGCCTTTAGGCTTACTACTTGAAGCGATATTGCGTAAAACATAGACAACAAAATCTGTAACTGAATTAAACCCTAAATTTTCTTTGATTAGCTTAAAATGGTTATACAGCGGTCTGGGAATCTTGATTGTTACTTTGTCGTTTTTCTTTATGCTATTCATTGTATGGGCTCTAATAATACTCTAATTGGAATGCCACTATACCATTGTATTAGAAGGAGTCAAGTATAATTTTTTTATCTGTTTATTTACAATGCTCAAGTTGTCTATTAGTTTCTGGACCCCTGCTCCCCGATCAGAGTCGAGGACAAGTTTCGCAGGGATGACAGGCAAGGATGGAACTGGTTGAAGAAACATGTTATTTCCGGGCAAGCAAACCGGGACAGTTGGTTTATTAGGAAAACCTTCTTGACTGAGAAGTTAATAAGTGAGAAACTAAAACAATTAGAGATTTTATCTGTTTAACGAAAGGAAATAATGTTTCAGGGGAATTTGCGATCATGACAGTTAAGGCAGTTAAATCATTAAGTGAAATCCTGCTGGAGTCTGGAAAGGTCAGCAAGGATAAGCTGGATAAGGTACTCACAATGCAACTGAATAATACCGAAGGGCTAGGTCGGCGATTGGTGGACTTAGGCCTCGTCTCTGAGGTTGTGTTATTAGAAACGTTAAGTGAATATTTAGACATACCTTTTGTTTCCTTGAAGGATTTTCCTCAACAGACAATTGTGTTGGAAAATTTATCAGAGAAATTTATGAGGCAGTATAAGTTTGTTCCTTTAAGTCTCAATGAGAATGTATTAACCATTGCCTTGAGTGATCCTTATGACATTTATGCCTGTGATGCGGTGAGGATGGCAACAAATTATGAGGTAAAGATAAACCTGGCTCGAGAAGAAGAGATTCTGGATGCAGTGGGGAAGATGTTCAATACTGATACAACTTCTATGGGAAGGATTGTCGAAGATATTGGGAAGAATGGGAAGGACGATTTGTCCATTGATGATGAGGGAGATGTTGACCACCTGAAGGATTTAGCCTCTGAAGCACCCGTTATCAGGCTGGTCAATCTGCTCATTACCCGTGCCATTGAAATGAGGGCCAGCGACATCCACCTGGAGCCTTTTGAGGGAGATTTTAAGGTGAGGTATCGTATTGATGGTGTATTGCATGATATGGAAGCACCTCCCAGAAGGCTTCAGGCCGCTGTTATTTCCAGGTTAAAGATCATGGCTAAATTGAATATTGCCGAGAGAAGACTCCCACAGGATGGTAGAATAAAATTGAGGGTGTTAGGCAAAGAAATTGATTTCAGGGTATCTACACTGCCTACCATGTTTGGTGAGAGCGTTGTATTGAGAATACTGGATAGAGAAAGTGTAGCTCTTGATTTGGAAAAGTTAGGTTTCCCCGATTATGATTTGACGAAATTCAGGGATTTGATCAACAGACCCTATGGTATTATTCTGGTAACAGGACCCACAGGCAGTGGAAAGACTACTACCTTATATGCAGCTTTAAATGAGATTAATTCTCCAGAAAAAAAGATTATTACAGTCGAAGATCCTATTGAATATCAGTTGGGTGGTGTAAACCAGGTACAGGTCAAAGCCGGTATTGGACTTTCTTTTTCCAATATATTGAGATCGATATTGCGACAGGACCCTGACGTGATTATGATTGGTGAGATCAGGGATGCGGAAACAGCAGAGATTGCCATCCACTCTGCTTTAACCGGTCATCTGGTTTTCAGTACATTGCATACTAATGATGCTGCTGGTGCCGTGACCAGGTTGCTGGAAATGGGAATGGAAAACTATCTCATCTCCTCCAGCTTATTAGGTATCATGGCGCAGCGATTGGTGAGGGTAATCTGTCCTGATTGCAAAGAGATCTATACCCCTGAGATGGGTGTTATGGAAGAGATGGGAGTAAGTCAGTCTGAGGTCAAGGAAAACCCTATCTTTAAGGGGGCAGGATGTGAAAAATGTTCCCACACAGGATTCAGGGGTAGAAAGGGTATCTATGAGCTATTGCTGATGAATGACAATATAAGAGAATTGATCCTTGAAAAAGCTCCCTCTAATGTCATTAAAGAGAAGGGAAGATCGCAGGGTATGCAAACCTTGAGGGAAGCCGGGTGGCATAAGGTCAAAGAAGGAATTAGTACTATCTCCGAGGTATTGAGGGTGACACAGGTTGAGTAATGGATAAAAACAAGTTTGAAGTTACAAGTGTCTAAAATGAGCTAAAGTTAAAAACTTTAGGCACTTTAGTTCACTTAACACTTAAGTCACTTTTTGCTTCATCACTCCATGTTTGCAGCAAGTTTAATAACTATTAGAATACTCTTAACTTCACAAGTTCTAGAATTTCCGAGAGGTTTATCGTGCCAGAGTTTGCCTATAAAGCAACGGATAACATGGGGAAGATTGTTGAAGGGTTAATGGAAGCACCAGAGGAGAGAGAGGTCATAAGTAAGCTGCAATCCCTGGGTTACATTCCTATAAAGATTGGCCATCGAGGTAAGGCCAGGAGCTTTTCGCTGGACATAGATTTAATGGCGTTTTTTAGAAGGATTTCTTCCAAGGATGTTATGAATTTTACTCAGCAGCTTTCAACACTTATTTCAGCTGGCTTACCTTTGGAAAAAAGTCTCTCTATTGTAGCTGAATTAACTGAGAAAAAAGAGTTTCAAAAGGTTATCACCGATATTTTAAGTGGCATCCAGGAAGGAATTACATTTGCCGATGTTCTGGCAAAACACCCAAGGATTTTTTCCAAGTTGTATGTGAATATGGTGAGGGCGGGTGAGGCTGGAGGTGTGTTGGAGATGATACTTGAGCGGTTGGAGAGTTTCCTGGAGAGTTCACAGGAGTTAAAAGATTATATAACCTCCGCTATGCTGTATCCCCTGCTGCTCACAGGAGTTTGTGGACTTACTATAATTCTCCTTCTAACTTTTGTTATCCCCAATTTCTCTGCCATGTTTGAAGATGTAGGAGGTAGTATCCCTGCTTCTGCACAGTTTCTTTTAGGAATGAGTGAGGTTCTGAAGAGTTATTGGTGGTTGATGGCAGGTGTGATCGGGGGAGTCTATTTTGGAATAAGAAAATATCTTGCAACTGAGAATGGGAAGTTTAAGTGGGATGAGATAAAACTGAAACTCATAATGGTTAAAACGCTGATACAGAAAATTGAGGTTTCTCGTTTCTCCAGAACTCTCGGTACCTTGATCAGAAGTGGTGTTCCTATTCTACAGTCTTTAAACATTGTCAAAGAGACCATTGGTAATCTGGTCATTGCCAGGTCACTAACTGGTATTCATGAGGGAATAAAGAAAGGGGAAGGCATCTCCAAGCCTTTAAAAAGTGCAAATACCTTTCCCTCTCTTGCGATCCATATGATTACGGTGGGCGAAGAGACAGGAAGATTGGACGAGATGCTGCTTAAAGTAGCTGATACTTATGATCAGGATGTTCGCAATGCAATAAAACGACTAATCTCATTGCTGGAGCCTTGCTTAATCTTGTTTATGGCTTTAATTGTGGGTTCCATTGTGGTTACTATGCTGCTGGCTATTATCAGTGTAAATGAGATTTCATTTTAAGCATAATGGAGGAAATTTATTATGGACAGGAAAGAAAAAGAGAAGAGAAAAAGATGGGTAGGGGGTTTTACCTTAATAGAGTTGCTAGTGGTCTTAGTGATTATCGGTCTTCTCGCTGCAGTAGTGGCACCGAGATTTATTGGTAAAGCTGAGAAGGCTAAGCCCAATATTGCACGACAGCAGATAGAAATGCTGGGCACAGCTTTGGATACCTATAAACTCGATATAGGAAAATATCCAGACACTCTTTCTCAACTGATTGAAACCGGTGAGGAAGAGATGAGTAAATGGGATGGTCCCTATTTGAAAAAAAAGGTTATCCCAAAAGATCCGTGGGGCAGGGAGTATGCATATAAATATCCGGCTGAACAAAGTTACGACTATGACTTGACTTCTTACGGAAAGGATGGGGAAGAAGGAGGAGAAGGTCTTAATAGAGATATCAATAGCTGGGAAGTTGATGAGTAATAGAGAAACGATGCAGGGGTTTACTCTTATTGAACTTATTTTAGTACTCGTTATCATTGGATTTCTTACCTCATTAGTTGCTCCTGCCATTACCTCGTTAGCGGGACTGAAGCTTAAAACTGCGACCAGAAAAATGGCTGCCGGTTTGCGATACGCTCGAAGTCAAGCAGTTACAACCGGCAGTGAATACCAGGTTGTTTTTGATCTGGGAAAAGGGGAAATGATTATCGAATCTCTTCAGAAAGAGGAGAAACCTTATAGTTATAGTGATGATTATGAAGATGGTGAGGAGGAAGAATTAAACGGTGAGGAGGAGGAAGAAGATGATTCAGCTAAGAGGATGAAAAAACGGAAATCCTACACGATACCAAAGGAAGTTAGACTGGCAAGAGTAGTTATAGATGGTGAGGAGATTACTGAGGACCAGGCATGGATAGATTTTTATCCTAATGGCAGTTGCTCCGGCGGAGAGATTTTTCTAATGGATGAAAAGGAAAGGGAATACAGGATAGCACTCGAATTTATCACCGGGATAGTAAAAATAACTGAAGAAGAGGAAACCTGAGATGTTTAGTATATCCACGCAGAAGGGGTTTACTCTTTTAGAGATTCTTCTGGCTATTTCCATACTGGGTGTTGCTACAACTGCTATAATGCAGCAGTTCTCGGCTGGGTTGCGTATATCAAGAACTTCCCAAACCTATACTACTGCTACCATATATGCTAAACATAAGCTTGAAGAGCTTCAGGTCGAAGAAGAGATGAGGGAAAAAGAAGAGACCGGAAGTTTTGAAGATGGTTACCACTTTCGGGTTAGCATAATGCCTTATGAAGAGTATATGGAAGGTGAAGAAGATGAAGATATTTTTGAACATCTTCCCCTGGAGATGTACCTTTTGGAGTCAGTTGTGTGGTGGGAAGAGGGTGAGAAGGAAAAAAGCATAACATTGTCAACGCTCAAGACAGTCAAGAAAAAGAAAGGATTGTAGAACCGACAGGATTTAGGGAACAGGGGTCAGGGTTCAGGGAAATGAAAATTGTAAATAAGCTTACAGGTTTATTAGAGTGTTGCGTGTTACGCGTTTCGTGTTGTATTAGCTTAGATGTTTGCAAAGCTAATTTTAAATGATTACAACTAGAAAGCTGGTCAAAATGAAGATGTGGTTAGACTTATCAACTAAAAAAGAGGCACCAGCAAAAATACATCCTGGACGTTTTTCCCTGCACCCTGCACCCTGCAACCTGCACCCTGTTCCCTGTTCCCTGTTCCCTGAGAAGGGATTTACCTTGCTAGAGCTTCTTGTATCTATTGCTATCCTGTCCATGGTTCTGGTAATGATTTATGGAACACTTAGCATGGGCTCCAGGGCTTGGGAGAAAGGTGAAGAAGACATTGAAAAGATTCAGAGGATGCGGGTTGTTATGAACCTACTGAGCAGAGAGATTAAATCAACCTTCCCTTATAAGGTAACTCCCAGTGAGCTTGATACCCATAAAGAATTTTATGCCTTTGAAGGAAAGAAAGATTCAGTAAGTTTTGTCTCCACTATTCCTCTTAAAGGAGGAAGAGGAGGGTTGTCCTGGCTATCTTTTTGGGTGGAAAGTGAGGAAGGGTTAGTAGTAGTAGAAAGGGATGCCTTAAGATCTGATATTTTCAAAGAAAGAAACTCCATTGACAAAGATGAAATAGAAGTTCTGGATTCAAACATAACCAGTATGAAGTTGGAATACTATGAATTAAAGAGTGGAAAGGAAGAAGGGGAAGGGGAGGGAGAGTGGAAAGAGCACTGGGATGCTGAGAAGGAGAGAACTCTCCCCCATGCTGTTAAGATTGAATTGACTTTTGAGGAAGAGGGAAGAAGGGAAGGAGATGAGGAAGAGATTTACTATAGAGAGCTGATTATTCCCCTTATGATTCATGCTAAAAAGTTAAGGGGAAGGAGGGGGAGTAGGAGTGATCTGGATTGAAAACAGAATTTCTTAGTTTTCTTCGTGAGTTTCGTGGTTCCCAAAAGGCAGAAAGGGGCATTGCCCTGATGCTGGTGCTTTGGGTTTTGACCTTGCTTTCGATAATGGTTTTTGAATTTTGCTATACCATGAGGATAGAAGCCACTATCACAAGGAATTTTAAAGAGGGGGAACGCTCTTATTTCCTTGCACAGGCGGGTATCAATCGTGCGATTATTGAGATAGTCAAGACGAAAAGTGCTGTGAAAAAGTTTAAGGGAAGCAAAGAATCGATGGTTAAGGATGAGGGAAAATATGTAGACGAAGAAGAAGAGGGATCTGAGGAATGGAAACCCAGGGAAGAGCCGTATACATTTCCATTTCAAGGTGGAGAATGTGAAGTTAAAATTGGTGATGAAGGAAGTAAAATCAATCTCAATTGGATTGCAAAAAAAGCTAAGAGTGACAGAAAACTTCTGACCGATATCTTTGAAAATAGTTGTGGGCTGGAAGGCGAGGAACGGGATGTTATTGTAGACTCGATTATTGATTGGGTGGATAAAGACCATAATCATTTAATAAATGGTGCAGAAGATGAATATTATGAGTCTTTAGAAGATCCTTATGAATGCAGAGACGGTCATTTTGTAGTAACTGAGGAGTTGCTGCTGGTCAGAGGAGTTACTGAAGAAATTTATTACGGTAGAAATTTATCTTCCAGAGAACGTGATGAATTAATGGAAGAGGAAGACGCTTCTCCTGTTAAAAAATTAGAGCACGATTTGGAAGAGGATGAAGAAAGAAGAATAGATAAAGGTCTCTCAGAATTATTCACTGTGTTTTCCAACAGGAATTCTCTTAAGATTAATATTAATGATGCTCCTTATAGCCTCTTAATGAGTGTATCGGGGATGACTGACGATGTGGCACGAAGTATAATTGAACTCAGACGTGAAGAGGAGTTTGAGAACATAAGTGATGCCAGATTAATGGAGTTGCCCAACTATAATCAAATAAAACCACAGATTACGGTTGATCCTACTGATTATTACAGGATTGAGGCACGTGGCAGGGTTGGTGACAGTTTTGTTGCAAGAACAATTTCTGCTGTTGTTAAGATTACGCCGAAGAAAAAGGACAAGTATGAAGTAGTATATTGGCAGGAAGGAGTGTAA
>RCNB010002099.1_pt1 | contig 13018 bp, 15 predicted proteins | sample 2041321 | NCBI WGS metagenome assembly RCNB01 (sample SAMN09708232, study PRJNA481090) | Marine sediment metagenome, whole genome shotgun sequencing project. | reverse complement strand
CATCTCAGACCAAGGGTATTTAAATGCTGTGCCAGCACAATTACTTCCTCATGTGATAATTAGGTTGAACAGGAACTGAAAGATTTGCCCTACGAAAACACCGCAGACACAATAGCCCATGGGTCGGGGAAGAAGTCGGTATCCCCGCGCTTCAATACTGTTTCTACCCAACAACTGCGATGTTTTTCACGCATATTTTTGTTAGCATAGACGAATTGAAGCCTCATTAGCTCAAGATCCATCTCGCTCAAGGAGTCAATGATGGCGGCCTCCGCCAACAGCTTGTTGAACCGGAGATCGTTTTGTTTGAACTCCAGTGTTGAAGACAGCTTCACGGCATGGTCAAAATAACTCTGATAGAGTTGAATTTGCCCCATCGAAATGTGAGAATAGAAGGGCACCTTTCTCGGTGCGCTTTCCCTTGTATCAAAATCATTCTGTGCTTTTGTTGAGGAGTCTTTTAGTTGGAACCTGAGCCCTGAGAGAAAATTAACAGTCCGAAGTATCCTAACAAACAACACCATGTTCCCCCTCCCTTTCTTTGGTTTGGGTTGCCTGGTCGTCCACCTAACCAGAGACAAGCCCCTGAGACTTGGGAAAATCCAGGGGCTCATCCAGGAGCAGTGCCGTTGATAGCGCTGCCAGGTTGGAAACAGCTTAACCGGCCTCACATAACAAACAGATAATACACAATGATGACATTGACATTGCTATATGAAAATACTTGATATTACAATCCAAAATGTACAGTAGCCTATCAATAACACAGAGCTACTGATAATGGGGCAAATTCACTACGTGGGGAACAGCCTTGGACCATGGGGAAAGTATAGGCGAAAGCCAAGCCTATTAGAAGGCTAACTTATTGAAATGTAATGGTATCTATTGGTGCCGAAGGCGGGATTTGAACCCGCACGGGTGTTGCCCACTGCCCCCTCAAGACAGCGTGTCTACCAAATTCCACCACTTCGGCACAAAATTGTCATCCTTTGTTGTGGGGTTCTGGACTTGGTTTTGCGGAAGATGATTCCGAAGCCGGAGCGCTCTCAGTAGGTACGTTAGCAGGTCTAGTCGTGGTAGCCTCCGAAGGAACCTCTGTCACAACATCTCCACCAGATGGTTCGGTAGCGCTTTCAGCTTGCTCGGCTTTTGTTTGAGCCGGAGCCTGTGTTGCTGCAGGCACAATCGAACTGGAAGATTTCTGGCCGGAAAAATAGGCCAGGCTCAATGACGTCAACATAAAAACAACAGCGGCGCCGGTAGTCATCTTGGTTAGAAAGGTTGATGCTCCTCCACTTCCAAAAAGGGTTTGGCTACTTCCTCCGCCAAAGACGGCTCCCATATCTGCACCCTTGCCTGTTTGCAACAGTACAATAAGTATGAGCGCAATACATACAGTTACGTGGATCGCAATGATGAAAGTTGACATTCTCGGACAGCCTCCTAGACTTTGCTCTCCGCAAGTTGTGAACATGGACGAATAATCCCGGCAAAAGTGTCGGCATCCAAGCTGGCGCCTCCTACTAGGGCGCCATCAATGTCGTCCTTGGCCATAAGCCCTGCAATGTTCTTGGGCTTAACGCTTCCACCATACAATATACGAAGAGTCTTTGCAATCGAATTTCCACCTATCGTTTCCATTTGTTTCCGAATAAACTCGTGAACTTCCTGGGCCTGCTCACTTGTAGCCGTTTTGCCTGTACCAATAGCCCATATGGGTTCATAGGCAACAATAAGCCGCTCAAGCCCAGGGGTGTCAATACCTTCGAGGCCTTCTTTCAGCTGTGTCTTGACAACAGAAAAAGTCTGCTCATTATCTCTTTGGGCCTCAGATTCTCCTACGCACAAAATAGGAATCAGTTCCCCTTCCAGTGCAGCCTTTATCTTCCGGTTGACTGTCTCGTTTGTCTCTCCGAAAAATTGACGTCTTTCAGAATGGCCGATAATCACGTAGCTACACCCCGCAGCAGTCAACATGGGAGCAGAGATCTGGCCTGTATAGGCCCCCTCCGTCTCCCAAAACAGATCTTGCGCTCCCAGATATATTACCGAATCTTGTGCAGCCTCAGCAACAACTGCGAGGGCTGTAAACGGAGGGGCTACCACGACATCCACATCCACAATATCGGAGACTAGAGACTTGAGCCGGCTGGTAAGTTCTTTGGCCTCTGGACCGGTTTTAAACATCTTCCAGTTTCCAGCAATCAAGGGTTTGCGTTTTGTCATAGTCTGTATCTCCTTAGAGTTGTTTCCCAATCATAGCTGCCAGGTCGACCATCCGCGTAGCATATCCACTCTCATTATCATACCACGAAAGGACTTTGACCAGATCGCCAACTACGTACGTAGTTGGCCCATCTACAATGGAAGAGTATGTTGAGCCATTGTAATCAATTGAAACCAAAGGTAAATCACTATATGCCAAAATCCCTTTCAGAGGACCTTCGGAAGCCCTTTTCAAAACATCATTGACATCGGCAGGGGTCAACCCACTTTTGCCAACCCTGGATACCAAATCTACAAGAGAAACATTTGGCGTTGGCACGCGAATGGCCAAACCGTTCAGTTTTCCCTTAAGTTCCGGCAAGACTAGTGCGACAGCCTTTGCTGCCCCTGTCGATGTGGGAATCATAGAAAGTGCCGCGGCTCTTGCACGCCTCAGGTCCTTGTGCGGAAAATCAAGGATTCGTTGATCTCCAGTATAGGCATGAATAGTTGTCATGAGTCCGCTTTCTATACCAAAATTCTCAGAAAGGACCTTTGCCACCGGCGCCAAACAATTCGTTGTGCATGATGCATTTGATATGATGTGATGGTCTTTGGGATCATATAAGGAATCATTAACACCCATAACAATAGTTATATCCGGATCACCGGATGGCGCTGAAATGATTACCTTGCGTGCACCTGACTCCAGATGTTTGCCGGCAGTTTCTCGGGTGCGAAAAAAACCAGTACACTCCATCACCACATCTACACCGAGATCACCCCAAGGCAGTTCCGCTGGTTCCTTAATGGCTTTATACGCAACAGACTTGCCATCGATCTCTATGCTATCATTGTTTGCTGTGACATTGCTATCCAAGGATCCGTGAACCGAATCGTACTTGAGCAAATGAGCCATAGTTGAGGCATCTGTTAAATCATTAATGGCTACCACCTCAACGAGATCGTTTTTCATCGCAGCCCTAAAGGCAAGCCTTCCTATACGCCCAAACCCATTAATACCTATACGAACGTTCATAGCTTCTCCTTCCTCCGGCATTTTGCCTACGTTTAATAATCATCGAGAATCATGTTTAACTCGTTTTGTTCCCTTTTAGTACACCACTGGCAAGAGAAATACTGTTTTTCCCGTATTCCTGTACGCTTTCAGCCAATTCGCCAAGACTCTTTTCCTTGCGCATTTTTTCAGCGCGGATCAATATCGGTAAATTGACTCCTGTCAAAATATCAACCTTGCCCTCTTCAAGAAATGAGAGGCTAAGGTTGGACGGCGTTCCGCCAAACATATCAGTTAGAATAATGACGCCACCTGCCTGGTCGACGGCCTTAATCCCCGCGCCTATCTTCTTTCTCAGGGTTTCAGCATTGTGCTTTATGTCAACAGAAACGGCCGTAGTTGCCTCTAGAGGACCATCCAAAACACATTCAGCGGCGTCAATAAGGGCTTCGCCCAAACCACTATGAGTCACAATTAGTATGCCTATCATAAACACATCCCATGCACCTTGCCTAAACTAACTCAATATCTCGGTGTGTCAAGTGTGTGTACTCTAGCTTCTCTTTTAAGTAGTCAGAAACCTCACAAGCTATTGCAACTGAACGGTGCCTTCCTCCAGTGCACCCCACACCAATAGTCAGATACGATTTCCCCTCCTTTTCGTAAAGAGGTATCAAAAAATCCAAAAGATTCAAATATTTTTTCAAAAAAACCTGTGTCTCATCCCATTTTTTTACAAAATCCTGGACCTGAGATGATCTACCATCTAAGTCTTTTAACCCAGGAACAAAATAAGGGTTGGGCAAGAAACGAACATCAATAACCAGATCTGCCTCTGACGGAATGCCATACTTGAAACCAAAAGAGATTATGTTAATCTCAACCCGGCCTGTATGGGTCTCTTTCAAGACATATTGTGATATGACGGCCTTTAGTTCATGAACATTGTAACGTGAAGTATCGATAACTTTGTCAGATATTTTCCTGAGGCCTTCAAGTTGTTTCTGTTCAGCACGTATCCCTTCTAAAAGGCTTTCTCCCCCCCCTAAAGGATGACGCCTTCGCGTTTGACTATAGCGCCTGACAAGTTCCTGTTCTGAAGCTTCTAGGAAAAGAATGTGAAATCTATATCCCCGATCTGTAAGGCTATCCAGCACGTTGGCAAAACTTGTGAGAAACCTCTTTTCCCTAATATCCATGACAAGGCCAAGTTTCGACCTATCCGAAGACTGCTCCATTCGAATTTCCAAGAACTTGGGCAAAAGCAAAACAGGCAGGTTGTCGACACAGAAGAATCCAACATCTTCTAGCGCCTTAATGGCAGTGCTTTTTCCAGAGCCTGAAAGGCCACTGATAATGACGATCTTTTGGTCTTCCAATTGAATAATAGGTCCTTTTGCACGAAAATCAAAACTCTTTGTCTTCCTCCTCAAAGGTGGCATAAAGTTCACGTTGGTCCGCAGCATTTATGAGACGTTCTTTAAATACTGAATCCTTGAGCAGTTGCGATATCCTGGCAAGCATCTTGAGATGACCACCTGTAGAATCCTGGGGGGCTAGCAACAGAAAAAACAGATAAGCAGGCTTGCCGTCCATCGTCTCAAAGTTGACTCCTTTGTGACTACGCCCAAAGGCCATCGACAACGAATCTAAAGATTTCATCTTTCCATGGGGGATAGCAATACCGCCTCCAATCCCTGTACTGCCGAGGCGTTCTCTGTCCAAAAGGACACGCATCATTTCCTCCTGATTGCCTCCGGAAGCCTCTGCAAGGGCGGTGCTAAGTTCGTTCAACACACCATTCTTGTCAGTGGCATTCAGTTTAGAAATAATAGCCTTTCGGTTCAAGTTATCTAAGATTTTCATAAAACACTACTATGCACCAGGTTGGATTAAGCCAAAGTTACCGTCTTTCAAGCGATAGAGCACATTGATCTCGTCGGTTTCAGCATCGGCAAACACCAAGAAATTATCTTTGATCAGTCGCATCTGTAATACCGCCTCATCAACATCCATGGGTTTGTACTGAACATTTTTGATTCTCATGAGCTTCGGCGCTGAATCTTGATCAGCATCTGCTGACAACTCTTCGCTGATCTCTTCGTAAGGGAATGTCTTGTGTTTAGCAGCTAAAGATCGACGCTTTTTGAACTTATCCTTATTTTTCTTGATCTGTTTATCTATCTTATCCAAACCCATGTCAATGGCAGAATACATATCGGAAGTTTCTTCACGGGCATTTACCATGAAGCCATCTGCGCTGATATTTATTTCAGCAATATGGCGAAATTTTTCTACAGTCAATACAACGTTTGCCTTAGCTGCACTTTGAAGAAACTTGTCAAATCGATCAAGCTTCTCAAATGCGTAAGCTTTAAGAGCTTCTGATGAATCAAGGTTTATAAAGGTGACTGATTTTTGCATACTACCGAACCTCCCCGTACTTTTTTGCGTTTATTGGATGGTAATACTCGCAACATTTCCCGGTATTTTGCAACCGTCCTACGAGCCACGCTGATGTTTGAATTTCTCAGGATCTCAACCATTTTCCTGTCGCTATAAGGCTTGGCAGGATTTTCAGCCTGAATAAGCTGGAGGATCTTTTCCTTGACACTTGCCGAAGCAATTGAATCTCCGTCGAGTCGGTTGATAGAACTGTTAAAGAAGAATTTTAACTCAAAAGTTCCTTGTGGCGTGTGAACATACTTATTAGTCGTGACTCGACTAACTGTAGACTCGTGCATGCCGATATCTTCGGCTATATCCCTGAGTACCATTGGTTTTAAGTAGCCTATACCGTTTTCGAAGAACTCTCCTTGAAAACCGATAATACTTTCAACCACTTTATAAATGGTTCTCTGACGCTGATGGATACTACGAATCAGCCATACGGCGGACCGGAGTTTGCTCTGTATATAGTCTCTGGCATTGCTGGAAACTGCTGCTCCTTTATTTAAGGTGTCTTTGTAAAAGGAACTAACACGCAACTTTGGCATACCATCTTCGTTTAGAACAATGACAAATTCATCGTCCATTTTATAGACAAAGACATCAGGGCTAATGTAGACCGGGTCTTCCTCGTTAAACTCGCGACCAGGCCTTGGTTCCATGCTGGTGATAATCTCTACGGCCTCGAAAACATCATTCAAAGGAACCCCTAGAGCTTGACTAATGGCCTTGTAGTTCTTATTTTCCAAATGCTTAAAATGATTCTCAATAATATGAACCACAAGGGAACCTTCCAGTCCCAGATACTTGGTTTGAATCAATAGACACTCTTTCAGATCCCTGGCACAAACACCAATGGGGTCAAATGACTGCATCTTCTTGAGTGCCGCTTCAACCCGTAAAGTATCCTCCCCAGTTAATGCTGCAAGTTCTCCGACTGTCGCATGGAGATAACCGTCTCGATCAACATTGCCGATAATAGCATTGCCAATCTTTTCTTCTTTTTTGTCAGGATTGGATAACAGAAGTTGCCACAAAAGGTGATCCACCAACGATTGTCGCCGAGCCAAAAAATTCTCGTATGCGGGAGTTTCGTGATCTTCCGGTTCATAATGCACAGACCCAGTCGCGCTATACTCACCTAAGTAGTTTGACCAATCAATATCTTCCCGAGCTGTTTCTTCAACAGTGACTGGTTTTATCTCCTCTGCTTCTGCCGGCGAATCCGATTGTGATTCCTTTGCATTTTCGTCATCGGCACTATCGGATTCCTCATCAGAGGATTCTTCAAGAACCGGATTTTCTACCATTTCCTCGTTAATTACATCTAACAACTCCAAACGAGACAACTGCAATAGCTTGATTGCCTGCTGAAGTTGAGGTGTCATAACCAGCTGTTGTGTTAGGCGTAACTGTTGTCGAAGTTCTAATACCATTTCTACGCACTCTTTAGTTTGACAACTTCGTAAAAAGTCCATCTGCGGCGTTGCGCTTCATCTTTCGTCATTGCGACGTACGATAAGTACGCCTCATTCCTCAAGACTGCACCGCCAAAGCGGCTTGAAAACAGTACGCGTGCCTTGCATCTGGAGCTTTTTACTGTGTCGTCTTTTTGGGGACTTTACGAGTCCATTATAATTGAAAGCGCTCGCCTAAATAGATTTCCTTCGCCAAATCACTAGAAGCTATAGCCTCAGGTGTGCCGGACTCTATTATCAATCCCTCATTCAATATGCAAGCCCAATCGCAAACGCCTAATGTCTCTCGGACATTGTGGTCCGATATCACTACACCAATGCCCCTGGCCTTCAATTGTTCTATTATGTTTTGTATGTCAATAACTGCTATCGGGTCAATCCCTGCAAAGGGCTCATCAAGCAAAATAAATAATGGCTCACTTACCAAGGCCCTCGAAATCTCAACCCGTCGGCGTTCCCCTCCTGATAGTGCAGAACCCTTTTGCCGTGCCAAATGGCTTATATTCAATTCCTGAAGCAACTCTTCAAGACGTCTAAGTCGTTTGGCCTTAGAAAGAGGCAGAGTTTCGAGGATAGCCAAGATATTTTTTTCTACAGTCAACTTTCGAAATATCGAAGCTTCCTGAGGAAGATATGCCACTCCCCTGCGAGCCCTCAGATACATCGGATATGAAGTAATGTCATCTCCATTCAAGAAAACCTTCCCACTGTCAGGCCGAATGAATCCAACAATCATGTAAAACGTTGTCGTCTTTCCCGCACCGTTAGGGCCAAGTAGTCCAACAATACTCCCCTTTTCAACTTCCATGTTGACCTTGTCAACAACACGCCTCCCTTTATAACTCTTAACCAGGTCTTTTATCATTAGGGTTGTCATCGGCTATAAGCCCGTGCATCTTTACCTTCGGCAAAGATGAAATGGGGTAGTTACTTTATTAAGCCTCCTTCGCCCTCGGTATAAAATGTAGCTTCCACCTGCTTTTGCTTGCTTCCTTCTACCACAGTTCTGTTTTCCCCTTGGAAAAGAGTGATCTTCTTGCCTTGAATGACGTTCTTGTCAGACCATATCTTGGGGGTTCCACCACTTAGCACCAAAACTTTATCATTGGCAGTATAAACAGCCTTTTGTGCTATAGCCGTCTTTGACCTATTGTCAAATATAATCTTGACATTCCCCTGAGCAATCATCTTTTCTATTGCACTTGTCGTCGCCGATCGGCCACCATTAGGTTTATAATATACCTTGAGACTGTCAGCCGTAATAACTCCGTCATCCTGTGTAGCCTTAACGTTTCCTGTGAATTCAACCCATCTACCCTTTTGATCTGAGTTTACTCTATTAGAAGTGATATGTACAGGCGAACCTGCGCTTACCTTTTCATTCGTTCCTGTCGTTTCCGCTGCATCTACAACAAAGCCCGCCACATAATATGGTAATAATAAAGAAAATAATAACAGCCGCCTTATGCGAAACGCACACTTTTTGTTCATAATCACGCCTTGATCAGAGACTCTATGAATCCGCAAACATTAACTGTGAGTTTTCAAAAACAGCCCTTACATTGCCCCAAACCGCACCCTTTTGATCTTCAAAGGAAAACTTCATATTATTTCCGGAAAGCCAAACCCCATCGCCTTTGACTGTGACCGGTGTATTCGTAGAAACAGAGCGTGCCTGGTAGTCATAGTACAACTCTTCAGTTTTTAGTTCGTGTGAACCACTTTGCACAACAACATTGCCTGATAGTTCCATATCTTTGGTGCTGGTAAACAGGATACCATCATTTCCGGTAAGATATATAGTTTCACCGTCTTCCAAAAAAAAAGTAACCGAAACCCCTTTTAGAATCGTCGTTTTTTCAGCCGCTCGATATTGTACTGATTGTGCATCAAGCACCCATTCTTTGACACCATCCCGAGTTGCTACATGGTGAATCGTATCTAAACTGACATTGCTTTTTTCGCCTAACAACGAAAGTGCGGTTTCCGGTTCTTCCTTGAGACGTTGATATTTTAGCAAACCTACTGCCAACCCAACAAGTATAAGCCCCATGATACAAAACAGTATTATTCGTAATCTCAACACCTATAGCAGCTCACCTCTTTCGGGGACATATTATGATGAGTTTTATGACACGCCTTTTTTATAGCCAGCAGTTGTTCCAAAAGAGGCCTTAACTGCTGTAGGAGGACGGAATTGGGGCCATCACAAAGGGCCTTATCCGGATTGGGATGAACCTCAAGGAAGATACCATCTACGCCGGCAGCCATTGCAGCCCTAGCCATCATGGGTACAAACTCTCTTTGCCCCCCTGATGTACAACCCGCCCCTCCTGGAAGCTGAACACTATGTGTGGCATCAAAAATCACAGGCCTTCCTAAGCGCCGCATTATGTGCAGACTGCGGAAATCAACAACCAGATTATTATAACCGAAGCTACTTCCCCGCTCTGTAAGAAGAACCTGATCGTTGCCTGTTGAAATCACCTTTTCAACGATATGCTCTACATCCCATGGGGCCAGGAATTGCCCCTTCTTAATATTCACTGGTTTCCCAGTCTCGGAAACCGCCACGACAAAATCTGTCTGACGACACATGAAGGCAGGAATCTGTATAATATCAAGGACTTGTGCTGCCGGCTCAATCTCTGAAAAACGGTGAACATCGGATATCACCGGTATATCCAACTTGGACTTGATACCTGAAATGATCTCCAATCCTTTGGAAAGCCCTGGTCCACGGTAAGATTTTAGTGCGGTTCGATTGGCCTTGTCATAGGAGGTCTTGAATACGAAAGGAACGTGAAGTTCATTAGTGAGATCTTTCAAAAAAGCGGCAATCTGGGTAGCCGACTCACGATTTTCGATTACGCACGGTCCAGCTATGAGAACGGGAAGACCTTCTCCTCCGATGGTCATTCCTGCTACATTAACAATATGTTGCATGCGATATTCGTGCCATAAAGGTCATCCGAGTTGCGTCTAAGACTTAAAATGCAAACAATGTTATATATTTTTTATCGTAGACTTGGGCAAATGTCAAGAATCATGAGGGATAAAAGAAAGGACGAATGAGCCTTGATTCTTGACAAACAAATTGCTATGGTCCGATTTTAACTTCTTAGGACAATAGTAATAATATGGTAGGCAGGTCAAAGACTTCAAAGAAGAGTTCAAGATTTCCTTTCCTTGTTGTTGTGGGTATTATTGTGGTTGCCGGGGTAATCGTTTTACTGTGGCAAGCGAAAAAAAGGCTGGAAGGCGAACCCCCAACTTTTGTTTTGAAAACCCCAATCAAATCTATTGGCTTATCGCATACCCTCGAAGGGGTTGCCTCTGATCGAAAAAGTGGGCTAAAAAGGCTGTGGGTAGCAATAATGCAACGGGGAAAAGAGGTGGTGTTGCTGGACAAAGCCTTCCCGGCAGAGGGACTGTTGCGAAACGGTACTGTTCAAGAACACACGGTTTCTATTAAAATAAATGTAAAAGATCTTGACTTTAAGGATGGGAAAGCGATCCTTAGGGCAACTGTTTGGGATTACTCTTACCGAGACTGGTGGTCTGGAAATCGGGCCTATATGGAACATGAATTTATTATTGATACGAAACCACCAATCATTGATGTACTTACCCACCAACATAATCTCAACCAAGGGGGAACAGGTCTAACAGTCTATACCGCATCGGAACCTCTTGGTTCAACTGGCGTATGGGTGGGAGAGCGGTTTTTCCCGGGCTCGACAGGATATTTTTCTAACTCTGATACATTTCTAGCCTTTTTTGCCCTTCCCTACGACAAAGGACCAGAAACCAGACTGTATCTGTCAGCCACGGACAATGCCGGCAACACCTCGCAAAAAGGATTTTTCCACTATATTAATACAAAGAGGTTCAAGCACGACAGCATCAATCTCTCTGACCGGTTTCTTAATCAAAAAATGCCAGAATTTCAAGGAATTATGCGCTGGAATAATTCTTCTGCTTCACTTCTTGAAAAGTTCCTTGCTGTAAACCGAGACCAACGTTTGGCTGATTACAAGATCATCCAAAGGGTATGCAAAGAAAGTGACCCCAAAAAATATTGGGAAGGTTCCTTTTTAAGGCTTCCTAACTCGGCCCGAAAGGCTGGTTTTGCTGACCATCGTTCCTACAAGTATAAAGGAAAAACTGTTGACAAGCAGGTGCACCTGGGAATCGACCTGGCTTCAATTGCCCGTTCCCCCGTTCCTGCAGCCAATAGTGGCCGAATTGCTTTTGCCGAGAATCTGGGTATCTACGGACAAACAGTTATTATTGACCACGGCTTTGCTGTTTTTAGTATGTACAGTCACCTAAGTCGTATTGGGATCACCAAAGACCAGGTGGTATCCAGGGGAGATGTGATCGGCTTGACCGGTAGTACTGGTATGGCTGGAGGCGATCATCTGCATTTTGCCATCTTGGTTCACAACACATTTGTAAATCCAATCGAGTGGTGGGACCCAGATTGGATCAAACATAATGTTACGAGTAAGTTGGCGAACATTAACAAACAAATACCTACAACAGACAAGGAGACCAATCAGTGAAGCGCCACAAAGTCAATAAGACCTTTCAAGAAATCAACGAGAAGATTAGGAACGGCAAGGTTGTTGTGGTAACGGCCGAGCAGATCATTGATATTGTAAAAGAAAAAGGTCCAGTTGAGGCGGCTAAACATGTAGATGTAGTCACCACAGGCACTTTTGCGCCAATGTGTTCCTCCGGGGCATTTATTAATTTCGGGCATACAACGCCCGGGATAAAGGCTTCAAAGGTATGGTTGAACAATGTCCCAGCATATGCCGGGCTTGCAGCAGTAGATTGTTTTATCGGGGCTACAGAACTGTGTGAAGAAGACCCAATGAACAGGGTTCACCCTGGAGAATTCAAGTATGGTGGTGGTCACGTCATTCAGGATCTTGTTGCCGGCAAGAAGGTACATCTGGAAGCAAGTGCCTATGGTACAGACTGTTATCCAAACAGGGCGTTCGAAAAGGAGATAACTCTTAAGAAACTTCCCATGGCTACATTGTGTAATCCAAGAAACGGGTATCAGAACTATAATTGTGCCATAAATATGACTGATAAAACAATCTACACATACATGGGCACTCTCAAGCCTAATATGGGAAATGCCAACTACTGTAGCGCAGGCCAACTCAGCCCCCTGATGAATGACCCCTATTATTTGACGATTGGAATTGGGACGAGGATCTTTCTTGGCGGAGCACAAGGATTTGTAACATGGCATGGCACACAACACAAACCGAAGGTCAAACGAACAAGAAAGGGCACACCCATGTCTCCTGCCGGCACCCTGTGGGTAACGGGGGATTTAAAGAAGATGAGTCACAAATGGTTAGTAGGCGTAAGTATTCAAGGCTATGGCAGTTCTTTGGCCGTAGGTTTGGGCGTGCCTATTCCCATATTGAATGAGGAAATCGTAAAGTTTACTGCCGTTTCAGACGATGATATTTTCACCCAGATTGTTGATTATGGACACGATTACCCACAGGGCATCTCCAATAGTTATGGTACAGTAAGTTATGGTGAACTTAAAAGCGGCAACATCCAGATAAATGGTCAGGATGTACCCACTACCCCCCTATCAAGCGTCGTTCGGGCAAGAGAAATAGCAGAGACTTTAAAGAAGTGGGTAGAAAAGGGGAAATTCATACTGGGCGAACCCCAGGAATTACTCCCTTTATCGTAAGGGTTCGTCATGAAATAAGTGTCTTAAGATTGCGAAGGATTTTGGGCTGTATTCAAGGCGCTCGGGCGGGAGCATACCGAGGTATGTGACCAACCGAGCAACGCAGAAGACGGCCCAAAAGACCAGCAAGATGTG
>RCNB010001885.1_pt1 | contig 13023 bp, 11 predicted proteins | sample 2041321 | NCBI WGS metagenome assembly RCNB01 (sample SAMN09708232, study PRJNA481090) | Marine sediment metagenome, whole genome shotgun sequencing project. | reverse complement strand
ATACGTCGTGCCAGATTAAAATCGTCGTCGAAGAAATTCATTGTCATGCCGGATATAGTCTCATCTCCCGGGTTGAAATAGCCTATATGATAGATTGCATTGGAACCCTTAATCCAAATGTCTTTTTGTTTGAAAGTAGACACCCGCTTGTGTACTTTTACTTCCCAAATCCGGTTAGCCTGTGCCATAGTGATGGGAACCAATATCTGCGCAAGAAAAAAAACAAAGAGGCTGAAAACCAGCCCTATGATTTGAAGTGGTATCAACAGATAAAGTTTACTTATCCCCCCACTTTGTAAAGCTAACAGTTCATTGCTTCTTGCCATTAGGCCAAGGACAATGAGTACAGCCATCAATACTCCGACTGGCGCTACTTGAGACACGATCAAGGGAATCCTCAAGACAAAAAAAGAAAGGGCCTGTGACATTGGGACCCCGGCCTCGAAGAAATTGTCGATCTTTTCGAAAAAATCAACAACCAGGTAGATGACAACAGATACCGTCAAAACAATGGCAAATGTCTTTAAGACTTCTTGGATTACATATTTTTGAATTATCTGCATAGACCTGCTATTTGCTTTTTCCGGCTGATCTGAGCCATTGAGAAATCCTAAGACTGATGCTGAGTATCTTGATAGGTTGTTCTCTACCCCTGGCAAATAATAGATAGGCGGCAATAACACCTATGACCAGGTTTGGAATCCACATACCTACAATAGGCGGGCATTGCCCTGTTTTACCAAGGGCTGAGCCCATAGAGAGCAAAGAGTAATAGATAAGGAAAAAAAAGAGGGCCAAGATTACTCCAAAAGAGCGCTTTGCGGATTTTGACTGGATTCCTAAAGGAATTGCTACAAGCCCAAGCACAAAACATGAAAAGGGGATAGAAAATTTCTTGTGGTATTGCATTAGTTGTAAATAGTATTCGGTATCCTTTTTAGTCGTGTTGTCCAGACTATGGCGCAATTCAGACAGATTCATCTCCTTTCTGCTTTTCCTGTCCCGCTTTTTTGAAGACACAATCGAATCAAAATCAAGTTGAAAATCGTACGTATTGAATCTAACAAAGTGGGCAGTCTGGTTTTCTTGATCCAGCTGATTGATCGTTCCATCATACAGTCTTAAGTGTGACACAAGCCGCTGGGGATCGTAAAAGAATTTACCCCTGGGAGCAATAATACTAGTTACCATTCCTTCCGTACGGCGGTCTTCAACAAATATGTCGGTCAGGAGTTTTCTTCTTTCATCAACTTCATTTACATAAAGCATAACATCCTGGAAACTTGCGTTAAATGCCCTTTCTTTGATGCCGGCATGGGCATTTGAGCTTGCAGTTTCAAATACTAAATTCTTAAAGGAGTGCCTGCCCCAGGGGGAACCGTAAATGGTCATGAAAGCCGTCGCCAAAAACCCGAACAGACAGAAAGCCAATACAGAAGGCAATAACCTGTATATGCTGATCCCCGCCGCTTTCATGGCCAGGATTTCGTTGTCATTCGACAGTCTCAAGAACGCCAGGACCACCGCTATCATCACAGCCATTGGGATAACGAAAATCAAAAAAGAGGGTATCCAGCACGCCAGCATAAGAAACATGGCCTTGGCACTGATACCATACTGGACGATCAAATCCGTGATGTCCAGGATCTTGGCCATTAAAAAGACAAGGGTGAACAACAGCAGGCTGAGAACGAATACAGGTAACATTTCAATAAAAACGTACCGGTTTATGAGATTAAAGATTTTCATGTTGTTTTTGGATCGTGATGAGGGTCTATAGAGGTAATGGCCGCCATATCAATCTGTCAAGGGGTTTCCCGGTCACCCGATGCCTTGGGGGGGGTCGGTTTCCTCAAATTGCATATCGTAAAGCTTGCGGTATGCCCCATTTAGGGAAAAGAGCTCTTCATGTTTTCCTACTTCAACGATCTTTCCTCCCGCGATGACGATAATCCTGTCGGCATGTCGCACTGTGGAAAGTCTGTGGGCTACTACAAAGGTGGTTCGACCTTTCATAAGGTTGTCAAGGGCCTTTTGAACGGCCCTTTCCGACTCGGTGTCCAGTGATGAGGTAGCCTCGTCCAGGATCAGGATGGGGGCATTCTTCAAGAGCGCTCGGGCGATACAGATCCGCTGTTTCTGACCACCGGAAAGGCGAACTCCTCGTTCTCCCACAACGGTATTGAATTTGTCCGAGAAGCCATTGACAAAATCATAAGCATAGGCTGACCTAGCCGCTTCCATGACTTCTTGTTCCGAGGCTTCAGGCTTGCCGTAGGCAATATTGTTTCTGATAGTATCGTTGAACAAAATAGGATCCTGGGTCACAATTCCAATTTGGCTGCGAAGTGAGGCAAGGGAGAGTTCTCGGATATCGATGCCGTCAATAAGGATGGCTCCTTTTGTAACCTCATAGAAACGAGGTATGAGATTAACAAGGGTGGTCTTGCCGCCGCCGCTCATACCCACCAACGCCAATATCTCCCCAGCTTGGACCTCAAGGTTTACTCCCTTCAATACGGTGTCGTCGCTATACTTGAAAGACACGTCTTTGAAAAGAAGTGAATGTCCTCCCGGTTTCAGCTCCTTCGGGGTTTCGTGCTCCTTGATCTCCGAAAGGGTATCCAGAATATCATATACCCGAACAACAGCCGCCAGTCCCTGCTGGATCATATTATTTATGGGACTGAGTTTCTTTACCGGTTCATACAGCATGATTAGGGCGGCCATAAAAGAAAAGAAAGTCCCAGGCGTGGACGTCCCACCGATAACCTTATATCCTCCGTACCAAACAATAAGCGTTATGCCCACACCGCCTAGAAGCTCCATGACAGGAGATGACATGGCCCTCACCATTACAGCTTTCATCTCATATTTAAACAAACTATATGTTTTTTCAAAAAAGTGCAAATCCTCGTATGACTCCATGCCGAAAGCCTTTACGATCTTATTTCCTGTAAATGTCTCAAGCAGAAAGGAGCTTATGCCCGCCATGCTTTCTTGACACTTGGCACTCAATCGGCGCATACGCCTCCCAAATTTCACAATCGGGATCGTTGCCAAGGGAAAGACGACCGCTGCGATTAAGGCCAGCTTCCAATCCCTGTAAAAAACGACAAAGACCAGCCCTATAATTGAAAACGAATGCTGTATGAGTCCCGTTACTCCCTTGGTCACCATTGCCTTGACGATGTTGACATCGTTCATGATCCTTGCCATCAACACACCCGTCTCGTGGCAATCAAAAAAGGACAGGGAAAGTCTTTGTATGTGGCTATATAGCTCATCGCGCAATTGCTTGATGATCTTATGCCCCACGAAGTTCATCAGGTAGGCTTGGCCAAAATAAGCCAGCCCTTTCAGCAAGTACAGTAGCATGATGGCAAAGGGAAGAATCTTGAGCATGGTCATGTCTTTCTTGAAGAAGATTTCATCTAGGACGGGTTTTACAAGATATGCCGCTGCAGCGGTAAGGGCACCGACCAACATCATGCACACCATGGCTATGAGTAAACGACGCCACAGAGGCTTCACCAAAGGCAAAACTCGAGATTTGAGTATTTGCCAATCGTTGCTGGTATCTTTTGATATACCCATTGCCTTATCCTCGATCAAGGTCTTTGCCTGGATTGAATTCCATCGATGTCCATGAATTTTCTCGCCAGTTGCAGATAGACACTGTCTAGTTTATTGTGTGATCGTAATAAGCATCTATCGTTTTGGTGATTCGATTGAGTTCATCTTCCAAACGCCTGCGGTATACCTCTTGAATCTTTGCATCGGCATGGGGCGGCACCACCAACGGTGTGCCGTACATGACTGAGCACTCCGAAAACGGGCAAGGCAGGATAAAGCGATCCCAACTGGCAAACACTTTTATCTTCCTGGCGCTATACGTAATTGGCACAATAGGACAACCGGTCTTTTTCGCCAATGCTATAACTCCGGGCTGGACCTCGAATCTCGGTCCTAGCGGACCGTCCGGAACCACAACTCCAGGGCAATTTTCTCGTGTAATGGTTTTGACAAGTCTTGTAAAAGCCCTGACACCGTCTCTTGACGTAGATCCACGAATAGTTCGGTGTCCCTGCTGTTGAAGTATTCGTGCCATAATCTCTCCGTCATTTGAACTGCTTACTAGTATAGCGTAATCCAAGCCTTTGTAGAGATAACTAATAGCAAGGATCCTGGAATGCCAAAAAGCAAAAATAAACCTCCCGGACCGGATCACATTTTTTGCCTTATCAAAATCCAAAATACGAATCAGCATCGTAGTACAGATTAAGTCAATAAGAAGTTTGCCTAGCCAGCCGACCAACCACCATTTTAGTTTTGACTTTTGATTTCTATTTGTCGTCATGTCGTAAGCCGGCCATTTCAGATTATGGTCTGATGGAAACGCATTACACAGTGGCCCCATCAGTGTGGTTGGAGCATTGCAAGCGCCACCTTGGCGGCTTTTCTTGAAGCACCTGGAGGACCCAAAGCTTGTGCTGTGTGGTTTAGTTGAAGACGCATTCCGGCGAGGGAGTTCTCATCTTTTAGTAGGGCCAGCGCCTGACGGGCAATGTTTTTAGCCGTAGCCTGATGCTGAACAAATTCCGGCACGATTGGCTTGCCGGCAACCAAATTTGGCAGGCCAATGTGTTTTACGCGAATAAGGCGTTTGCCAAGCCAATAACTTAGCCCTGACACCTTGTATATAATGATCATCGGTGTTCCCGCAATTGTTGCCTCTAGGGTTACAGTCCCTGAAGCTGTTATAAGCAATGTGGCCCTAGCCAATATATCTTGGAGTCTATCCGATAAAACCAGAAACCTTGACTTTGCTTTACCAATAATGGACTCCACTGTGGTCTTGTCTGCCGAAGGGGCAAGTGGTATAGCAAAAAGAAGGCCTGGCATTTGCTCTGTTATGATGTCTGCTACCTCAACCATAACGGGGAGAAGACGGAGAACTTCTTCATTTCGGCTGCCCGGCAATAATCCAATTACCATATCCTTTGTGTCAAGATCGTTTGTTTCCCCCAAGGTTTCTCCTGATGCGATGCTATCTAATAACGGATGCCCAACAAAGGTTACGGGAACCCGCGATCTTCTATAAAAATCCGCCTCGAAGGGAAATATCACAACCATATGATCAACTAGTCGCCGAATCTTCTTTACTCGTCCAGTCCGCCAAGCCCATATCTGTGGGCTGATATAATAAAAGACAGGTATTCCAAGTTTCTTGGCTGCTTTAGCTACAAGAAGGTTAAAGTCCGGAAAATCTATCACAATCAAAAGATTAGGGCGACATCTTTTAAGCTCTCTTTTGGCAATCTTTAAGGCCTTCAAAAGAATCCCCAGCTTTATGATGGCTTCTGAGAGGCCAACTACGGCTATCCTTGAATTGTCAATTCTTATGTGAACTCCGGCTTTCCGGAGGGCATTGCCGCCAATGCCAAAGAAGCTAAGATCTTGGTTAAGCTCCAGCATGGCCCTTACAAGGCGTGCGCCATGACAATCGCCGGAAGCCTCCCCGGCAATAATCATAACCTTGTTTTTTGTATCTGTGGTCACTTTTTACTAATCCATCACTATTTGTCCTGCCCAGCCAAGACCTCCCTGGCACTTGTCTCGATCTGTCTGACAATATCAATGGCAACTTGCAAGGCGTTTCGCCCGTCACTGCCGGTAACCAACGGGGGTTGTCGAGTTCTTACCGACTGGACAAATGCCTTGAGCTCGGCATCTAAGGAATCAGCTTTTTCAAATTTTGACCGATTCATGGACATTCCCGGAACTGGTAGTTTGGTCCCCTTACCATCTTTCTGGATGACGGTAACATCGTGACTTGCGTAATCTACTGAGACATATGTGTCTTTTTGAAAAAAGCGAATCTTTCTCATGGTTTTCATAGAGATACGGCTGGCAGTCACATTGGCCACGCAACCGTTTTCAAAAATCAAGCGGGCATTAGCAATGTCTACCCGGGGAGTTACTACAGGAACCCCAACTGCATGAATAGACTTGATCGGGGATTTAACTAGGCTTAATATGATATCGATATCATGTATCATCAGGTCTAAGACAACGTCGACTTCCGTTCCCCGCTCACCAAAGCCGCTCAAACGGTCAGATTCTATAAATAAAGGCCGGTCTATTACCTCGCTTAAGGCGAGGATTGCCGGATTGAATCTTTCAAGGTGCCCCACCTGGATGATCAGCCCCTTAGAATCGGCAAGTTGTATCAATGTGTCTGCATCATCCAGGGTCTCTGTGATGGGCTTTTCAATCAGGAGGTCTACTTTGGCTTCCAGGAAATCATGGCTGGCGGGAAAATGAAGGTCTGTAGGCACCACTATGCTTGCCGCATCTACCTTTTCAATGAGGTCCTTGTAATCAGTAAATGCTTTCGTTCCAAGCCGATTTGCCACATCGTGGGCCCTGTCGGCAATTATATCTGCTATGCCAACAAGTTCAACACCTTCCATGCGGGCATATTTTTCCGCATGAAATTGTCCAATGTGTCCAACGCCAACGACTCCAATACGTAATGGTTTCATATTTTTATTCCGTTGCTATAATGGCAATCCCGTGTCGATCAGCAAGCACTACCATCTCCTTCCTATCAAAGACTACGGTCCTGTTTGCCTCAACAGCCAAGACTGTAGCCCCAACATCACACATAGTCTTGATGGTTTTTATTCCCACCGCCGGCATATCAAACCGTAAATCCTGATTCGGTTTGCTCGCCTTAACAACCACCGTTTTTTTTCTTCCAAGCCTTCCTCCTCGCCGTACGGTTGCATCGGTGCCGTCAATAGCCTCAACCGCCATAACCGAACCTTGTCGCACTACTAAGGTCTGGCCAATGTCCAGTCTTCCAATTTCTTTGACAATGTCCCAACCAAAACGCACATCCGCCATTTCAGAACGCGAAGGCCTTCTTTTTGTCCAACATCCTTTCTTGGCCAAAAGTTCCGGGACAAGAGAAGTCGCAGCGTGAATGGTAATGCCCTCTTTTTCCAACTCGCAGGCAAAGGCTCGCAAAAGGCCGTCATCTTGGGTATGATTCATCGTGGCCAGAACCTTCAGTGCCTTTAGGTCCGGCCTTACATTCCCAAACATGTTGGTCTTGGTTATTGCCCCGGCCATTGCTGCGTCAGTTACGCCGTAATCTCTAAGGAATCTGATAAGTGTTTTCAATTGTCCAAGCTTGACCCACTTTATTGCGTCAACGAAATCTTCTAAGCCGGGATCTGTTTCCCCGGTATGGGCAATAGCATAGACCTCCAGCTTTTTCTCCTTGGCTGCCCTAGAAAAAATAAGGGGGAACTGGCCGCTCCCCGCTATAAGTCCGATTCGTTTCATGTTGGTCAGTTATCAGTTCACTGTTATCAGTTGTCAGTTGCCTGGGGCTGGACGAAGAACAAATGCCTATCTTGTCACACCTCGTTGAGAGGACTTTATAAATTCAATGAAATTGATAACCTCCGTTCTCTGTTCCACCTCCGCTGTCACTCTTGCAATACCTTCTTTCAAGGTCAATCCTAAGCGAAACAAGATACGATAAGCCCTTTTGAGATCTCGAATGGTGTCTTCATGAAAATCGTGGCGTTTGAGTCCCACACTATTCATCCCATGCAATACGGCCCGGGGCGAACCTGATGCAAGCACATAGGGAGGGATGTCTTTCGTCACACCGCTTACAGCGCCGATAAAGGCATAGTCTCCTATATTCACAAACTGATGCACCGCCACAAAAGCCCCAAGGGTAGCATAGTTTCCAACCCGGATGTGACCACCGAGGCTGGCAGCATTGGCAAAAACCACCCTTTTCCCCGTAGAACAGTCATGGGCAATATGAGTGTAAGCCATCAGGAAATTCTCTTCACCAATTTCAGTATAACTGCCCCCAAACTCGGTTCCACGGTGAATCGTTACAAATTCCCTGATAGTAGTACCTTGTCCGATACTTACAAAGGTCTTCTCGCCTTTGTATTTTATTGCCTGCGGTTCAGCACCAATTGATGCATACTGAAAAATCTTACAATTTTGCCCAATAGTTGTATCCTGATCAATAGTTACATGGGGACCAATAACAGTGCCGGCATCGACTCTAACGTTTTTTCCTATAACAGAAAAGGGGCCGATGTCGACATCAGAATCGACCTCGGCATTAGGGTCAATTATTGCCGTGGGGTGTATCATGGGTTTTCTCCTATCATGGCCATCACCTCTGCCGCTGCAACTAGTTGCCCATCCACAGTGGCTTTGCCGGACATTTTAGAAACATTTGCGCGTCTCTTGGTCCAGATTATCTCAACAACGAGCTGGTCACCCGGAACGACCGGTTTTCTGAAACGGGCCTTATCAATGCCCATAAAATAGACCAACCCCTTCTTTTCCTCCTCCGGGAGGGAAGCATAAACAAGGACACCCCCAGCCTGCGCCATGGTCTCAATAATCAGCACGCCCGGCATAACAGGGGTTCCCGGGAAATGTCCTTGAAAGAACGGCTCATTAATAGTTACATTCTTCAGGCCGACAATACGTTCTCCCGGCACAATTTCGATAACCCGATCCAACAGAATAAAAGGGTACCGATGGGGCAAAAACTGCATAATCTCTTCAATGTCATATACGGTTTCCATGCTTCATTCCTTCGCAGACTTTTTTTCCAAGCCTTGTATTCTTTTTTCAAGGTTGCTTAATTGTTTCTTCATGTCTGGAAGTTTTGCTATTATGCCAGATGTTTTTAACCATAAGCGATGAGGCATACCCGGAGTGCCTGAGATAATCTGACCATTGGGTACTGACTTGGTTATTCCTGACTGGCCCCCTATTGTCACCCGATCGCCGATATTAACATGTTGTGCCACTCCAGCCTGGCCGGCAAGAATGGAATGATGTCCGATGGTGACACTTCCCGATATGCCCACCTGTGCAACGAGGACTGTATCTTCACCTACCACTACGTTATGGGCAATGTGGACCAGGTTATCGGTTTTTACACCCCGCTTTATCCATGTTTGCCCAAATGTGGCCCGGTCAATTGTATTGCAGGCGCCAATTTCTACGTCATCATCAATTCGAACGATGCCGATTTGAGGTATTTTGTGGTAACAATCTCCGTCATTGGCAAAGCCGAAGCCGTCACTCCCTATCACAGAGCCGGCATGGATGATTACCCTGTTGCCGATTTGGCAGTCTTTCAAAACCGATACGTTGGAATTGATGACAACGTCATCTCCTATCCGCACACCATCGCCAACGACAACCCCGGGATGCAAGGTAACATGATTACCCAGGCTTACATTGTCTCCGATGAATACCCCCGGATATATTGATGCTTCCTTACCACAACTAAAGTCCTTGCCTATACAGGCCTTCCGACTAATGCCGATTGCAGGCTTATTGCCTGCCTGAAACAAACTCGAAACCTTTGCCAACGCCAGATATGGATTTTCAACGCGTACAAGCACCTTATTGGCTTCACAGATATCGACAGGAACAATTACCGCGGTGGCCTTGGTCTGATGAAGTTGCCCCTTATATCTTGGAGATATAGCAAAGGTGATGTTATTTGGGCCTGCCGCATCAAAAGCGGCAACACCATTGATGAGGAGCCTATCATCTCCTGTTACTGTACCGCCTACTAGCCGGGCAATCTTTCGTATAGAAATTTCCATTCCTTTTTACCGTTATTCTGTCTTTTTTTCCTTAGCACGATTTGCATCTACCTCATTATACTTTTCAATAACTTTATCTGTAATATCAATTGCATTGGGTGCATAAACCACGCCCCCCACATGTCGTTCAAGAATCAGCTGATACCCCCCACTCCTTCCAACATTATCGACGATCTCAAAAACCTTTTTTTTGATCCGACTGGAAAAATCAAGGTTCATTTCCTTTAACTTGTCTAGATACCGTTTTCTAAGTGATTTAAAGTCGTTCATCTTGATCCGAAGGGCCCGTTCTTTATCCTCACGACTTTCCTGGCTCATAACAAGTGCCTTTTGTTCCAAGGCTTTCTTCATCTCTTCAACCCCGGCTTCCTTTTCCTTGAGGATCTTTTCCATCTTCTTTCCCTGTTTTTTGATCTCAGCCGATGAGCGCTTGCCGGCATTAGACGTGTCGATAATTCTTTGTAAATCTACGACACCAATCTTTGCCACTTCCGCCCCGTAAACAATTCCCGTGGCACAAAACAGAGAAACCATTGCTGCTATTCCGATTGCACGAATATTCATAGAATACCTCCGTTATTCAGTTGCCTCAAAACGCCATTCCCATGGAAAATTCCCAACCCCCTTCGCCTTTCCGGCCCTCCTTGTCATCCAAGATATAACCATACTCCAAGCGGATAGGCCCGATGGGTGAATACCACCTAAAACCATAACCGGCGCTCTGTCTCAAATCTCCAAAGCTTAAATCTTCTCCGTTATCATAGGCATTTCCTGTATCATAAAAAAGCACACCTCTTAGCCCAGACTTTTTTATGAGAGGAAACAAGAACTCTGCGTTAAACTGCACCATCTTGTTCCCGCCGATCTCATCGCCTGTAGCTGGATCAGTGGGGCTGATATCTCGCCAGTTATACCCACGCACTGATCCCATACCACCGAGATAAAAGCGTTCCCACGTGGGTAGTTTACCTGTGGAATCGCTGTGGACAAAGCCCAGTCGGCCATTCAACGCACCAACGGTATCCCAGAAAAGCGGGATGAACCATTTCGAGTTTGCCGTATATTTTGTAAAACCTATATCACCGCCAAAAGGTGTTCCGGCATGTTCGATAGTGACACTGTTGTCTGAGCCCTCTGTCGGGTTGAAAATCCTGTCCCTTGTATCACGACGCACCGTACTGGCTAGTGTGTGGCTTATATTAATGCCTTTAAATTCCTTAATAGAAGATGAGGCTTCACTCTCAATAACATTTTTAATGTTGGCCCGATCATAATTGTAAGAAAAATAGGCCCGCGTGTAATCCCAAAACGGGTAACTAAGCCGAAGGGTCCCGCCAATGCTGTCTTTGTCATAGGTATCATAATCCTTGGTTGTATTGTAAAGATCGAAGCCCGCTGAAAGGGGGATATCAAAAAGCCATGGTTCAAGGAAACTGAAGGTGTATGTTGAAGTTCTGCTACCCAGTTGGGCCTGAAGACCCAGGGTTTGTCCTCTTCCAAAAAGGTTTCTTTGCGAAATAGAGGCCATGGCAAACAAGTTATCAACGCTGCTGTATCCGCCCCCAAAACTGAAGGCACCAGTTGGTTTTTCCGTTACATCAAGATTGACAACCATCTTGTCTCTGGTGCTTCCCTGCGTCGTGTTTACCTTGAGATCGCCAAAATAATCAAGCCTGTAAAGATTTCTCGTCCCTCGCTTAAGGCGTTTACCGCTGAACTGTTCCTGTTCATAGATCTTGAGCTGCCTGCGAATAACCTTGTCACGGGTCTTTGTGTTTCCTGTAATGATAATCTTTTCAAAGTACACGAGCGGTCCCTTGCCGATAACATACGTAATATCGGCCTTGTGCTGCTCCATGTCTTTGTCAATACGTGGCGAGATATCTGCGTAAGCATATCCATTGTCCGAATAAATGTCAGCCAGATTCAAGAGGTCTTCCCTTATAATTTCGCGATTGTATACTTGTTCAGCACTGATCTTGAGCTTCTGGAGCAACTCCTCTTTTGGACGAACGAGATCCCCTTCAATATCAACCTTGCCGACACTAAACTGTGGCCCATCTTCTATCTTAACATCAATATATATTGAATCCTGTTCATAAGTAACACGAGGGGCTGCGACCCGCGCCTGAATGTAGCCGTGATTATGATAATAAGCAGTTATCTTTGATATATCTTGCTCCAAGGACTGACGATCTAGATCTCCTGCCGAGGTTAACCACGAGAAAAACCCTTTTTCTTTGGTCTTCATCAGTTTTTTTAACTTGTCATCATCATAAGCCCTGTTTCCCTCAAAAGAGATAGCCTTTACGAAAGCCTTGTCACCCTCTTCAATCACAAAATCAATATTGGCACGATTGTCTGACAAAGACTCTATTTCATATCTTGCTTTCACATTGTGGTATCCATCTTCTTTATAAAGATTTTCAATCTGTGTTATGTCATTTTGAAGTGTGTTGATACTGACAATAGCCCCTGCTCTTGCACTAAGGATATCTTTGATTTCTTCTTCATCGAATTTTCTGTTGCCCTTAACTCCAATGTGGCGAATCGTCTCCCTTTCTTGAACCTGAAAAGTGACTACCTTTCCCTCAGGCGTATCAGACGCCTTTACGCGAACATCACTAAAATAACCCATTTTATAGATTGCCTTGATGTCGTTTCTGATATATCTGGCTAAGTAGACAGTGTTGCTTTTGGTTTCGATAACCCTTTTAATGGCATCGCTTTCAATACGCTTATTTCCGGAAACAACAACCTTTGCCACCTTTTCCAGCTCCAATATCTGCATACTAATATCTTTGGCGAGACTTCGAACTGAATCCAAGATATTTTCAGTGCCCTCGCCTTCGACATAAAGAAGCTGTGGCGATGTATCCGTGTACGACTCCAGGACCTTGACGTCAAGGCTGTAGCCTTTCCCGATTTGAGTGAAACTACCCCATATGACAAAATCAGCACCCACCTCACCACCCAAATTCCTGAAGTCTCGCAAAGCAAGCCCCTTTATTTCCTTTGGTGCCGGCATTGGCGGCTTAACGATTACAATTCCCCTTTCCTCCAGTTGCTGGGAAACAACGCTTTGGAGTTGTTGCTTTAACGACTCAAGGTCTTGATGAGAATGCACCTGAAAAGGCAAAACTAGAGCCCGAAGATTTTCCTGGGCCATGACCATCACCGGCAAAATCAGCAGAAAAACAATTGTCAAAAAGCACTGTTTTAACATGGCAATCTCAATCCAAGGTTGACGCCTTCGCAAAAAGTCCATCTGCGGCGTTGCGCTTCATCCCCGCCCTGTTAAATTCTCGCTACACGAGACGGCGAAGCCGATTTAACAGGGTAAATC
>RCNB010001883.1_pt1 | contig 13037 bp, 8 predicted proteins | sample 2041321 | NCBI WGS metagenome assembly RCNB01 (sample SAMN09708232, study PRJNA481090) | Marine sediment metagenome, whole genome shotgun sequencing project. | reverse complement strand
TAGCTACATCGAAAAAGAGTTCAACGCCAAGAAAGACAAATTTACGCCGAGTGGCGATGATGCGCGCGAAGGATTGACGGCCGTTTTATCGGTCAAAGTGCCGGACCCAAAATTCTCTTCTCAAACGAAAGACAAGCTTGTTTCGTCCGAGATAAAAGGCATCGTCGAGTCGGCGATGGCGGGCAAACTCGAAGAGTTCCTTCTCGAGCACCCACAAGAAGCAAAGTCGATAGTGTCAAAAATTGTCGATGCGTCCAGAGCCCGAGAGGCGGCCCGAAAGGCGCGCGAAATGACTCGTCGCAAGGGCGCCCTGGATATTGCGGGCCTGCCCGGCAAGCTGGCGGACTGTCAGGAGAAAGACCCGGCGCTCTCAGAGATCTTCCTGGTCGAGGGGGACTCCGCTGGAGGCTCGGCCAAACAAGGCCGGGATCGCCGCACACAGGCCATCCTGCCACTCAAAGGAAAGATCCTTAACGTCGAAAAGGCGCGGTTCGATAAAATGCTGCAGTCCCAGGAAGTGGGCACGTTGATTACGGCGCTGGGTTGCGGAATAGGGCGGGACGATTTCGACCCTGACAAGCTTCGCTATCACCGCATCATTATCATGACCGATGCCGACGTTGATGGCTCGCACATCCGAACATTGCTGTTGACGTTTTTCTACCGACAAATGCATGAGCTTATTGAACGCGGACACATCTATATTGCGCAACCGCCGCTGTACAAAATCAAGCGCGGCAAACAAGAGGTTTACGTTAAAGACGACGCCGAGCTAAACGCCTACTTGTTGAATGCGGCGATGGATGGTGCTGCGCTGCACGTCAACGCTGAGGCGCCACCATTATCCGGCGTCGCGCTGGAAACGCTGGCCAAAGAACACATTGCCGTCGAAAGTATCATTCAGCGCCTGTCACCGCGTTACGACGAAGTCGTCTTGCGCGCGATCAGTGAGCTGCCGCTGGTCGACAACACCGATGATCTTGATGCGCTCGCCGCATGGTCACAGGAATTGTCGCAATCCTTGCCGAAGAGCACGGGCGATCGCGCCGAAGACAATAATGTCGGCAGCTATTCTGCGGAGCTCGAGCGGGGAGACGAAGGCGGTGAGGGCGTGCGCATGGCCATCACTCGATTACAGCACGGCATCGGCTCGACGCGTTACTTGCCGCGCGAATTTTTCGGTACGAACGAGTACAAGCACATCATGGCGCTGGCGGCGAAAATTAACGACCTGTTGTCTGATGACTCTTACGTTAAGCGCGGCGAAAAACAGTCGCCGATCGAATCGTTTTCGGGTGCCGTTGACTGGCTGATGGCCGAGGCGCGTCGCGGGCAGTCTATTCAGCGCTACAAGGGTCTCGGTGAGATGAACCCGGAGCAGCTGTGGGATACAACCGTGAATCCGGAGACGCGGCGCCTCTTGCAGGTGAAAATCGATGATGCAGTTAAGGCGGACGAAGTCTTCACAACGCTGATGGGCGACCAGGTTGAACCGCGCCGCGAGTTCATCGAGAAGAACGCGCTGACCGTCGAAAACCTCGACGTTTAGCAGGACATTAGAAGGCACCTTCTTGCTCGTTACCGACAAAAGGCGCCACGTTTAAGGGGTTTTATAGATTTTCGACAAACTTCGCTCAAAATCGTGTCTGGTGCGAGATTCCTCGCGCTAAACTATTGCAACGAAAGCGGGTCGAAAAGCATCGAACACAGACTAAAGTAGAACAGCCGCTAAGGGGACTATCCGTGAAAAAAACAATCATCAGCGCAGTCGCGCTGCTAACTCTTGCTGCCTGCGGGCAGCAAGCCGAAGAAGAAGCCGTTGCTGAGCAACCGAAAGCGCTCGTCTCCGGTATCGATGCTACTGGCATGGACCTGAGTGTTCGCCCAGGAGATGACTTCTTTGCCTATATGAATGGCACATGGGTCGCTGAAACAGAGATTCCGGCCGACAAATCACGCTATGGCACTTTCGACATGCTGCGGGACGAATCGCAGGAAAGCGTCAAAGCCATTATCGAAGAAACATCGACTGGCGATTTTGCCAAAGGCACCGACGAGCAAAAAGTCGGCGACCTTTATCGCTCCTTCATGGATACGGAAACACGTGACGCTAAGGGCGCTGCACCATTACAGCCCGTGCTCGATCAAATTGACGCAATAGCAGATTATGACGGGCTTGCCGAATATTTTGCGGAAGCGGGCATTCGTAACCTGGGCGCGCCGTTCGGCTTCGGACAGCTTCCAGGCTTAGAGGACCCGACCCGCTACATCATCGGCGTTTTTCAGGGCGGCCTCGGCATGCCAGATCGAGAGTACTACTTTAAAGACGATGACAAATCGGCTGAGCTCCGCGCGAAGTATGTTGAGCATGTCGAGAAGATGTTCAATTTGGCCGGTCTTGAAGATGGTGCGGCCGCCGCGCAAACAATCATGGCGCTCGAAACGCGCCTTGCCGAACAACACATGACGAAGGAGCAGAGCCGAAACTTTGCTAAAAATTACAACATGGTTGCGATCGGCGATCTCCCAGGGTTGATGCCCAACTTCAACTGGGATGGTTTTCTCGAGGTTAGTGGAATTGCGGGCCTCGAGGCGGATGGAGTCGCGTTCTTCTCAACGGACTACATCAAGGCGCTGGACGGCATCATTACAGACACCGATCTCGACACATGGAAAACCTATCTGTCCTGGAACGCGCTGAACAACAAGGCATCGCAATTGACAACGGCAATCGACGATCAAAATTTCGATTTCTACAGCCGAACACTGAGTGGTACACAAGAGCAGCGCGCCATGTGGCGTCGCGGCGTAGCCTCTGTTAACGGTCTGCTTGGCGAGGTTGTCGGCAAGGTCTACGTGAAGCGCCATTTCCCGCCCGAGGCGAAAGAACGCATGCTGACGCTGGTCGGAAATCTCGTTAACGCCTACGAAATAAGCATCAAAGAGCTCGACTGGATGTCCGACGAGACGAAGCTTGAAGCGCTCGACAAGCTATCGAAGTTCACGCCGAAGATCGGCTACCCGGACGAATGGCGGGACTACTCCGCACTCGCGATAGAGGCCGATGACTATTACGGCAATCTTGCGCGAGCAACCGATGCCGAGTACCACCGACAAATGGACCGACACAATGGTCCGGTGGATCGCACAGAGTGGGGCATGACACCACAGACCGTGAACGCCTACTATCACCCGCTACTGAATGAAATTGTCTTTCCGGCCGCGATCCTGCAGCCGCCGTTCTTCAACCTCGAGGCAGACGATGCCGTTAACTACGGCGGCATTGGCGCGGTTATTGGCCACGAAATTGGGCACGGCTTCGACGACCAGGGCAGCACCTTCGATGGTGATGGCGTGGCGCGAAACTGGTGGACCGAGGAAGACAGGGCTGCATTCGACGAGCGCACCGGAAGGCTTGTTGCGCAATACAGCGCGTTCGCACCGTTCGACGATCTGAACGTCAATGGCGAATTCACGCTTGGCGAAAACATTGGCGACCTTGGTGGAATCACCATTGGCTTGCTGGCCTACCAGATGTCATTGAACGGTGAAGAGGCGCCCGTCATAGACGGGCTGACGGGAACGCAGCGAGTGTTCCTGGGTTTTGCTCAGGTCTGGCGAGGCAAGTATCGTGAAGAAGCTCTGCGACAGCAGATAGCGACGGACCCGCACTCGCCGGTAGTTTATCGAGCGAACGGTTCGGTTCGAAACGTACCGGAATTCTACGAGGCATTCGAAATCAGCGAGGATGATGCGCTGTATCTGGCGCCGGAAGATCGCGTCAAGATCTGGTAGACAGAAGCAACAAAAAGTAACAATGAAGGGCCCCGCATGCGGGGCCTTTTTTATTGCTGGTTACGTGGCCCGAAGCGCTCACCGAAAAAGTCGCCCTCGTTCCACATTGGTCGTTCTTTGGCGTTACCGACAATGTAACCGATACGCGTATGCGCTCGCGCAAACCGCAAAGCGGACTCCCAGTGAATCGGTCGTGTCATGTCATCGGACGGCTGATGATAGTGATTCTTGAAGTGGTCCCGGAACAGCGCCTCGCCATCGACGCCCTCTTCGGTCGACTTGAACCCTGTGACCAGGTAAACCGCGGGCACACCTTTCTGGACGAACGAGTATTGGTCGCTGCGAACGAACAACACCTCCTCGGGCATGGGGTCGGGCGAAAAGACAAAACCCTCTTCCGCCGCGGACTCTTCAACGATGTCTTGCATCGACGAGTGTTGCGACCCGAACGCGACCAAGTCTGCGACGGGATACAGAAATAGCGGCATATCCAGATTGATGTTGGTGACAATGGACTCCATTGGCACCGTCGGATTGTTGACGAAAAAATCCGAGCCCAGCAGCCCACTCTCTTCGGCGGTTAGCGCAATAAACAGTACAGAGCGTTTTGGTGGCGCAGCCGCAATTGCCCGCGCCGTCTCGAGCATCAAAGCGATGCCCATGGCGTTGTCGTAGACGCCATTGCGAATCTTGTCTTCAGCATCTTTCTCGCTGGTCGAAACACCGACGTGATCGAGATGCGCGGAGTACACGACATACTCGTCAGCCAGGTCCGGGTCAGTTCCACGCACCATGCCAATGACATTCGGGCTGAAAACCGTCGATTGCTCCGACCGCCGCGACAGCGTCACCTCCACACCCAGGGGCATTGAGGCGACCGAGCCGGCCAGATTCGCCTCGAGCGCCTCTTCATAGCTTATTGGCGAGACGCCGAACAGGCGCTCGGCCGCTTCCATACTTATAGACGCGCCAGCAATGAGCTCAGGGTAGTAATCGGCGGCGCGGCCATCGACGTTAACCCAGGTCGTGCTTGGACGCGTGCCGATCCGGTCTTTAAACTCGGCCCAGGCTTGTCGCTCCTCGGCCTTTCGCGTGCGTAGACTAATCGAGCCGATCGCGCCCCTGCTTACCGCTTCCGCCGCCTTTGTTCGAGACGAGCTGTAGTATGCCCGGGCATTTCCCTCGATCGACCCAGGTGCGCCGCGGAAGAGTGCGACAATCTTGCCGCGAACATCGACACCGTCATAATCTGAGTAACCGTCATCAGGCGCGTGTACTCCATGACCAACGAAAACAACTTCCGCACGCACTTCGTTTGTTGCGCGAACGGGGTCGGCAGACATGGAGTAGTCATCGCGATAGGTAAGCGCTGAAGACTCGCCGCCGCGATGAATGACAAACTCGGTGCTGCCCTCGGTCACACCGAAGCGACGAAGCGCAACCGACTGAAACCAACCGTCATCGCCAGCGGCAGTGACACCCATTGATGCCAGGCGCTCCGCAACATACTGCGCAGCGATGCCATAGCCGGGCTCACCATACTCGCGACCCAGCAAGGCATCATCGCCGAGGAAGCGAACATGCTCCTCAAGCCGTTCGATGGTGATGAGGTTTAGCGCCTCTTCTTCCGCCGTTTGAGCAAACGCCGTTCCGTTGGCAACCAGCGCCACGAACATTAAAGAGCCAAAGCAGGCCTTCGTGAAGGTGAGCATTACGCCTTTTCCTTGTCCTGATACACGCTACTAATTTCGCGCATCTTGTTTTCAATCCAGCCCTGCACGAGGAGGTTTGTTTCCTTGGGCGATTGCGTCGACGCATCAATGGGTGGCCCGATACAAAAGCGCACCGTACCCGGGCGCTTGGTCAGCTCGCGGCGCTGCCAGAAATCACCCGCATTGTGTGCGACCGGAACAATCATGACACCCGCCTCTTTCGCTAGCGCGGCACCACTAACACCGTATTTTCGAGTTTCGCCGGGCGGCATGCGCGTCCCCTCGGGAAAAACAGTCACCCAGGTGCCTTCTGACAGCTTTTCCATGCCCTGGCTAATGACCTGCTTCACGGCTTGCGTGCCGGATCCGCGGTTGATTGCTATCGGGCGAAAAACAAATTTCAGTGCCCAGCCGAAAACCGGAATCCAATGCATCTCTCGCTTGATCACCCACGACGTCCGCGGAAAAAACGGCACGTGGCCATAAGTCTCGAGTGCGGATGAATGTTTGATCATTATGACGCTGGCTGAGTCGGGGAGGTTTTCCTCGCCCTCAACGACCACCTTGAGGCCGCACACGAAATTGCCCGCCCAAAGCAGCAGCCGGCAGAAATTGTCCAAAATGCCCCAAAGGAAATCGCGAGGCGCCCAAAAAAAAAGCAAAGAGACGGCGGCATAGGAAACGCCAGCGGCAAACGCAAAGACAACGAACAACAACGACCGGAACGCACGAAACATCGGCTTACTCTTCGATCAGCACGGCGGCGGCCATCGCGAGGTCGCAGTAGACTTCAACCGCGCAAAGCGAGGGCGGTAAGTTTTCCGACGCGCCAATACCATTGCCGGTACGAACCAGTATCGGTCGGGCGCCGATGGCTTGCGCTGCCTCCAGGTCTCGCAAAGAGTCGCCGATGACGGGGACGCCGGCCATATCATGATCGAAATGCGCGCCTATTTGTTGCAGCAAGCCCGGCCTCGGCTTGCGACAATCACAGTCGTCGTCAGGACCGTGCGGACAATAGACAATCTGATTCACGCAACCGCCAGCGGCGATCACTAGTCCTCGCAACTTCTCATGCATCGCGGCAAGTGCGGTTTCGTCAAAAAGGCCGCGCGCCAAACCCGACTGATTGCTCGCAACAGCGACAGCGAAGCCGGCCTTCGAAAGCTTGGCAATCGCATCGATGCTGCCCGGCAACGGCAGCCACTCATCGGTGGACTTAACGAACTCACGCGAATCCTGATTGATCACGCCGTCGCGATCCAAAACAACCAGTTTGATTGTCGGGTCCGCCACACCTATCCGATTGAAAGCCGGGAAATATCGGCGACGTCCAAAAACAGGGCGCGGAGCTCGCTGAGCAAGGCCAGGCGATTATTCTTCACCGCGTCGTCGTCGGCCATAACCATGACATCATCAAAAAAACGATCGACGGGATCACGCAGATCTGCCAACACATTGAGGACATCCGCATAGGCTCGGGCGGCCAGTAAGGGCCCAACCTTTTCCCGGGCGCTTTCAAGCGCACTGAAAAGCGCGAGCTCGGCGTCGTCCTGCAGCAGCTTCTTTTTCACAACGAGCCCGGCAGGATTGCCGGCCTTGCGAAGAATGTTTGCGATGCGCTTGTTCGCAGCCGCAAGGCTCTTTGCCTGATCCAGGCGCGCGAACGTTTGTACGGCCGCAAGCCGCCGGTCGAAATCGAGCAGCGAAGACGGCTGCCGAACCATTACGGCGTCAAAGGTTTCTGCCGCAAGCCCCGAATCACGATCCAGAAAATAGCGACGCAGTCGATCTGAAATAAAGGCGTACAAATCACTCGCGAGCTGGTCAGCGCTTTGCTTACCCGTTGGCTGCGCATCAATGGCTACCTCGATAAGGGCCCTCAGGTCGATGTCGACACCGCGCTCTATGAGGATCCGAACAACACCCAATGCGGCGCGACGCAGACCAAAAGGATCACGATTACCGCTGGGTTTCTTGCCGAGAGAAAAGACTCCCGCCAATGTGTCGAGCTTGTCGGCAATGGCGAGTAACTGGCCATCCAAAGAGCTCGGTAGTGCATCGCCCGCAAAGCGCGGGGAGTAGTGCTCGCGTATTGCGGTCCCGACGGCTTGCGGCTCTCCGTCGGCCGCGGCGTAGTAACCGCCCATCGTTCCCTGTAACTCCGGAAATTCGCCAACCATGCCTGTCGTCAGATCGCACTTCGCGAGCGCGGCGGCTCGTTCCAGATCGCCCGAATCATGGTCCAGCGCAGCCGCCAGCCAATTGCACAGTGAAGCCACACGCTGACTCTTGTCGAACAGGCTGCCAAGCCCTTTCTGGTAAACAACTTCGCGCAAGCCGTCAGCACGTGAGGCCAGCGTCTTTTGGCGGTCGTTGTCAAAGAAGAAAGCGGCGTCCGCAAGGCGTGGCCGAATGACGCGTTCGTTACCCTCGCGAACCTGATCGGGGTCTTTGCTCTCGAGGTTTGCAACAGTGATGAACTTCGGCAACAGCTTGTCGTTTTCGTCGGCAACCGGGAAGTATCGTTGATGCCCGGTTAGCGTTGAGATAACACACTCGCGAGGAAGCTCAAGAAACTTTTCGTCAAAGCTGCCAAGCACCGGAACCGGCCACTCGACCAGCGCGGCGACTTCGTCATAGAGCGACTCGCCTTCGACAACCTGGCCGCCGGCTTTTTCGGCCGCGTCACCGACGCCGGCACGAACCATATCGCGACGCCGCTCGAAGTCCGCCACGACGTAACCCTCTTTCTCGAGTGTGTCGAGGTAGGCGTCCGGCGACTTGATAACGATGGGCCCCGAAGAGTGGAAACGATGGCCGCGAGTCGTGTTGCCGGACTCGATACCCATGACCTTGCCCGTGATGGTCTTGTTGCCGTGCAACATCACAATCCAGTGCACGGGACGAACGAACTCGGCCTCGCCCGCACCCCAGCGCATCCGCCTCGGTATAGGTAGCTCGCTCAGCGCGCCGTCTATCAGCTCGGGAAGCAGCTCGGTAACGGTCTTGCCCTTCTCGCGGCTTTCGTACGCGAGCCACTCGCCTTTATCCGTTTTGTTTCTGCCGAGCGCCGAAACCTCAACGCCGCACTTTTTCGCGAAAGCCTCTGCAGCTGGCGTCGGTTTGCCGTCGTCGCCAAACGCAATTTTAATGGGCGGCCCCTTGTGCTCAACGGTCCTGTCGGCCTGCTGATCAGCCAGGTGTTCGACCAATACGGCCAGACGGCGCGGGCTGGCGAAGCTTGCGATGGCTCCATGTTCAAGACGTGCGTCGTCGATACCGCTGGCCAATCGTTCGCCGAAGGCATCTTTCAATGACCGAAGCGCTTTCGGTGGCAGCTCTTCGGTGCCGATCTCAACGAGGAAATTCTTTGTTGCCGTCATCTGGATGCAGCGCCTTTAGCAACCGAGTCAATCATCGGAAAGCCGAGAGCTTCGCGACTTGCGAAGTAGGTCTCGCAGATGGCGCGAGACATGGTTCGTACGCGAAGAATGAAACGCTGACGCTCCGTAACAGAAATTGCCTGACGCGCGTCGAGCAGATTAAACGTGTGTGACGCGCCGAGCATTTGTTCGTAGGCGGGGAGCGCGAGATTGAGTTCAATCAGGCGCTCGACCTCATGCTCGGCATGATCGAACATATCGAAGAGCGCTGCGACATCGGCCTGTTCGAAGTTATATTTCGATTGTTCGACCTCATTTTGATGGTAGACGTCGCCATAGGTGATGCGGCCGAGCGGCCCGTCCGTCCAGACCAGGTCGAAAATGCTTTCGACGTCCTGCAAATACATTGCAAGTCGCTCGAGCCCATAGGTGATCTCGCCAGTGACCGGGCGACACTCGAGCCCGCCGACTTGCTGAAAGTAGGTGAATTGAGTCACCTCCATACCATTGAGCCAAACCTCCCAGCCGAGGCCCCAGGCACCGAGCGTCGGCGACTCCCAGTTATCCTCGACGAAGCGAATGTCATGAATGGTTGGATCGAGGCCGATCGCTCGCAGGGAGTCCAGGTACATTTCCTGAATATCGTCAGGGGATGGCTTGATAACAACCTGATACTGGTAATAGTGCTGCAGGCGAAACGGGTTATTGCCATAACGACCATCCGTTGGTCGGCGACTGGGTTGTACGTAGGCGGCGCTCCAGGGCTCCGGCCCTACCGCACGCAGGAAGGTAGCCGGGTGAAAGGTGCCCGCGCCCATCGGCATATCGTACGGCTGCATGATGACGCAGCCGCGCGCTGCCCAAAATTCCTGCAAGCGCAGAATCAGGTCCTGAAAACTCTGTGGGGCGGATGTGGCGTCGGTGGTCATTGCACTGTCACGGATGGGTCAAAGGCGCGAAGTATAACGGCTAAGCAGAAGGGGGGACACCAGAACGGTGTCCCCCCTTCTAATTGGAGAGAATTTGCACTATTGTAGTGCGCCCACCGGACGCTTTGCACCAAGTTGGTGCGAACCGGCCAACGGCGACCAACAGAAACATAAGATAAACAACGACTTAAGGGCTGCACCATATTGGCACGCTTCCTGCAATATGCAGTAGTAACAGACCGCAAACGGCGGCCCCCTTTATTTAGTGCTTAATCACCCGGAGGAAAGATCCATGACGCCCGCAGAGGTAATCGCCCTCATCAAAGATGCAGAGGTCAAATTCGTCGATTTTCGTTTCACAGACACTATCGGCAAAGAACAACACGTAACCGTGCCCACCCACACCATTGATGATGACGTCTTTGAAGATGGCAAGATGTTCGACGGCTCGTCGATCGCCGGCTGGAAAGGTATCAATGAATCAGACATGATTTTGATGCCGGACCCGGCATCAGCTGTACTCGATATTTTCACCGATGAAGTGACGATGAACATTCGTTGCACCGTTGTCGAGCCAGCCACCATGCAGGGCTACGACCGCTGCCCGCGTTCACTGGCCGCTCGCGCAGAGGCCTATTTGGAGTCAACCGGCGTAGCAGACACGGCATTCTTCGGCCCCGAGAATGAATTCTTTATCTTCGACAGTGTGAGCTGGAACGATGATATCTCAGGCGCGTTTTATAAAATCGATTCCGACGAGGCGTCCTGGACGTCCGGAAAGCAGAGCGAAGAAGGCAATATCGGCCACCGCCCGGGCGTCAAAGGCGGTTACTTTCCAGTACCACCGGTCGACTCGTTACACGACATTCGTTCGGCAATGTGTCTCGCGATCGAAGAGCTCGGCGTACTGACCGAGGTTCACCACCACGAGGTGGCAACCGCTGGTCAATGCGAAATCGGCACGAAATTCAACACCTTATCGCGCAAGGCTGACGAAGTTCAGATCATGAAGTACGCGGTTCACAATGTTGCGCACGCCTATGGCAAGACCGCCACTTTCATGCCGAAGCCACTTGTCGGCGACAATGGCAATGGCATGCACGTACATATGTCGCTGTTCAAAGATGGCGAGAACCTGTTCTCCGGTGACGGTTACGGCGGCCTGTCGGAAATGGCTCTTTACTACATAGGCGGCGTTATCAAGCACGCTAAAGCGATCAACGCATTCGCAAACCCGGCAACCAACAGCTACAAGCGCCTGGTCCCGGGATTCGAGGCGCCAACGATTCTGGCCTACTCAGCACGCAACCGATCGGCATCAATTCGCATCCCGTACATCGCCAATCCAAAGGGTCGTCGTATAGAAGTTCGCTTCCCCGACTCAATGGCAAACCCGTACCTGGCCTTTGCCGCATTGATGATGGCTGGCCTTGACGGAATTCAGAACAAGATCCATCCGGGCGATGCTATGGACAAGGATCTCTACGATCTTCCACCAGAAGAAGAGAAAGAGCTGAAGCTGGTGGCATTCTCCCTCGACGAGGCTCTTGGGGCCTTGGATCATGACCGAGAATTCCTCAAAGCGGGCGGAGTCTTCAGTGATGATCTGATCGACGCCTACATCGATCTCAAGATGGACGACGTCACCAGACTCCGAATGACGACCCACCCGTCGGAATTTGACATGTATTACAGCCTGTAAAAGGGCAAAAGTGTGACCCGGGCAGCACTTTGCTGCCCGGGCTCTACCCAAAATCATGATTACGCTGCTATGCTAACCGTATGGAAAAACGACCGATTTTTGTATTGCTGGGCCTTCTGGTCGCCGCTGGCGCCTTCGCGGAGGCCTATACCTGGACCGACGAGGATGGCGTCGTTCATTACTCCGATCGACCGCAGCCCGGCGCCAAGCTTATTGATCTCGGCGAATCAAGGGCATCGAGACCGCGGCCTACGACGCGAGCAACGACCAACCAAAATGCTGAAGACGCTGATGAGCAGGCGACCGCGTTTGGCTACAGCAGCATCGACGTCGCCAGTCCGTCCGCAGAAGAAACGCTGTGGAACATAGAAGGGACCTTAAGCGTGACTCTGGCGCTGACACCGACCTTAAGGCCGGGTCATCAGGTTCGCGTGTACTTCGACGGCACGCCACAGATGGTCAGCGGCACGAACTTCCAGCTTCAGGAGGTCTATCGCGGCGTTCACAACCTGCAGGCGGAAGTGATCGACGAAACCGGCAAGCTACTGATTCGCAGCCGCCCAAGTCGCTTCTACGTGCAACAGAACTCGGTCCTGTAAAAAACACTCGCAAGTCGCGCGGCTCCGGCGACGACGGCACCATTCACACACACTCGAACACTATTCTCGACTCGATGAGTTCGGGCATTATTCTTCTTGATGAACACCTGCTGATAATCGGCCTGAACCCCGCAGCCGAGAACATCCTTGGTATTAGTCAGCGCAGAGCGCGCGGCGAGTCGCTCTTACAGTTGGTTGATGATGATCCGGAGATGCGAGACATCCTGACGCGCGTCTTAACAACGGGCGACTACTACGCGAACGAGATGCGGCTTGCCCCAACTGAGGCCCACAATGTTGAGCGCGTCGTCGACTGTCGCGTTTCACCCATCAACACCGATGACGCCGGGTTGCTTGTCGAAATGACCGACGTAACTCGACGCTCAGAAATTTACCGTGAAAACGCCCTGCTCATTCAGCACGGTGCCGGACGCCAAATGATTCGGCAGCTTGCGCACGAGATCAAAAACCCCCTCGGCGGAATCCGCGGTGCGGCACAACTTCTCGAGCGGCAGCTGGATGAGGCCGAGTTGCGTGAATACACCGACGTCGTTATTAGCGAAACCGACAGACTCGCCGCTTTGGTCGATACATTGCTCGGTCCCGGCGGACCGCCGAATAAAGAGCCGGTCAACATTCATGAACTGCTCGAGTACGTTGTCCGACTCATAGAGGCAGAAGATCAACGCAACATCTCTATTCGCCGCGAGTACGATCCGGGCTTGCCAACCATCGCCCTTGATCGCGACCAAATTGTGCAGGCGTTCCTCAACCTCGTGCGCAACGCGACGGCTTCGTTGGACGGCCATGGAACGCTCACTTTGCGAACTCGCGCTGTTACCAACTTCACAATCGGCGACACGCGCCATCGCGTTATCGCGTCCATCGAAATAGAAGATGACGGACCCGGTATC
>RCNB010002331.1_pt1 | contig 13041 bp, 10 predicted proteins | sample 2041321 | NCBI WGS metagenome assembly RCNB01 (sample SAMN09708232, study PRJNA481090) | Marine sediment metagenome, whole genome shotgun sequencing project. | reverse complement strand
GTGACAGAGTCATAGCCGTTCTCTCTGGCATACACTGACGCCGCCTTCATGCCCTGGCCTTTCTCGGGGTGGTACGTTCGGCCCATCTTCACCATCATCGGGTAGACAACCTCGGCACCATCTCTGACGTCTTCCTGCGATTTATCGCGCCAGCTGCGAGTAGCGGCATTACGCATCGCCAAGTTGGCATAGCCGGATGCATTTTGCGCGTTATCAGTGAAGAAGAATGACGCGCCGGTTGTGCCATCCCTGCCCTTGTAAGTGGTGTTCTTCTGGCGAGTAGACAGGCCGGCCTTCTCGATCTTGAACTCATCGATCGCCGCGCCACCTTCGGCAAAACTGCCATGGTACATCGGCGTGTAGCCCTGCTCTTCTGCTCGAGCCATGCGGCCCTCGAGCGACATGTCGAGACCCTTCGCCGCTGCGTTGGCGTACTCGTCGACAATGCCAGACTCGGCGCCTGACTGGAATGCAGAGTTGGTGCTGCGGATGTTGGCAGGATCGAAGACAGCGGTGTAATCCTCAGACACGATCCCGTCGAACCCTTCCTCCTTGGCCAGTGCGATCGCAGCGTCCTGCTCGGTAATGCTCATGCCGGTGTCGACCTGTTTCATATTGCCGCGGACATGCACTGGCATCACTCGGCCACCGTTGTCGAACTCGCCATCGTTCTGGATGAAGTTGTTTGCTGACTCAGTGTTGCCCAGGAAGGTGGCGCCCCTGCCGGCAGCGTCCGGATTGAACTCACTGAACTCCTGCGTGGTGCCGTGGTAGAGCGTTTGGCTGGGGTCGAATCCCTGCTCAGTCGCACGGGTCTGACGACCACCGGGGGACATGTCCAGACCGGCTGCGGTAGCCATGTCGAACTCACTCTGGTCCATCTCGCCCTGGGTCATGAAATCGGTGGTGCCTACGTCTACCGAGGGACCGACGATCTCGAGGCCGAAGTCCGCGAAGAGATCCTCGAGGGTGACCTCGGTGCCGTCCTCCTTCTTGAATCCGACTGACTGGAGATATTCGTATTGCGTTGTGACCTGCGCGGTGATGATTGCCGCGCTCTGTCTGGCCGTGCCTGTTGACTGCCGGCCTGTCGCGATAAGCTGCCCCGTGATCCTCTCGTAGATCGCTTCAGCTGCTGTCTGTGTCTCGTGAGCTTCAGCCGCCTTTGCGAGCAGGCTCTTGATATATTCGCCATCGTTATCTTGCTCCAATTCAGTTTTGCTGGACAGGCCCTCGTTGGTCTTGATGAACGGACGCACCAGCTCGAGGTTGGTCTCGTCGTTGGCGAAGTCCTTCAGGAATGTAGCCAGGGGGATCTGGACATCACCACCGGATCCATCCATCTGATCGAGGATGTAGCCTGGGGGATTGGTCAGCAGGTCGACGCCCTCGGAACTCAAGAAGATCACCTGGTCCGGAGCTGCCTTACTCAGGAAGGTCTCGAACTGTTCAGCCGCTCGCTCGTTCGTTTTACTGGCCTGCGCCAGGTAGATCATGTTGTCCAGGCGCTCCTGCTCGAACTCAGAGCCTCGAATTTTATTGGTCTTCTGGATGAGCTTGCCCATGGCTCGAGCTTCGCGGTTCGCCAGGTAGTCGACGCCCTTCATCCCTGCGGCCATGCCACCACCACCAGTCAGGGTGGAGATGAATGTCACAGCTTGGCGCCGGCCCTGGATCTCGGCGACTTCCTGCCAGCCCTGGGCAGCGGCCAGCTCTTCATCCAGCTCGAAGGCGTAGGCATTTAATGACTGGGTGGCCGTGGCGATCTGCTCACCGGTTGCCTCAGTGATCAACCACTTCTTGATCCCGCCCTTGATACCACCACCACCCAGGTCCCCAACGATCTTCTCGAGCTGCTTCATCGGCAGCTTCTCGGTTGCGAACTCGAGTGCGGCATCGATGGTGGCATACCGCTGGGCTGTCTCATTGTCCTTACCAGCCACGATCGCCGACCCGTAGCTGTCCAGGTATGTCTTTCCGGTCAGCATGTACAGGGTGGGGTTAAACTTGCCCCTGGTGCCGATTGAGACAGCGAGACCTGGTGCCATATCGGCAACCAGCTGCAAACCACCACGCAGGCCTTCTTCAGTGAGCGTCAGATTCTGCGGTGTCAGCCTTGCGATCTCATGCTCCGCGGCCTCCAGGTTGAGCTTGTGTGATTCGATGCGCTTGTCGAGTTCGGCGTTGTAGGCATCGGTGCCTTCCTCACCCTCCATGGCCATTAGAACGGAGTCACGGATCTTGCTCATCGCGTAGCCCATCGGGTTCTGGCCGAGCTTCATGGCATCGAAGGTGTTGTCGCGCCTCATCTCGTTCAGCATCATGATCGAGGCCTGGTCGTAGGTCTTGCCCATCCCGATCATCATGCTGTCGCCGAGACCCTCGAAGGTGTTCATCCCCGCCTCATACCAGGAGCGATTGGATTCACGCTCGAGGTTCTGCAGGACCTGGACATCATCGAAGGAGATCCTGGCGTTGTCGCCGTTCTCCACCCACTGCTTTGTCTTCGGGGTTTCATCGAGCGCCTGGAGATCCAGGTCATCGAGGTACTTGAGCTTCTCTACCTGGGGCCGATTGCGGCTGACCATATCGGGGTCAGTGTCAGTGTCCAGGCCGAGCCGACGATCGGCAGCGAACTGGTCAGGGTTGCCATCAGCTGCATTGACCAGGTTGTCCTTGGCAAGCTGCGCATTGGGATCGACCGCGCCTGTGATGTCGCCATCAAGGAGTCGGAGTTCTTCTTCACTGAGAGCCATCGCTACTGACCTGGGATCACAAGGCCGAGACCAGAGTTACCGGCTGGGCTTTCCTCGTCGACTCGGGGTTCTGCAGCTGCTGCCTGCGCTCCCTCGTTAAGGTTCAACATGTTCTTAATCCGCGCCCAGTGCTCGAACGGCTTCTCGTTCGGGTAACGCTCACGCACCACTCCCAGGGCCTCGTTCATCTTCGGCACAAAGTCATACGTTTTGTTCGAGTGTCCGGACAGCAGATCACCGACAGTCGAGCGGTCCCAGCCGGTAGCCTCCTGCAGGAATTTCAGCTGGTCGGTAACCTGGCCACGCTGCTTGGGTTCCATCTCGTACAGGAACTGCTCTTCATCGGGCCACCAGTTTTTCTTGTGCTTGACCTTGATGAACTCGGTCTCGATCCACTGGTTGACCTCGGCATCAGGCGCCTTCTTGCCATTGTTCTGGTTGTAGTAGGTCAGGGCCTGCTCATCGATGCGGTCCCAGATCTCCGTTTCCTGAACGTCAGTCATCGACGGGTTCTGCTGCTTGTGCTCACCCAGGAGCTGGCGCGCAGATCGGATCGGATCCCACTCGGGCGCGTTGCTCTTCGTCGGTGATGTCGCCACGTTGAAATACTTGAAGTCTGAATCGTTCAGCTTGGCGAAGTTCTCGGACCAGTACTTCCTGCCCTCGATGACGGCGCCCCTGGCCATGAATCCCTTCAGCTTGTTCTTCACCTCGAGGTCGGAGTACTTGCGGCCTCTGCCAGCAGCGCGCTCGACGGCATTGTCGTCGGCCTGCACCAGGTTGCGATACTGAGCCTCGGACAGCTTCTTGATCTCGGCGATGCCACCAGGTGTGGATTCCATTTGCTTGAGCGTGGTCTCACCCGAGCGGATCGACGCTGCACCTTCCTCGTAGAAATCCGTCAGAGATGTCTGCTTCATCAGCTCGTCGTCCTGCTGCAGTCGCAGGATCTGGATGCGGGTTTTGCTGGTGAGCTTCTCGGGCCAGTCTTCTTTGACCGCCTGGTCGTACATCTCGTTGAGCGCATCGTCATTGCCACGCTGCGACATCGCATAGTCCATAGCAATATCACCACGCTCGGCATCTTCTGCCTGGGTCCTCAGCTGGCGCAGGACATCGGGAGGCACATCGTCCAGCCACTTCTTGGTTTTCGGATCCGTGCTGTTCAGGATGTTCAGCTGCTGCGGTGGGCTCATGGATTTCAATCTGCCGTAGGCCATGTCGAGCTGGGCGGTCCTGGACATCTTCTGCGCGTCAACCGCGGTGATGACATCACGCTCAACCATCGAGTCAAGCGTCAGCTGGATCCCGAGAGCTGCTTCACCTGGATCCCCGTCCTCGAGATCCATGGCGCCCTTCACCAGCAGATCGATCGCTGCAGCCGAGTGGGCTCTCTCGCGGTCGTTCTTTTTCTCGGTGACTTTCTTGTTCATGATGGCGTTGGCTTTGGCCACACCTTCCTCGCCGCGGATCATGAACATCTCGCGGTTCTTCCTGGAAGTAATGTTGGCTGCTGACTTGCCGAGCTGGTCTGCCATGCCGGCAGCGTGACGCTCCTCGACAGTGTCAAAGTCAGGATCGTTCTTGTACTTCTCAGCTTCGGCCATGGCGCCGATTTGGAACTGGACTTCAGCGGTGGCCAGCTCTTCGTTGGCTACTGTTTCGCCCCACTCCTTGATGCCCTTCTGCTCGGCGGTGGTTTCGACCGCGGCCAGGTCCAAGCGAGGATCTGACTTCGTGGTTCTGGCGCCTTGCTGGATCACTGATGGCTGACGGATCCCCAGAGAATCTGCTGTTGGTATTGCGGCCATTACTGCTGTCTCCCGCCGTGAGTTATGCGACCGCCACTCGCGTTCGTTGCGTAGCTCTTCGGCTTGGGTGATTTTGCTTTCGGGGTGTAGGCCTTGGCAAACATGTCCATGGAATTGAACACGGCGCCGGTCCTGGCCTGGCGGTTCAGTGAGGATCCGTATCGACCAGCAGAACCCGCCTCCACTCTAGCATTGATCCTGGTCATACCGGCCTGTTGACGCAGGTCGATCGCTCGGGTCCTGGCATCGAAGATGGCCGACATAGAATTGTAGTCACCGCGCATCTTGATCTTGGCCAGCATTTCCGGATCCACTCCACCACCACCAGCAGCCATGGCCGCGGTAGCATCGGATGAAACTACTCGGGTTTTGTACTGCTCAACCTGCGCTGCACGGACGCCCTGGTTCTCGGTCTGAATGGCCTGACGCTCCATCTGTCGAGCCTCGATACCGGCAAGGGTCTGATTCAGTTTGCTGTTGGCATCGATGATCTTCGACTTATTGTAAGCCTCATCTATCGACAGAAAGCTCTGCGTGACATTGGAAATTATTGCGCCCCAGCTCATGCTATTGCCCCGATCTTGTTGGCGTCTTAGACGCAGTGTCTTTCACATCGTACACGTAGGCCAGGATCTTCGCAGGTCCGGTGGCCTTGATCGCGATCCGTGGATCGGTCTCGCTCGTGCCGTTGTATGGGAATGGGTAATGGTCGTAGTCCTGGGTGCCAGGCACCACTGCTGCGCCATCCTCGATGGTCGGCATCGGCTCCAGGTTGTCCAGGTCATAGCCAATGGTGATGACGCCCTGGGAATAGTTGCGCATGATCAGACCTGTGTTAATGATCCGCTTGCGCTGAGCCAGGATCGACACATTATCGAAGTCAGTCAGCTTGTTGGACAGGTAGGTTGCCTCATACCGGTAGCCCACGACGACATTGGCCGCGACATCTGCGCCGGTCACGCCCGTGATCTGCGCGCCCGTTACCACAAAGTCACCAACGTCGACACCATCCACCCAGGCGCCGACAGTCGTGCTGTTGACGAAGGTGCTATTCAGCGGGACCGTGGTGCTACCTGGTGCAGCGATGTACTCGAACTGATCATAGTGCCTGGAGTCCAGCTGACCCCTTGCCAGGTTGAACGGTGCGAACTTCAGCACTCGCTCGAACAGGCCACCGATAGTGATCCAGACCTCGTCCTCGTCTGTGCTTGGGAGCACGGCCACGCTGACCACTTCTGCAGCCGCTCCCTGGTTACTCTGAATAGTCACGCGAGACCAGCCAAGGATCCCCTCAGTGATGTCGCGCAGCAGAACCCGCATCGTACCATCAGCCATGACAGCGTAGACGCGAGTCTCGGGGTTCCTGGCGAATGCCAGTTGAACCACGCCACCACCCTCGCGCAGGATCTCCGAGTTGAGCATATTGAAATCTTCGACGGCATGCTTCTCAGTGTTCAAGCTGAAGTCGATGCCAATCAGTTTGGATCCACCGCGCTGCACGAACAGGATCTCATTGTCGAGCACGATCGGTGGGATGTCAGCCACACCCATATCAGAGCCAGCCTTCAGGTTGGTGTTCTCGCCCGTCAGTACTTCACCGAAGCTGCTCGAGCGGATGTCGATCTCAGCGATCGCGGTGCCAGCAACCAGCCTGGCTGATGGTGCCAGCCAGTGGATCTTCTGGGCAGCGCCGAAGCCTACTGTCTTGGCGATCGATGCACTTGCGCCCTCGACCTGTCGATCGAAGGATTCATAGAAATCTGACTCTGACCCCCAGATGCGATTACCACCAGCGAACCACAGACGGCCTTCATGAAGGGCCAACGCTGTCGGGAAGGCGAGCTTGCCGCCCCAGGATCCGATGAACCAATCAGGGTATTCAGTATTCGCGGGGCCATTGAACGGCACGTACCATTCGATCTCGACGTCCTGGTTGTTGTCGTTCTCAACTGTGCGACCCTGGCTCTCGAGAGTGCCGTAGTCGTACTGGATGGACTGGATCAAACCAGTCACCGCGCCAGGCACGGTCAGCTGTAGCCGGTAGAACACCTCGGCGCCATCGAGACCATCATTGAAGGCCTTGTTGACATTGAGATTGGCATACGACTCACCAGGCACCAGCTGCCAGGTAATCTCATCGAATGATTTCTGCAGCTCGACCGTGGTGTAGTTGCCCGTCTTTGCTACGACGATCTGAAACTGTCTGGCGTCACCGGTACCGAAGACGAACACGCCCTGGGTAGCAACGAGTGCGCCGATGCCGCTCACGCTTTGAGTCTGACCATTGACCGCAATCTTCAGCAGGACTCCATAGCCGTAGTCATTGTTGCCGAAGCCCTGGCCTGGTGGTGATGCCTCGAAGTAGGGTCGGCTTGGTACCACCGTCATGTTGCCGTCGATCAAGCCGGTCGGGTCCATGGTGATATTGCCAATGTTGATTGACTCGTAGGGTCCGAAGACATTCACGAACCGCTGTACAGAGAAGCTGGTCGGGTTCCATCGTCTGACCTCGAACGGGATCCAGCCCTGCTCGGGTGTAACTGGATCCGCGCCACCACAGAAATACATGACATCAGCTGACTGAGCCCAGCGCAGAGATCTCACGACCTCGTAGGCTACGGCTGAAGTGTTCACGATCGTTTTCTCTAATGCTGACTCGAGGAGGGTCGACAGGGATGAATTGCCTACCAGTTCAGCCTCCTTCATTCTGGCTGCGCGCAGGTTGGCATTGGACAGGGTCACAGTGATGTCGTCGCTGCCTGGATCGATCTCGATGTGATGGATACCGATCTGGAAGAAGGCCTCGAAGAGATCCGCGGAGTCGACGCCGCCTGTACCGATCTGCACCAGCACCTCGCCCTTGTCCACTCGGAACCGGAAGCCATGCGGCGTGTCAGCTTCAGTGGCGCTCGTGGTCTGATGGACCTTGGCCTCGTCGTTGCCGGTGCCGGTCAGGTTCAGACGGAAGCCTGCCTGTGATGCGACCGATCCACCAACTGATGCATCGACCCACTCGCCGGTTGGCCCTGGTCCGAAGACGCCATTGAAGTCACCGTCAGCCCATCCACTCGTGACAGCCAGCCGCTCGAAGAACTCGTAAGTGTTGCCTCGGATGAACTGCAGTCGAGGCGTCCCTGCATTGGCAGAGAATAGCAGCATGGTTGGATCTTCGAGCGATGTCGGGAACGGAACCAGCAGAGTCTCGTCATCGATGTTGTTAGCGACTACGCCGGCATTGGTATCCAGTGACTGAGTGCCTGGTCGAAACGACATCGGACCCAGTCGCTCGGGCATGAAGTCCTGCATGATCTCGCAGCTGTTATCAATGCGAGTGACATCCTCACGCGCGAAGGCATCCTTAGACACCTCACCGCGGTTGAACTTGTTGAATATTCCCTTGCCGATCGAGTTGGCCATTATGGATGACCGTCATTGCTGCCGCCTCGACCACCCTGGTACAGGCGTGAGCGGCTCCAGGATCCGATACCAATGACTTTCGGTGGACCATTGATCGCATTGGTGCTCATCCCCTCACGGCGCCTCTGGGTGTACTGAGCGATCGCATGCTCCTTGTTGCCGCCAGGGATGTTGGCATCGAGCGCCATCCGTGCAGCAACCAGGCGCTTGAAGAAGTCAGGCCAGTTGCCATAGTCGGTCAGGAATGAACTCGACACGTACTCGACATAAATGATCGAGCTGCTGGAGTAGATTAGTTTGTCGCCAGTACCCTGGTCGACCTCCTGCTTATATCGGCGCAGTGGCGTGTTCATCATCTCATCGACGTAGACGCCATTCATTCGATGCAGGTCAGTGGGCAGCGCCATGACGTACTCGTAACCCCAGGGTGGATCGATCGACGGGTCAGCGAACAGCTGATCAGATTGGATGCCGAAGTTCCAGCTGGTGTCCTCGAGCACGGATCCGACCAGGCCATTGTCGAGCGCGATCGAGATCCGGTTCTTGGCCACGCTGTCATCGGTGTTGCTAACGATCGGGTCCAGCTCCAGGATCTGTAGGCAGTCGTTGTAGATGGCTCGGAGCGTGTCGGTCAGGACGTCAGGTGCGAAGCCTCGAGTCTGTGGCTCATTGCCACCCTCGACGGCCTTGGATACTTCGATGCGCTGCTCCAGTTTGGTCTGGATCATTTCCTCGGCATCGGGGTCGTACTTCCACGCCAGCTCTCTGGCCATGTAGGCCGATACCACCAGCGCGAATGATGACGGCATATCAGCCAGCTGTGGATCAGTGTGCTCGATCACGTAGCGGATGTACGGGAACTCAAAATCAGACAGCAGCTCCTGACCTTCACGCACAAACCTGGTGATCGGTGACTCCTCGCGCCCGTCCTGAAACACGGCAGGCTTGCCCGCAATGTTCTGGAAGAGTGCGATGAAATTGACAGGGATAGGTGAGGCAAAAGCAAAGGCACTATCACCGACCGGTGCTACACCGGTCAGCTGCAGGAGCGTGGTCGCGTACCTGGGCTTGACGATCTCGAGGCAGTAGTCAACTGCGTTGGTATCGTAGAGCGCATCGAGGTCACGGCGGGTGGCAGAATCGTCAGTGTCTGTCAGTAGTCGCCGCTCACCGAGCAGTTGAAGTGTGCCGTTGTAAAGCGACAGCTTTGTAGCAGCAGCCATGTCCTACCTCATAAAGTTACGCGATTGCTGTATTCGCCTGAATGTGATCAGTCGCATACTTCATCGCTTGCAGCTGGGTCTGGAAACCCTCTTTCACGATGGTGTTGTTCACGCGGTTGCAGACCGCAAACTTGCGAACGGTACCAAAGTGTCGAATCAAATAATCACCGATCTCGATTTCCTTCGCGATCTGCGGTGCCGACAGCTCAATCCAATCGTAGACCTGGACGTTGATCTCCATTGTCACTGTGCGGCGTATGATCGCAAACGCGATCCATGAGCCGTCCTCGGCAGTGCATCGGATGGTATCCAGATCCTTGAATTTCGGTGCCATGAACGTCCAGGTCTTCTGATCTTCGACCTGAGTTTCGACGTATTCGGATGGTAGGTGACAGGCCCAGTCATTGTGCATTTGAGCTGCCAACTTAACGTCACCTGGTTTGACAGGATTGACGGGTAGTCTCACCGCGGGCTCGAGCACAAGCTCGGTCTCGGTGGTCTCAATTTCGGCTTCGGGTTGGGTGACTGCCGCTGCTGCCGCGGGTGCGGGCTTAGTGGCGACTTTCTTCGGTGGCGCTTTCTTTGTAGGTGCGTTCATAACTGGTTCTCAAATATAAAAAAGACCAGCGATCAACTGGCCAAAATGATCGGCCCCTCTCCGGAGGGGGAAGGGCCGATCCCCAGTTACATCCTATACCTTACGGTACGAGAACGGTAGTGGCTGCACCCAGCAGTGTTACGCCGTAAGTTTCAGTACCACCACTGTCCAGAATGGCGATGACAATGTCACCGTTTTCCAGACCCTTGTCGACCGCATCCGCAAGGAAGCCAGCTGCAATCATTGCCGCATTGTTGTCGGCATCAAGATTCTGATACGTCCAGACACTGCCGCCTTGATTGCTGCCCACATTCGGGGCGACCAGGTTGAGCTGCTTAGTTTGATAAGCCATGAATCACCTCCTACGTGGTGTTGACAGGGAAGGCCGCGGTGTCATCGTGCAACATCCGCACTACACCGATGTCCTGGAGTAGCTTTGAGCCCATGAAGGTTGAGCAACGAGCCCAGGACTTATCGTTCTTCCGATCGTAGCCCACTTCACATTTGATATTCTCGATGTCACAAGCGTGACCAATCGAAGCCTTGGCATGCATGAAGCATGTGGCTGAGGCGGTGCCGGTGCCTGGCAGGCCAGCGTCCACGATCCAGTTAACGCCGTACCAGTTGAAGGCACGAGATTTACTGACGTTCTCGAACCCTTTCAGGTTGACAAAGTCGCTGGAGGTGAATTGCTGAAAGCCCATCAGCTGACCAACAAACGCGGGAGTCACGATGGCAAACGGCTCTTCATCGAGAGCGAAGTTATTCGCCAGGATGGTACGAGCAGTCGACACAAGCGCGATGGTTGCAGCAGCAGCTGCGCCCCAGGTTGTGGTAGCGGTGGACAATTCGCCGTAGATGTCGTCATCGATCTTTCGATTGATAACCTTCATCGAGGTTTCTTGCATGATCCGACGACCATCACCCTGCGAGGCATAGATGTTGAAGCGCGTACGCTCCGGAACGTCATGCCATTCCTGCAGCAATGCAGTGAATTGGTTCAGGTTATCGGGACGGGTAGGAATGTCGCCATTGACGCCACGGGTTGTTGCCGTTGCACCACCAGAATCAGCGACCAGGAACGTTGCTTCGTTACCGTTGATCTCAGTTTCTACTGTGGTAGTGCGACGAGAGAGGGACTGGCCTTTCTCGAAACCCATGACAACTTCCTGGCGAAACATTTCTTGGAAAGCTGTATCAGCCATTAGATGCTCCGTTTAGTTCAGTTAGTGTCAAATTAACCGCTGTGTCGGAGTAGGCTTTACTGTCGTTTCTGCTGGGTAGGCCGTGGTGTTCGGGGCCAGCTCTGCGAGGTCAAGGGTCGTTCAGTCGCGTCGAAGTAGAATAATAGATCACCTTCTCAGAAATCCGCAAGACCCCATCAGACATAAAAAACCCCAGCTCATAACTGGGGTACGCCGTGCAGATAGGTAGTCGTCAGGCGTGGTACCTATCCTACTGCGATCCCTCGAACTGATCAACAGCTTGCTGGGCCTGCATGAATGCCTTCTGTGCTGCCTTGTCCTTGTGCCAGGCGACACTGTCATCACGCATACGAGCCTTCGAGTCTTCGACGACCTTGCGCGCATCGTTGAGTGTTGACTCGGCGCCACCCTTCATTGGATCCATCGGCTTCAGCTGTCGATCGACGTTAACCAGCCAGGCCATGACTTCAGGGCTGTTCATCACACCGCGGCCATCGGGCATACGCGCTTGCTTGAATCCTTCACGCACAGCCTCGGGCAGCATGTTGAGCTGGTTGTTCGCTCGGTTCATGTTGATCTGATACTCAGGCCCCCAGTTTGGTGAATGACTGTTGATCCAGGTTGTCCTGGGTATGCATCTGCTCGACGATCTTGTCTGACTCAGCCAGGTAAGTATCCATCAGACCGTGCAGCTGGTCCTGGGGGATGTTGTGCTCATGAGCGTAGGCCATGACAGGACCCATCATCTCGACGTCGACATCAGACAGCTCACGAGCCGAGGGCAGCTCCAGGGAGTACTTGCCATCGAGCGGAATGCCATTGGCTACTCGGTAGTCGTTGAGCTGCTCTTCGGTTGCGTCCTTGGGCAGGCCTGTGCTGATCTCGCCGGCACGGAGCTTCTCGTTCGCCTGGACAGCATTCTTGACAAAGGCTGCTTCATCAGTGAAGCGTCCGGTCAGCTTCGAGTAGTCCTCGCCGTCAGCTGCGTATCCGTTGTAGCGTTCGCGCCAGGTGTCATCACCGCCCTTGCCGCCCTTGTCGCCATCATCACCACCGCCGCCATCGCCACCACCACCATCGCCGCCATCACCACCATCACCGCCATCACCAGCCCCACCTTTGCCGGCCTCACCGCCTTCACCGTCACCATCACCGCCATCACCGCCGCCTCCGTCACCGCCATCATCACCAGCCGGCGCACGGTAAACGTAGCCACTGGACCATCTATCATTCATGAATTTCATTACTGGGTTTACTCCTGTTGCTGTGCATCCATCTCGCCGATCGGGTGCCGGCATTGTCGTAGGATTTCTTTGCCAACGAACACCCGACCATTCAGGAACGCGGTCTCATCGAATGAGCCTGCCTGGTAGGTTTGGATGTCGAGTACGCAGAGCTTGCCAATGATCGTTCTCATGGCAATGGCTTGCTGCTCGGGACTGGCGTTTTCTTTCTCATCGAAACACATTTGTATCGCGATAAGTTCGTTGCGCTCCAGGACTGGGACCTGGAAGACATCGGTCTTTTTAGTTTTCATTGGGTTCTCGGTTAAGCGGCTGCGGCACCTGCCTGTTGTTCAGCTGCAGCTATTTCTGCGGCCTGCTCCTGCTGTCCATCGGTCATGATCTTCACATCTTCCAGACTACGCAGCCACTTCTCTGGTGCTCCGGATCCTTGGATCGCATCGCGTAGTGATATGCCGAAGTCGACATGGTTGACCACTGCAGGATCTGCCACTGCCGCTTTCTCGAGCAGCTCGGCAACCTGGTTGAACTGCTGGACCTTCTTCTCCTCATCAGACTCGGACAATGGAGACTCGAACTTGAATCGAATGTCCTGACCGAGCAGTGATTGCGGGATGTCAGCTGGAGATCCCAGCATGCCGTTCTTCAATGCAGTCTCGAAGGCCAGCTCACACATGCGACCGGAGTACTCGTGCTCGATCGGCGCGAACAGCGGCAGGTTCTCCCTGCGGAATTGCTTCATGCGCTCGCTGACTTCGTACGCCGTCATCTCACGGCCAACGTCAGG
>RCNB010002302.1_pt1 | contig 13046 bp, 9 predicted proteins | sample 2041321 | NCBI WGS metagenome assembly RCNB01 (sample SAMN09708232, study PRJNA481090) | Marine sediment metagenome, whole genome shotgun sequencing project. | reverse complement strand
ATGGCAGCAGGGGCGCTCGCGGAAGTACTCGGCGGGACACCCGAACAGGTCGAAAATGCTGCCGAGATCGGCATGGAGCATAACCTTGGCCTCACCTGTGACCCCGTTGGCGGACTGGTGCAGGTGCCCTGTATCGAACGCAACGCGATGGCGTCGGTCAAAGCCATCAATGCGGCCCGCATTGCGATGCGCGGTGACGGCTCGCATTTCGTATCACTCGACAAGGTTATCAAGACTATGCGAGAAACCGGAGCTGACATGAAAACCAAATATAAAGAAACTTCACGCGGAGGTCTCGCGGTGAACATCATCGAATGTTAGCCGAATTAGAAATCTGGTTGGAACCCTACCTCAGTTTTTTCGGTGGGAACGTCTGGTTGCAGGCGCTGGTGGTTATCGTCGCGTCGCAGTTGGTGGCAAGAATCTTCGATCGTGTCATCTGTGCGGCCATTAAAAAACTGACTATGCGCACGCAATTCAGTTTCGACGATTATCTGATCGATCACCTGCATCGGCCAATTTATTTCACCTTGATGTTGATCGGCATGGCACTGGCGGCGAACCTGCTGCAGCTTGGCGATCGCTTTGAGGAAATTGTATTTTCCCTGTTGTGGACCATCGTTTATATCATCTGGTCTTTGTTTCTGGTTCGTGCCACGCGCTCACTACTGAGCGTCATTGCGGCCAGTGATCGTGGCCCATCGGCAATCAATCCACAAACGCTGCCGCTGTTCCAGAATCTCATCCTGATTGCCATTTTCATCATATCGGTATACATCGTTTTCACTGCCTGGAATATCGACATGACTGCCTGGCTGGCATCGGCCGGTATCGTCGGTATCGCCATCGGCTTTGCCGCCAAGGATACGCTTGCGAACCTGTTTTCCGGTGTATTCATCATGGCCGATGCGCCTTACAAGATCGGTGATTTCGTCGTGCTGGATACCGGCGAACGCGGTGAAATCACCCACATTGGTATTCGCAGCACACGCCTGAAGACGCGCGATGACGTCGAAGTGACGGTGCCCAACTCGGTGATGGGCAACACCATGATCATCAATGAATCAGGCGGCGAGCACGAAAAGTTTCGCATCCGCATTGCGGTCGGGGTGGCCTACGGCTCGGATATCGACAAGGTAAGGGAAATTCTGATGGACATCGCGCTGAATGCCGATGACGTCTGCGATGATCCCGAGCCACGCGTACGCTTTCGCATGTTTGGAGCGTCCAGCCTCAATTTCGAACTGCTCTGCTGGACCGGTTTTGCGCGGGCGCGTAATCGACAGCCTGCTTTGCAAGGTCTACAAACGCTTCATCGAAAACAAGATCGAAATCCCCTACTCCAAGCACGATCTCTACATCAAGGAAATGCCGAAGTAAGGTGATTCAACAGAATAGCGGCAGCCTGAACTCCACGGATAGAAAACTTAATGGCAAGATGGTTCTCTAGCCTGAAATGCATATCCGGCGTGCCCCTGCCCGGTTCGTCAAACTAGTGAGCGTTACGCCAAGGCGAAGTAAGCTTCGCCGTCAGGATCCCTAAAGCAGGGGAAAAACTCGCTGGTAAAGCGCTTCAGCTCCTCCTCGTCTTCCTCGTTTTCGAGAAATCGTCGCCAGTCGCTTTGTTTCATGCAGGATTCGATTTGTGCTTCGACAGCCTCGACACACGCCTTGTCTTCATCTCCACACTCATCTTTTAGCTGGTACTCCATCACCTTTCGGAAAGCCAGTTCCTCAATAATTTCGCCGGAACATCCACCAATCAACAAACAAATAGTGAGTAGAAATAATCGCGTCATAATCCTGTTCTCGACATTGTTAAAAACATTTCAGACAGCCCTCTTTCAACCAGACAATCACGATGGATCTCTCGGCAACAGCCTGCCAGAACTTGGCCTATTCATCGTCTTCATCGGTCTTTTTTTCAATGCTGCGAATCAATTGCCACGCCATGAATATCATCACCAATACCGCGACGATCAAAATTATCCATACGACCACCTGGCTGCTGAGTAGCGATGCTTTATTTCCCTGATCAGACTCGCTGTCAGGCAAATCGAGCGGATCACCTGAAGCACCAGTTTCGTCTATCGGCACAAGGTCAACCTGCTCAAAGTTCTGCGACCGGCTTTGAAGAATCGCCGGGACTGCAGGACGCTGCAAGTCCTCGCTGGCTCCCACGACCAACTGAAACGGTCCCGGTCCCTGTGCCAAAAATCTGACCCGCGCTGCGGTCCAGCCAAATTCAACGACTGGAAATTTTGAAGCAATCATTTCCGACGACGGATGTTCAAAAGTGATACGCCAGTGTCGCGATGACCTATGAGGAAAATATATAGGCTCGACGTTCACGGACTCTTCGATTTGATCGTTGGCTTCAAAATGGTATTGCTGAAATCGAGTGATGGAGCCCCAACCATGATTAACCGATTCAAAGCTTCGCTTTTGACCGGTCACAATTCGTTTCAGTGCATTTTTGAGTTTCTTTTTGTTTCCATCTCGCAGGCCCAGGTGGGCGTTGTCTTCCGGTAATTCGCGATCGATGGGTTTGCTCATCACCAGTCCACTGTAGTAGACAATATTATTACTGGGTTGGAATCTGATCCTCGAAACCGGTAATTGATCGGGCACGGAAAACTGCCAGTCCTGTCCGTTACCCAACTGCTGGATGGATGCCGCTTCGGTCCACACATATTCAGGGTCAACAATGCGGCTACGCTCATATATTCCTTCCATCCTGGTAATTGAATCGGCAAAATTACTGACATCACTCAACACCACAAGTCGCAGGTAGCGCCATTGTCGATCCACACCGAGTTGTAGTTGTCTTCGAGAAAATCCGTTTTCAGTTCCTTTCTGAAAAAACAGCTTTTGTGGCCGTGACGACGCAGTCCAACGACTCAGGTCGTTGCTGTATTCCAGATAAACCGTGGCGCTGATGGTGTCACTGTTTTTATGATCAAGTTCGATTTGTAGCTGATTCAAATTACCTTCGGTATCGGGATTTTCGATGATAATGGCAATCGGGTAAGTGTGCTTCTGGTGCCAGATTTCATATCCCGACCCATTTTTTATGTAGTAAGTCGAACGCACCATGTGTCGCAGGTGTTGATGATATCCGCGGTTGGTATCGACACTATCAACATTAAACTTTAGTGATTTCCGATAATCGGAGTATTCTTTCTGCGACGATGGATGGACAATCCACAGCGGCACGGGATTACCATCCCCGTTGGTAATCTGGAGGTCACGATAATTACTTTTACGCATACAGGCATACACTGATTCAGACAGCGTCAGCATGCGCGCGGTGGATTCAGCGGAGGTTATCTGGAATTTGCAATCGATCTCACTTTCAGCTTTCACGCTGCCGAGGAGAACACAGGAAATCATCAAAACTAACTTGAAAATACTGCGATAAATATTCATTGCTCTGTCTCCGCCGCCAGCTTTAGTTTAGGCGGTATCGGCGAAAAATATCCTACAAAGGTCAGTAACAAACCAACACCGGTAAACGACACAATACGTTCAATCGTATCTTGCGCGGACAGATCAACCAAAAACAATTTAAGCACTACAACGGCCAGCAATAGCGCTGAAACTATCCATAACTGGCGCCGCTCTTTTCGAGTGGCCAGGAAAGTACCAATCAATCCCATAATCGACCAGACCAGTGACATCAGCGTCTGCGTCAGGTCGGCCTGAATCAACCGGCTATAATCCCAGCTGATCCCGGTCCAGTGATGAACGAATCGCAATATATCGACATTTATCCACAGAAATACAAAACCGGCCAAAATAAATCCCGAGTGCTGCAGTGAAAGCCCAAACCAATTTTTCACTCTTTCGCGCCCATAGGTAAACCAGCCAAAAAGAATCAGACATTGCATCAGATCAATCGGATTCAACAAGGGAATCCAGATTAATGGGCTATCTTTTCCCGATGAAGCAAACTGCAAGAATGACCACAGCACAGTGCCTAGTGCCAGCGGCAACAATGCATATCGTTCGAATCCTTCGCGGTAGCGACTGAAGGGCCATTGACCGGCCTTGATTATGGACTTTATGGCGAACAATCCCACAATGGGCAGCAACACCAAATGCCAGGCATTGTAAAATCCAACCAGATCGAGTCCCAGTTGCGAGATTTCCCAGGTGGTGATGGCAACCAGAAACAGCAGACTCAGCGCATGCGTTAAATCTGAAGCTGGTTTCTTCTCTTTCTCCGATAACCAGTAAATTAGAACCAGCGTTACAAATGCCAGGGGCCAGAGGAAAAATCCGGATCGTGATCCCAGGTCAAAATCAAGATTCAACGAGATCAGGCGGACCGGATCAGTCACGCCGTTCATTAAACCAACAATGGGGACCAACGCCATCAACGGAAACAGCAGTTTCGACAATAAGCGCATTTCTACCCATTGATACTGCCAGGCAAGGTAATAGGCCAACCAGCACAGCAGGGTTGCCCCAAGCAACAATGGCCATAACCCAAGCCACAGCAGCATGGTGGCAATTAGTAGAGCACCGCCGAGGTAGTAATAGACCACGAATCGTCCACCAATATCCGAGTTCTTCAGTAACAGGTAGAAATAAGTCGCAAATACCAGTGGCCATAATATTCCACCTGGCTGCACTGGTGGATAAATTTGAGAACCGATGCTCGACAGGGTCACCAGATTACCGTCGACTGTTATCGCAGCGACGAAACAAAGTACCAGTACAGGTAAAAACAAAATGCTGCAAAGTCTCAATTCACGCCAATCAAATCGATCTCCGAGCTTGCAGAAAATAACACTGAGAATCGAGAACCCGAGCAGTAATTGCCAGATACCTTCCCAGAAAAACAACATTGCCAGCAAAGCAGCTGCGACGAAATGAACGCCGATCGAAAGGTAGCCCATAACCGCTGATCGAATAGATTTAAGACCATAAAATAGAGCGAAGATTGCTATCGGCCAGAGTAGGTATCCTTGATATTCGCTGAGCCGTTCCTGATGAGAAAAGCTTAGCAGCGCTGCGGGGATCAACAGGGCGAAAAATCCGAGTGACATCCAGTTGGCGCTTTTCCATTTGAGGCGTTTGGCTCCAAGTACATACAGCAATCCTGTAACCACTGCGAGCAAGGCCAGCAAAGAACCATGTGCACGAAACATCTCAAACTGCAAAATCTGAACACCGAAACCGACCAACAAAACAACCGTACTATAGGCAAGTAACCCATACTCGATTTTTGATTCGCCATCGCGTTTTCTTTCGAATGGCGCAGACAGCAACCAGCTTCCAATCGCAGCAGAAATAGCAATGAGTGTTGTTCCAATAAAGACACTATTGAAAAATGCAGTTTTCTGGAAAAACAGGACTTCATTCGAAAAGACAATCTCCCAACCACTGATAGCACCGGCCGCAAGTATTAGCCCGACCGCAAACAATCGCCGATAAAATTGCTGCTGGCGAATACTGACCCAAAGAATACCCGCGCCTTCGATAGCCCAGATCGATCCGGTCAAGCTGCCGTCAATCGCAAATGGTATCGCGAGAGTGGCAAATACAACCGCCAAAGACAGGAAGGTTTCACACAGCAGGCTCAATCGGGTTGAGAATTTTTGCCACAGTACAAAACTCAGACACAGATAAAACGCGGCAAGCGAAAATGCGCTGATCGCAATGCCGTATTCGAAATCACCTACCAGCTCGCATTGCATCCCGAAGGCCAACAATGGTGTTCCGAAAACCAGGGAGCTATCGATTGAGTCTTTGAAGTTTATTGACCTACGCAGTGCAAACAGAACTGAAATGCCAACGTAGAGCAGGAAGAAGATAATCAGGAAAGGCTGGGTACTATTGAAAAACTCGGATTTGTAACTCAACAGGCCCCAGACCCCCGAGATTGCAAAGGTGAAAACAAATCCGGTGAAGTTCAGAATCCGCCAGGATTTGAACCAGGCAACGGCAAAAATTCCGATGTTTAATATGGTGTAGTAACTAAACAGGCCAACGTAATTATTGCTGCCGCTGGAGGTTAGAATCGGGGCCAGAAATCCGCCAACAACGGCGAACAAGGCGAGTGACCGTGAGTTTTGTAATACGGCCATGATCGCCGCCAGAACGACAATGATGCCAAGCATGGCGAAAGCCAGAAATGAATCGAGTACACGATACAAACTGAAGCTGGCAAAAATAGTCAGGTACAGCAGACCAATACCACCACCTTGCACCACCAGGGCAAAATTCTCTTTTGTCTTGCGTTGCTTCCAGCCCCACACCAACAACGCGATCGCAACACCGCCAACGATGGCAAGACGCAACTCGATGGGAATCATATTCTGACCAACCGCGTAGCGAATCAGGAAGGTCATCCCCATAAAAAGAATGATGACACCAACGCGCACAAAGATATTGCCACCGGTTATCCATTCCCGGACCGCATCAGTGGCTTTCCGCAGGCCTCGATCGAACCAGCTGGGTTGGGTTTGCTTTCGTTTTGGCAGGGGTGTGCGACCAGGCGGCTGATCACCCATAGTCGTTTCCGCTGTTCCCGTTTCCGCAGGTATCGTTTCCGAAGCGGTCACAGGGCGCCTGCTGACCTCATCCGTGAATATGGATCTTGCCGCAACAGCTAACCACGCCCAGGCGACATCAGTGGCTTTCTGTAAGCCCCGGTCGAACCAGTTGCGTTGGCGCCGCTTTTGTTTTGGCAGAGGTCTTCGACCAGGCGGCTGATCACCCGCAGCCGTTTCCACTGCTGTCACAGAGCGCTTGCTGGCCCCACCTGTCGACATGGTTTTGGCGGCAACAGCGGCAGGGATAACTGGCCGAGCATCTGCTTCAAACTGTTCGGCAGGCTTGTCATCAGCGTGCACTTGTCGCGATTGGTTTGCTAATTTCGCCTCGAACAAAGGTCCTGGTTCAGGCCCAGTGCTGGCAACAGATTCAGAAGGTGCTTGCCTTACAACATCGCTTGCTGGGTAGACTTCTGCTGTGTTGACCCCTGCTTCGGGTTCCGTCTGCCCGGCAATCCCAGCCTCGCTTTGGGCTAATTGATCATCGACATTTGCCCTAATCTTTAGCACGCCGACCTTAGCTTCCAGACCACTGACCAGTGCCGTCAGTTGTCGGACCTTCCTGACCAGCATTGCTAACAGTACGACTATTCCGATCAAGGCAAGACCGGTGACTCCTCTGTCAAACAAACTCATCAACACAAGCAAGCCTATAAACCCTAGAAGAACCAGATACATACCTGTTGAATCCTACTTGTCAGTTTCGCTTAAGCAGCTTTCATCCAAGCTTAGTTCAGAACCAGGGTAAACACTTGATTCTACTCGGATAGGCCATATTTTTACTTAACATGGCGAGCCAGGGTGAGTCCGATCACAGCGGATCAATAAAAGTCAGGTTAGTATCTATCTCTAAACTTCTGACGCATCTCGCTAAGGCCGAATTTTACAGCCCGGAGATAATTTCTATCGGCATTCGAGTTAGCCAGTTCCAGCCGCTTAGCGCCTAAATTCAATGTTTAACTAGCCGTAATTTAACTAGCGGCGGCCTCTGCGGCGACAATCTTCGCTACCACCGGATCTTGATGCATTCGACGTCTATGATCCGCAACCTTGGGGAAATTGTCGGGATCTACACCGTCTGCTTCGAGCCATCGAGCCAGGGTGAACAGATAAATGTCACTGATGCTGTAGCGGTCCCCAAGTACCCAGGGACCACGAAACCCACTTTCGATCAGAGCAAACGAATCACCAACAGATTGGGGCACCTTCTTTTGCATGGCCGCAATTGCCAGTGGATCATCAGCCCAGCGATTGCCTCGCAGTCTATGCGCATGAGCCACGTGTACGGTTGAACAGAGATAACTGTTGAATGCATTCATTCGCGCAGTTTCGAAAAAATTATCCAGTGGTGCCAGGCCAGCATCCGGGTAGGATTGACATATGAACTGCAGGATAGCGGGAGTTTCGGTCAAGACACCTCGATCGGTGACTAACGCGGGCACACGACCCTTGGGATTCATGCCCAGGTATTCGGGTGAGATTTCCTCATTCTTGGAGAAGTTTACCCGTATGGATTGATACTCGGCACCAACCTGTTCAAGCGCGATATGAGATGCAAGGGCGCATGTTTCTGGTGCGTAGTACAGTTTGAGCACTGAACTTCTCCTGGTGTTGCATGGCTATGTGAATGCAGGTCTGTCAACAGTCTTTTCGCGAACCTGGGCTAGTTAACCATCTCTCTGTGGAATCTACGATCTGATTTTGGGCACTAGTCGATCCCCGCTGCTGCGGGGATGACGGTAAAACATCCAATTAATAAGAAGGCTACTCGCCGAAGACAGTAACGATGGCATTACGCACACCGCTGACCAGTTCGTCGATGGTGGCTTCATCGGTGGTGAGCGCTGGTGCAATACAGACGACTTCGCTGCGCATACGAGTGAAGATCTTGTTGGCGATTAACGCGGCCGTCATCTTGCCGCCAACACCCCATTCAGGGGGATACCAGGCCTTGCTGGCCTTGTCTTCAACCAGCTCAACACCGCACATCATACCCTTGCCACGCACATTGCCGACGTGCGGATGGCCGTCGAGCTCGGCATGCAGCTTGTCCAACAGGTAGGCACCCTTACTTGCTGCCTGCTCCACCAGATTTTCCTTTTCGATGAAGTCGAGCGTGGCAAGACCTACCGCACAGGTAGTCGGATGACCACTGTAGGTGTAGGCGTGCATCCACGGTTTGTCGCTGTCGCGAATCGTGGCTGCAATTTCATCACTTATACCAATGCCACCGAGCGGCAGGTAACCGGAGGTGATCGATTTGGCGAACTGCATCAGGTCGGGTTGCACACCGTAATGATCCAGTGCGAACAACTTGCCAGTACGACCGAAACCGGTGATGACCTCGTCGGCTACAAACAACACTTCATACTGATCGCAGATTTCGCGTATGCGGGGGAAATAGTCATCCGGAGGCACAATCACGCCACCTGCACCCTGCACCGGTTCGGCGATAAACATTGCAACGGTATCTGCGCCCTGACGCAGGATTTCCTGTTCCAGTTCATTCGCGGCCGCAATGCCCTGCGAGCTTCCGTCCTCAGGCATTGGGTAATGATAGGGGTCAGGTGCGGGGATGTGACTGAAGCCTGGCATGCGCGGTTCAAAGGAAGTCCAGTAACCGGCGATCCCGGTGGCACACATGGCGGCAAAGGTCACCCCATGGTATCCCCAGGTACGCGCAATAACCTTGACTTTTTCCGGCTTACCCTTGGCTTTCCAATACGAACGTGCCAGTTTGAAATTGCTGTCAGTGGATTCGCCACCACCGGAGGTGAAATAAAAATTATTGATTTGCGGATAGCAGATCTCGGCGAGACGATCCGCCAGTTCGATGGCCGGCCGATTGGAGCTGCCGTTATAGCTCGAGCAGTAAGCCATTTCCTGCATCTGCGTGGCTGCAGCGTCGACCAGTGACTGGCGCCCATGTCCGCAGCTGACATTCCACAGGCAGGACAGTCCGTCGATGAAGCGATTACCGTCAGCATCGATCAGATGCGATCCCTCACCCTTGACCCAGACTCTGGCGTTGGCATGCCCAGCATCGTGATGTAGGGGGTGAATCATGTGTTGCTGATCTTTGTCGATCAGGGTGCTATTGCTGAGGGGGGCATTCATAATGTCAACTCGCTGTCAGGATGAATCCGCTGCTGCGGCAGGATGAAGCCCATATTATAGGCAAACCAGCCACCGAATAAACCTGTTTCAAGTCAACTTGAGGGGCACAAAACCACGCTATTTACAAACTCAAGTTGGAGATCCGGATTGTCAATCTATCTGCCTGGAGCAATCCAGCACCAGGTCGGCCATGGCATCACTAGACCCCAAGTACCGTGAAATGCGGATATCCACCGCCGGATGCCCTGCCAGCGCACAGGCAATTTCGCCGGGAATATCCTTAACGACATGATTGCCACTGGCGAGAAAATAAGGAACCACCACAATACTGCTGGCTCCCTGCTCGATGCAGTCCCTGATGCCCTGATGAACATTGGGCTCAGCCATTTCCAGAAATGCAGTCACTACTCCGTCGTAATCATTGGATTCCAGTCCTGCGACACGCTCGGCCAATAACTTGATCTCGTCATTAGCATTTTCGCGGCGACTGCCATGTGCAATCAGCAATAAGAATTTCATGGTGTCACATTCCTGTTGGATAAATAGTTGTCTAGGGCCTGATTGTTGAGTCATGCCCGTGGAATTAATAAGGTAATCAGCGGAATCCCGGCGATCGATTACAGACCAGCTCGCAACCGGCAGGTACGCGCAGTGGCACTCTCGTAAACGATTTACACAACCGATTTCCCAGTTACCGGCTGATTACCTCAAAAATGGATACGCAGCATTATGCGATTTGGATTGCAATGCAAGTATGGGTTTACTGCGTTGATATCAGTCTGGCTCATCATGCTTTAACATCAGGCCACTGATTCACCCTCCAGAATTCTTAAATCGAGGCTGCAACGCGCCGTCATCAATGATTCTGAAACCATCACTGGATTCAGCGAATTCGACTTGAACCACGCACAATATCCAATTACAGTGGCTCCATAATTTAAAAATCAAAGATCAAAACTCTACCCTCAACCCGCAACTAACCCAGGCTGAAGCCAGTTAACCTAAAACCAACTTTCGACAATGACTAGCTGCGATCTGCTGATCAGCGGGGCCCGTGTCATTGATGGCAGCGGTGGCTCGTCCCAATTCATCGATGTAGCCATTGATCGTGATCGAATTGTTGACCTTGGCGATTGCCAGGAATGGCAGGCGGATACTCGAATCGATGCCACCGGACTGGTTTTGGCACCGGGCTTTATCGACAGTCACACGCACGACGATCTCGCGGTTATGGATACGCCGGACCTCGCCTGTAAACTGTCTCAGGGGGTGACCACGGTGGTGGCCGGAAACTGCGGGATCAGCCTCGCACCACTGACGCCAGGACAAGTTCTGCCAGCACCCTTCCCATTGCTGGGTGCAGCGGATGCGTTTCGTTTTCCAACCGTGCAAGCCTATCGCGACGCTTTACAACGCTCGCCGGCTGCCGTCAACCTGGCCTTGCTGACCGGACACAGCAGCCTGCGTCTCGACAGCATGCCCACGCAACTCGATCAGGCAGCTACGCCGGAGACCATCGAGGTAATGCGCGAAAAACTCAGACTAGCGCTGCAACAAGGCAGTATCGGACTCAGCACCGGGCTCGACTATCCTCCCGCGCAGGCGGCCCCGACTGATGAAGTGTTGCAGATCGCCGCGGTACTAAAGGAATTTGAAGATGCCGTGTACGTGACACATATGCGCGATGAGGCTGACCTGATAACCGAGGCCATCGCCGAAACACTCGACATCGGCAAGCGCGCAGGGGTACCGGTTATTATTTCACATCACAAATGTGCGGGGCCCGAGAACTACGGTCGTTCAATTGAAACCCTGGCGATGATTGATACGGCACGCTCACAGCATCAAGCCGTGAGCATGGATGTCTACCCCTACATCGCAAGTTCGACATCACTGCTGGCGAGTTACGTGCGTGATGCAGAGTCGGTAATCGTCGCCGAGTCTACCCCGCACCCGGAATGCAATGGAATGATTCTGGAGCGTATTGCGAGCGACTGGCAGTGCTCTCCCGCAGAGGCCTGCGAACGACTTTACCCGGCCAGTGCCATTTATTTCCAGATGGACGAACAAGACCTGCAGCGCATCATGGCGCATCCCGCGTCCATGATTGGATCTGATGGCATTGCTTCAATGAAAACTCCGCATCCACGCCTGTGGGGTACCTTCCCACGCGTGCTTGGGCACTACGTGCGCGAGAAAAAACTGTTCAAGCTTGAAACCGCAGTCCACAAGATGACGGGGTTGACCGCATCGCGATTCGGCCTGCGTGATCGCGGTCAAATCGCAATTGGGAATTTCGCCGACCTGGTGCTGTTCGATGCCGAACGCATTATCGATCGCGCCAGTTTTGACGAGCCGACACAAATCTGCGAAGGGATCGTAAGCGTTTGGGTGAATGGCGAACCGGCCTGGCACGACGAAACCCCAAGTGGGTTGCGTCGCGGTCGCTTTTTGACGCATTAATCAGAGGTTCCTTAAGCGGTGACTGCACTAGCCGCATTGCTTGAAGAAATACAACATTGCCGAATTTGCGAACCAGCATTGCCGTTGGGAGCACGGCCTGTGCTGCAATGCGCGGCTGAGGCTCGCATCCTGATCGCAGGACAGGCCCCCGGCAGCAAGGTACATGCCTCGGGCATTCCGTTCGACGACGCCAGTGGACAGCGCTTACGCAGCTGGATGGGGATCGAACCTGAAGTATTTTACGATCCAGCCCAGGTCGCTATTGTGCCGATGGGGTTTTGCTACCCCGGCACTGGAAAATCCGGCGATCTCCCCCCACGCAGCGAGTGCGCCGCCACCTGGCGCAAGTCGTTATTGCAGCATCTGCCACAAATTGAATTGATTCTGGTACTGGGCCAATACGCACAGAACTGGCATTTTGAGCGCAAAGCAACTTCGCTAACCGCACGCGTCATGGACTGGCGCGACAGCTGGCAGGATCATGGCCAAATAAAACTTGCTCTGCCACATCCCAGTCCGCGCAATAATCGCTGGCTCAAGCAAAACCCCTGGTTTGAATCCGAATTATTGCCCGAGTTGAAAAACCGGGTAAGCCAGCTACTTGGAAAGACACATGACTGACGATATCCGCAAACGCATGTTCAACGAGATGGAACAGAAATTCGTTTTTGACGAAGCCCGAAATGCCGCCTACCAATATGCCGATCAAGCGCTGGAACGGAACGTTTTCCCTACCGATGAAGCGATAGAGAACTTGTCCCATTTTGATGAGGATCTGCCGAAGGAATCGGGAAATGCGTTGAAGATTGTGCAGCAATTGCACGAATTCGGTTCACCCGCCACGGTCGCACAGACCGGAGGGCGTTACTTCGGTCTGGTCAATGGCGGCGTCCTACCGGTAAC
>RCNB010014275.1_pt1 | contig 13052 bp, 9 predicted proteins | sample 2041321 | NCBI WGS metagenome assembly RCNB01 (sample SAMN09708232, study PRJNA481090) | Marine sediment metagenome, whole genome shotgun sequencing project. | reverse complement strand
AAAAGGGAGAAATGTTTTTAATGAAAGGAACTATAGTAAATGTAATTGCAATTTTTTTGGGATGTTCTGTAGGATTTATTTTAAAGAGTAAATTTCCCGAAAAGATTGGCAAGATTGTAATGCAAGGCCTGGGGTTAGCTTCCTTATTGATTGGTGTGCAAATGGCTCTCAAAACGAACAATATTCTATTAGTAATCTTTTCCTTGGCAATTGGCGGGATAATAGGAGAGATGATAGGGATTGAAGAAGGATTAGAAAGATTTGGAGAGAAAATAAGATTAAAAATTAAAGGTGGCGCCGCTTCCGAAAGATTTGTAGAAGGATTTGTAACTGCCAGCCTGTTATATTGTGTGGGGTCTATGGCCATAATGGGTGCCCTCAAAGAGGGATTAAGCGGTAATCCGGATATACTTTATACTAAATCCTTATTAGACGGACTCACCTCCATCGCTTTTACTGCTGCCATGGGGATAGGGGTCTTGTTTTCTGCAATTCCAGTTTTTTTGTATCAAGGAGGAATTACTCTACTGGCTCGGCTGATTAAAGACTTCCTTTCACCAGAGGTAATAAATGAGATGACTGCAGTGGGAGGAATTTTAATATTAGGAATAGGCTTTGGTTTGTTAGAGATAAAAAAGATTAAAATAGGAAATTTGTTGCCTGCCATTTTGGTCGCGGCTCTTTTAGCAATAATTTTTAACTAAAAAGGACTGATAAGGGATGCTTCTTTAGCATATTTTTACAAAATGACACTCTATAAAATATCATTGATTAAATAATCGCTTAGTTGTATAATTAATTTAATTGTATAGGAATTTCCTTTTTCCGTAATCCTTATTTTAGTAGATACTCGCTTAGCAAGGTAAACAAAAGGCAGTAAAACAGAGAGGGCACAATTCATTATATCCTTACAAAAGAAAAGGCACGACGTGCCGTGTCTTCTTATGCTAACGACTATTCACTATTCACTAACGACTAATTTAAAATATTGGAGGTTGTATTGGATGCAAAAAAAGACTGTCAAAGATTTAAAAGGCAATCAATTAGTAGACAAAAGAGTATTGGTCAGAGTAGATTTTAATGTCCCTTTAAATAACAAACTTGAAATTACTAATGACACAAGAATAAAGGCTGCTCTTCCTACTATTAATTATTTAATTTCTCATCAAGCTAAAGTGATTTTGATGAGCCATTTAGGCCGTCCGAAAGGGAAAGTAGTTGAGAAATTGAGATTAGACCCGGTAGCCAGGAGATTGAGTGAATTATTAAAACAAGATGTGAAAAAAGTTAATGATTGTATCGGTGAAGAAGTAGAAAAGGCCGTTTTAAATATGCAAAAAGGCGAAGTCATATTATTGGAAAATCTAAGATTTTATCCAGAGGAAGAAAAAAATAAACCGGAATTTGCTAAAGCACTGGCCAATTTAGCCGATATTTTTGTGAATGATGCTTTTGGTACTGCCCATCGAGCCCATGCTTCTACGGTAGGAGTGGCTGAAATATTACCTTCTTATGCCGGATTTTTGATGGCCAGAGAGATAGATGTGCTAAGCAATTTAATCGAGAATCCCGAGAGACCTTTTGTGGTATTACTGGGAGGAGCAAAGGTATCCGGAAAGATCGAAGTTGTCCAGAATTTATTATCTATCGCGGATAGAATATTGATTGCCGGAGGAATGAGTTATACCTGTTTAGCTGCTTTAGGGTATGACGTAACTAATTTACTATTAGAAGAGTATGACTTAGAAATAGTTAAAAAAATGTTAAAGAAGGCTGAAGAGCAGGGAAATAAAATAATTTTACCGGTTGATTTAGTAGTAACCAAAGAGTTGTCAGAGTATGCAGAGAGTAAAGTAGTAAAAAATGAGGATATACCTAAGGATGTAACAGGAGCAGACATAGGCGACAAATCTATAGCCATATTTGAAAAAGAGATTAAAAAGGCAAAGACTATATTCTGGAATGGACCAGTGGGAATATTTGAAATTAAAAAATATGCCAAGGGAACCAATAGGATAGCAAAAATATTAGCAGATATGGAGGGGAAGGCCGTTACGATAATTGGCGGTGGAGATTCTATTGCCGCAATTGAAAATGTAGGGTTAACAGAGAAGATGACTTATATCTCTACCGGCGGGGGAGCTTCTTTAGAATTTTTAGGCGGGAAAAAACTCCCTGGCATAGAAGTTTTGCCAGAAAAATAAAAATATATTTAATCAAATCATCGAACCCGCAATGAGAACGGGTCGGATAAATCCGACCCCTACTTTAAAAAGTAATGCTTCATGCAGAAAAAAGTTTTAAGTTTTGAATTATTTTGAGTCATTCTTTGCCAGTGAGTCCCTCTCCAGTAATATTTTTTACAAGAAGGGCAATAGACAAACTTATTTTGAGTTAAAAATACGTAAGGGGGTACATAGTTTTTAACCTCTTTTTTAGCGACATTTTTAGTGAGGGTGTTACATAGCGAACAACGAGTGAATATTTTTGAATCGATATTAATTTTTAATTTTAATCCCTTTATTATTCCTAATAACTGTTCTTCCCAGTGATCACCCTTAATAAACAAGAAATCACAAACGTTTCGTCTTTTAATTAGGTTGGTGTCTCTAGTGAGTAATATTCTGCCTTCTTGCCGAGCGGTTAGAATGAGAGATAAATCATCATCGAAGGAAGGATAAGTAGTATCGAAGCCCAAAATGCGCAGCCATTTAACTAATTTACCCAGCATTATGTCAGCTAAAAATTTTATTTCTTCTTTTTTTTTATCTTTTATTTCTTCTATATTATTACTTTCCTTCATTTTTCTATATCAAATTTATTCTTAGAATATTTACCCTTTCTTTCTTAATTTATTTTTGTCATATAATTGTAAATTAACTAAAAATTATCTCTAAATTATTATATCACGCTGCTATTTAGTTGGCTAGTTAATTGGTTGGTAGTAATAAACCTAGCGTGGAGCGTACAGCGTTTAGCGTATACATTTAGTTAGTTAAGAAAATAGGATTCAGGAGCCAGAATCCAGAATATTATTACTGTAGAGCGTGTAGAGTATAAGAAATACAGCAATGAGTAATGGGTTAATAGTTTCGAGTTTATAAAAACTAAAAACCAAGAACTAAAAACTTGTATTACTACTAACGAATATTTGTTATTTACTATAATTGACAATTATTTATATTATGAATTATAATTTAAACAGAAGTTAAGTAAATAATAAGAAATATTGGAGGAAAATTAAATATAAATGTTATGTCAAATATGCAAGAAAAAAGAAGCTACTATAACTTTTACTAAAATTGTCGGAGGGCAAAAAACAGAGATTCATCTATGCAAAGATTGCGCCTCCATCTTTAGTGATAAATTTTCCATATTCCAGTTTGACATTAATGATCTATTGGCAGGACTGTTAAATGCTATAGACCTTTACCACAAAGAGGAAGGGGTTATTCCGGGCAAAGAGATAAAGTGCAGCAATTGCCATTTAACCTATGATGAGTTTAAACAATCTGGAAAGTTAGGCTGTAGTGTGTGTTATCACGATTTCAGAGAACAGTTAACTCCTCTTTTAAGAAGGTTACATGGAAATAGTGAACATGTGGGGAAAATACCGCGACAATCTAGAGGTAAATTGAATAAAATAGGGAAAATCAAACAACTAAAGAAGGAATTGCAGGGACTGGTATTAAAAGAAGAATACGAGAAGGCAGCAAAGACGAGAGATGAGATATTGAAGCTTGAAGGAGTATTAAAGAAAAAAAATGCAAAATAAAGATAAAAGTAAAATATTGCAAAATTTGAAAGAATCTACTGCTGAATGGACCAATGGACAAGGCCCTTTATCTGATATAGTAATAAGCTCAAGAATTAGATTGGCTCGAAATGTGGAAGGTATTCCCTTTTCACCAAGGGCTGAAAAAGCAGAACTAAAGAATATCTTTGAGCTTAGTCGACAGGTTATAGAAGAAGATTCTCTTTTTAAGGATTCTAACTTACTTTTATTAGATGAATTGACTCCCCTAGAAAGTCAATTTTTAGTGGAAAAACATCTAATTAGTATTTACCATGCTAGAGAGAAACGCCTTTATAGGGGTTGTGTTTTTAATCAAAAAGAAACATTGAGCATAATGATTAATGAAGAAGACCATTTTCGAATTCAATATTTACTTTCAGGGTTGCAATTAAATAATATTTGGAAACTTATCAATGAGATTGACAATAAAATTGAAAAAAAGGTAACTTATGCCTTTAGCGAAAAAGAAGGATATTTAACTTCCTGCCCCACTAATGTAGGAACCGGGATGAGGGCTTCAATAATGTTACACCTACCGGCCCTGGCAATGGTAAACGGTATAAATGACATATTAAAAGCCATATCTAAAATAGGTTACGTAGTAAGAGGATTTTACGGAGAGGGAACTGAAGTAATGGGAAATTTATTTCAGGTTTCCAACCAAATTACTTTAGGTCTTTCCGAAGAGGAAATTATTGATAATTTGGAAAAGGTTAATCAACAAATAATAAACAAGGAAAAGAAAATAAGAAGAGATCTATTATCTAATTCTAAAAGTCAGTTGGAAGATCAAGCCTGGAGAGCTTATGGTATCTTGAGTAGTGCTCGTATTATATCTTCGGCTGAAGCAATGGAGCTTTTATCTAAATTAAGGTTTGGAGTAGAGTTAAGGATAATTTCCCATCCTAATTTAGGGACTTTAAATAAATTGATGCTACTAATACAACCTGCTTATTTGCAAATGTTAGCAGGCAAAGATTTAGACCCTTTTAGCCGGGATTTGCAAAGAGCAATATTGATTAGAGATAAAATTAGCGAATAGGGTTGTATATAGTATATAGTATTTAGTATATAGTGAAGAGGAAGATAGTGAAGTGGGCAGTTATAGCGAAAAACGAAAAACGCAAAACGAAATTCGTATCTCGTGAATCGTATCTCGTTAAGAAAAAAGAAGTCAGGAGCCAGTATCCAGAAGTCAGAAGATTATTAGCGGATGGTGTTTAGGAGGTAGGGGTTCGATTTATCGAACCCGTTTCGGGTCGAATAAATTCGACTCCTACTTAATTGGTTAATCGGTAAATTGGTAAATCGGCCAATTAATATCTAGCTAACCGAGTAGACTGGAAAATATTAGAGGAAACATGAACAGTAAAATTATTCATTCAAGAGAAAGGATGTGCATTAAGAATGTTTAAAAGATATACTGAAAAAGCAAAGAGGGCTATAATGATAGCTCAAGAAGAAGCGATAAACCTAAATCATGAATACATAGGGACTGAACATATTCTTATTGGTTTAATAAAAGAAGAAGAAGGAGTTGCCTCCCAGGTTTTAAGACAATTGGGGGTGAATATAGATAAAGTAGTAGAAGAGGTAGAACGATTAGTAGGAAAAGGCGAGTATCAACAAGTAGGTGAAATTGCTTTTACTCCTCGAGCAAAAAAAATCTTAGAATTAGCCTCTCAAGAGGCAAGTCAATTAAAAAATAACTATATTGACACCGAACACATATTATTAGGGTTAATAAAAGAAGGAAGTGGAGTAGCGGTTAGAATTTTAGCAGACTTGGGTATTAATCTGGATAATGTTTATTCAGAGATTATGAAAGTTCTAATGGAGAGTGGAACACAAGGTTTTCCATCTGCTCCAGGAAAAAGAACAACGAAGACTCCTGCTTTAGATGAATTTGGAAGAGATTTAAACAAATTGGCTCGAGAAGATAAATTAGATCCGGTTATTGGCAGGAGCACGGAAATTCAAAGAGTGATACAAATTTTAAGTAGAAGAAAGAAAAATAATCCCTGCATAATAGGAGAAGCCGGGGTAGGAAAGACGGCTATTGTGGAAGGTTTGGCTCAAAAGATAACTAATAATGATGTTCCTGAGATATTAAAAGAAAAAAAAATTATCTGTCTTGACCTGGCTTTAATTGTTGCTGGCACTAAATACCGAGGTGAATTTGAGAAGAGATTAAAGAAGATTGTCAGAGAGGTTCAGGAATCAAATGATGTTATATTATTTATTGATGAAATCCATACTCTGGTAGGTGCCGGAGCAGCTGAAGGGGCAATAGACGCTTCTAATATATTAAAGCCTGCTTTAGCAAGGGGAGAGCTTCAAGTTATTGGGGCAACTACTGCCGATGAATACCGCAAGTATATTGAAAAAGATGCTGCTTTAGAGCGCAGATTTCAACCAATTTATATTTCCGAACCCTCAATAGAAGAGACCGTTAAAATATTGCAAGGGCTTAGAGACAAGTATGAAGCCCATCACAAGATAAAAATTACCGATGAAGCCTTAGAGGCAGCAGCTCATTTATCAGCTCGTTATGTTTCAGGCAGATTTTTACCAGATAAAGCTATCGATCTGGTAGACGAAGCGGCTTCCCGGATTAAATTACAAAACACCATTTCCCCACCCGATATAAAAGAAGTAGAAATTGGATTAAATAAAATAAGGAAGGAAAAGGAATCCACAGTAAAGTTGCAGGAATTTGAGAAAGCGGCTCGATTAAGGGATAAAGAAAAAAAACTAGAAGATGAACTCCAAAAGATGAAAGAAAAATGGGAGACTAGAAGAAGGGTTAATAAAGTAGGAGTTACAGAAGAAGATATTGCAGAAATTGTTTCCAGCTGGACCGGGATTCCAATTTTTTCTATTAAAGAGGAAGAGGCACAAAAACTACTTAGAATGGAGGAGGAATTGCATAAAAGGATAATTGGACAGGATGAAGCTATAATATCTATTTCTAAAGCCATAAGAAGAGCCCGAGCCGGAATGAAAAGCCCCAAACGTCCCATTGGTTCTTTTATATTTTTAGGACCTACCGGAGTAGGTAAAACAGAATTAGCCCGTACTTTAGCTGAATTTCTTTTTGGTGACGAAAATTCTTTAATCAGTTTAGATATGTCTGAATACATGGAAAAATTTGCTGTTTCCCGATTGGTTGGAGCCCCCCCTGGTTATGTGGGGTATGAAGAGGGAGGTCAATTGACTGAAAAAGTAAGGAGAAAACCTTATTCAGTAGTATTGTTAGATGAAATAGAAAAAGCACACCCCGATGTCTTTAATATTTTGCTGCAGATCTTTGAAGACGGTAGATTGACTGATTCCCAGGGAAGAGTAGTAGATTTTAAAAATACAGTTATTATTATGACTTCCAATGTTGGGGCTACCTTGATTAAAAAAGGAGCTACTTTAGGATTTCGGGGAACTAATGAACCTGAAGAGATTTCCTATAAAGATATAAAAAGTAGAGTAATGGGAGAGTTAAATAAAACTTTCCGACCGGAATTTTTAAATCGAATTGATGAGGTAATAGTTTTTAAATCTCTTACTAAGGAGGAAATTAAAAAAATAGCCAGTTTAATAATAAACAATGAAGTAAAAAAATTATTAGAGGAGCAAAAGATTGATCTGGAAACGGCTGAGGAAGTTAAAGAATTATTAACCAAAGAGGGTTATGATTCTAATTTTGGAGCTCGTCCTTTAAGGCGGACCATTGAAAGATTGATAGAAAATCCTATTTCTGAGAAGTTATTGGCTGGTGAGTTTAAGGAAGGGGATTGTATATTAATTAAGACAAAGGGCGGGAAAATAATATTTTCCAAAAAAAAGAAATAATTAGATTAAAATAAAGGAGCTAAAATGAGCAAAGAGAAAAAGACTATTTTTCGATGCCAGCAATGTGGCTATGAATCTTCACGATGGTTAGGGCGCTGCCCTGATTGTGATGGATGGAATACCTTAATTGAAGAAGTGCTTAAAGAAGAGAAGAAATATTCTCTTCATCCCGAAGGGCATTCTATACCCCTGCCCATTGGTAAAATTGAGATCGAAGTAAATCGAGATATAAAACAGAAATTTCGGAGTTTGATAGAGTATTAGGTGGGGGGATTGTCCCTGGTTCTCTAATATTAGTTGGGGGAGAACCGGGTATTGGAAAATCTACCCTTCTTTTACAAATAGCCAATTCCTTGAGCAGCAACTGTGGGGTAATTTTATATATTTCTGCAGAAGAATCACTTTATCAAATTAAATTAAGAGCTACCCGATTAGGTGTTTTTGCGGAAAAGCTTTTTTTAGTTTCCGAAACCGATATAGAAGTTATAAAAAAACATATCAGTGAAATTAAACCAAAAGTGGTTATTGTAGATTCCATTCAAACTATTAATGATTACGAGATTAGTTCCTCACCGGGAAGTATTAGTCAAGTAAGAGAATGTACTGCTCAATTAATGCGTTTAGCTAAAAGTAAAGAAATTTCTGTCTTTATTATTGGACATGTAACTAAAGGAGGGATACTAGCTGGGCCTAAAGTTCTTGAACATATTGTAGACACTGTTCTCTATCTGGAGGGTGAACAATACAATATTTACCGGATACTTCGCTCTACAAAGAATAGATTTGGTTCTACCAATGAATTGGGAATATTTAAAATGGGAGAAAAAGGATTAGTAGAAGTATTAAACCCTTCTGAATTACTTCTTTCAGAAAAACCTTCTCATGTTTCTGGTTCAGTGGTGGCAGCTACCTTTGAAGGCAGTAGGCCATTATTGGTAGAGATGCAAGCCCTGGTGAGTTATAGCAACCTGGGTATACCTCGAAGAATGACTACTGGCGTAGACTATAATCGGGTTTTACTTATCCTGGCGGTTCTCGAAAAAAGAGTGGGATATTCCTTACACTCTCAAGATGTTCATGTAAATATTGCTGGGGGAATAAAAGTATTAGAACCTGCCTTAGATTTGGCTATTATTATAGCTGTAGCCTCAAGCTTTAAGGATGTGCCGATTGATCCTGCAACAGTTATATTTGGAGAAGTAGGGCTGGCCGGAGAAGTCAGGATGGTGAATCAAGTAGAAAAGCGGATACAGGAAGTATCTAAAATGGGCTTTAAAAGATGTATTATTCCAAAAAGTAATTTAAAGAATTTAAGCAATTTTTCATCAAAAAAGGGTTTAGAGATTATAGGAGTAAAGACTGTTCAAGAAGCTATAGATCTTGCCCTTAATTAAATTCGTATCGCGTATTGCGTATCGAGTATCGCGTGCATTAGCGTATAGCTAAGAAAAAACAAGAAACCCGAAGTCAGGACAAATTAGTATTTAGTATATAGTAAAGAAAAGGAAAACCGAGAGAAAGAAAAAAGAAGATAGAATAAAATACAGCGATAAGTAAAGAAACCTTATTCTTATCTCGTGAATCGTATCTAGTAAAGAAGTCAGTATCCAAGAGTCAGAATTCAGAATAAATTAGTATTACATATTGTGTGGGAATAAGTGGGTAGCGTGAAGAAGAGAAAAGAACCAATCAAATATTAACGGCTAAGTAGACTGACTGGTAGACTAATTTAATTGGAGAATTGGCTAATTGGTCAATCGGTTAATTACATAATTGGTTAACCAATTATGTAAGATTATAAATCCCTAAAGTTGATATTCTTTCTTCTTCTTTTTTAATTATTTCATCAAAATCTAAATTTAGTACGTTACATATTGCGGTGGCGTAAAAAAGACTGGAACCTAATTCTGTTTCGATAATTTCTTTACAACTATCACATAATGAACCTTCTATATGGGTATCCATAAATTTATAGATTTCTGTTAATTTTGTATTAGAAGGAATGATTTGTTTCTTTGCTTTAATTTTTATACAACCGCATTGGGTAACCGCTTTAGCAATTGCACGGTTTACTCGGGCATTAGATTCTTGATATTTAGTCATAAGGTCAAGGATACTTCGATGCTGGATTAAAAATTGGTCGACACTTTTTTGAAAAGTAACATTTCCATTTTCTTTATTCATAATTAGTACCCCCGTGAAAGCATTTTGCTATTTAGAGAAATACCGAGATAGTTTTAATGAAATTACTAAAATTATCAATTTCAGCTTTATTTAATTATACTTACAGGTTAAGCTCTTTGTCAAGGGATATTATTTAGTTGTTAGTGAATAGCATAATTAGTATTTAGCATTTAGTATATATAGTGAAGAAAGGAAGAAATAGAATTCAGAAGTGGAAGCTCGATGTGTAATATTTCTTATTTTGACAGAAATAAGGGAGCATGCTATAATTTATTTGGTTTTCAGAGAATTAAAGGAATAACTTAAGAGCTTGAAGATTTAGTATTTGGGCAAATAAGTTTATTAGAGTTATGAGTATCAAATTAAAAATAATTTAAGATATTATTTATAAAATGCGAAATATTAAAAAAGGAGGTGATATTTCTATACTTTTTATAAATAAAATAGCGCAAAGAAGGAGGAAATAACTATGCCAAAAGAATTTTAAAAATCATATTTATTATTGTTGGCGCAGTGATAGGCTATGAGGCATATAATGTATTCTATTTTATTCCTGACTTATATATTTATTATGATATTTTATTCAAGATCTTAGCAATAGCCGTAGGAGGAACAGTTGGTTTTTTGTTCTCCCTTTTATTTAATACCAAAATCCAATGTTTATTTTCAGAAATTATTTGCTATTTACAAAAAATACCCACCCAAAACTTTACTGCTGCCACAATTGGATTAATTATTGGTCTTATTATTGCAAATTTGTTAGCCTATTCACTCTCATTTATTCCCATAATTGGTTCTTATCTTCCTATTGTATTAAGCATAATACTAGGAGCTTTAGGAATAAATATAGGAATTAATAAAAAAGATGAAATATTCAATTTTTTTGGGTATTTTAGAGTTATTAATAAAGTAAGAAGAAAAGAAAATAGTAAGAATTTTGTCCATCCCAAGATCTTAGATACAAGTGTAATTATTGATGGTCGCATTTTAGACATTTGCCAAACAGAATTTTTAGAGGGTGAACTTATAATTCCTCGTTTTGTTTTGTCTGAGCTCCAGCATATTGCCGACTCTTCAGATTCTTTAAAAAGGAACCGAGGGCGCCGAGGTTTAGATATACTTAATAAAATGACTAAAATCAGAAAGAATAAGGTAAGAATTGTTGGCAAAGATTACAATGAACCCAAAGAGGTTGATGCCAAGATAATTAGACTTGCTAAAGAAATTAAAGCCAAAGTAATAACCAACGATTATAATTTGAATAAAGTTGCACAGCTTGAGGGTATTCCTGTTTTGAATATTAATGATTTATCTAATGCTCTAAAGGCGGTTATCTTACCTGGCGAGGAAATGAATACCCAAATAATAAAGGAAGGCAAAGAACCGGAGCAGGGGATTGCTTATCTTGATGACGGTACCATGATAGTAGTGGAAGATGGACACAAATATATTGGGAAAAAGGTGAATGTTTTAGTGACCAGTATTTTGCAAACTCCTGCCGGTAGGATGATTTTTGGTAGGGTAAAAAGCGTAAGGGATAGAAAATCTAATGAACTTAAAAATGTAGTTAGATTGTCTTCGAGAAAATGAAGGATTGCGTGGAGCGTTTAGCGTAGAGTGCAGAGAAAAACAGTGATGATTGATGGGCAACATGTTAAGGGTTGCAAGTTACGAGTTTCAAGTTTGGAAAAAAGAGGTAGGAGCCAAATTCGTATCTAGTATCTCGTGAATCGTATCTCGTAAAGAGAATAGAAGCCAGAAGATAGAATTCAGAATGAAAAATAGAAAACCTAATAAACTCATGATTATAAAAACTGATAACCAATAACTGAAAACTTGCATTTAATACTAACGACTAATTTAATTGGTAAATTGGTAAATTGGGCAATTGGTTAATAGTACAAAATTTGAGAGGGAAGAAAGAAATGTCTTTAAAGATATACAATACTTTAACAAGGAAAAAAGAGGAGTTTGTTCCTCTTAAAAAAGGCGAAGTCGGCATGTATGTTTGTGGACCTACAGTTTACAATTACATTCATATAGGGAATGCTCGCCCTTTTATAATCTTTGAAGTAGTTAGAAGGTTTCTAAAATTTAAGGGTTATAAGGTAAAATATATACAAAATATAACTGATATAGATGATAAAATGATAAATAAAGCAAAAGAATTAAAGATTACAGTCTCGGAATTAGCGGAAAAATTTATTCAAGAGTATTTTATTGATGCTGATTCACTTAATATAGAAAGAGCAGATGTTCATCCTCGAGCAACAGAACACATCAAGGAAATAATAGAACTGGTAAACGGATTAGAAGAAAAAGGATATGCTTATGAAATAGACGGTGATGTATTTTTTAATGTATCTAAATTTAAAGGTTACGGAAAACTTTCTGGTCAAAATATCGAAGAACTAAAAGAAGGAGCTCGAGTAGAAGTAGATGAAAGAAAAAAGGAACCTATAGATTTTGCCTTATGGAAAAGAGCGAAGGAAGGAGAACCCTCCTGGGAGAGTCCCTGGGGGAAGGGAAGACCCGGTTGGCATATTGAATGTTCAGCTATGTCGATGAAATATTTGGGAAAAACTTTTGATATACATGCCGGGGGTTCAGATTTAATCTTTCCCCATCATGAAAATGAAATTGCCCAAAGTGAAGCTTGTACTAACCAACAGTTTGTAAGATACTGGATGCACAATGGTTACCTTTGTTTAAACAATCAAAAAATGTCTAAATCTTTAGGAAACATAATGAAGGTAAGAGATATTATCCAGAAGTACAAAGGAGAAATAATTCGCTATTTCATCCTTTCAGCTCACTATAGGAGCCCCCTTAATTTTAGCGAAAAGCAGCTTCAACAAGCAGAGAGTAGTTTACAGAGACTAAATAATACAATTTTTAACGTAAAGCATTTATTAAAACTGGGTAAATTTAGAAAATCAAAAGATAAAAATGATAAGCTTATCTTAGAAAAAAGAAGAGAGAACAAACAGAAATTTATAGAAGCTATGGATGATGATTTTAATACCCCTGTCGCCCTAAGCCGGTTATTTGGTTTTGCCAGAGAGGTAAATATCTACCTGAGTTCTTCAGGCACAAAAAATAAAGAAGTGCTAGAAAAAATTCTTGAATCTTATTATGAATTAGCCGGTGAAATATTGGGGATTTTGAAAGATTTTGATCAAGAAGAAAGCTTCGAGCAAGAAATCAAGAAATTAATTGAAGAGAG
>RCNB010002532.1_pt1 | contig 13053 bp, 13 predicted proteins | sample 2041321 | NCBI WGS metagenome assembly RCNB01 (sample SAMN09708232, study PRJNA481090) | Marine sediment metagenome, whole genome shotgun sequencing project. | reverse complement strand
ATTATGAAAAAAATACATGATGGAAGCTTAGATTTTGATGCCCTTGATCTAGATTTATTATTCACAGTTGATGAGGAGAGAGGACTTTCTGGTGCAAGTCAAATGGATAAAAATTTGATAAGTGGAAAATATTTGTTAAACCTTGATTCAGAAGAAGATGATAGATTTACCATTGGGTGCGCTGGAGGAAGAGTCTTTAAAGCTGAAGTAAATTACGAGAAGCAATTAATAAGCAACACAAATTTAAGAGCTGTAAAAATTTCCATTTCGGGGCTACTTGGTGGGCATTCAGGTTCAGATATTAACAAAAATAGAGGGAACGCTTTAAAAATATTAATTGAAATAATTTGGAAAATAAATTCAAAATTTAATATTTTAATTAATTCTCTAAAAGGAGGGAATCTAACTAATGCAATTCCCAGAGAAGCCCACGCTATTTTCTTTGTAGAAAAGAGCCAATGGAATGAACTTGAATCTTTCTTAAAAGAAATAGTGCCTTATATAAAGAATCTTTATGAAGGAACAGATTCGAACTTAGCTATTTCAATAAAACAACTGAAAGATTTCACTGATAACACCACATTTTCACAGGATTTCCAAAACAAATTAATTGACCTCTTTTATTTGATACCAAACGGACCTATTTCTTTACACCCTACAAGTGTAGGTTTAGTGCATACATCACTGAATTTTGCAGTAGTGCACACATTGAAAAACATAATTGAGTTCAAAGTAAGTACTAGAAGTTTAGCACAATATGATAAAGATACTTTATTTGAGAAGCTAAAGACACTCTTAAAAGCATCTGGTTTAGTAATAGACATTGAGATAATTACTATCTATCCAAGTTGGCCACCAGTTTTTGACTCAAAGCTAAACGAAATATCTAAACAAGTATATAAAAATCTTTTTGATAAAGAAGTAATTATCCAAGCGATTCATGCCGGATTGGAATGTGCTTTTTTTAGTCATTATTATCCAGATATGGAGATGATATCATTAGGACCAGATGTACTTGGGGGGCATTCTCCCGACGAGAGGCTAAATGTAAAAAGCGTATCAAAAATATGGAAATTTCTATTAGCTTTGCTCAAAAATTTAGCTTAATTTATCGAATAATAAATTCTGATATAACAAAATTTTAATTTAAAAAAAATTTATAAATCAAAGTGAATAAATTTCGAGATTACTATGCAAGAGGAAAGAAGAAATAAAACAAAAGCAGCTAAAGATGAAGTATTAGGCTCGGAGACAGTATTTGAAAAAATTAAAGGTAGAACGCCGTGGATTTTTGGCAAGGCATTGAGAAAACCAAAAATTTTGTTTCCAAGTTTAAAAAGACCAAGAACGGGAATTCCTCTTCCAGGTAAATCAATCTCAGTAATAGGAGTTTACATTATTCTGTTCCTTTTGCAGACAGGAATAGTTTATTTGGTTTTTAGAGATGTTCCTGCTTTGGGTTCTAATCAAGATGGTAGTCCTATGTTTCTATATCCTGATATAAACGAGTCTTTCATAATTGAAGGCATAGTTGCATCTATTTTTATTTTTATGTGTTCTATTGGCTTTATTTTATTATATCAAGCATCTAAATTCGTATATAATAAGAGTGTAGCAGCTAGATATTTAGCCGTAGGTATTCTTCTTATATTGGCTTCCTTTATTACATTGCAGGCAATGATAACGATTAAGCTAGGACAAACATTATTTAATGTGTAATTAACTTGAACTTACATATTACACAATCTTCCTATTTATCTCTAGCTACGAGAGTTTGAATTAGCAAAGAATTTTTGGGGGGATTAGTTGTTATTTGTTTAAATTCTAAACTATTGAAAAATTAAGAATTCTTTGTTTTTAATTAGGGAAAGAAAAAAAATAAAAAATTGTTAAATATCTTTTAAACTTTAAAATTTGATTTAACTGAGGGATGCAATATGGGATTTATAAGCAGCTTCATCCAATAAATTTCCTTTCTCGGCATCCCAATTGGAAGCATCGATCTTAAATAACCAAGCGGTAAGCGCATTTTCATTGATTTTTTCAGGTTCATCCATTAAATCGCTATTTACCGCACTAACTTTGCCTGATACAGGACAATAAACATCTCCAACTGCTTTGCTTGATTCCACTGTAGCGTCTATTGGATCTGAGGAAGGTTCGTCTCCATCCATAGTTACTTGAGAAAGTTCAGCACCCTCGAGGGCATCTACATCCACAAACGAAATTTCTCCTAATTGCTCAGCGGCATAAGGGGTAAGTCCTACTTCACCAGTTTCATCATTATACCATTGATGGGTTTTAGTATACCAAATTGCCATACGTTATACAACTCTTAGCTCTAATTTTAATATTTTATATAATATTGAATTTAATGATATGATAAAGTTAATTATATCATTGATTTAAAATTTATTTATTGAGAAATATTTATTAAAATAAATACCGATATATATGAAACATTCACTTAAGGCTCAAATCGAATCTCATATTGAATTTAGAGCTTGGTATCGTAAGATAGTAAATGATTTTAATTTTGATCTTCAAAAAGATCGAGAAGCAAGAGATTTATTATCTAGCATTTTAGAAAAAAAAACCTACTCGTATAACCTTGAGGAGGTTTTGCATTCTTTTAAAGAAATTATCCAAAAAAAAGAGCGTATCTGTGTTTATGGTTGTGGTCCTTCATTAGAAGAATCAGTTGATTTTATAAAAAGTAATTTAGGAAAAAACTTTTTTAATAATTGTGTTAATTTAGCTGCTGATGGAGCTGCTCGATTGCTGAATGAGAGAATCATACCGATTGATGGTGTTATAACCGATTTAGATGGTATCACTAAAAGAGATTTCTTCAAGGCGAAATTTGTGATCGTCCATGCCCATGGAGACAATATTCATCTTTTAGAGCATTTTAAAAACACAATTATCAACTTTACAAAAATAATTGGAACAACTCAAGCAGAATCAACTTACAATCTAATTAATCCCGGTGGCTTTACAGATGGAGATAGGATCTTGACTTTAATAGTATCTTTTATACTACCTCAACAAGAACTATATTTAATAGGTATGGATTTTGCCGATATTGTGGGAAATTATAGTAAGCCACATCACGAAAAGAATTATTTAGCTAATCCAATTAAGTTAAAAAAATTACAATATGCATTGCAGATAATCGAGTGGTTGATGCCCAAAGTAAAAATACCTACGTATTTAATTAACACCAAACCTATTTCAGATAAATTTAATTATTTGACTCTTGAAGCATTTAAAGAAAGATTTTAAGATTTTACATTTTATAATCTTCAATCCCCTGCTTAGTAATAGAATATGGTACTTTTTTCTCAGGAAGAAAATGAGAATTTACTAAATGAACATAGATCATGTCTTTTTCCTGATAGCTTAAATACAAAACTTCTGAGAAAAAGTGATTTAAATATTGTATTCCGACGGGAAACTCTTTAACAACCGCTTCTTCAACAAAATTTGGAGCTACCTGAGCTGTTAAAATTGTAATTAATTGAAAACGCTGAGTTAAATTGTTTATTTTTTCCAAAATTTTAAAGTATGTTGTTTTTGCTTTTAAAAAAGATAAGTGTTTATCACTACGCTCAATTCTGAAAAAATTGTTAATAGAGTCGATTATTAATAGTTTCACATTATTGGATTTGATTATGGAATCCAATTCATTAAGTTTCAATAAAAGGGCATTGTTACTCATGATTTTTGATACATAAATATTCTTTAATGTCTTTTCGGAGTTGTATTTGTTTGATTCTGCTAACTCTCGAACTCTTTCGGGACGAAAGGTGTTTTCTGTATCTAAGTAAACAACTTTAAAGGAATTTTCAAACGCCTGTACGGATAATTGATGACAAATCTGAGTTTTTCCTGTCTTGTTAGCTCCAAAAACTACATAACCATTTCCTGAAACGAATCCACCCTCAATTACTTTATTAAAATTCTTGGAACCAGTTGAAATTAAGGTTTTTTCACGTTTTGTTACTTCAATTTCACTAATGATTTTTTTCTTATTGATTGTATTAGATTCCAACAAATCTCCCATAATAAATCGCTCTCTTAACATTCATAAACAATAATCATTAAAAATCTCCATATAAACAAAAAAAACTTAATTAGGTAATGCTTATTTTTGATAAAGTATTAAATCGTAAAATTAATTTTTGATTAAATATTGACTATTATTTATATTAATTTTAACATTTGTTTTTATACAATTAGTTATTAATTTCCCAACCTCTAAAAATGACAAAAAAAAAGAAAGAAGTATGTCCATATTGCGGAAACAGTTTTGCGTATCTTAGCCGGCATAAGTGCAAAGTAAAGGAGAGAGTTGAAGGTACGGAAGAAGAAGGAAAATCTGATACTGAAAGAAGATTGGAAAGAATTGAGGAAAGGAAAAGAGAAGAGGTTCGTAGTTTAAAAAAGGATGAACAAATAGTCCTCAATATTATCTCACGAGAAAAAGATATTTATTTTGAGCAGCTATTAGAGATAACAAAGAAGGAACGAATCGATCTCGATAGAATTCTAAATATATTATCACTTCAATCAAAAATACACGTAAATCGAGAGTTAATGGTGGCCTCGTGGACAAAACATATAACCCTAAATGAATCGTATGATGTAGAAATTAAAAATCTGAAAATTGACAAGAATAAAGACGATTTTATTTTAGATGTTTTTTCACGCCAGCCATGTTTAATCTGCCCTTTTTCGAGTAAATGTAATAGTACTAACCTTGATCAATTTAATCCAACACATTGCCCCTGGTTATCAGATTGGATAAAAATTTCTCTGGAAGGGAAGATTTATAACATAAATTTTGAGGAAACTAAAGAAGAGTGAAATATTAATACTTCTTCTTTAAACCAATTAAATAAATTTCGTTACTTTTTTTATTAGATGATTTAGGTTTTAAGCTTTTTACAACTATAAATTGTTGTTTCATCTTTTTGTAGAAACTCTCGAAATCAGCTCCTTGAAATACTTTTACTATGAAATTTCCTTTGATTTTGAGGCTTTTTACAAGCTCAAGGATGTTGAGACATAGTTTAATTTGCCTCACTTGATCACTGAATTTATTACCTGATTTATTAATACTAGCATCAGAAAGAATGAGATCAAGTTTTTCTCCATTGAAATAATTATTGATTTCCACTTGAAACTCGGGAGAGGTAAAATCCATCTTAATTATGTTAACATCTTCAATAGGGAATAATCTCTTGATATCGACTCCCATAATTTTGTAATGGTCGCGGTGATAGTGGGTATCGAAATGTTTAGATATATTTATTTCTGCGTGTTTTTTAGCTACTTGCAACCACGAACCTGGAGCACTACCTAAATCTAATATATAATACGCTCTTTTAAAGATATTATACCTCTTTTGAATATCCAATAATTTAAAAGCTGAACGGGCCCTATATCCTTCCCGTTTCGCTTTCCTATAAACTGGATCTTTTCTATGTTCTTCTGCATCTTTTGGCATGATTTTAATACTAATTTAATTTTTCATTTTGTTTTAAAACTTTTTTTAATTCGTCGATTTTCATATCTGTTTTTATTGAGATAAAATCGAAATGAGTCCTTGAGGCTTTATAACCGTTCTCCTCAATTATTTTAATTATGTCTTCAAGTTTGGGGATAGATGATAGTTTTAATTGCTGCGAGATTTTATGAATGTTATAATATGAAATAGGCATATTTATTTCATTAAGTGCGAATTTAAGGATCTTTCTTATCCGATTTTTATTCTTAAAATTGAATTTCTCATTTAAAAGACTTAGCTCTTCTAAGTATGATTTTTGATGCAACTCCCCAAGCCATAAAGGTCCAGAATATGATAAATGTTTTTCGCTTAAGCATACAGGGCATTTTTGAGGAACTTTCAAGATATCCTCAATAATAGATGAACGATTCCCGCAATGATTACAATGAATAATATATCCATAACTTTTTGGTAAATCTTTTAATATCTTTGACTTCCCTCTGAAACTCAGTGCAAAAATTCTTATGAAATGGTTAGAATAGAAAGTTAGAAGCGGTATTATGCCTAAATTGTTTATATTGGCAATTTTAGATATAAAAGAAATTAAGATTCGGGCTCCAATTTCCTTACAGTAATCTGTGTGAAGCGGCTTAGCCATATACTTTCTAATACAAACCTTTGGTTTAACTCCAAATAATACCGCTGTATCTGTCGCTGTTATGCATAACAATCCTTTATCTTTTTTAATTGCTTTACAGGCGGAATCAATATATAAGTTTGGAGTACCAAAAGGATCGATTGAAATAACATCTGATAAGGCAGAACTTCGAGAAATTTCAGAAAACAATAGGTTGGCATCTTTATTTAATACTTCCACTTGGTCAAGATCAATTTCGTTTAATTTCAAATTGGATTTAATTAGCTCAACTGCGAGGGGATTAATGTCGTTTAAATATATTTTTTCAAAATCGTTTGTATTTTTTAACAACCTTATTGAACCAATACCCGAAGCAGCCATTGAATCTACTAATACTAACGATTTTTGGTTATAAATTTTACGATATGCTATGATAGCTAAGATTGAAATATCTCTGTTTATCTCCATTCTTTCGTTATAAAAAACGTTCATAGATTTAGAGGGAATAGTATCATTATCAATCTCGTGTAATAAGAATCTCACTGAACCTTCTTGCTTTGTAGTGTACTTGATTTTGCCTAAATCTTGATTTTCAGTTTTCATATCGCACATACTAAATAACTGGTTAATTAGGTTGTTGAAAAAAAGAGGGTTACTGGCTTTTCGCTACCTAACAAACCGCCAGAAGTTCTCGTGTGAATATTATTAACATTATCTACAGTTAGAGGTTCAATAGTGTCCATTTCTTTAATCTCATCAATGTTTTCTGAGCTACCAATAATCAAAAAAATTCCTTTTAAAGTTTTAATGATAAATGCCAAAGGAAGCCATTCATAATATGTTCGTATTTTAGCTTTTGGTGAAGGAAAATAGGAGTATATTCCACCATAAGTTATTATTGCATGTAAATCTCCAACAAAACTTCCACTGTAGCGATCTTTGAAATTTCGATTAATTAACGCTTGTTCGTAAGCTTTACATCTATCCGACCATTTAGTCGAATCTCCTCCAAGGCACCTTATACCTCCTTTCGCATTATTAGGTAATTTTTTTAATTCTTTAAAAATATAATGATAAAAAGTCATACTATAAGGGGATGTATCCAGAATAAATTCTGCAACTTTACCATTAAGAGCTAAGACTAAGTTAGTGTAAATCCCATAAAGAACATAGAAACTACAAATAAGAGTTCCCATTTCGTTAAATATTCCCACTATTGTCCCTACGGTTCTATTAACAATAACATTAGACGAACCGTCTACAGGGTCTATTGTAATTCCAAACTTCCCACTACCTAGAACAGGTTCAGCTTCTTCAGAAGCAACAAATAGAAAATTGACATCGCTTTCTTGAAGAGCTTTGAGGATAATGCTATGAGTTAATATATCCTCGTGAATTTGGGATTCCCCATAAAGATTAATAGTCTGCTTTTCTACAGTTTCAATTTCCATTCTTTGTTCGATTTCGCGTGATGTTATTCCTCTTTCTAACAGCCCCCTTATGGGAATCGTAGCTTCAGCAATTGTTTCAATAATCTCAATTAATTCGTCTCTATCTGAAAACGAATATGGAATATCAATATCCAACCATTTTGATAACTTTAAATTTTCTTTTCTCTCGTTCATTAAAACAACTCATTAAATGTTTCTAAATATCAGTTCTCGAATTAAAATAACGAGCTATAATTGATAATCTTTTATAATTTTTTATTCAAAGCCGCGTTTAGTTAACATGGAATTTAGCAGAAATGAGGTATTATCGTTTCCTCTATGTAAAAAAAAAATTCGATTGTTTGCTACATCTGTTCGTTCGATTTTGATAGAATTTGTCACCCAATATTGCATTACATTACCACCGCTTTCCACCTCGTAAGTTTGCCCCTCTTGAGTTCTTCTACTAACTTCATTTACAATCAAGATACTCACTTCATATTTTTGTTTTAAATTAACCAAATTAGCTAACAATTGATTTAATCTATAATTCAGAATAATATTTTTTCCTTTTTTCTCACGATTTAATTCTAATCGATATAAATCCGTTATAGAATCTATTATTATTAAATTAAATGTCCCATTCTTAGTTTTTAAATCGTTTAGAACGGCAAATTCCAAATTGAATATAAAATTGAATATATCATCAAAATTCGTGGTATGAACAAATAAGATATGTTCTAAAACATCCTCTAATTTGTTTTCAAACACGGTACTAATTTTATTAAATGGGAGATTTGGTTTTGTGTATATATAAAGCACTTTTTTTTTATTTAGCGCATATGTATTAGCTGTTTGAAGGGATAGTGTAGTTTTCCCAACACCAAAGTCTCCCCATAATGAAGTTATTCCTTCTTTGGCATTAGTAGATTTAAAGAATTCATTTACTTTGGTTAAGGGAAATTGCATAATTAAAAATTTTTAATTGTTTCATTACTTTATATAATTAATTTGAGAAATCAACCTTTATATATCTTAACAGAGGATTTAAATTTCTTTTATATTATAAAAAGTGAGTTAGATAAGTATAAAATTCATTTTCAAATCCTAGATTTAGATTCTAAAATTCCCGATATTCCGTCAATCATCCTTACAACTTCCAATGATTATCAAAAACTTGGAAATAAAAATCGTGTTAATTATCTTGTATATTCAAAAAATATTGATTTTGGAAAGTATTTCTTGCATGTTATTGCTGCTGTGAGAATTGGGTATAAGAAGTATTATTCTACTTTAACTTTTTCTATCGATCCCGGTAAAAAGTTAGGTTTAATGGTTTTTTTAGATGATTATTATCTAGATTCATATTGTTGTTTTGAAAATACTGATTTCTTTGCTATTATTCAAAAATATACATCCGTATTTGAAGAAGATAATCCAACTTTGATGAAACTAAACTTCAAATTAGGGCGAGGTGTTCTTGATATCACTTATGATTTAGTAAAGCAAATTTACAGTATGTTTCAGAATCGGAAAGATCTCGGAGTATGGTTAATTGATGAGTTTAAATCGTCGCAATTTAGGTTGTCAGGAAATACAATTGGGAAAAAGTTTACAAAAGATGAGATTTCTGCTTTGATATTAGCGTTTAGATTAGGCATCGATGTTAAATTTGATAATTATGAAGATATTTTTAAACAGTTAAGGATGAAAAAATTGTTTATTAGAAAAACTGAAACTGAGAAACCTGAAAATCATGATGGACCCTTATTATCATTGGAGGAAGTCGTAGAAAAAGTTTTAATTGGGAAGTTAACTCTCAGTAATGCAATAGAAATCATAAACGCTAATAATGTATAATAAAATAATATTTATCTTTTTTACAATTTTATAATAATAAGACTGATAAAAGCATAGCACTTTTTTCACAGAAATGTAAAAATATATTCCTTTGATGAGAATGCTTTTTACATTCTTGTCGCGTAGGGGATATTTAGAATTATGAAAAGGTTTAGAAGTATTGATATCTTCAGAGGTATTTGCATATTCTATATGACTTTTGGGCACATGGTTAATTGGTGGATTTCTCAAGGAGATTTCTGGTTGTATGAGATTATTTGGAATTATGGTGCTCCAGTAGGAGGTGGTGGATTTTTATTAGTTTCAGGCATGAGTGCTTCAATATCCTTTAAGAGGAATCAGTTGAAAGCTCAAAGTTCTCAAGAATTTAATATGAAACGAGCTAGAAATGTTTATATGTTGAGGTGCTTGCTCATCTTCTTAATTTCTTTATTATGGAATTTCATCGGTACACTTTTCATGGGGCTTTCAGGAGTATGGTTATGGTTTGTAATACAAACAATTTCAGTATCTTTGTTTATGGCTTGGCCGTTTTTAAAAACATCCAGAATTTTTAGATTATCCATGTGTTTTGTATTTTGGATAGGAAACGAATTTGTGTTTTATTGGTTGGCTCCATACAGTAATACACAAAATATATTAGGATATCTCTTCTATTTTCTTTACAATTCTCCCGATCAGAATGTCATTTTGGGTTATTTTCCTTTTCTTCTTTTAGGAACCGTATTCGGTGATGTTTTCTTTGAATCTACTGGTATTGACAATCTAATCGAAAGAGGATTGTTCTTAAAGAAAAAGATATTAAGAAATGGTTTATTATTTGGAATTATTCTAATAACATTTGGAGTGTTATACAATTTTCCTGATTTCTCGAATAAATCAACCTTTGCTTCGCATATGTTTATCGTTGGGATTCAGCTTATCTTGATGGCATTTTTAGTTTACATTAAAGAGATTAGAGTAATAAGTTACCAAAAAAGGTTTAGATTCTTTGAAATTTATTCTTTCTATTCTTTTACTATGTTCCTTGCTCATGAAGCTCTTTTCTTCCTATTTCAACCTATTTTTAATTTTATTAACATTTGGTTTGTAATTATCCCCATATTATTTGCGTGGACTTTTCTATTTCGATTTATTTACAAAAAATGGGGTAGATTCGCTTCACTTAAATTTCTACTTAATAAAATAGCTGTGGAACTAACAGATAGAATTGAAAAGCTGCTAGATTAAGGAAACAATAACACTATAACTTCTTAATCCATAATATAGATAAATTAGAGTTAAAACAGCTTGAGTTGTTCTAACCTTCGTTTTATTAGAGAATTAGAAAATAGTTATATAAGTAAAAATGTAAATCATACTTTTATATAAAATGTTGAATTTTAATCTTTAAATTTACATTCTTGGGTTTAAACTAAGTTGTTTGAATATATGATAGTTGAATATCTTATATTCAATAAAATCCCAATATAATAGTTATTAGAATAGTGATAATTATGGAGAGACTAAAAAGCATAGATATATTTCGCGGATTATGTATGAGTTGGATGTTTCTCGGTCATTTAATAGAATGGTGGATTAGAGAAGAATATCTTTGGGTAAGGACATTTACATTTTATTTATTTGATCCTATCGGAGCCGCTGGATTTTTATCAGGTGTAAGTATAACTCTATCGTATCGCAACCGACTATCCAAGGTTGAGGAAGGAAAGGACATAAGTTATTCGAGGATAAAAATATCTTACTTTCTCCGGGCGTTTTTTTTGCTGATAATAGCAATGATCTATAATACTGCAATAGCTCTTACAATGGGTTGGTTATCATGGATTTGGACTTGGTTTGTTCTTATGACTGCTGCTTTTTCACTGTTAATAATGTGGCCATTATTTAAAGTTTCAAAAATAGCAAGAATTATAATTGGTGTTATAATTTGGGTTATCAGCCAGTATCTTTATTTACTGCTCTCCCCATATCGAGATCAATTGAACCTTCAAGGGATATTATATCACATTTTTTTCCACGTTTATAGCCAAGATCCATTATTAATGTTTTTTTCATTCTTTCTTTTTGGAACTGTTATTGGTGATATTCTGTATGATATAAATAATAACAAAAATCCTGAACTTAAGAAAAAACAATTAAAAAGGAAAATGATAGTTCCTACATGTCTTATTAGTGCATGTTTAATTTCGTTCGGTGTACTGTTTAACTTTCCATCATTTCTGAGCAGGAATAGTCTCTCTTGGCTATTTTACGCAATAGGAATCGATTTATTAGTGTTAATGATCTTAATAATTCTTGAGGAATATGGTATATTAAACACTAAGAAAAGTTATCGTGTATTTTTCTATTTCTCCTATTATTCATTTACGGTCTACTTAGGGCATAATTTCTTATATTTCATATTTTTTGAAATACTAGATCTGGTAACTATTTGGATTGCCGTAGTATTAACTTTTATAGTATTTAGTTTGGTTCTTAGACAAATTTATAAAAAATGGGGTTGGAAAGCGTCGTTAAAATCAGTATTAGGTAAAGTGAGTTTCAAACTAGCATATAGAATCGAGGAAAAGAAGAGAAGAGAATAAAAGTTGGATATATTTTTATTCCCATGGATATAAGGTTATATTCTCATTATTTAGATATAAAAGTTTGATGTGTTGAGATTAGAGAGATGAAAGAACGCTTAGATATCGTATTAGTTGATAGAAGATTAGTAGAAAGCAGAACAAAAGCACAGTGGTTAATTAAGAGCGGTTTCGTTTTTGTAAATGACACGAAAATTCTAAAATCCAGCAAGAGGGTTGATGTTAACTCGAATATTAACCTTACAAGAAAATATCCATATGTTGAAAGGGGTGGTCTAAAATTAGAAGCTGCACTTAAAAGTTTTTTAGTCGATGTTTCGGGAAAAGTGTGTGTTGATATTGGTGCATCAGTTGGAGGTTTTACAGATTGTTTGTTGCAACACGGTGCTTTAAAAGTTTATACAGTTGATACTGCAATTAATTTACTTCATCCTTCTTTAGCATGCAAAGATGATAAGATTGTAGAATTTTTTGGTGTTGATGCAAGGGAACTAACATCCTTACCAGAGATGGTAGACATTACTACTGTAGATGTAACCTTCTCTTCGCTTAGGTTAGTTCTTCCAAACATCAAGAGTTATTTAAAGCAAGATGGAAATATCATTGTTTTAGTTAAACCTCTTTTTGAAACCAATTTTCATCGAGAAAAAAAATTTAAAATTAAAAAAGATTTGACAATCCTTAAGAAAATTTTGAAAGAATTCATAGAATGGAGCAAAATGAACTCGCTATATCCAAAGGGTTTAATCGCCTCTCCTTTGTTAGGAAAAGGAGGATCAATTGAATTTTTGGTACATATTCAGATCGATAAGGAATGTGTTTTTAAAACTGATAATATTATTAGTGAAGTTTTAAAAGATGTTAAAGAATTAAATTCTAATTACTTGGATAGTTTTTAAAAAGACTTCCCCAAGCTGTATCAAAGAATTTATTAATCCTTTTCTTTCCGATTGTTGGATACCATAGCATATCATGAAATACTAATGATCCTAAAATCGGTAAAGTAAAAAAGAGTTTATTATGTAG
>RCNB010003244.1_pt1 | contig 13054 bp, 12 predicted proteins | sample 2041321 | NCBI WGS metagenome assembly RCNB01 (sample SAMN09708232, study PRJNA481090) | Marine sediment metagenome, whole genome shotgun sequencing project. | reverse complement strand
GATGCTAATTTGTTTGCAATGATGTGGAAAACAAAAACGATCTATCGAGATATTAATAATCAGAGTATTGCTGTTGATACGCGTTTTACTAAAAACATTCCGCAATGGAAAGGGTTTGACAGGTTTGCGAGTTCTCGTTTTTCTAGGTTTCTTTGGATTGTCGGGTATGTTTTATTTTTTGTGTTCTTTACCACTGCTTGGTGGCAATGGCTCTTATTGCCTATTACCTTTTTAATGGCACCAATTCATGGAGTGATCATTAACTGGTTTGGTCATATTTATGGCTACGTAAATTTTAAAATGAAAAATACGAGTAAGAATCTCTTTCGGTTTGATTTTTTAATGATGGGCGAAGGGTATCATAATAATCATCACAAACATGCAAGCAGCCCAAATTTTGGTGTAAAATGGTATGAAATTGACATGACATATTTGATTATAAGACTTTTGGATATGTTTGGTTTTATTAAGTTGAAACCAATTCCAGTTAAGCGTTAAAAATAATTGAAGGCGTGTAGTTAAATATGACGCCTACACATATTATGCGAGAAGTTGAAGTAATTTTTTATCGCTTAATTATTATTAATAAGGGGAAATATTTCATGATAAAAATATAAAAAATATTCTTAAGATTCTAGCTTAGAAACCCTTAGCACAAAGCTTACTAATCCTCAAAAATAAGTTTTCCAGTATAAAGTTCTTCTACATCAATTATAGGAGGTCTGTTCTTAGCAATTACATTACCAATTCCCATTATTTTTCCTCGTATTGCTTCCATAGGTCTAACAATCATTTTACCCGTACTTCTATGGAAAAGCGTAATTTCATTTACTGTCAAATTTTCTGCCAATATATGTCCGTTCCCTGAAAAAGTATTAAAAAATGCTTTATCTGCATTACCACTTAATCTAAAACTTGAATATCCATTTGAAATTATTTTAATTTCTTCAACATCTAAAGTGAGCTTAAAATTTCCATCATTATGATAATCATCTTCATTTTCAATAATTTGAGAAACTAACTTAAGTGCAGGATATGTTAAAACACCAATACTTGTAACCTCTAAACCTGAACTATTTCTTATTTCTGTAATATTTGGAGAGGTAACATACACCTTAGTAATATCGTAATCACGGATGACGTTACAGCTATTATTATTAATTAAAGATAATAGGTTGCCATCTACATTAACTTCAACATCGTCAATTAAGTTTTCACCAGATTCTACAATTACTTTTTGAATGGCCCCTTTTTCTATAAAAAGCTGAACTCTTTGAAAAACAATAATTTCAGTAAATAAATCTAAATCTATTTCTCTTTGAACAATAGCTCCTTCTTTCTTAAAACAATCAGATCCATTTTCTGAATCACAAGCCAAAAAAACAAAAGCGATTACTAAGTAAACTATTTTATTCATTTCATTTTAATAATTACTTCCATTCAATTTAAACATTTTATAGTCTCACCCCTATCCCAAATTCAAACGCTTCTGCTTGTGCATAATGAGATTTTAAGGTAACCGCTGCAAATATTTTGTCTTTATAAAAATATCTTTTAACACCAACCCTAAGGTAAACTCTTGTCTCAAACTCGTAGGGCCAATATACATAATATCCAATTTGAGAAACAAATGCCACTTTATTAAACCTCAGTTCATGACCAATAAAAACCCCTACTCTTTTATAATCTTTATCTCGCGTTAGATTAAGTTCAGGATAGGCAATAAACCTATATTCAATAAAATCTTTTAAAAAATATGAAACAAATAAATCTGCTCCTATTTGCACTGAGCTTTTATAATTTAACCGCTTATCTGCAAAAGCAGAGATAACGTAAAACGGATGTTTCCCCAATCCAATAACATCACTTTCATTTACTCCAGATCTCAAAACAAAATTATATTTAATCCTTTCAGAATAATCTAATCCATCTTTTTCTTTGTTATACTCTGGTAAATCTTCATAATCTAACTGATAGCTTAAACCCGCATTTAAAGCAAACGTATTTGTACTAGTATTAGGCGCTTTATAGTTACCGTTAGAATAATGAACAAACATAAGCCCTGCATGAAAGCCTAAGCCTTTCCAAATATTATTTCTTACATAATTAAATCTTAAAAATGTGCTGCTTAAAAAGGAAGAGCCATAAGCATTACCCTCAAAATTAGTCTCAGAGTCATAAGGATTTGTATTATAAGACAATCCTGTGCCAACTGTAAGCATAAGATACCTTTTTAATAAGTAAAAATTAAAATGACCATATAAACCATAGTTTTCACCTGAGAATGGCTCTTTCATATCTTGATAGATGAATGAAAAACCCCAATCTGGAGAATTGTATTGTCGTTCCCATTCCTTAAAACCGAAAGTTTTATTATTAAATCCAAGAATAAGTCCGGTAGGGTGTCCCGTAATTAAATGAGATATATCTGGGCTATGTTCGTAAATATTTCCGTAAAAATAATCAGCTTCTAACGAAAAATATTTGTTCTTCTCTTGTGAATAACTGGAGAAACAAAACAAAAAAACAATAATGATAAGCAAGGGCTGCTTCATTTTTTTTTTTTAATCTCGTAAATATAAAGTAATCTTAAAAACTTTATCCATTTCTTGGTCTTGTAAAATATGCCTTACTATATTAAGAAATGTTTTTACTATTAGATTATTTCTTCCCTTGCTAATTCATAGCGGTTTACAGTCTGATGAAAATTTATCCATCCTGGTGTTGTGTCATAAGTTCGCTTTAAGTCAAATCCATTTTTTTTCAAAACATTGAGCGGCGCTGTATTTTCTACACGGATTTCACAAATTAATTTTTGAAGTTTTAAGTTTTTGAAATAGTACTGTATAGATGATTTCAAGAATTCTGCAGCCAGCCCTTTACGTCTTGAATCATTATTCCATAGATGCAAATGCATGGTAGCAGATTCTCCAAATTGGATATTATTAATATTAGAATGACCAACTGGCTCTCCGTCTATCAACCAAATTATATAATAGAATTTCTTATCTTCATAAGACTTTCCATATTCAGCTTTTATCAAGTAAATCCAGGGCTTTCTTTCTGGTAGCTTTTGCTTATCGGCCCCCATGTGCTTAAGAAAATCAATGTCAGCGTTTAGAAAATAGTCAACTATATATTCTATATCGCTTTCTATCAATTCTCTAGTACTTAATTTCATTCTTGACTGTTTTATTATTGCTTCAATGTAAAGCTGGCTGTAAGACCAACACTAAAGTTCCTTGGTAATGATTCTACTCCAAAAATAGCTCTTGAATGTGTTCCCTCGTCTCCAAGTATATCGACGAACAAATCGGAAGCGCCGTTAACAACCTCGGGGGATTCATCCCAACTTCTACCCGATTGGAAATATGCATCTATATGATTCAGTCCTAGAATATTCTCAAATCCGACTTTACTTTCAACTTGAGCCAAGACATTTAGAGCACATAACTTCATAGCCTCGTAGCCTCCAAGAGTTGTAACTTGTTCTCCCAATCTACCTTGATAGAAATAAGTTTCATTTTCTATTGGAAATTGAATCGCTACATAGGCAATGTTTCCTCTAACATTAACCGAAACATAATTTCCTCCAGGTGTTGAAACCTTCGGAAGTGTTAGTCCTGCCTCTTTTAACTTCTCTAAAGGATTCATTAAAAAGGATTTGTTGCCCAAACTGTGACTTCAGGTACAAAACCTTTGTCTCGCATCTCTACAACTGAAATAATTGTTTGGGCAATGTCTTCAGAACCTAATTTATTAGACTCTTCGTTACGCTCTTCTCTAGCCGTATCAGCAAATGCCGTTGTCACCTCGCTTGGGTTTACTAAAGAAACTCTAATGTTATCCTTCCTTAATTCAGCTTGCCAGGACTGCGTCATCCCTCTTACTGCAAATTTAGACGCAGCGTATACAGAACCTCGAGCAAAGCCTTTTAAACTAGCTGTGGATCCAATATTGATGATGTTACCTGATTGCTGTGCCTTGAATGTTGGTAAGAGTTCTTGAGTTAGCAATGCTAAGCCAAATACATTGGTATTATAGACACTCAATAAATCAGCCTCAGTGATTTCTCCAAGGACAGGAAATACACCTATTCCAGCATTATTTACTAGCGTATCTATCTTTCCGCCTAAAAGTGTAGAGGCTTCTTTAGCTTTCTGCGGAATTGTTATTAAATCGCTAATATCAAATGACAACGGAATCGCTCCGATTTCTGTTGCTACTTGTTTTAGCTTAGCTTCATCTCTACCTGTTATGACTACTGTTGCTCCTTTTGCAATAAATTGCTTTGCTGTTTCTTTACCAATACCAGAACTTCCTCCAGTAATTAGTACTCTTGAATTTTTAATTTTCATCTCTTTATTAGTTTATTTATTTGATGTGTGACATGTTTTCATGATCACCTTGAAAACTGTATTTTTTTTTTAATATAGCCTTTGATTCGAAATTTATAGTTGTGCTTTCTGTTTTACTTTATTTCCATCTCTGCCAGTAGTGACAAATTTAGCACCTTTTGCAATAAATTGCGTTGTGGTTTCTTAAGCAATACCAAGATTTCCTTCCCTACTTCACTCCTATCGCGTCGATAAGCTCAGTTGATCGCATCCTAACATGTAAAAAACTTTAGTAGTATTAAATAAAGTCAATTCGGATAATAGTCTTTCTGTCTAATTCGAATATTTAGAAATAAATAAAAAGCTGCCTTTTAAGGAGCGTGTAGAATTCGAAATCGCTTATGGTATTATATTGTTTCTTAAACCAATAAACTATTAAGATAGTACTTTTTTGTATCTCGTAAGTAGCTTTAGAATGTTCTTTATTTCAATAAAGATAATGGACTTCATTTCTATACCCAAGACCTAGAGAAATATGCCTCTTTAGACTTAAACGAATATTCTTGCTCAGAATCAACTTAATTCCCGTAATATTATGTAGAATATATACTTTATAGGGAACAATCTATATGTTCCCAACTTGACTTATGTATTAACTTTATGGTTTTTCTATTTAGGCCTTAATACACTAGAATCACATTAACTTTTATAATAAAATAATTCAAAAAACAACTATGACTTTTTTTAAGAAAATATTTAAAAATAAAATCCAAGACGAATTTACCGAAGCACCGGAAGGTGTCTGCCCAAATTGTTGGGGAGACCAAGAATACGGGAATGTAGTTCGTGAAAAATTTAAAGACTCTCAAATAGACGTTAACAATGGCGAGGCAAAGTATGCCTTCATTCAAGATTTCATTGTAACCCATATGAATGGTATAAAACTAAAAAGTACCGTACATGGCAATGAATGTCCTTCTTGCAAAATAACCTATAAGAAATAACAGAGATAAATATGAAAAAACCAGTTATAATTGCGCAAATTAGTGAGCTAATAAACAAACAACCTGTTCACGCCTTGGTTAACGGGTTGGATCTAGTAATTGTAAAATTTGATGACGATATTTCTGTTCTTTACGGAAGATGCTTACACAGAGGCGCTTTAATGTCCGATGGTCACGTAGACGGTCACAATCTTATTTGTGGTGTTCACGGTTGGGATTACAGAGTAGATTCTGGTGTTTCAGAATACAATAATAAAGAAGTACTACATAAATTCTCTACTGCGATTGATGGTGATGATTTAATCGTAGATGAATTTGAAATCGATGCTTATTTGGTCAATAGCCCACAACCTTTTAATCGTGACGAGTATTTAGGTGCTTATGCGGATACACATCCAGAAGCTACAGAACCATATACTGGTTATATAAAAGAATTAGCACAAAACGGTTTGAAAAATCTTGGACATCACGGTTTTTCAGCCTCTATGGGTGTTGATAGAAATACCTTACCTAAATGGGATGATCTTCAATTTTTACCAGCGCAGTTGGCTTCAAGACCTTTATTAGATCACGAAGATGTAGCGAGTAAAATTATAATTGGTCCAAATTCAAAAAAACCATTATCACTAGACATGCCACTTTTTGTAAGTGATATGAGTTTTGGCGCCTTATCTAAAGAAGCAAAAATTGCCTTAAGTAAAGGTGCAGAACTGGCAGGAACCGGAATTTGTTCAGGAGAAGGCGGAATGTTGCCCGAAGAACAAGCCAGTAACTCAAAATACTTTTATGAACTTGCTTCAGCTCAGTTTGGATTTTCTTGGGATAAGCTAGACAATGTGCAAGCATTTCATTTTAAAGCCGGACAAGGTGCAAAAACAGGAACTGGAGGGCATTTGCCAGGGAATAAAGTAAGTAAAGAAATTGCCGAAGTAAGAGGTTTAAAAGAAGGTGAAACCGCTATCTCCCCAGCAGCAAATCCTAATTTTCACAGTGTACAGGATTTTAAAGATTTTGCCGATAAAGTAAGAGAGCGCACCGGTGGTATTCCAATCGGATTTAAAATAGCCGCTAGTCATATCGAAAAAGACATTCAGTTTGCTTTAGACGTTGGTGTGGACTATATCATTCTTGACGGTCGTGGTGGCGGAACAGGCTCTGCTCCTACCATTCTAAGAGACCATATTAATGTACCAACCATTCCAGCATTGGCTAGAGCACGAAAATACATGGACAAGGTTGGAGCTTCAGATGTTACCTTAGTTATAACAGGAGGATTACGCGTTGCCGAGGATTTTGCAAAAGCCATGATGTTAGGAGCAGATGCTATTGCAGTGTCTAATTCGGCATTACAAGCAATTGGCTGTTTAGGAATGCGAGCTTGCGGTAGTAATAACTGCCCAGTAGGAATCGCTACTCAAAAAGAATCATTGCGAAGTAGATTAATTATAGACTCTTCAGCAAAGCAATTACACAACTTTTTTGATGCCACGAACGATTTAATAAAGGTAGTTGCAAGATCTTGTGGCTATGATGATGTTACCAAATTCAATCACGACGATCTATCAACTTTCGACAGCGATATACATAAGTTAACAGGGATTAATTACGCAGGAATTGGGTAGAAAAACAATAATTTGGACGCCTGCCTGCCAATAGGTAGGTTGCCGCAACACAACGACTACGCTCAGTGCAAGGGTCAGGATTTTCACTTTATCTCTTTCAAAAAAACAAAATTCAATAAAAACTAAAAAAACATGGCAATAACCAAAAAATGGTATAGTGTATTAAAGGATAAAAAGACATTACCAGAAGGACGTGTACAAACTGTTACTGCCGGACATCAAGGGATTTGCTTAACACATTACGAGGGTAAGTTTTCCGCATTGGATAATAGTTGTCCACATCAAGGAGGTCCTTTAGGGGAAGGCTCTATTGAAAACGGCATGTTACGCTGCCCATGGCACGGTTGGGATTATGATCCTTGCACAGGAATGTCACCAGGAGGGTTCGATGATGGATTACAAACTTTTGAAGTTAAGGAAGAAGGCGATGAAATTTTTGTAGCTATAGAAAAAGATGAAGTACATCAAGACACCATTTCTGATGTGATGATAGAAACCATGGTAAACTGGGGCGTTAACATTGGATTTGGTATGGTTGGCCATTCAAATTTAGGAGTCGCAAACGCGATGATGCGCCAAGAAGAACTAGGTAAATTTCAGTTTTTTGGTATTCGTCATGAAGGCGCTGCAGCTTTTGCAGCTTCAGCTTATGGAAAACTAACAGGGAAACCCGCCGTTTGCTTTGGTATTGCTGGTCCAGGTTCTACAAATATGTTTACAGGAATGTGGGATGCTAAAGTAGACCGTTCTCCCCTATTGGCGATATCTGGTCAGATAAATACTCAGGTAATGGGTACTGGCGCTTTTCAGGAAGTAGATTTAGTAGGTGCGTTTCAAACAGTAGCAAACTTTAATCATAGCGTACAACAAAACTCTAAACATAGCGAGTTAATGAGTTTAGCTATAAAAAGTGCTTTATTAAATAGAGATGTATCGCATATAACTTTCCCAGATGAAGTTGCTTTTATGCCTAAACCAGCAGGCGAAAAAGCACAAACGCCTGAAGGCAGAATTACACCTTTGAACATTTCGCCGCCAAGGCAAATGGTTGCTAAAGCAATAGATATGTTGAAAGTTTCTAAAATGCCTGCAATAATTGTGGGTCACGGAGCACGTTTTCATATGAAAGCAATTACCTCTTTTGCTGAAAAATTAAACTGTCCGGTAATTACGACCTTTAAGGCAAAAGGGCAAATTTCTGATTATCACGACTTAGGTTGTGGGGTATTAGGAAGAAGCGGAACACCTATCGCCTCTTGGTTTATGAACGAAAGTGATTTATTAATCGTGTTTGGAGCATCGTTCTCTAATCATACAGGAATCACGCCTAAAAAACCAATCATACAAGTAGATTACGACCCAACAGCTTTGAGCAAATTTCATAAAGTTGATGCCGCACTTTGGGGAGAAATTTCTGAAACTCTAACTATTATTGAAGAACAGACAGAAGGAAAACTTACTACTGTAGATAGACGCCCAGAAATCGCAAAGCGCTGGGCGATATGGAATGAAGAAAAAGCGAGCCGTTTAAAAGATGAAAGTGAAATTGGTTTAAGTTCTATTGCCGTTTTTGAAGCGATGAACAAAGTTGTTCCTGCTAATGCTGTGATTGCTGTAGATGTTGGAAACAACACCTATTCTTTCGGACGCTATTTTGAGCCTAAAAATCAGTCTGTTTTAATGTCTGGCTATTTAGGATCTATTGGCTTTGCACTGCCAGCCGCCATGGGAGCTTGGGCTGCTCAAGGTAAAGACAGGCCAATTTGGTCGGTTTCTGGAGATGGTGGATTTGGACAATATTTAGGCGAAATGATGACCTTGGTAAAATACAATATGAATATTAAACACGTATTGTTAAACAATTCAGAATTAGGGAAAATATCTAAAGAGCAAAAAGCAGCAGAACTAGACGTTTGGAAAACCTCATTACACAATGTGAATTTTGCAAAATATGCTGAAAATTGTGGCGCTTTAGGAATTAGAGTAACCAAAAAAGAAGAGTTGCTACCTGCTTTAGAACGATTAAAAGCGCACAATGGCCCTGCCTTATTAGAAATAATTACAGACGCCGCATTAATATAAAATAAAAATTGACAAGAATTAAAATACAGGATATGCTGAAAACTGATTTAGAGTAGGCACAATCATTATAAAATTATTAAAAATGGAAGATTCGCATATAGAAACATTTAAAGCTGAAGCACAAGGGAAGGGATGGCCAACTAAAGTATCTATTACAGATACGGAATGGGTTATTAAAACAGATGAACCTATTGAAGATGGCGGATCAAATACCGGCCCTAACCCTATGCAACTTTTTATTGCTTCTTTAGCTGGCTGTCAAAATGAACAGGCCCAAGTTGTTGCTGATGAACTCTCCCTGAATATCACACAGATTGATATAAAGGTTGAAATTGATCTTGATCTTTCAGGTTTCATGGGGACTTCAGATAATTCTAATGGCAGTTACAAGAATGTCCGCTTAGAAGCTTTAGTAACAGGAGAAATAACAGATGAACAAGTTAAGATTCTGGGTCAGAAAGTAGATGATCGCTGTCCCATTTTAGCATTGTTACGCACCAGCGGTTGTGCCATTGAAAGTAGCTGGAGTAAAAATTAAAGGGATAGAAAGTCCAATTATTCAGATGGGGGCTTGAGTATAGTTTTTACTATTTCAGTATTATAAGTATAACATAAATTCAAAATAGATGTTCGATTCCTTTAGTATTATTTTCACGACTTTTTAATTTAATTAATTATAAGTGGTTAAAACTGCCAACTACCATTGGTTTAATGATCTTAAGCTTACTCTTAGTCATCCCAATTACATTAAGTAAAACAGTGTTTCCAGAGTTTTACCGATTCTTTTGCGACATTATTGTTAATGCAGATTTTAAATCACTTTTGCTCAATGGTATTTTAAGCTTTTTATTGTTTGCAGGAGCATTGCACGTTAATCTTGGGGCACTTGCAAAAGAGAAAAAATCAATCTTTCTATTTGCAACTTTAAGTGTTCTTATATCAACATTTTTAGTTGGTGGCTTGATGTTTTTTGGTTCACAATTAGTTGGTTTAGAATTACCTTTTATCCATGCTCTTTTATTTGGTGCTTTAATTTCTCCAACCGATCCAATTGCAGTGATGGCTATCTTGAAAAAAGCGAATATTGCCGAAAGTCTAGGGATAAAGATAGAGGGAGAATCCTTATTTAATGACGGTATTGGTGTTGTTGTTTTTTCTGGAATTTTGTTGATTGCTACGGCGACAGGAGAACATAGTGCAGCAGAGATAGGAGCAGAAATAGGAACACTATTTCTAGAAGAAGCTGTAGGCGGATTACTTTTTGGATTACTAATTGGTTTTCTTGGATTAAAATGTATTCAATCATTAAAAGATAACCCACAATTAGCCGTAATGATGAGCCTTGCTGTTGTAATGGGAGGAACTGCGGGAGCATTTATGTTAGGCGTATCTGCACCATTAGCAATGGTTGTCGCCGGACTTCTAATTGGACATAAAATACACGTAAATCGAGATAAAAGCCCTGTGCAAAAAGCCATCAATTCCTTTTGGGAAATTTTAGATGATGTTTTTAATGGAATATTGTTTGTTCTTATTGGCCTTGCTATTCACCTATTAGAGTTTAATACGAGTTATATTTTGTTAGGTATTCTTGCTATAATAATTGTGCTTCTTTCGAGATCTATCTCTGTCTTTTTACCATATTCATTGTTAAAACACCAAGAAGATAAACCAATAAAGACTATAGCCATTTTAACTTGGGGAGGATTACGAGGTGGTATTTCCATCGCCCTAGCATTGAGTCTAAGCAACGAACAATCTGGAGATTTAATACTTCATATCACATATATCATCGTGTTATTCTCGATTATTGTACAGGGATTAAGTATTGGGAAGGTTGTAAAGAAATTATACTCTTAAAACCGATTTGTTTAATAAATTTACCGATGAGTGATAAAATAAAAGAGAAGGCAGAAGATAAATATTTAATGGAAGAGTTAAATATTGATAAGGCGGCATTAAAGCAACTTAAAAAGAAACTTGCAAAAGTAGCACCCAGGTCAGAACGTGGTGTAGAAACGCTTTTTAGGTTATTGTCTAAAAATCAATATACCTTAAATACTATGATAGATACAAAATCAAATATTTTAATATCTATTAATGCTTTAATTTTATCATTAATACTTGGAACAGTAATGAGCCAATTAAGTACAGACCCACATCTTATTTATCCAGTAATAATGATATTGATTACAAACCTTGCTTCAATTACCTTCGCTATTTTTGCAACACGTCCAGAACTAGTTCATGGAAAAAGTGAAGCAAGAAATTTAATGTTTTATGGTAATTTTCAGGATATGGAGGAAGATGAATATGTTAACAATGTTACTAATTTAATGAACCAAGGCGACGAACTCTATAAAACTATAGCTAAGGACACCTATTATTTGGGAAAAACAATAGACCGTAAATTCAAGTTACTTCGGAAATCATTTAATATTTTCTTAATAGGTATTATTCTTTCTGTAGTTGCATTTATTGGATGTCACGCGTTATTTGGCGGATTAATTTAATTTTATATGATAACAGCAATCAACATATTTTTGACCATCCTCGGGATTTATTTCCTTATCGGATTGCTTTTCGGTTTATACTTCCTTTTTAAAGGGGCTACCAAAATTGATCCTCTAATGCAAAACACTAAAAAGAAAGTTCGCATTTTGTTATTTCCAGGAGTCATAGCTACATGGCCTTTTTTAATCATGAAACTATTCAAATCTAAAACTGCTTAATATGACCTCCGGATTGCGAAAAGCACATAAATACATTTGGCTGATTCTGGTCATTATAATTCCTATTGTTATTCTCTTTTCGATAAAAGATTTAGCTATTTTTTCTTCGGAAAATGACGAAGTGTCGCAAATTAAGTATTCAGAAAATAAAAAAATAGTTTCATTTGAAAATGATATTGTTAGAGCGTCTTTTTCAGAAAATCAAATTAAAATTATATTGAAAACCACTTTGAAAAATCCGTCATCGGTTGTTTATGCAATTGATGCTAAGGGCAACAAATCCCTCGTCATCGGGCAATTGACAACGGCTGGGATTTATACTTTCAAGAGTAATGCAAGTCCAAAAGGGATTTGATTTAAAAGATGTACAAATAACCAAACTTATGTTTAAATAATGGGCTTAGATTATCAATTAGTTCTTTGGAATAAGCACAAGAAAACTTATGATAAAATAATAGCTTTCAGCATGTTGCTCTATGTTATTTTGTTCGCAGCTGTGACCTTGATCTTTAATTCTGAAACCAATATCGAAACCTTAGTTATTAGAGCATTCGGATCGTTAGCAATAATTATGCTTCATGTTATATTAATTATTGGCCCATTAGCGAGATTGAATTCTAACTTTCTTCCAATTCTATATAATCGTAGACATCTAGGAGTAAGTATGTTCATCGCAGCCTTTATTCATGGTGGGTTTTCAATGTTTCAGTTTCATGCCTTAGGTGATATTAATCCAGTCTATTCAGTTTTCACATCAAATATGGATTATGGTTCATTGTTAAATTTCCCCTTTCAAGTACTAGGTTTTCTTGCGCTGCTGATTTTATTTGTAATGGCCTCGACAAGCCATGATTTTTTCCTATCAAACTTATCGGCGACTGTTTGGAAACGTCTACACATGTTGGTTTATTTGGCATATGCTCTCATCATTGCTCATGTGTTTTTAGGAGCCTTTCAGCAAGAGACATCACCTTTTACGATTGGTATTTTAGTTGTCGGATTTATTATAATCGCGAGTTTGCATCTAATAACTGCTTTTAGAGAAGGTAAGATTGATAACGCGAAAACAATAGAAAAAAAGGGTTGGCTAAAGGTTTGTGATATTGATGAAATTGAGCAGGATAGAGCTAAAATCTTTACAGTTGAGAATGAACGTGTCGCTATTTTTAAATACGATGGGAAGTTATCGGCCGTTCATAATGTCTGTAAGCATCAAGGAGGCCCTTTGGGTGAAGGAAAAATTATTGATGGCTGCATTACCTGCCCTTGGCATGGAT
>RCNB010001879.1_pt1 | contig 13060 bp, 16 predicted proteins | sample 2041321 | NCBI WGS metagenome assembly RCNB01 (sample SAMN09708232, study PRJNA481090) | Marine sediment metagenome, whole genome shotgun sequencing project. | reverse complement strand
ACTACACCTATCCAGAAGGTCTTAATCTAAAGCCTGACTCTGACTTTCATATTGCCCTACGCAATAAGATTTGGTCTCGTGCTAGAGAGTCAAGAAATGAAATTAGTAAGCGATTCCCTGCTTGGCGTGAGATAGATAAAAAGAACACTGTTTACATTGACTTGAAAGATTCAGAAGATAGGTTAAAGAAAAAGGACTCAACAAAGCCTGTGTCGATAGTTTTCCCTTATTCCTACTCAATGCTTGAGGCTTTGTTAACTTATCTTTCAATGGCCTTTTTTCAAGACCCTATGTTTCAGTATGAAGGAGTTGAAGATGATGATACAATAGGTGCAATGTTGATGGAGTTAGTTATCCGCCTTCACTGTATTAAAACTAAAGTTCCCTTAGCCCTACATACGGTCTTACGTGATTCTTTATGTTATGGTGTAGGTATTGGAATCCCTGGATGGGTGAGAAACTATGGAAAGAAACCTGTTAAAACATCTATAACCACACAGTCAGAACTAGGTGATCAGACTTCCACAGGTGTAGAATTCATAGACGCATTATTATTTGAAGGTAACGATCTCAGCAACATTGATCCTTACATGTGGCTACCTGACCCATGTGTATCGTCTGATAGAGTTCAAGAAGGTGAATTCTTTGGCTGGGTAGATCGTGATAACTTAATGAATATTCTATCAGAGGAAAGTCAACCTGGTTCTGAACTATTTAATGTTAAGTACTTACATGAGAAGAAAGGCAGGAAATCATCTCTATCAAATGATCAGTCAGAACGTGAAACTAAACATGGTGGGTCTACTGATGTTAGACGTGATATGACAAGTTCAGCAAACCCTGTAGATATAATTAAGATGTATGTTAACTTAATTCCAAAGGAGTGGGAATTAGGTTCCGGCGAATACCCAGAAAAATGGTTCTTTGCACTAGCTGCAGACGATGTAATAATCCAGTGTAATAAAGCTACTCACCATCACGGAATGTATCCAGGTGCTGTAGCATCCCCTGAATATGATGGGTACTCAATAACACCTATTGGAAGAATGGAGGTTCTACATGGACTACAACATACACTGGACTTTCTCTTCAATTCGCATGTGGCTAATGTCCGTAAAGCCATTAATGATATGCTGGTTGTTGATCCTTACTTGGTTAACATTAATGATTTAAAAGATCCAGAACCAGGTAAACTAATTCGCTTACGTCGACCTGCCTGGGGAAGAGGAGTTGACAAAGTAGTTCAGCAGCTACAAGTTAATGATATTACAAGATCTAACATAGCTGACTCTGGATACATCACAAGTTGGATGGATAGGATATCAGGTGCTGATCAATCTATGCAGGGTGCTCAACGTCAAGGTGGACCTGAACGATTGACGAAAGGTGAGTTTCAAGGTACACGTGGAAGTGCTATTTCTCGACTACAGCGGATAGCTATGATTGTTGGAATGCAGTTTATGCAGGATATAGGAACTATGTTTGCTGTCCATACACAGCAGTATTTGAAGGAAGAGACTTTTGTGAGGATAGTAGGTAGACACAGAGATCAACTAATGAAGCAATTTGGCAAGAAACAAATCCCTGTAAATCCATATGACTTAGCTGTTGGGTATGACTTCATACCAAGAGACGGCTCAATACCAGGAGGTAACTTCTCTGAGTCTTGGCTTCAGTTATTTCAAACCATAGGTACAACTCCAGAACTAATGCAGCAATTTGATGTGACTAGAATCTTCATGTACATAGCACAGCAAATGGGAGCGAAGAATGTAGAAGACTTCCGTAGAAATGTTAATGAGGTTCAGGGTAAAACAGTGCCTGATGATGAAGCTGATGATCAAGCCAGAAAAGGTAACATTGTTCCTGTTGGAGAATACTAATGGATGAGATGAGTATAAGATCAACTAAGTCACAAATAGAAGAATTCAAAAAGTCTTTTATATGGTTAGACATAGTTGATGAATTAAGTAGACTAGCTAAAAATGCAGCTATTGAATATGACTTAGTTGGTGAATCTCACACTGATGATGAAGGATTTAAAGTAACCCCTAATTCATCAGAAACATTAATTCATTTAGGTGATATAAAAGGTAGAAGGAAGTCTGTAGCTTATTTCTTAAGCATTCCTGATATCTTCTTACAAATACTGGAGGATAAGGAAGATGACAATAGACGCGACGAAACCTGAAGATAGTGTTTTAGTTAGTGAACTGCCTGGGTATATAAAAGATGGTAGAGTTGAGATGAATTCTATTAGCTTAGCCGGAACTGGAGCTGTTGGTGCTCAGACGTTAGATGTTCTAGGTGCTGTGTCATTGACTATTGGGACTGAGCTTGCTTCAGAAGGATTTGAAACTGTAGTAATCTCTAGCACTGGTGCGTCTGTCTTAGCAACTATCCTTGGTGGTACTCAGGGACAGATTAAGGTGTTTGTATTTCAAGATCTTAATGTAGTTATAACAGACAGCAATGCTAAAGCAAATGGGACTTTTCATCTAAATGAGGCACCAGCACTTGGCAACTATACACCGGCAGTAGACGATGTTCTCACTGTGGTAAACATAGGAGGTGACGGAGCTGGAACCCATGGTTACTGGAGGGAAGTAGACAGAGCTGCAAATGTATAAGATTGTTCAAATTTTAAACAAACTTTAATGGAGGTTAGTTATGGTAGATGAAATGGTGGGTCAAATCGAAGACATGCTGAAGGTTAGTGATGAACCAACTGTTAGGGTTCCTGAGAAAGAACCAGCAGAACCTATTGAACCAACAGAGTCTATAGAACTTGTGGAACCTGTAGAACCTACTGAGCCGGTAGAACCTATTGAACCTACTGAACCTATAGAACCTGTTGAGCCAGTAGAACCAGTAGAGTCTGTTGAACCTATTGAACCAGCAGTTGATCTTGTGCAACTTCAAAAGGACAACGAAGAACTTCGCAAGCGTATAGATACTTTATCTGCTTCGAAGCCAGAACCAGAACCAGAACCAGAACCAGTCCCAGAACCTGAACCAGAACCTATAGCTTTAGACGAAGTAGACTTCATTGGCGAAGCTGACATGGATGACCTAATCCGTGATCCAAAGGAATTTAATACACTTTTAAACAAGATCTATATCCAAGGTGTAAATACATCAAGGGATCATATAACTGAAGGTGTTCTTCGTAACATCCCTGAAATTGTAAAGAACAATGTGTCTACAGTAATTGCCTTGCGTAAGGAGAGCGAAGACTTCTACGATACAAATAAAGACCTTGTTCCATTTAAGGCAGTAGTAGCTACTGTATTTGAAGAAACCTGGGCAAAAGACCCAGATAAAAAATACACTGAGGTAATGGAAGGAGTTGCTGACGAAGTTCGTAAGCGTCTTGAACTCCACAAAAATGCAGTTAATCCTAAACCATCGAACACTGACGATCCACCGAAGCTCCCTAGAAAAAAGAGTCAGCCAAGGCAGTCTTCAAAACCACCTAACGTCGATCCCTTGCTGGCAGATATCGACAAGATGAATGAATCAATAAATAACTTTTAACGGAGGAATAACTAATGTCTTTAGAAAGATTAGGTGCACAACATGAGATGGCAGTGGTGGATAAGAGTCATAATCCCGAAGCTGACTATACTATGACTACCCGTGATTATGTACTGCGTCCAGACTCTGTTGCAAATGCGGAGGCGATCACTATAACTCTTCCGCCTATAGCAGAGGCGAAGGGTAGAATTTATTCTATTTTAACTATGCGTGATGAAGTTACTGCTGCATTAACTGTAACCATTCAAGATAACAATGATGACAGTGAAGACTGGATCGCTGACATAGTGCTTACTGAAGGTGGTCAGGGATGTGTCTTTTACTCGGATGGTAGGAAGTGGATGATCTATCCAAGCGGTATCAGAGCTGCTTCGTTTACATCTGAAAGAGCCGATGCTACTTTAGGCATCTACACTGATCGAGTTCAGTTAATCATGGAAGGTGCGTCAGCTGTAACTCAGGCTGAATGTATGCGAGTTGTTCTTTATTCAGATGTTCAACTCGGTACCTGGGCAAATGCTATTTGTGCCGTAGTTGACCTTATGGATACTGGATATGTAACTGGTCTTGTTGGCGTGATCTGCGCTGAACTTGATATGCCAGCTGGTGCTGTACCTGGTGGTAGTGGAACTTATGCTGTTTATGAGGCTGAGATTAATTGTCCTACTAGCTACGTTGGTGGTGGAGTTCCTATAGCTGTAATGTCTATAAACTCCTGGGGTGCTGAGAAAAGTCAGTTTGATGATATTGGACTACTGTTTGATATTACTGGTGTTACAATAGCTACTACTCACTTTGCTCAGGTTAATACTGCAGCTGCTGCAACTCATGCACTTAAGATGAGACTTAATGGAGTTCTTTACTATGTTATGTTAACCGATACTGGAGCGTAAAATATTAATCTTTGATTTATATTGGAGGAACTAATGGCAGAAACTAGACTTGAAGCAATTAAAGACATTATTAAATACTCTAATGTCGTTAAGGAAAAACCAAAGGGAGCTGTAAAACCAGCTTCTAAAACAAAGTAACATTAACTTACTTTTCTCAGGAGGGAAAGATGAAACTATCAGTGGTGGAAAGAGTAATGCTAGGTGGAATGATGTCTGTTTACAAATGTGACTTTACAGCCTTGAAGCTTATCAGAGAGGGACGTGAGGCATTGTCATTTACTGATGAGGAGAATGGCAAACTTGGGTTTGTTCAAAATGGTGCTAATCTAAGCTGGAATCCAATAGCTTCTCAGGAAGTTGGTGGTGTAGAAATTGACTTTAGTGAAACTATGGTCTCCATCATCAAAGATATGCTTACTAAACTCAATGATGATAGACAACTAACTGAGAATCATTTTTCCCTTTATGAGAAGTTTATACAATAACTGGAGGACATATGGGTTTTAGAAACTTTTTACTTAAACGTGGTATAATGTCCAGTGATACGGAGGTAATGGTAAGAGCTCCGGTGTTTGGTAGATACCAGGCTGCTCCTGCTACAATGACCGTAGCAGCTACAATAACTGTTGCTGATCTTCTCAATGGCATTATTCTTGGGACTCATTCAGAGGGTGGTGACGAGGCATATACATTGCCTACTGGAGCTGACCTGGATGCTGAATTAACATCTTTTGTTATCAACAATGATTCTTTTGATTTTACTATCATAAACTTATCTGCCACGGATGGAGATGATATAATCTTAACTGCAAGTGTTGGGATCACTATAGTTGGGCAGCCTGCTATAAGTTCTAATCAGTTTGAGTCATCTTACTACATGAACAATGGTACGTTTAGATGTCGAAGAACTGCTGCTGATACTTTTGTGGTCTACAGAATTGCTTAATATCTTAAAATAAAACGGAGGAACTAACTATGTTTTTAGGAATGCGTGGAACAGATGATTGGGTTGCTGATCAAAGACCCATGAACTGGCGACAACAGATAATGTATCTTTACCCTAATGGGATGGCTCCACTTACTGCTATCTTATCTATGATGGGCAGTAAGAAAGTAGACGATCCACAGTTTCATTGGTGGACACAGGAACAGACTACTGTAGGCGGAGATCATAATGGTATCTGCACTGATGCTGCTTTTCTAGTGGCTTATGTAGGTGGTACAGGTGTGGCTGGAGATACAGTGTTTGTATCTGTAGCAAATGCCTTAGGTGTCCGTATACGAGCAGGGCATCAGATCCTTCTTCGTGATGCTAATGATTGGAGGGTTGATACAGTTGGTAAGATAACTAATGTAACTAGGGGAGCATTGACAAGTGTTCTTGCTGTAAGATTACTTGAAGCTGATGTAACTACAGCTGCTCCTGCCCATGATCTTGCAGACAGTGATACATTTAAGATCATTGGTAACATTAACCCTGAGGGCGGTGAGATGCCGGATGCGATAGCTCTTAATCCGACTAAGGTCTATAATATGACTCAGATCTTACGTTCACCTCTTTCAATGACTCGAACAGCTCGGGCTACTACACTTCGTACTGGTGATGATTACCAGAAGGCGAAGAGGGAATGTCTTGAAATGCACTCCTGGGAAATGGAGTTAGCATTTATATTCGGGATTATGTCTGAGAACACTGGAGACAATGGGAAGCCTGAGAGGACTACTCGGGGAGTCGTTGACTTTATTCGTACTTATGCTGCAGCTAACTGTGATGACTATATTCTAAATGCAACTTACGCTGGTCAAACATGGGCTGCAGGTGGTGAGACCTGGTTGAAGAATATCCTTGAACAAATCTTCCGATATGGGTCTAGTGAGAAACTGTGTCTGGCTGGAAGTGGATTCTTACTTGGCATGGATACCTTGGCAATGACCAGTGGGCAGATTAACATTGCTCCTGGGCAGAGCTTTTATGGGATGGAGATAAAGGAGTGGAGAACTCCTTTTGGAAGTATTAAGGTGAAAACTCATCCTTTGTTCTCATATGATGCAACTACCCGTAACATGGGTATCTTGATTGAGCCTAAGGAACTTGAGTATAAATATATAACTGATACAACCTTTTACGGTGAGAGCTCTGCTAAGGCTCATCCAGAGGGATATGGACAGCGTAGGATTGATGGTACTAATGAGGAGTACTTAACCGAATGTGGTCTTGAGTTCGGTCTGCCTCAGAAGTGCGCTGTCTTAAACGGGGTTGGTCTAGACAACATAGTGTAACAGCTAACCTCCTGCTAGACCGATACAGGCTGGGGGTAATGGGGCCTCCAGTCTGTTCAAAAATTGAACAATCTTGATGGAGAATTAAAATGTTACAGCCTGTTTTTAATTATAGAGGAATTGCGACTGATACTGTTAGAATTGTAGTGACTGATGTAGCCCAGGTATTTACACTAGCTCAATATGCTAGCAATGGTATTCCTGCAATAGCAGCTTTTATAACGTGTGAAGATCAAGGTGTTAGATACTGCTTTGGTGGAGAGACACCTACTCAGGGAGCTGCAGGTCTTGGTCATGTACTTGCTGCAAATTCTGATATCTATCTAAACAATCCACAGCTTGTACAAACTTTCAGTTTCATCAATGAAGCTAATGCAACTGTTGCAACTATTCAAGTCACATTTGAGTTTGACATAGGGACGGACTTATCATGAATTTATTAGAAGTACGTACACAGTTTCGCACTATCTCAGGACGCTTCGATCTTGTTAACGCTGACTTCTCAGACAATGGTGCTGACTTCTATATCAATGAAGGTAGGAAGTTCCTTGATCGTATGGATACAACACAGAAGTCCTATGCTTCATGTTTTAGATTTGCTGAGATAGGTCATTTTAGTGTCTCGTTTCCTTACTGTAGGGCGATTAAAGAGGTGTGGGCTGCATCAACAAGTGCCCGTTGGCAGTTAGAGAAGAAGAGTTTACAAGATTTAATTGCTGGATATCTAACAGGTCTTCCATCCTCACGTACTGTTGGGGCTCCACTTTACTACTCACCTTGTCTAACTCGTTACATTCCAGAAGATGCTGAAGTAGGTGATATTGAATCCTTTGTTGGGTGGGTAGATGTATCAGCAGGTGATCATAACTATAACGCTATTCTTCTTAATGTACCTACAGATGAAAAGATCTCACTTGATGTGAAAGGTCTTTATTACTCACATGAGTTGACTGCTGAGACTGATACTAATTACTGGTCTGCAGTTCATCCAATGCTTCTTATCATGGCAGGTATGAGACAGTTAGAAATTATTAACAGAAATACCCAAGGTGTGAATGACTGGACTAGTGCTATTGCAGTTGATATGAAGGGACTTGGAATGGACTTGGTTGAAGAACAAATTGCTGGGGTAAGTCAAATAGAGGACTAGGAGGTTAGTATGACAAAAATAGAATTTGAAGAAGGTTATGCTAGACGAAGTGGTGTGACTATAGAATGGTTAAATATACATGGCCAGTATGCTGTCCCTTGTGACTGTGAGGAAGAAGGATGTGGGGGATGGAAAATGGAGACTGAAGATGGAATCAAGAATTAAGAAACTTGAAATGTTAGTAGGTAGACTAGTGCGCAAACATAAGAAGGATAAAGTTCATGCAATGGTAACTCCTTATCCTATATCTAACTGTATTGCTGGTGAGGAGGTTAGTGGTACTATATTAAAGTATATGTTTGCTTGTAAAGGTATCATTAACAAAGGATTGATTAAGTTTGATAAGAAACTTAAGTCAGGGGTTAAGATTACTGTATTGTTAGAGAATGACTTAGGTGGACAGGCTAAGTCTTACATAGCAAATACTAATCAGATGATGGTTAAGCCTGATTTAGAAGTATTTTCAGGTGATAGACTAACTGTCAGCGTAAGTCCAAATGACCCTGAGGGTGAAGTATTATCTGAAGTTTGGATATCATTTATCTGGACTCCTCATGCTGGTGAGGCAACAGTTAAAAGTTTCTTAGTTGATAAGTTACTTGAAATAGAAGCTCCTGAGGAAGACTAATGCGTGAATATGAACTCATCATTGATGAAGCTTTAAAATTTGGTCTAGGCTCAGGGCGAGAGATTCCTACTGGTAATGAAGAGCTCTGGGTAGCTAAGGGCTTTCGAGTTGGTAAGACTGAACTTGAGGGTTATGTAGAATGTAATAATGATAATCTGGCTGGTAGAGTTGACTTACTATACTCTTGGCCATTCCCTCAATTCATACAAGGTGAAAGATATAACTTCTTGATTGTTAGAGATAGTGTAGTTAACCATGAAGATAAAGTCTATGTAGTAGATGATGGCTACACTACAACACATATCTTCGATTGTGATGTAGCTACATTTGGCACTGGCACTTTAATGGAAGTTGCAGACTTTGGTAACTATGCCCTTATGACTAATGGATCTATAATGATCTATTGGGATACAGGCATTAACGACTGGCATGAGGTTAGGTCAACTGTAGACATTCCTATGATGAGAACTGTATGTAATTTTAAAGGTCAGATAGTAGGTGGGAATGTTGTAGGTGTTTGGAATGTTGTTACTGGAGTCTATGATGATTGGTTAGATTGTGATGAGACTTTTTATTGCTGGAGTAAGATTGGTGAAGCTGTCTTTACACCTGACAGAGGTAATGTGTCTGGTTACAGACGTGATCCTTATGGTGGGGAAGTTCTTCATGTTAAAAGGTTAAGGGATGGAGTGATAGGTTATTCATCTAAAGGTATTGTCTTAATGACCCCAGCTAACGAACCAGCTACTACCTTTGCATTTACTGAGTTAAGTGATGTGGGTTTAATAAACCAAGGGGCTATGGATGGTAATCTAGATCGCCATGTATTTGTAGGTGCTGACCTAATAGTTCGAGAGATTACAAAGGAAGGGATTAAAGATCTTGGTTATTATCGCTATATGAATAGTGTAGAAGGTGGAGAAGACATCATTGTTAAGTATGATAAAAGAATGAAAGACTTCTACATTGGTAATAGTGAGGAGACATATCTACTCTCACCTTATGGCTTAACAGAAGTCCCACAGCACCCTTCAGCTATCTGGTCAATATCTCCCTGGGATGATGATGAGTCTAATATGTTACCTAATACAGTAGATGACTATGAACCTACAATAGCATCTGGAATTCTTGACATGGGATATAGAGGACAGAAGACGATCTTCTCTATTGAAACAGATGCTTTATTGACCCTGGAGCCAGAAGTAGCTGTCTGGTGGATGGAGTCATTTCTTGTTGGTGGTGATACTGGATATGTACCTATAAATGATCAAGGTATAGCAGCTATTATTTGTGCTGGGTCTGACCTAGCTGTAAGTATAAAGTTTAAAGTTATTGCGTCTACTATAAGACTAAATTATATTAAGGTTAGGTACAAGATGACAGATTTAAGAGGAATAAGAGGTGTCTACGCACCACCTATACGAGGACAAGGATAATGATAACTAGACTATTACCCGATCAGGTGTCTGGCTTCTGGGATGTTATTAAGTATGCAGTAGAACAATCACTCCCTCCTATTGTCACTAGGCATTCAGATAGCATGAATAGAATTCTTTCCTCACTGTTAAGTGGCAAGACTACTTGTTGGGCGTCTTATGGTAAAAGTGAAGAGAAGTCTAACCTCAATGGGATTATATTGACTAAGTTAATCTACGATGATACTACACATACAAAGAACTTATTACTCTACAGTGTGTATGGGTATAGTAAGGTTAAAGAAAAGTTCTGGATGGAAGGATTTGCATTTATGTCTAAGCATGCTATAGCTCAAGGTTGTGATAGGTTAATAGCCTATACTGATGTACCTTTCTTAATTGAGATGGCTAAGAGATACAATGCAGATATGCAGACATTCATTTCATTTGATATTAACAAGTCTGTTCAAATTTTGAACAATCTTGACGGAGAATAGTTATGGGTGGATCAAGTGGTGGTGGTGGTGGTGGAAGTGGGGTTGTTGACTATCCAGCTTATATGACTACCTTTCATGAAGGTGTTTTAGGTGCTGGTGCTATGGGTGCGGAGACTATGACTGCAGCAATGGCTGCTGCTTATGGTGCTTCTCCCTGGGCAGGGGCAGTTGCCTATGATCCAGCTGCAGATATTATAGATTACGAAGCAGCTGTGACTGACTTTGCTGCAATATTAGCTGGTATAGATGATGTAGTAGATTGGACAGCTTTCTACACTCAAGCTGGAGCATCAATAGATATTGGTGATATAACGGATACAGCTAATGTAAATGGTATAACTGAAGCGTTAATAGTTGCTGATGTAGATGCTTTTGCAGATAATCTAGACGATGAAATAACTACTAAAGTCTTACCTAGATTTCAATCAGGGATGAGAGATATTAATGCAGTTGTTAGTTCTGCCTTTGTCATTGGTGAGGCTGTTATTGAAGGGTTTAGGGATAGGGAAGTTGCAAAGCATGGGTCTGAGTTAAGGTTATCAGCAAGACATAAAAATGCTGATATTGGTTTAGAGAATGAAAGACTTCATTTAGAAGTAGAGAAATTTAATGTGTTTAAAGAAATTGATTTAGTGAAAGCTCGTGTGATGGCAGCTGATCAAATGCTACGATTGATGTTGCAGAGGATTTCATTTGAAGATGGTTATACAAAAACTTTCATTGAAGCAAGTAGGATTAAGATAGTTGCAAACAAAGAAGAAATTGATGCTGGTTTAATCATGTCTCAAAAAGACGCTCTTTGGGACTTGGAAGTATTTCAACATGGAGCTAATCTACTAGCAAGTATAGGTAGTGGAGTTGCTGGTACAAAGGGTAACGAGCCATCACAGATGCAGTCAGTGTTAGGTGGAGCTATGTCTGGTGCTGCAGCAGGAGCAATGGTAAGTGGTGGTAATCCCTATGGTATTGCTATTGGAGCAGTCCTTGGTGCAGGGTCTGCTTTCTTACAATCACAGTAAACGGAGGACTAAAAATGGCTTTTGAAAGTGCAGCAACAGCTGCAAGTGTAAATCCGCAGCCGAGCTTATTTGAAAATAGATTATTCTTACAATACTTATCAGGTGCTGGAGCAGCAATGGGTTCTGGACAACCAGTATCTGGTGCACTTAATGATATCACACAGCAGAATATATCTGCTCAGAGTAAAGCTTCTTTGAATGAGAAGTATATGAAGATACTTAAAGATATGTTGGAAGGTAAAGTAGCGCCTGGGAATAAGTTATCTTTAGATGAAAATGGGATGAAGGTTCAGTTTTCCAAACTTGATCCTGAAGGAAAGGATATGAGTATGGAGAAGGAAACAGGGCAAGAGGCTACTTCCACTCCTGGATATAATAGACGACCTTTAGAACAATTTGGATCAGGAGATAATACACAGATGTATGATTTCTTAAGAGGCTTGTAATGGATAATGCAACACAGAATATGCTAATTCAACAATATTTAGCAGGTGATACAGGTTCTACAGGGAGAGGTTATGTTCCTAATGTAAATGATGCTATATCAGGTGCTGACCTAGCAGGGCTGACAGCTACAGATGTGTCGCAAGCGCTGAGTGGAGCTACACAGGTGCAGAGTCTTAGACAAAGAACACAAGCTGCTGATAAAGCTTCTAAACGACAGAAGTTTAATGACTTATTTGATGTTATGTATAAGAATCAGTTGACTAGAGAAAGTGCAGCTAGGACTAAGAAGTATGGTCAGCCTACTGTTGCTAAACCTAGTGCTCTTGACCAACCTTTCATGGGTGGATATACACTTAGAGAATTTCAATCCCTTACTCCTAGGGCCAAGGAATATACATTAGCTAAGGGAGTGGCTGGAAATCTTGGTGATAAGAAATTTATGTCTCCTGAAGAGTGGGCAGATACAAAACCTACTGATAAGGAAAGGTTTCTTAGAGCTGCTATGGAAGATCCTAAGTTGATGGGTGCTGCTAAGGAATTAGCTGAAGCAACTAGAGCTCCTGTGAAGGAACCTACACGGCCATTAGTGACTTGGACAACGGCTATGCATGAACTAACTAAGCGCTTCGGGAAGATGGATCCAACAGGTATGTGGGCTGTTACTCCTGAACTACAAGTTGCACATGATAAGGCTCAGGAATTTCTTAATGAGTATAAAGGCATGGGCGTAGAGCCTATGAAAGCAATAAACGATGCTAATAAACAAGCTAGAGTATGGATAGCTGATAGAGAAAAGAGATTTTATGATTACATGAACGCTGCTCAGAAGATTAAAAACAAAGATGAACGTAGGAAAAGGATAGAACAAGTTCGACAAGCTTATCTTGCTAAGTATGGATATGAGCCTTCTATCAGGAGGTAAATAGATGCAACTTGTATTTAAAAATGTGCTTGAAGAAGCCCTTCCTCCAACAGGATTGAAGACTAATATAGATCCAGAAGCTCAATTATCTAATGATGATGGTATAGACTTTGATAATATTGACTTTGAATCAAGGAGTCAAGCGGCTGAGCCAGAACTTCAGTCACCTAGTAATATAGACTTTGACAATATTAGCTTTGAGCCTGTTACATCTGAACAGCCAGATGTAGATAGAACGGTAGATGCAATTAGACAGATTGAGAGTGGTGGTA
>RCNB010005694.1_pt1 | contig 13064 bp, 10 predicted proteins | sample 2041321 | NCBI WGS metagenome assembly RCNB01 (sample SAMN09708232, study PRJNA481090) | Marine sediment metagenome, whole genome shotgun sequencing project. | reverse complement strand
TCATTGATCTTTTTCGATCATCAAAAACATCAACCTTCCCGAAAGGGTCTCCTGCAAATTTTTCAATTTTACGTTCTCTTTCAGTAGTTTCAATAATCACTTCATCTAATATTTCAGTGTCTTTAATATCAAATAGCGTAAATTGTGCTTTAGGCATAGCCTTAGCGATAGTTGATTGACTGGTGTGTAATACGTCAAACTGATTATTATAATCTGGTATTTTTGAAGGAGAAAATTGCATCTCTAAATTAAAGTTTTTTACTTTCCCTTTTCTATTCAAGGTACCAAGACCTAACTTTTCATCACCTTCAGGATATAGGTTAGAAACAACAAAACTATTCTCATCTTCGGTGAGATTTAAAACCAATCCATTATTAGATTTAAGTGGATACAAGATAAAATCACTTTGTCTCTTATTATTTTGATTCGCTTTTAGTTCAATTCCATCTTCAAATACGAAGTTATCAGTAATCTCATTATTGAATATATCCTCCCAATTGTAACTACTCCAACCTTGAGTAATTAATAGATTATCAAGATCATATTTCTTTTTAGAATCAACATTCGTAAAATAATATTGAGCATTTTCAATAGAACCTTTAACATAAGGTTGCAAGTATGTATATGAAATAATATTATGATGTCTTTGATACGATTTTGTTTCTTCTGGAAGCACTGAAATACTTATGTTCGATTTTTTTACTGTGGAATCAGCAAGCTTCATAAAAGGAAGACTAATTCGTGTTGAATCCTTTAATCTTGTGTAATTAACAGTACCAGAACTCATAAGATTTACTCCTTTATAATTAAAAAACATACGCTCCAATACAGGCCTATTATTTTCATCAAAAAGTGTAAAAATGTTCATTCCAGGAAATAATTCTTCATGGTCAACCATTTTAATAAGGTCTATTTCATTAAAAGCAACATCTATTCCTTTTGCTTCTTTACCATTGTGAATTATCAGCTTAAACAACTTTCCTTTAATATCTTTTAATGTTCTTTCATTTGTTTTAAACGCTATTCCTAACTTGCTAATGGAGTTGTTCACATGAATAGAAATTCCTTTAGGTTTAATAGTATCTATGTTAAATTCAAAGGGTTTATTTAAGTGATTAATTCTAACAACATACGTTTGATTTATGTCGGGATTAAATAGAAATCTACCTATTCCCAAAGAATTGGTTTTAAATTTTGTTATAAATTTATTATTTGAATCATAAACGTTGCCTTCAACATTTGAAATACCAAAACCTTCAATGTCTTTTATTATGACTCCTACTGTGGTTTTAACAGAAGCCACAAAATAACCTCCCTCAGGTAAAAACTGTGCATCTAAAATATTTTCAGTGACTGTTTTTTTAATGGTGCTTTCTACTTCTGAATCAATAACTCGAAACGATTCAACAAAAGCATTAGGTTCATCAAAATTCTTCATCCAATTGGTATACGCTTTAAACGTATAGTTTCCTGATGTGAATAAGCTGTCTATTTTAAAGACATTATTGGTAAATCCATTATTCACTTTTACCATTTTACTCTTAATAACCTTATTATTGTTATCCGTAATTACGCAATAAAGGTTTTTAGTTAATGTTGATGGAACTTTTAAATCTTTATCAAAAACATATCCACTAAACCCAATCATTTCTCCTTTTATAAAAGTGCTTTTGTTCAAATGACAATAGGCGACCTCTCTATAAAGAGCATTATAATCATTAAATGGGGTAATTATATTCTCTGAATTTTCTATTTGCGCCATTAATGGCTCTCCAGTTGGGCTATAAAAAGCAACTATAATTAAAAATAGTAGTGAGTTTTTAAACCCTGACAGTCTTTTTAAGTTCAATGTTATCATACTCAGCTAATTTAGGAATTCTTCTTTATAGTTTCAAATGAAACTAATCTCATTTTTATAAAGATACAATAATAAAAACATATGCTTTTATTTATACTTGTAATGTTATATATAAAAATAATTTATGAATTATACTTTATAATATTTACAGATTTTTTTAAAATCGTTGAAAAGAAAAGTATTACCAAAGCATCTCAAGAATTACATTTAATACAGCCAGTCGTTTCTATTCAACTCAAGAACTTTCAGAGAAGAGTAAACTTTGAGATAAATTTTAATACTTTCTTAAATTCAAATTATTGTCGTTATAATTATTTTCATTATTTCAAATGACATCTTATCAAAAGAGAATTCGTTATTTTCCTTTTGGTTTGAAGTAGAATTTGTTATGGATTCAGACATCTCATAAACAACATTTAACAATAATCTGGGCACATTGCTTGAATGGTATATGTCTTCTAATTCATCGTTGAGTAAACTGTCTGTCACTTGGTAGTATTTATATCCCAATTCATCCACTATCTTAGCCATCATTACTCTTGTTGATTTTTTTTTAGGATATGTTGTTTTTTCACTATAAGGCAATCAAATGGCACTATCTTGACTATACAACATAGTAGACATGAAAAATGTAAAAATCAATACAGTTTTTTTGAGATTCATTTTTGAATTTATAAAAAATAGTAATTTATATTAAAAAATACACAAAAACTATAGCTATAATACATTGTTAGCTTCTTCTTAGCATTAAAAATTTGTACATTTAAACAATTGCTTAAAGAAGCAACAAACCATAGACCAAACGTTGCAAACATAGAAATACCTTGACTTAAACTGAATAGTTATGAAAAACATTTATCTATTATTAATATTTGTCTTAGGCTTTACGAATCTGCAAAGTCAGAATTCTGATAATGCCAAAGAGTTTATAGGTCCAGCAAACGGGTCATTAGTAATTGTAGGAGGTGCTATGAAAAGCGATTCCATAATTAATCGCTTTATTGAGTTAGCTGGCGGAATTGATGCCGCTATTGTTGTAATTCCAACTGCAAGTGGTAGGAAAAGTTATAATGAAAATTCTGGATTTGCGGGAAGATTAAGAAAACGAGGTGCCACCAATGTTACAGTTCTTCATACAAACGACAAAAAAATTGCAGACACTGATTCTTTTGTTAAACCGTTACGTAAAGCAAATGCGGTTTGGTTTGGAGGCGGTAGACAATGGAGACTCGTTGATTCCTACAAAAATACGTTGACTGAAAAACTAATAGTAGAGGTTTTAAAAAGAGGTGGTGTTGTAGGTGGGTCTTCCGCTGGTGCAACAATACAAGGGAGCTATTTGGCTCGAGGAGACACTAAAAACAATCAAATTATGATGGGCGATCATCAGGAAGGGTTTAGTTTATTGAAGAATGTAGCAATTGATCAACATGTTTTAGCGCGAAATCGACAATTTGATATGTTTGAAATTTTAAAGAAGCACCCCGAACTATTGGGAATCGGCATTGATGAAAATACAGCCATTATCGTTCAAGGCAATGAATTTGAGGTGATTGGAGAAAACTATGTTCTTGTATATGATGGTAAATTTTGGTCTCGTGAAGGTAGTGATTTAAAAAATCTACCTGAAAAAGCGAACATTTTTTATTTTCTTCGTAATGGAGATAAATATGATCTTTCAAATAGAAAGGTTAAACAATAACATACGTTTGCTAACAACCTTTATCATTAATTGCTAGTGAGTAGTTAAAGAGTATCACGGTCTCGAAGCTTCGGGATTGGCGAACTTCCTAAACGTTGTCCATTTTTGTTATCTTTGTGCTTAAGCAACTAACTATACACGATGGGTTACCCAAAATATGGTTAATCAAAATTCAATATATAATTAGATGTATCAAGTTTCAAATAAATTAAGATTGTTTTTATTATTAATCCTAATAATTCAATCCAATGTTATTGAAGGTCAGCACACTGAGTTTGTCGACGCTAAATTAATCAATTCTCAAGATAAATCTCCAATTCCTTTTGCATCCATACTCATTAAAAATAGGGCTAAAGGATTAATATCTAACATTGACGGGGGATTTAAAATTCCTTATAAATTACTAAAATCAGGAGATACTTTGGTTATATATTCAATCGGATATTCCTCAAAAGGCATTCCATTATCAAGCCTTCATAAGAACAAAATCAACATCATAACTTTAGTAGAGAAAATAGAATCACTGGATGAAGTACAACTCATGGCTTCTAAGAAAACGAAAAGAAGAACTGCAAAAGAAATTGTTAAATTGGCATTAAATAAAATTCCTGAAAATTATCCTTTCACACCATTTTCCTATATCGGCTATTATAGAGATTATCAAATAAAAAAAGGAAAGTATTTAAATCTCAATGAGGCTCTAATGCAAGTTTTTGATTCTGGTTTTAATGTTTATGATTCAAAAGGAACTCAAGCAAGAATATATCAGTATAACAAGAATCCTACCTTCCCAACAGATACCATTGCTTCCAAGCCTTATGATTATACTAACAGAAGGAAAATCATTTCTAGTGCTAATATAAGTGCCCCAGGAGGAAATGAGTATACCGTTCTTCGATTACATGATGCTATACGTAACTATAACATAGATAGTTATGATTTTGTAAACCGTTTAGATTTAAATTTTATCAAAAATCATGATCTGAAACTACTACCTGACACCTTTATAGATAACATTCCTCTGTACTCTATAGATATTTATAAAACCGTAGAAAACATTAGGGTTATGGGTAAAATTTACATTAGTAAAGGTGATTTTAAAATTTACAAAATGCAATATGCAGTTTATGATAAGAGTAAATCAGTAAAATCTCAAAAAAAATTGCCTTACCAGAATTCAAATCGATCAAAAACAAAGGGAAAAAATCTTGGAAAACTGCTTATTGAAGTCATAGTAGAGTATCAATCACATGAAGAAATAATGTATCCTAATTATATTTCTTTTAACAACTCATTTGAAAGCCTACAGCCACCAAAATTTTTCTCAATTGATGCAGAAGTCAATTATACAAAAGGCCCTAAACTTACTCTTAATACTATTGAACTTAGATTCAATAATATGCTAATGCCAAAAGGTGCCATGAAAAAAAGTAACTATAAGTTAAGTTATAAAGATGTGAAATTGAATATTGAAAGAATAAAAGTTAATAGAAAAAAAGTGCTATTATATCTTAATAAAGAAAAGGGTTTTAATGATAAACAAATGAAGTCATCAAGCAAATTTTCTTACGAAGATGCAATGATAAAAGTCAAAAATATAAAGGATATTTACGGCAATGTAATAAACCAACAAAAGTATGAAAGTTATAATCAGTTTAGAGAGTTTTTTGTTCAAGAACTTAAAATAAACACTAAAAAACCATTAGACACTTTGTATATGCTAAAAAATAAGCCCATTTTTAAGGATCAACCGATAGCACCCTTTAAGAACCTTCAAGATTATTGGATGAATACGCCTCTAAAAAAGTAATAGATTGAAGTTGTCAAAATCTATATTTTTTTTGCAGTTACGACAAGCATTCTAAAAAGTTTAAAAGCTCGAATTGCCCTTCTGTATCTAAGGCTAAAAAAATTACATTTTATTTATGCTATTTTAATAGAAATTGTATATTTGCCAACCTTTAAAAAGTTAAAATAAAATAAAAGTTCACATCAAATAAGTTACCTATGTGGTTACCAAGTGTATCTAATAAAATGTAACGTTTTGATTATTAAAAATATAGTGTGGTTTGACAGAATACTGCCACCTTGACAAAAAGTAAAAAGTGAAGCTTTTAAATTTCAAATACTGGTGGCATAGCTCAGCTGGATAGAGCACCTGCCTTCTAAGCAGGCGGTCCTAGGTTCGAATCCTAGTGCCATCACTTAAGAATGAAAAGTCTACACAAATGTGTAGACTTTTTTATTGAACAAGGTTTGAATTTATTCAATAATCGAAGTGAAAATAAAGAAGTTGATAAATCTAAGATTTGAGACTTTTCATTTAGACTACGGATCGAATAAGGATATATAATCCTAGTTCCATCGCCTGATAATCAAAGACTTACGATTTGTAAGTCTTTGATTATTCAAGGTCAGTACAACATTTTATTTTCCAACCTTTTTATTGCTAGTGTATTTGATTTTCAGTAATAAAAGCGTTTGTAAATCTAAAAAAGTTAGAAAATTTTTCACTTCAAATACTCTGAATTTTGAAGAACAAGACTTTAAAATTATTTAAGTTTGGAGGTATAAAGTGTAATTCAACCACAGTCCTTTGTTCCTACTGGTCTTTAACTTTTACTAAATTATAAAATTAGATTAAACAAGTAACCCGAAATTATTATGCAGAGCGTAACGACTCCAAAAAAGAGAGCAATCAGTTTTAAGGTCATAACTTTTTTTAAGAGCATTGCTTCTGGTAATGACAAACCAACAACTCCCATCATAAAGGCAATTGCAGTTCCTAATGGAATACCTTTTGCAACTAACACTTGAACTACAGGAAGTATACCTGACGCATTTGAGTACATTGGTATTGCTAAAATGGTAGCAATAGGTACTGCAAACAGATTATCCTTATCCATATACTGTTCAAAAAAGCCTTCTGGAATATAACCGTGCATTAATCCACCAATAGCGATTCCTACTATAACGTAAGGAACAATACCTTTAAGTATGGCTAGAACTTCATTCCAAATTATGGGAAGTCTTTGTTTTAACGTTTGTTTTTCAGCAATAAAAGCATCCTGTTCTCTTTGTGCTGTAGCCAATACTTCTTTTGCCCAAGTTGTTAAATAGGATTCTAGTTTTAATTTTTGAAGAATTATACCAGAAACAGTACCTAACAAAACACCACTAATCACATAGATAATGGTTGTTTTAATACCAAACAAGCCAACAAAAAGACCTATTGCTACTTCATTGACTAAAGGAGAAGTAATCAAAAATGAAAAGGTTACACCTAAAGGAATACCACCTCTAACGAAACCAATAAATAGAGGAACTGATGAGCAAGAGCAAAAGGGTGTTACTACACCAAAAAGGCTTGCCATAAGATACTCTAATCCGTATAATTTATTTCTTGATAAGTAATTTTTAACCTTGTCAATGGGAAAGTAACTATTAACGATTCCCATTAAAAAGATGACAAGAAAAAGAAGTATTAAAATCTTTGTGGTATCATAAATAAAGAAGTTCAGAGCTTCTGCTAAATGTTGCCCTTTATCTAAACTTAATATATCATAGACCAACCAATCTGTAATATTTTGAATCCAATCAAACATTATCAATTATGCCAATAGTTCCAGAAATGGCACATGACAATTTTACGGTATTGTAGATAGTGCCAAACTTTTCAATGTTCTTTTTTAGTAATGTTGTGTTAAGTTTTTTATCGTTGCTGTAAATTATCAAATTGTAAATGATACTATCCAACCTTGGTGGATTTTCAAGTCGTGTGGCATTGACTTCAAGAATGGCTTTTGTGTAGGTAAATTTCATCATAACTGAAAAACGTTCAACATTTTTTAACATACAAGCAGCAAAAGCGGCCAAGAATAATTCAGCAGGATTCGGCAATGTTTCAGCAGCCTTTAAAGTCGTACCAAAATCTATATTGGATTGTTTTATACGAATAACAGCATCCTGATTTGAAATGGAAGAAGCCTTGATGTGATAATTCATGGTATTTATTTTAATTAGTTAGGAGTGCCAATACTTCATCTTTGGAGGGTACTCTCCCTTTTATTGTAATAATATCATCTATTACCAATGCCGGTGTGGTCATTACATTGAACTTTATAATTTCCATTATATCCTCAACTTTTTCAATAGTTGCATCAATGTTGTTTTCAGAAATTACATCTTGAACAACACCTGTCATTGTTTTACATTTTGGACATCCTGTTCCTAGTATTTTAACTATAGTAGTCATACTATTCATATTTCTTATAACAAATATAAGATTGTGAATTTTGTAAAAATGTGATTTTTATCACACTTATATAAATTTATTTCCTTGTGTTGTTTTTGGCTTGTTTTTCAGCTTATTAGTAACGGTTGGTATATGAAATCATATCATCCCGAAGGGTGCTATGATTTCATATACCTTGTTATCCACCGTCTTTTTTTTGATAATTCAAGTGTTTTTAGATTTCATATCTTAACAGTCTCAACGCATTCATTACGACTAACAGGGTGGATCCTTCATGACCTACTACGGCAGGTCCAATAGCTATTGTTCCCATGATCGTCATTGGCACTAAAATGGCTACCATTCCCAAACTGATTACTAAGTTTTGCTTAATGATTTGCTTCGCTTTTCTGCTCAGGCCAATTGCAAATGGAAGATTGTCCAGCTTGTCAGCCATCAAAGCAATATCCGCTGTTTCCAATGCAACGTCTGAACCGGCTGCGCCCATTGCGATACCTACAGTACTTCTTGCCATAGCAGGAGCATCGTTTACACCGTCTCCAACCATTGCTACATTTCCAACTTGTTGTTTTAATTGTTCTATGGCCTTTACTTTATCCTCAGGAAGCAAACTTCCCATTGGGTCAGTAATTCCAATATTTTTGGCGATTGCATCAGCTACTTTTTGATTATCCCCAGTAAGCATAATCATCCGCTTAATGCCCATTTTTTTCAAAGTCGCAAGAGTAGAAACAGCTTCTGGACGAGCAATATCCATAGCGGACACAATGCCCAGATAGTTGTCATCTTGATGTATAATCATAGCGGTGTGCCCTCCTGATTCGAGCTTTGACATTTTCAAGTCAATTTCTTTAGGAACTTTTTTTCCTGTCAATTCTTCAAAAAGTCTTCGGTTACCAATATGGACTAAGCTACCCTCCCAACTGGCTTGAATACCCCTTGCTGTTAATGCTATTAGATTTTCAGCTTTGGGAATAGCGATATCATTTAATTCTTTTTTCCCTCCTTCAACTATCGATGCTGCCAATGGATGGTCGCTCAAATCTTCCACCGCAACAGCGATTTTTAGAAGTTGTGATTTGGTGGTTTTACCAAACGGGATGGCATGAGACAAGGTTGGTCTACCTGTGGTGAGTGTTCCTGTTTTGTCAAAAGCTATTGCCTTAAGGCCCCCTAAATCCTCAAGTGGGCGACCACCTTTAATTAAAACGCCTTGACGCGCGGCACGCGCAATTCCTGCCAACACAGCACTTGGTGTAGAGATGGCTAAAGCACAAGGAGATGCAGCAATTAACACAGACATAGATCTATAAAAACTTTGCTGAAAGGTTTCATCAATAGCAAGGAAAGCAAACATTAACATTACAACTAAAACTAATACAGAAGGGACATAGTATTGCTCAAACTTATCGGTGAAATGTTGGGTTGGTGATTTTTGTGTTTCGGCTTCTTTTACCAAAGTAATTAGTCGGGAAAGTGTGCTATCCTGTGCTTCCCTTAATACTTTAATCTCCAGCACTCTGTTGCCATTGATAGTGCCTGCAAAAACTTGGTGTTCTGGAAGAATTTTATTAATCTCATTTTCATTTTGCCAATTGTGGCTGGGGCGTTTATCTACAGGCACACTTTCACCGGTAATAGATGCTTGATTAACGGGACTTGTTCCTTTTGTAACCACACCATCCGCAGCAATTTTTGAATTTGGCTTAACTACAATTATATCTCCCAATATGAGCTTTTCGATATGAACTTCGGTCAATTCTCCATTGCGTTTGACCAAAGCCACGGAAGGAGCCAAATCGGATAGTGCAGCAATGGACTTCCTTGCCCGCTTCATCGCATAATGCTCTAAGGCATGCCCCAAACTAAATAAAAAAAGTAACAAAGCCGCTTCTCCCCATTTTCCTAGTGCAGCTGCACCTACTGCAGCAAAGAACATTAGAAAATCTATTTCAAATTTTCCCCTAAGTAAATCTTCACCTGCTGTGATGAAAGTAAAAACTCCACCAAAAACGGTTCCTATAATATAAAGAATGGTAGAGACATTATCTGGAGTGCTGGATGTAAAGGAAAAAATAACTCCTAATATCCAGAATACACCACTAAGTATGGCAAAATAGAGTTCGGTATTTTCTCCTAAAATCAGGAGATTGGAAGATAACTGATGACTGTGCTCCTGATTAAGTTGTTCTTTACGATTCTTTATGTGGTACGTGTTTAATCCTAAATTTTTAACCGTTTCAATAATCTCAGATTGATTTGTCTTTTCCCCATCCCATTTCAATTGAACTATGCCTGAAGCTGAAACAGAAACATGATTAACACCTTTTTTTTTATTTAATATTTGCTCAATTCTTCGAGCTTTCCTAATATCCTTAATTTCGCCTATTTCTAGCTGTAGTTTATTCATTTTTCGGGTTGATAGATACTTTGAGTGTTTTTTTGAATTTGCCTTTATTTTCCTGATGAAAAACGGTTTAGGTATGCATAGTGCGGTTTTCGAAGCCCTTCACTATCAATTTACCATTAAACTTAAATACTTGTATAATCTATCAATTTACAACTAATCCGCCAGCAGATGCGCCAAGACCAACAATTGGAAACTGACGACTTTTTGAATTAGCGATCTTATCTAATAATGAATCTTATGTTTCATTAGTTGCTTTTTTCCCTTTAGTTGGTTTTTTCATAATTTTTGTTGCGAAATAATCAAGAACAATGTACGAATGTTTTAGTCAAGAGTTGACAACTCCCTTAGTATATATGGGCCTAATGAATTCCAGGTCGTATTCACAGAAAAAAAATTATTTACTATTTCATAAATTGAATATGTAATATTATCATATAGTATTGATTGGTTTCATTTTTAAATAGCTGCTTAATAAAAAAAATGTCATAATACGTGCTCAAAGCAGTTAAAATCTGTCATTATTATGAACCAATAAAATAAATTTTTGTAACTTTATAATGATCACAAAACGCTTGAGAGTATATATTTTATATTCCTTGAAGTTCTTACCATAGGCTATTAAATTGTCAGATAATTTTAAATCAGTTTTATAGCTGTTTTTTAAAGGTTTTATTACATAAGACCATCTTGATTAATTATAATATACGTATTATGAATCCTGCATTATTATTTAGTATCATCTTCGTTTTGTTTTTGTTAAGCGGAATTAGAATAATTTTTGAATACAAAAGAGCCCTTAAGTTTAGATTTGGTAAATACATCAAAACGCTAAAACCCGGATTTAGATGGATCATTCCATTTATTGAAACCATTCAAGTAGTAGATATTCGTGTAATTACTATCAATATTGTTTCTCAAGAGGTAATGACAGAAGATAATGTGCCGTGTAGTATAGACGGCGTGGTATTCTTTAAAATTAACAGTCCAGAAAAAGCAGTGTTGGAAGTAGAAGAATACACCTTTGCCATTACTCAACTCTCTCAGGCTGCCTTAAGAGATGTCTGTGGCAAAGTAGAGTTAGATACTATTTTATCGAAGCGTGAAGAAATGGGTAAGAATATTAAGGCTATTGTTGAACAAGAAACCAGCGAATGGGGTATTGTAATTATTGATGTAAAGATTAAAGACATCCAATTACCAGAAAATATGAGACGTATGATGGCTAGCCAAGCTGAGGCAGAGAGATCTAGAAGAGCAAGAATCATTTTGGCGCTCGCTGAGGAGCAGGCTGCGGGTAAATTATTGGAAGCGGGTAAATTGATAGACCAATCGCCTTCAGCAATTAAATTAAGACTCTATCAAACATTGGCAAATATAGCCTCTGAAAAGAATTCAACGATTCTTTTCCCATTTCCTGAAGAAGTATTGCCAAGACCGTCTAAAAAGGCTAAAGAAGAAGTTTAGAGGGCCTTTAAAGGCATAGTAATCACTAAACGTCTTGTCTCCGCTGTAAAGCCAAATAGATATGGGACAAAATAAAATACTCAAATACGGAATTGAAATTAATCTAATTTATAACGTATGAAAAAATCGGAAATACAAGGGGAGCTTTGGGGGAAATCACCCAATGGATGGGCAGAGGTTCAGGAAATTCTACACAAACCTTTATGGAATGCCATGCTCGATACAACTGATGTTGGGAAAGACACCACCATACTCGATGTTGGATGTGGTGCTGGTGGGTCAAGTATATTAGCAAAAGAGCGAGGAGCTGAGATACATGGAATTGATGTAGCCGAAGGATTACTTTCCTTTGCTATCCAACGTGTTCCTGAGGGAATTTTCCAAGTTGCGGATATCGAACATCTCCCATATGAAGATAATGTTTTTGATGTAATTTTCGCTGCAAATTCGTTGCAATACTCCGAAGATAGGATAGCGGCTTTACATGAACTTAAAAGAGTTTGTAAACCCAATGGACGAATCATTGCCGGACTTTTTGGTCAACCAGAAAAAGTGGATTATCGTATTGTTTTTAAAGCAGTGCGAGATACGATGCCGGAACCACCTAAAGGCGGCGGACCTTTTGAACTATCAATGTCCAATAAACTAGAGACTCTTTTTACTGAAGCCGGCCTTACTAATATAGTATCTGGAGAGGTCAATTGCCCATTTGAATACGATAGCTTTGAATCTTTTTGGTACGGAAACGTTTCGGCGGGACCATTTCAAGGTATGTTAAAACTAGTTAGTGAAAACGAATTAAAGTCAGCTGTAAGAGAAGCGGTCAATAGTTTCCGTCGTGTCGATGGTCGAATTTTTATTCCACAGAATATCTTTAAATATGTATCAGCAAATATTTAGGAATATGATTAAAATGTTAAAGAAAAATAACGAATTTGTAAGGCTAGTTAGCTATGCTTGGGTCACTTGAATTAATTAACTTGGTCATAGTTCGGAAAACTCTGACTTATTTTCTCCTCCCTCCTACTTTTTTGCTATTTTAGTTACTACGCAACCAACCATATACCAACCGTTGACAAAAATAGTCTCATAAAATACGCTGTTATTATGTATTCTGTTTTTAGACGGTGAAAGTTTTCCTTTATGTGTATCCATCTAATGAAGGCTAATCAACAGAGAAGTTTTCCTGATAAGCTACGATAAGTCAATATAATGGTGCTCTTTTCGCAAAAAGTATCGTCGAGCAAATTTCAAAGCTAGTAGTTCATTAAAATGGGTATTCACATCTATTTTATTATTATTTTCGCAACACATTATTTCATTTAAATAGTGTCACTTGCTGGTAAAAATTAATTTAATTAATCTAAAATGAGTA
>RCNB010001876.1_pt1 | contig 13069 bp, 14 predicted proteins | sample 2041321 | NCBI WGS metagenome assembly RCNB01 (sample SAMN09708232, study PRJNA481090) | Marine sediment metagenome, whole genome shotgun sequencing project. | reverse complement strand
ACTTGCGGTAGTTTACTACAGCTGCGTGGGCCACTGCCTTGCCGTTGCAGCAATCTTGACTCGTGAATAATCCAGGCTCCTGAATTATTTATAAAAAATGCCGATACTTTTTTTCTTCAGCATTATCAGGTAATTATCCTGACACTGCTGAAAAAACTTTTCAAGAAGAATCTTTTTATATTCATCGGCTTTTTGTCCGGCATGTTCCTCTCTCAATAATTTTCTCTTTCCCGGCCGAGTCAACTACGATAAACTTATCACAGAAAAATGGATTCGATCAACCGATAATATATTCAAGGATGAGAGGAGAGTTCTGAATACTTTGCTATCGAGGAGGACCGATTAATCTGTTCGTTTTTTATGAATCACAACCAATCTTCCATCTGTCACAGGGTTTTTTTGGCCTTCCATCCATAGTTCGAGATTTTCCCCGATCTGCTCGACGGTTCCAGAGGAAATGGTTGTTTGTTTTTTGTTTGGAATGTCGGTAAAAATTTGAACTTCCCGGCCGATCACGAGGGAACGCTTTCTGTAGATATCCAAAAGCTTTTTGTATTGACCATCGAGCAAAAGACCATAGTTTTTATCCAATGATTCGAGCAGATGTTTCAGTATCAACTCCCGCTTGACGGCGGAGCGTGAAGGAAGCGATTCCCTTAGCGAGCTGACTCTTGGAACAAAGGCATCGGGTGTTACCTGTGGCGTTTGTTCAACATTCAAGCCAATACCTAGAATGATACCGCTGATCCTGTCTTGGACAGTGTGGGTGTGCACCAAAAAACCGGCGACCTTTGCCTCTTGGATTTGGACATCGTTGACCCATTTGATCTGGGCGGATCCCTTGAGGCCTTCTGTGGCATCGATTGCCTGGACGAGGGACACAGCAGAGAGAACAGGAAGTCCTGCATGATAATGGTCTATTTTTCTGTTTGGGGTAAGAGAGATTGAAAGATGGATATTGCCTTTCTGCGCAGCCCATGGACGGCCACGCTGTCCATGGAAATGGCGTCCTGATCCGGCAATACACAGGATTCCATCGGGCAATGTGGAGTCGTCCTGACTCGATTCCACGAGGAGATCAAAATGGGATGAGGGAGCACATTTGACAAAAAAAGCATATTGCCAGCGCCCCGATATTTGACTCATGCTCCTATACACGGGATTGTCACTGTACAGTTTGTTTACCAATGGCTCCAGGTTCTGATCGATCGAAGAGTAATCCTCAGGGACCCATTCCTGGTGGATGGCGAACACCTTTTCTGCGTCTTTTTTATTATCCGATAAGACAATCATCTTCGCTTTTCTCTCCCCGCAATCTCAAAGTATACATTACATTAAATATCATCCCTTTTTCAATAAAGGCGATTTGGAAATACCTCCGATCGATTATCGAATGGAAAAATCCGGATGAGCCTATTGCGTTTTGTGCGAATTTTTATTATCTTATAGTTAAGCGTTATAATATTTTTATAAGCAAGTCCATCAGCCATTAAATTTGTTATCCATGGAGAGAAAAAATGGCTATTAATGCAAAAATTAGAGAATATAGGCCGGAAGATTTGGAACAAGTACTCAAGCTGGTCAAAGAACTGGAAGATGAAATGACAGAAAAGTTCCCTGACATCAAGATCAAAGCGGGAAAATGGGATTACCAACAAAGATACCTGCAGCCAGGTAACAAATACAAAACATTTGTAGCAGAGGTGGAGAGCAAAATTGTGGGGTATCTGATCGGCTATCCATCAGTTGGTGCGCCCGAAGTGGATCGCATGTATGACGATCTCCCCGTCACGCCTGGCCAGGTTCCTCCGGAATTTTATCTCCAGATCACGTTTGTGTCCAAACCTTTCCGGAACCAGGGGATATCCAAAATGCTCCATAAAAGAATTGTGGATTATGCCCGAGAACAGGGACATAAGGAGCTCTTTGCCTGTATTGCCAAGTGGAACGAAACGGAAATAAGTGTTATCAAATCTCTGAAATTCGAGATCAAAGACTTGGGCTACAGATACCGGCTTTCCATAAAGCTGTAATCCCTTCTCCCCTAAAATATTTTCTTCCCGATGGACGTATATCTAGTGGAATATACATTTTGAGGAGAAAAAAATGATCCAACTTGTCGAAAAATATGATGTTACCCCGATCTGCCCCCATTGCAACACTCAACTTACTGCGATTGCCTTCCATGAACTGTGAGCATTCTTGGGCAGACGTTATATCTACTTTTGTCCCGAGTGCCAGAAAGTCTTGGGGATTTCCCACAGGAAAGGCTTCTGGATGGGGTAAGTTTCACGATTTTATGCAGAAGGTTTGTCTAAGTTGAAAAATATCACCAGAAGGGCCGATGTGTCGTACAAACCGTGAATCAGGATGGGGACCCAGAGATTCCGGCCGCTTCCCAGATAAAAGAGAGCATACAGCAGCCCGACAATCCCAAGAAGCATGACACCTGAAATGCCTTGGTACATGTGACCGACGCCAAACAGGATGGAATTGATAAAACAGGCGAAAATCCAACTCCCATTCTTGTTTCCCAAAACACGTGCAAGAGTATTCATCAGATAACCGCGGAAGATCAATTCCTCTCCGAAGGCGGCCAAAGTCCAGACAACAAGGAGTCCGAAAATGAGTGCTGGAACATTTCCCCGCAGCGTTTCGAATAGGCTTTTATCCATAGGTTGTCCGGTGAGTCGAGTGACAATGGGTATGCTGACGATGACCACGATATAGACAGTGATAAGGCCTCCGAAGGCCAGAAGGATTGTTTTGAGCCAACTCTTGGGTTTTTTTAGCCCGAATTCGAGCCAGCTGCTTCTGCGCAGCCACAGAACCAAACGGATGAGGCTCAGTGCCAACAGAATACTTAGGAGAGTGAGTAGAGCACTTCCCGATTTATTGCCTAACCACAATAGAACCCCTGAAATAAAAAATATGATTACTAATATAGTCAGATCTGTCCATGGATTTGTGGAGATTGGCTGCTTTAAATTTTTTGCCTTGGAATCGATCATCGCTTATTCATCTACAATATTCTATGGTATTATGCAAGGTCCAGAAGCTTGATCCCGACTGTGATAAAATAATAGTGAAATGTTCTTTTTTATAGGCGGTGTCCAACCAAAAACCGTCCGTTTGGACAAGCAGGCACGACTCTGTCCGGTTTGCCACAATTCAGCGGTCTATCTCAAGAGGGGCGATCATTATTTGAGCCTGTTTTTTATCCCTCTTTTTCCTGTCAAAAAAGGGACTCCATTTTTATCTTGCGATAACTGCCGCACAGTCACAAAAAACCCTGTTTCCGGATGAACAGGTAACATCCCAGGCCAAAGATAACCTTTGATCCATACACGATCCAGGAAACACTGTCGAATGAAACGATGGTTGGGAGACCGAAGAGAAGGACCGCGATCCCAAGCAAGATCAATTTTCCTTTGAGTTCCGCCGAGAGGAAAGCCAGCAAAAAAAACACCAGCACAAGAAAATTGATGATTATCGGGTATGGATTTTGCAGCATTCTTTATTTGTCGTACCAGATATCCTGGAGAATGGAGGCATACCTGGTGAATTCTTTTCCATCTACAGTCAGGACGATTTTGAAATTGCCGAGCGGAGCAGGGCTGGAGATATAATTGGGATCCATTCCTCTCATGAATCGGCTAGCCATTGCTCCGAATTGTCGCATCCTTTCCATCCTCTGCTTTGCCTCCTTTTTTTCCGCCTCTGTCCTTTCTCTGCGCTGGTCCATCATCCAATGGACCTTGTGGAGGCCGGGTTCGGTGTTTCCTTTGATCTCGTTGATCAGCATGTTGCCGTTGTACACTTTGATTTTTACATCCCCTTGAGGTTTCTGCTTCAAGTAGTAATAGACAGGGATTCCGATGGGTTCGCTCTGCCCGTTGAAATTCGAGGAACTGGATTCATTCATATTGTTGTTGGCCCAGCGCACTTTGGATTCGACGTTGAAAAGATGGACATCTTTCGTAAGAACTTTTTTTGTCAATTCTGCCAGCGGGGAGATGTCTGCGATATAAATCCCTCGTCCGTGGGTGGCCACGATGAGGTCGTTTTCTCTGGGATGAATCTTGAGGTCATGGACAGGTTGGGTGGGCATGTTGTTTTTCATCTTGTTCCAGTTTTTTCCGCTATCTATCGAGACATAAACGGCAAACTCTGTTCCCACAAACAGGAGATTAGGATTCTTGTGGTGTTCCCTTATCACGTTGATGGGCTCATCGGGTAGATTTGATGCGATGGATGTCCACGTTTCTCCATAATCTGTGGTTTTGTACACGAAAGGCCGGAAATCATCCCGACGGTATCCTGTGTAAGAGACATAGGCTGTGCCCGGATCATTCGAGGAAGCCACTACCCGGCTCACCCAATATCCCGGATTCCCTGTGATTTTGTCGTTGCACTTGGTCCAGTTTTTGCCGTCATCCCTTGTGATCCAGACGTTGCCGTCATCCGTGCCTACCCATAATAAACCTTGGACAAGGGGGGATTCATCGATTGAGGTGATCGTGCAGTACTGGATGTTTCCATCCCCTCCCTTTCCTGTGGTGAGTTTTTTCGGGTCGTTGGTGGTCAGGTCCGGGCTGATCTCTTTCCAGGTTTCTCCACGGAACGTGGATTTCACGAAGACGTTGCCCGCATGGTAAATGACATCGCTGTTATGGGGAGAAACTAGAATCGGCGAATTCCAATTCCAGCGGAGCTTGGGATTTTGTCTACTGTACGCGATTCGTTTGCTCTCTCCTGTTTTTAGGTCCAATCGAGAGAGGGGGCCGAACTGGGATTCGTTGTACAGGTAGCGGTTTGTCTTCCAGTCGAATTCGTTGTACATGCCATCCCCGCCTCCGACTCGTTCCCAATCCTCGAATCGGATGACACGTCCGTCCCGGCTGGTGCTTGGCCCCATTTTGGAACCGTTGTCCTGGAGGCCGCCGGCAACTCTGTAGGGATAAGAGAAATCGTACCCCACGGCATAAAATTGGGCCAAAGACAGGTTATCCGGATGATACCAGTTTTTCCCTCCATCATAGGTTATGCCCAATCCGTGGTCATAGCCCAGGCGGATATGTTTCGAATTGTCGGGGTCGATCCATAAAGCGTGGTCATCCCCGCCGAATCCCAAAGGCCGTCTGTCCCAGGTTTTTCCGCCGTCTTTAGTTCCCCAGGAAGATGCACTCAGTACATGGACGACCTGGTCATCGTTGGGATCGATACGGATTTGGCCGTAATAATACCCAGGTCCGCCCCCGATGTTTTCATCGTCCGCGTTCACTTTGAGCCATGTTTCTCCGGCATCGTCCGAGCGGTAGATCTCACCGTCGATCATACCACGGCTGGATTTTCCCGCACGCAGTTCCTGGTATCTTTCTTCATCGGACATACCCTTTTTGTTCGCGTTTTCGATGCATGCGTACAGGATGTTCGGGTTCCTCAGGTAAACATCGATCCCGATCCGTCCCAGCATTCCCTCCGGAAGTCCTCCGCCCAGCTTTTTCCATGTTTTTCCGCCATCCGTTGTTTTGTGGATCCTGCTTCCTGGGCCTCCCAGATTAAAGGTCCAAGGCAGGCGTTCTTTATCGTAAGTCGCTGCATATAGAATATCGGGATTGGTCGGGTCCATCACCACATCCACCACTCCGGTGTGCCTGTCCCGGACGACAGGGCCCAGGATCTTTTTCCAAGTTTTGCCCCCGTCGGTTGTCATGTATAAACCGCGTTCGGGATTCATGGAGTACAGATGACCTAGGGCTGCCACATACACGAGATCCGGGTTTTTGGGATGGATCACGATACGGCCGATGTGATGGGATTCTTTGAGCCCCACGTTTTTCCAGGTTTTTCCTGCGTCGGTCGATTTGTAGACGCCATCACCCCAGTAGGAGCTCCGGGAATTGTTGGCCTCCCCTGAGCCGACCCATACGATATTGGGATCGGAAGGGGCGACAGCCACATCTCCGATAGAGAAGACCTTTTCGTTTTCGAATATCGGCTCGAATGTGATGCCGTTGTTGACAGTTTTCCACAGGTGGCCCGATGCTGTTGCCGCATAAAATGTTGTCGGGTTCTGTTCGACAACGGCAAAGTCCACGAATCTCCCGCTCTGGCGCGTCGGGCCGATCTCCCGGTAGTTGATATTTTTTAACATGTCCTTATCCAGAGTTTGGGAGACCGCTTCTGAAAAGGTAAACAAAACACATAGAACTGCAAGAATAATAATAGAAATTTTTCCCTGTTGTTTTTTCACGCTTTCCTCCGTTCTTTTTTTTACATAAATAATTCAGATTATGTGAATAACACATAATAAAAAAAAGGTCAATTGGACATCCCCAAGAAGAAGCATCTCCATTTCCGTGATAAATTGGGCTTTTGGGGATGGTTAAAGCGACCATTGAAGATTTAGCCATTACGACCCGTACTTCGAGGGAATCTGACAGAGTCAGACGGCGATGCTGTATTGAGCACGACTATGCTAAAGGATTCGAGATCCAGACAAGCACGGGAACAGAAGCTGTGGTTGTCGAGATAAGGAGTTAACGTGCGCAGTTCATAGCCGCCGAGAAGGACGGTGAGGGAATGGCGTAAAAAATCTTCACAGGAGCAAAACCATTCCCAAAAGTCGTATAAATCCTTTTGGTATCACGGAAATAGAAATGCTTATACGTCCCCATCATGCATTGAAATTCTTTGATAGATTCATTAATATAAGGAACGAGTGGTGACCCATGATAAATGCGACAACGATTTTATGTATTCGGCACAAAGGAAAAGTGGCCATTGCTGGGGACGGCCAGGTGACAATCGGTCAAACCGTATTGAAGAAAAAAGCCAGCAAAATCCGGACTCTTTACAAGGGGAATGTACTGGCCGGATTTTCCGGGGCAACCTCGGATGCCTTTGCCCTTTTTGCCCGCTTCGAAATAAAATTAGAGGAATACCAAGGCAACCTTTCCCGTGCTGCCATAGAACTGGCAAAGGACTGGCGGATGGACAAGGCCCTCCGCCGGCTGGAAGCCCTTCTGATCGTGGTGGACAGGGAATTTTCCTTCCTGATATCAGGGACGGGGGATGTTGTGGAACCGGATGACGGCATCCTGGCGATCGGTTCCGGGGGAGCTTATGCCCTGGCAGCTGCCCGAGCTTTGATTAAAAAAACAGACCTGGCTGCAAAGGACATAGCCGTTGAGGCTATGAATATTGCAGCGGAAATATGCGTTTACACCAACGACCAAATCATCGTAAAGGAACTCTAAATGGCTATAGCACTTCCGGAAAGTCTCGAAAAAATAGGTAAGAAATTTGATGGAGCCGAACTCACGCCACAAGAGACCGTGGCGGAGCTGGACAAATATATCATTAGGCAAAATGCGGCCAAAAAGGCCGTAGCCGTTGCGCTTCGAAACCGTTACCGGCGTCAGAAACTTCCGCAGGAACTTGCCGATGAAATCGTCCCGAAAAATATCCTGATGATCGGCCCGACCGGTGTGGGCAAAACAGAGATATCCCGAAGATTGGCCAAGCTCACCTCTTCGCCGTTTCTCAAGATTGAAGCCAGCAAGTTTACTGAGGTTGGTTACGTAGGAAGGGATGTGGAATCCATGATAAGGGATTTGGTCAGGATTTCTGTGGATGTGGTCAAACAGGAACAGGTCGTAGTGATCAGGGAAAAAGCCGAAAGAAATGTGGAAGAAAAAATCATGGATATCTTGCTTCCTCCGTTGAGAAGACAGTCTCCTGATCATGCTCAGGAGGAGATGGAGCGATTCAAGCAAACCAGGGAAAAACTGAGGAAACAATTCAAGCAAGGCGTTTTGGATGAGCGGTTGATCGAGATTGAGACCAGGGAAAAGATGGCATCTCCGTTCGAGATCTTTTCCAACAGCGGGGTCGAAGAGATCGGCATCCACATCCAAGAGATGATTCCGGGGTTGATGGGAGGGAAATCCAAGAAAAGAAAAGTAAAGATTTCTGAAGCGAGAGAATTTTTACTGGAAGATGAACAGCAGAAATTGATCGATATGGACCAGGTGAACCGTCTAGCTGTCGAGAGAGTGGAGCATTCCGGGATTATTTTTTTGGACGAAGTGGACAAGATCTCTGGCAGGGAGACGGGCCATGGTCCCGAAGTCAGCCGAGAGGGAGTGCAGAGGGATCTATTGCCGATTATCGAAGGCACGACCGTGAACACCCGGTATGGACTGATCCGGACAGATCATGTTCTGTTCATCGGAGCCGGTGCCTTTAACGTGGCTAAGCCTTCGGATCTGATCCCGGAGCTTCAAGGGCGATTTCCGATTCGTGTGGAATTGACTTCTCTGGATAAGGGCGATTTTATCCGTATTTTGACCGAACCCGAAAATGCTTTGATAAAACAGTATGTTGCCTTGATGATGACGGAAGGTCTTCGTGTCGAATTCAGTCAAGATGCCATCGAAGAAATAGCCGAAATTGCCGAAAAGGTGAATGAATCCACGGAAAACATTGGAGCACGAAGGCTTCACACTGTGATGGAAAAGGTTATGGAAGAGATATCCTTTTCTGCACCGGATATGAAAAAAAAGAAAATCAAAATCGACAAAAAATACGTAAAAAAACAGCTCGAAGATATCGTCAAGGACGAAGACTTGAGTCGCTTCATTCTTTGATGAAAAATTTTTTTTCAGTCTTTCTTGTTTCCAATCTTATACTGTTCTGCCTCTGTTGTGGAAAAAAGGGAAATATTCTGCCCCCGCTTATGAGATTTCCGCAAACGGCTGAGAATGTCAGTGTTGTGCAGAAGACCGACCAAATAATCTTGACTTGGCAGAATCCGACAGCCTATGAAGATGGCAGCACTCTGTCTATGATCGAAAAAATCGAGATTTGGATTTTCGAAGGGATAGCAGCCGAAGAGGCAGAAACAGCGGAAATTCCAGTGGCGGAATTTGAGCAGACAGCCGAGCTTCTTGCAACGATTATAGAAGATCAGATTCAAGAATCTATGGTTTATTCCTACGATTTATCCGGGAAGGATTATTTGTCCAAGAAATACACGTTTGGTCTTCGTGTAAAAGATAAAAAACGGTATTCTCTGTTCTCGGTGTTGGTTTCCATGAAACCGATGATTCTTCCCCTTCCACCGACAGAAGTGGTGGCAGCGGTGTTTCCGGATCGGATCGAAATCACCTGGAATCCTCCCATAGAAAACAGGGACAAGTCTTCTCCTCCCAATGTAAAGGGGTATAATATTTATCGCTCTGAGGGTGAAACGGAACCGCAGCGTCTAAATGCCGGCCTGACAGAAGGGGGAAAATACGAAGACAGAAACTTCGTTTTTGGGCAAACATACAGATATTTTGTTCGGGCTTCTGCCACGGACACCTTCCCTTATTTTGAAAGTGAGGATTCCGAGGGAATGGAAATTTTGGCCAAGGATACTTTTGCTCCTGAACCGCCCAAGGGTCTGATCTCCGTAGCAGGCCAGGCTGTTCTGGCCATCAGCTGGGATGCAAACGCAGAAGAGGATTTGGAAGGATACCTGGTATGGCGCCGGGAAGAGGAAGCGACAGAATTTCGCCTGCTCACTCCGGATCCCATAAAGGAGAGCGCCTATAATGACAGAGCGGTTGAAAAGGGAAAGATGTATGCCTATGCGCTCACAGCCCTGGACAAGGACGGAAATGAAAGCCAAAAATCAAAGACCATTTCCGATAGGATCAGAGAGAGGTTGCGATGAAAATTTATCGTTATAAGCACAACACCAAAATATCCACCGGAGTTTTGAAAAAGGACAAGCTTTATCCGGTCCAAGGGTCGGTGTATAGGAAATTCAAAACCGCAAAAAAGGGCATACCTGTAGGCGATGTGGCCCTCCTTCCCCCGGTTATGCCCTCAAAAATCGTCGCGATCGGCCTGAACTATAAGGATCATGCCATGGAACGGGGAAAACCTCTACCTGAGGAGCCTTTGATTTTTCTTAAACCCTCTTCTTCGGTTGTGGGGCCGAAGGATATCATTGTGTACCCTTCCATGACAAAACGTGTCGATTTCGAAGGAGAATTGGCGGTGATCATTAAAAAAAAAGCGAGCCGTCTTCACCCGGACGATCAGACGGATGACTATATTCTAGGTTACACATGCTTCAACGATGTGACGGCCCGGGATCTCCAAACTAAAGATGTCCAGTTCACCCGCTCAAAATCCTTCGATACGTTTGCTGCCATCGGTCCGTGTATCGCCACGGATATAGATCCTACAAGGCTTAGGGTCAAGACTTTTTTGAACGGAAAACTGAGGCAGTCGGGCAATACGCGGAATCTGATTTTTTCTGTGCCCTTTTTGGTAAGATTTGTATCGAACATCATGACCTTGAATCCAGGGGATGTCATCACTACAGGGACGCCTGCGGGAATTGGCCCGATGGTGCCCGGTGACAAAGTGGATGTCCAGATAGAAGGGATTGGAACCCTGTCCAACACGGTCATGAAAATCTGGGATTAGACTTTTTTTTCAAATTGTATTAAATAAGAAGGGCATGCGAGATTTCTTATTCTGATTTTTTGGAGGTGCTCATGAAATTCTTTTTAGATACGGCCAATATCAAACAAATAAAAGAAGCGGCAGGTTGGGGAATCCTCGATGGCGTTACGACAAATCCCAGTCTCCTTGCCAAAGAGAATGCGAAGTTCGAAGACTTGATCAAGGAGATTTGCGATATCGTTCTCGGGCCGGTGAGTGTGGAGAGTGTTTCGACAAAGGCAGAGGATATTATCGAGGAATCGAGAAAACTTGCATCGTTAGCGGATAATATCGTTGTGAAGATCCCCATCTGTTTGGAGGGACTCAAAGCGACAAAAGTCCTGTCGCATGAAGGGATCCACATCAACACAACTCTGATCTTTTCGTCCATGCAGGCATTATTGGCGGCCAAAGCTGGAACCAGATACGTGAGCCCTTTTATCGGCCGCTTGGATGATATTAGCCATGAGGGAATGAACCTTGTGGATGAGATCGTGACCATCTATGACAACTACGGAATGGACACAGAGATTATAGTCGCAAGCATTCGGCATCCCCTACATGTGGTGGAAGCGGCCATGATAGGTGCGGATATTGCAACTATTCCTTTTGGCGTTATCGAAAAACTGGTTAAACACCCACTGACCGACATCGGGATGGATAAATTCCTGAGCGATTGGAAAAAGGTCAAAAAGAGCTGAGTCCAGAAGGGCAGCCATGTCAATAGACAAAAAATTAGAAGAGTTGAGGCGGCGGGAAAAACTTGCTGAACTCGGCGGGGGAAAACAAAGAGTGGAACGGCAACACCAGGCGGGCAAACTCACGGCCAGGGAAAGAATCAATCTTTTATTGGACGAAGGGTCTTTTCAAGAGATGGGCAAGCTCGTGGTTCACCACTGCCATGATTTTGGTATGGAAAAGAAGCGGATCTACGGGGATGGCGTTGTCACGGGATACGGAACCATAGAAGGCCGGACTGTTTACATATTCGCTCAGGATTTCACCGTATTCGGTGGATCTTTGAGTGCTGCCAATGCCACCAAAATCGTCAAGATAATGGATTTGGCCATGAAGATCGGGGCTCCTATAATCGGGCTCAATGATTCGGGAGGAGCCAGGATTCAAGAAGGCGTGGAAAGCCTGGGGGGGTATGCGGACATCTTCTTGCGGAATGTTTTGGCTTCGGGAGTCATCCCGCAGATATCCGCGATCGTCGGCTCGTGTGCCGGAGGGGCTGTGTATTCCCCGGCCATTACAGACTTTATAATAATGACAAAAGGGATCAGCAACATGTTCATCACAGGGCCCGAAGTCATCAAGGCTGTGACACATGAGGATGTCTCCATGGAAGAACTGGGAGGAGCAGAGACCCATAACGCCATTAGCGGGGTAGCCCATTTTGCAGCAGAAAATGAAGAACAAACACTGGCACTGATCCGGGAACTGCTTTCTTTTGTCCCGGACAACAACATGGAAGATCCTCCCGAGAAAGAGACATCCGATCCCCCTGACCGTACAAGTGAGGACCTGAATTTTATCGTTCCCGATGACCCGAACCAGCCTTATGATATACGTAAGATAATAACAGAAGTTGTGGATGACAATTATTTTTTCGAGGTACAGGAGCACTATGCCAAAAACATTGTGATTGGATTCGGACGACTGGGAGGAAAGTCGGTCGGGGTAGTAGCCAATCAACCTGATCATCTGGCCGGGGTGTTGGATATCAACTCCTCGGATAAAGGGGCCCGGTTTGTCCGGTTCTGCGATGCCTTCAACATTCCATTGATCACATTGGAAGATGTGCCTGGTTTTTTGCCCGGTGTAGCCCAGGAACACGGCGGTATCATCCGCCATGGCGCCAAGCTTTTGTATGCTTTTTCTGAAGCCACCGTCCCGAAAATCACACTTATTACGCGAAAAGCCTACGGCGGAGCCTATTGTGTCATGGCCTCCAAACACATCCGGGCCGATATCAATTATGCCTATCCGACAGCAGAAATCGCCGTGATGGGATCGGAAGGAGCTGTGAAGATCGTGTACCGGAGCGAAATGAAAGGGGCAGAGGACAAAGAAAAACTACGCGTGGAAAAGGTGGATGAATTACGCGAAAAATTCGCCAATCCCTACATCGCAAGCGAAAAGGGATATGTTGACGAGGTCATCGAACCAAAAGTCACAAGATCCAAGCTGATCGCGGCCTTAAAAATGTTGGAGAATAAAAGAGATCAAAATCCCCCGAAAAAGCACGGAAACATCCCGCTTTAGCGGATACTCTTTCCCTTTTTACGAATAATTCAGGTGGTTCTCTTCCATTTTATGTGGTTAAATATCAGTGGAAAAAGACATCAGGTATGTCCGCAGCGCCATTGAGGATCTAGCCTTCACGAGTTGTTCTTTGAGGGAATCTGACGGAGTAAGACGGCTATGTTGTATTGAGCACGACTTTGCTAAAGGATTAGAGATGCAGGCAGGCGCGGGAACAGAAGATAGAGTGAAAGAGGTTGGGTGTTAATGTGCGCAGTTCAGAGCCGCCGAAAAGGGCGATGAGGGAATGGCGTTA
>RCNB010001875.1_pt1 | contig 13076 bp, 14 predicted proteins | sample 2041321 | NCBI WGS metagenome assembly RCNB01 (sample SAMN09708232, study PRJNA481090) | Marine sediment metagenome, whole genome shotgun sequencing project. | reverse complement strand
CGGGCAATCTCAGAATACTGTTGCCAAGAGTTATGACGTTCTGGGTTCGCGTAGGTAGCGAGACTGCTGCGGGATGAATCGCAGCAAATAGATGAAAAAACTGGTAATTGGGAGAGAACAAGAATGAGTCAAAAAATACTTACCATGCTCTGTGCCCTGATGGCATTGGCGACACTCGTCGGCTGCTCTTTTGGAGCATCGGATCCAGTCAAGGAGCAAGAACAAGTTGCTGAGTATCGAAGTGAGGAACTGGATCTGGTTCGATCCACTGTATTGGATGAGGACAGAGCCGAGCGACTGGTTGCACTGTTGGCTGATCGCGATCGGATGATGGCTGATTACACGAAAGTGATTGAGACCCATAGGCAAGAAATGACCGCATTGAACGCCGACTATAGTGCCCGACGCGAAAGCTTCGACTTACTGGTGATCGGCTACAACGATAAACGGGCGGCCGCGCAACAGGGTTTTACTGCTTTGCTCGATGCTATGAAACAGGAAACGACGGCTGAGGAGTGGAAGATCATCTCCGGCTATTCACTCAAAAAGCTTGAGCCTCGAGGCCTGATTTATAACCTGCTATCGGGAGGTGCATAAGATGATATGGGCATTACTAGCAGGTTATTTAATAGTAGCTTTTGGCGGCGGCGATGTTAATGGGGGATTGTTGACGACTGCAGGCCTAAAGCAAATGAGTGCGCGCATAGAGGTTGTCATTGAAGATCCAAGCCGGGAAGAGGCAGCGCAAGAAATACTGACCAAGCTTGGAGCGGAAACTAAGGCATTTGAAAAAGTATTTACCAAGTCGGGTAAGGACTTGCTCGGTTTCTACAAAGATCATGGTTCCAGCATTGAGCAGGAACGCCTGGTCCAAGAAGAACTAAATTCAAGTTGGAAGGTTGCACAACAGGGCGCATTGGATTCTCGCTTCGAACTCAAGGAATCTATGACAGAGGAAGAGTGGACGGAGCTATTTTCAACCGAGTGAACGTTGACCAGCGGTTGAACGGGAGTCTCGTATTGAAGGATGGAAATGCAATTGCTTCTTCTTAGGAGATGCAACCGTCGACGTCAGTGTTGCCATTTATTTTGCGAGCTATAGTTATGAAGAAGTTGCCAGGCGTTCTGCTCCTGTGCCTGATAGCCGCCGTGTGGGCTCCCGCTGGTTATGCAGCTCCGGGCGTTGATACGGGTGAAGATATTACTGCAAAGCCGGAAGCTTTCGCACTCGACCGCAGGTTTGTGCTGGGTATCGCGGCTGGTGTCAATCGCTTCTCCACCAGTTATCGATTCAAAGGGGACGGTGCTATACCCATTTTTATTGATGGTGAGGGGTTGCTTGGGCTCCCGCAAACCAACGTCGTTCCGATCTTGTACGGAAACTGGCGTATAAACCCGAAGCATTCGCTGGGTTTTCATGCGTTCGATATTAGACGTACGGGTAGTGATATTGCCGTCGATCTCGAGTACCGCAGTGTGAGTATCGACGGTGTAGTTACCGTATCGGATAAGTCGTCTTTCTTCTACCTGAACTATGCCTATACGCTCAAGGAGACCAGCAACATATTAGTGAAAGGTTTATTGGGTGTGTATGTGATCGACTTGAAATTTGAAATTGACGCGGTTGGCGACATTAGCATCGATGATGTTCCGGTAGTGAGTGGGGAATATAACGACGGCTTTAATCAGATTGCCCCCTTGCCGATGATTGGTCTGCAGTTCTTGTCTTTGGCCACCGACAAATGGGCTCTGGGCGGCAAGGTTGCCGCTGTTTGGGGTCGGTATGAGGACGTTCAGGCCCTTATTGTGGAAGCGCAGGTTTCTGCCCGTTATCAGCTAGCCAATAACTTTGGTTTGATAATCGGCGTTAACTACTTTAATGGCGACATCGATATTAGTGAGGACGATGAGGACAATGGCTCCTCAAGTGATATCGAATACGGTTACGACGGCCTTTTCTTAGGGCTGGATTATAATTTCTGATGCTTGTCTTTTTTCTACAGGCTCGTTAGAGCACCTTGCACCCATGGAGCAGTAATGAATTTTAAAAACACTGCCGAGAACTACGGCTCAATAGCAAAAATCTTGCATTGGGGTACGGCAGTTCTTTTTCTAGGCTCTTATATTAGTGTCTATTATCGACATTGGTTTACCGAAGAGAAAACCCCTGAGAACTGGACAGCTCTTCAGCTTCATTTGTCTCTTGGAGTGACCATAGCCGTCGTTGTAGCGCTTCGAATTGTCTGGCGTATGGCTAACCGAGCTCCAGACTTGGAGCCAGGCACGAAACTTGAGCACCTGGCAGCGCATGCAGGGCACTATGCACTATATGCCATAATGATAATTATGCCCCTCACAGGTTATGTGGGTACTGGAGTGAATGTGGAGTATTTCTTCATATTCGATTTACCAAAATTTGAAGACACACAGTTATTCGAGTCTTTAGTCAGTAGCGGGCTAGGCATAACGTTCGAAGAGTTTGAAGAGCCTATAGACTTTGTCCATAAAGAAATACTAGGTGCATGGCTGGTATGGATTTTAATATTGGGGCACGCTTCAGCTGCTTTGTATCATCACTTCGTAAAAGAAGACAAAACACTGCACAAAATGACAATCGAAAAGCAGTAAAAGAATATTCTCTAACAAGGCATTGCAGCAGACAAGCCGCTGAATGAGGCGTTACGGAGTCGGAACGTGAACTTTCTAACGACGATATGCAGGTTGTCGTTCATACAGAGCTAGTAGAGCTGAGGTAGTCACTATGGAAAATCAAATGCCGTTTAACGAAGCGATGTTTATGCTTGCAACCGGCTGGATGATAGTCTGGCTCTACTGGATGTCGTTTGCGATCATAGTCACTCCGCTGGTACTGGTTTTTTCAAAGGCTACGCGTCTTGATGCGGCAATCGTATTTCTGACGAACATGGCTATGTTCGTTGGCATGGCCTGGGTATATGACCTGATTGGCTACGTCCGGCTTATGGGCATCGTGCATGTCATTCTTTGGACACCGCTGTTTATTTACCTCTTTCGCCGTGCAAAGAACGGCGAAATGCCGTTGCTCTGCAGGCTGGCCATGTGGATGTTTGTGGCGACACTGGCAGTGTCTTTAGTATTCGATTACACCGATTTCGCTCGCTACATGTTGGGTGAGCGTGCCAGCATGATCTGACGATAAAGGTCTTGCCGACCCAGTTGCGCCTTGGCGCGTGAACACTCTATGAGGTGAACCTACCAATGACCGGCAGTGATTTTGTGATGAACAACGAACTAACGATAAGACTGGGTTTTTTCTTCAGCATCTTTGCCGCGATGGCATTGTGGGAGATCATAGCCCCACGTCGTTCCTTGCATACCTCCAAAGCCGTGCGTTGGAGCAACAATCTTGGCCTGGTTTTCTTCAACACCTTAGTTCTGCGACTCGTGTTTCCAGCGGCGGCTGTCGGGATGGCTCTCTTTGCCATTGAGCAGGGCTGGGGATTGTTTAATTTTATTGTGGCGCCGCTCTGGGCGGCCGTTCTGGCTTCAGTTCTGGTTTTGGACTTTTTTATCTGGCTTCAGCACGTGATGGTTCATGCAGTGCCGGTCCTGTGGCGGGTGCATCGCGTGCATCATGCGGACCTAGACTTTGATGTTACAACCGGTTCACGTTTTCATCCCCTCGAGATCCTGCTCTCCATGCTGATCAAATTTGCGGTCATATTGTTGCTGGGTCCGCCGGTACTGGCGGTGGTGTTGTTTGAGGTAATACTGAATGCAACCGCCATGTTCAATCATTCCAATGTGCGCATTCATCCAACCATAGATCGGTTCCTGCGGCTCGTCGTTGTTACACCGGATATGCACCGCGTACATCACTCTATTGAAGAGGATGAGACCAACAGCAATTTTGGCTTCAATCTGCCGTGGTGGGATCGTCTGTTTGGTACCTATCGCGCCCAGCCACGCGCAGGGCACGAGGCCATGACTATTGGCATCCGCACCTTTCGTGAGGATAAATGGTGCAGCTGGCTGCCGGGTATTATTGCGATCCCATTTGTCGGCAAGGTGCAGGACTACACCATTAACCGACGCCGGCAATAGGCTTCATCACTGTTTCCGAGCACAGGTTACTCGCTCAGAATCCCTTTAGCCCTTCATCTAGAGGGGTACCAAATGAATTCATCGCCATTGCAACCAGCGTGTACTGGCCGACGGCAAATACGATATCCATCATCTGTTGTTCGCTGTATGTCTTTGCAAGCGCCGCCCAGTTGGCATCATTGATTCGCTGATGTGCATTAAGGTCCTCTGCCGCGCGCAACAGGCTTGCCTCGAGCGGAGCCCAACCGGGTGCATCTGAACCAGCGCTACAACGTTCGATTTCTTCATCAGTAATTCCGACTTTTCGGCCGATCAGACGATGCTGTGCCCATTCATATTCAGCCTGACAGAGCCAGGCTGTTCTAAGTATGAGTAGCTCCCTGTCTCTAGCTGGCAGCGTCGATGTTGGCCCTAGAACATGGGCGCTAAGCTGACCGATTCGCTTTGATGCCTCCGGGTAACGAGCCATCGTGCCAGCCAGATTGTAGAAGCCGCCTTTGCTATATACGCTTTCAAGCTTGCGTCGCTGTTCATCGGTCCACTCGCTCTCTTGCAGCGGTGGAATTCTCTTTTGGCTCTGCTTCATGCTATCTCTCTATGTCATTTATTGAACTGCATCGCCGATGCTCACATCGGTTTCAGCCGTTTTAGTCAGTCGCTGAAACCCATTTCTATCCCGAGCGACTTTTCAACACCATAGCCCAGCTTCCTTCAAGAATCATCGAAGGGCTATTCATGCCTTAAAGCGATGATAGGGTCTAGTCTGGCCGCCCGCACGGCTGGCCAACTCGCAAAAACCAAATTGAGTACAAAGGCAATCGTCATCGCCATAACAGCATTATTTACATCGAATACAAATTCTAGGCCCTCACGTTCGGCGACAAATTTACTTGCCGCCCAACCAAGTCCAACACCAATGGCAACACCGGTCATAGCGAGCACGCTGGCTTCAAAAGCAAACTGAAAAAATACATCGTTGGCCGTGGCCCCCAGTGCTCTCCGCGTACCAATTTCACGAGTCCGGTCGCGCACCGCTATCCATGCGATCGCCAGTATGCCCAGCCCGGAAACAATGATAGCGCTGAGTCCAATCCAGCTGACCATGAACTGCAAGCGGTCGGCTGCCGCGATCTGCGTCGTGATTAGTTCACGCTGACTTTGCACCTGAAAATCATCCGGTCGGGCCGCAGAGCTGCGATGACGTTCTCGCATAAGCTGGCTAATTGCGCTTTCGGTTTGCTGCATCTGATTAAGGTCTGGGACCTCGAACAGGATGGCTGTGTAGTGATCGACGTTTAGTAGACGGCGCATCGCTGAGGTAAGCGGAACGAATACCTGACTGTCTTCATCGGTAGCATCCAGACCTGGCCCACGCTCTTGCAGTACACCGATAATTTCAAATGGTACGCGGTTGATGAACAGACGCTGACCAACCGGGTCGGCGTCTACAAACAATTCAATCGCCGTCTTGTAACCAAGCAGAGCAACCCGCGCTGAGCGGCGCATGTCTTCGGGGCCGAACCATCGGCCATGATCCAGCTCCCAGGCTTTCATGATGAAATAGGGTGGCTCCACGCCAACCGTGGGCGCTACTTTCGAAAGAAACCCGGCTTTTAGGCGCAGCGGAGCGGAGGCAATTGCAGATGCAGGAACCGGTCCAAGGATTTCGTCACGAATAGTACGGTAGTCGGCATCAGTCAGCGTGGTTACTACGGCTCCGGTACGTTCGCGATCAGCTACTGCCCGACTTTGCTTCGCCGAGACTACAACGATGTTGGTACCCAGCCGCTTGATTTGCTGCAGTACTTGCTCGCGTCCGCCGGATGCGTAATTCACGACGGTAATCGCGCCAGCTACTCCTAGTGCCGCACAACCGACAATCAGTGCTGAGCGGAGCCGGTAACGCAACATCTGTCGCCATGCCACACGCATTAGCCGCAGCGAAACGCGACGCATGGTTAAGCCCGCAACGCGTCGATTGGATCGGTATTAGCAGCCTTCCAGGCGGGTTGCAGTCCGAAGACCAGTCCCACGGCTATGGATAGCGCAACGGCCCAACCGATGGTCGTCCATTGCAATACTGGCGGCATGTTTTGTTGGAGTGTTGTGATAGCTCCAGCACCGATACCAAGAATGGTTCCGATGAGTCCTCCTAGCAGTGATACCACTGCGGCTTCAACCAGAAACTGCCACATGATGTCGTTACGCGTCGCACCCACAGCACGTCGTACGCCGATTTCTTTTTGTCTTTCTGAAACCGCAATAAGCATCAGGCTCATTATGACGGTACCACCTATAATCGTGGCGATAACAGAGACTCCCGTGAGTACGCGCGTCAACGTTGAATCTACATCGGCTATCTGTTCGGCAGATGCAAGCGGGCTACTTAGTGTGAAATCATCTTCGCCGGGGGGCACTATGCCGTGACGTTCACGCAGCACCGCGGTGATCTCATCGGCAACGGGGCCCGGGTTTAATGGGTCATCAAGCTGTACCGTAATAGTTGTCAGGTAGTCGCGGTTGAATAGACGCTTTGATGCTGTAGTGACGGGGATAAACACGATGGAGTCGAGGCTGCTTCCGCCCGGTCCTGCACCGCGCGTTGTCAGTACGCCCTTGACCTGAAAGGGCACATTGCCGATTCGAATCTGCTTACCAAGCGGATCCTCATTTGGAAAAAGAGATTCCTGAACGTCCGGACCTATCACGGCAACTCGTGAAACGGATGCAACATCATTGTCTGTCAGCACATTGCCGCTATCAATAAAGTAACTATGCATCTCCAGCCAGCTGGCCGATATGCCATATAGCGCAACCGCAGTGCTTTTGTCCCGGTACTTAACGTCTAGGTCAAATGCATTCTGAACCTCAGCAACCGCAGTTATGCCGGCAACTTCTGCCGCGATGGCTTTGGCATCTTCGAACTTCAGGCTGGGTTCCACTGTGGTGAGCGAGGGCATACCGCGCGTGGTTGAAGCACCCGGTGAGATATTGATTACATCATAAGTGCCGACCATGTTTTTAAACTGCCGCATGGTTTCCTGGCGCGTGGACTCGCCGACAGTTGACATGGCGGTTAGCGACGCAATGCCTATGGTCACGCCAAGCATCATCGACAAGGTGCGTAGCGGATTGCGAGTGATTGAGCGTCGTGCCAAAGATATACCGGTAGACAACCTCATGGAGCACGCTCCATGGCGGCATGTTGGCCGGGCAGGGCTCTGTCCATCGCTATAATGCCATCCTCGATCAGTAGTTCACGATTGGCAAATGCCGCTGTGGCTTCATCATGGGTAACCAATACAACGGTTCGTCCATCGCGATTTAACTCTGTCAACAGCGCCATTACCGATTCACCGGCTGCAGTATCAAGGTTGCCCGTGGGTTCATCGGCCAGTAGCAGGGGCGGGTCATTCATGAGGGCTCTTGCTATCGCAACACGCTGTTGTTCACCGCCGGATAACTCGGTGACAAAGTGATCTGCACGATCACCCAGGCCGACTTGCTCCAATAGTTGACGTGCTCTATCGCTGTTCATCGGCGTATCGCTGTATAGCGCGGGCACTTCAACATTTTCCAATGCTGTGGTGCGCGGTAGCAGATTAAAGGACTGAAACACAAAGCCGATGCGACGGCAGCGTAGATTCGAACGTTTCTGATCGTCGTAGCCAGATACATCTTCGCCTGCCAGCAGGTAGGTGCCTGCAGTGGGTGTGTCGAGGCAGCCAAGTATATTTAATAGCGACGATTTTCCTGAACCGGATGTTCCCCGGATAGTCACGAACTCACCATCGGCTATGTTAAACGAGATATTTTTTAGGGCTGGCACTGGCGTGCCGTCACCCCGATGGTAGATTTTTTCAATCTGTTTAACTTTGATCATGATTCTTTAACCAGCCTGAAATTGAAATTTTTATTTAGGATCGATACCTGTGACTATCGCGACCGTGTCATCGGCATCAAGTCCCTGACGAATTTCGGTGAAACCAGCTTCACGGGTTCCGACGCTCACGGTTCGCCGCACTAGAGTATCGTTCTGCTCTATGTGCACAAACTGTTCAAAACCATCTCGTTGGATCGCCTCGCTTGGTAGCACTAATGCTTCGCGTTCGGCCGTTCGGATGGAAACATTGGCCGTCATATCAGGCTTGAGCGTATCGACAGGAGAGCTGATGTCTATCATGACTTCGAAATTTACAACTCCTGAGATAATTGATCCCTTGGGTGCTATTTGTTTGACCACACCTTCGAATTCAAGAGCGGGAAAGGCTTCGACGCTGAAATAGACGGTGTTACCGATGGCCACCGTTCCGATATCAGTTTCATCGACCATCGCGACAAGTTCGAGTTCGTTTTCGGCGATGATGGTGGCGAAAGTAGGGGTGCTAAATGATGCAGCGACTGTTTCGCCTTTTTGCGTAGACACTGAAGCCACGGTCCCCGCTATTGGTGAACGGATTACGGCATACTGCAAATCACTCAACACGACAGCAGCGTCGCGTCGCGCCTTCTCCAGTCTGGCTTGAGCCCCTGCCAGATCCAATTCGCGATCTTCGACATCGTTAGCCGGTGCGAGTTTTTTGATATCCATTTGCCGCGCACGTTGCAACTGAATTTCAGCACGCTGGACTTCCTGTTCTAGTACTCCAACCTGTGCATTAGCCTGGTTGAGGCGTGCCTGTATTCCGCGAGAATCAATGCGAGCAATCACATCGTCTTTGTTGATCTTCGAACCAATAATGACGTTGAGTTCTTCGACAATTCCCGATAGTTGGGACCCGACGCGCACCTCAGCACCGACGCGAAGCCGAATAATTCCGGTTGCGAGCACAGTGGATGCGATCAGCCGGGTATCAACTGTCGCATAGCGGCTGACAGTGATACTGCCTTCAGCATCCGAGTTGTCGCTGAGCCACCATGATGCAGCACCAGTCACGCCAACTGCGGCAATGACTACAGCAATTATGCTTGGCTTCATTCAACCTTCTCATATACAAACACGAGCGGTGGGTTGTCATCACGAACCATCGAAACTGTTAGCTCAGTGCTATCTTCAGATAGCCATCGTGTTTCGGTGCGTACAGTTGTGCTGCCAAATATCGAACCTTCGGCAGTCCAGACTGATACCAGCTTTTTACCATCCCATGAGGTGACTGTTTCGCTCTCCGCACCCATGGCAGCTTCATTTTGCATAGTCTTGCCAGTCAGGTCATAGGTGACTGTTCTTTCAGTGGTTATGCCAGCGAAGACATCCGTCATCGCGAACACAATCTGCTCATCCGATTGAGTTGCGATAGTGGTTTCTTTGATGGCCTTCATCATGCCGAGGTTTTCACCCTTATCTGTGTTCAGTTCCCAGGTGCCACTAAAGTCGGCTGGAGATTCCGCGAGTGCCACTTGTACAAATGCAAGCAGGATTAGAACTAGTATTTTTTTCATATATTTCTCCGTGTTGAATGTATAGAGCTGAACTTAAGATTTGAGTAGTAGCGCGTGCATTGATTCTCGATAGATTTGATCTAGGTTTGCGGAATCTTTATATACTCGCAGAAGCGGAATAGCTGTCTTGGCAAGAAGTGCCAGAGTCAATTCCACACTATTATTTCGTAGTAAGTTCTCCGACTCAATCACACGAAGAACCTGTTCCAGTCGCATTTGATACGCGTCATGTTGATCCTTGATATATGAGTAGACGAAACCGTCAAATATGCTGACCAACAAAACCGCATTGCGATGATCTCGAAAGAGTCGCAGGTAAAACGTGATGAGTTCCTCCGCTGCCTTGCGGGGGGGGAGTTCACAAATCTCTTCCATAGCGGTAATGCCAGAGTCAAAAACCGGCATTAGTATTGCCGCCGCGAGTTCATTTTTGTTTTCGAAAAAACCATAGAAGGTCGCGCGGGATATGTCAGCTTCTACAATAAGCTGCTCGACACTAACTTTTGCCATTCCGCTTTCAACAAACATTTTGGCACCAGTTCGCAGCAACTTTTCACGGTTGCGGCCCGCCCGCTGAGCGGCATTGGCTCGTCTGACAGAATTCGGCGTGCGTGAAGTGGCTTTGACCTTGTTCATATCCGTAGCATACAGCGCTGTATGCTCTCATACAACGCTGTATGCCTTTTCAGGTTATCCCTCCACGCTTCGCGCCGCTCATGGTCATTTAGCAAGCACCCCCTGTGTTTGATTGAATGCATCTTGGTCGGAACCCAATTCCTTCGATTTTTAGCTGAATAAAAAGTCATTCAAAAACAATAGGTTAACTAATTACATCAAAAACTCTTGACTCTTGACCATACTCTAAGGTTTAAGATTCATGACATGGAAACTAGTCAGCAGAAAACGTTAACGATTGGTCGCATCGCCGCACAGGCAGATGTCGGTATCGATACCATCCGTTTCTATGAGCGCCGCGGCCTGCTGCCGGAACCGGAGCGAACGGCCTCCGGTTATCGTCTCTATACGGCCGACATCGTTAGGCGCCTGGACTTTATTCGGCGTGCGAAAGATCTGGGCTTCACGCTGGAAGAAATTATTGCGTTGCTGGGCTTGCAGGATACCCGGGGTTCGAAAGCAGCGGTCAAAGAACTGACGCGCCGCAAACTCGAGCAAATTGAAAACAAGATGCAGGATCTCGCACGTATGAGCGATGTCCTGAGGGCACTGGAACACGATTGTGCTGGCACGGGCGACGTGCGCACCTGTCCGATTATTGAGGCTTTGTCAGACGGCACAACATTTGCTAATGACGAAACGAATACAAAGAAGAAACCAACATGAGCACATCAGAGACACAAGTTAACACCGATCACCTGCTCGCCTCTGTCACGGGCATGACCTGCAGCGCTTGCGCTACGCGACTGGAAAAAGCGCTGCTGCGCGCTCCGGGCGTGCAATCAGCCACCGTCAACTTTGCTACCGAGCAGGCCGACGTCACGTTTGATAGCAACGACCTGGATGCTACGGCCGTCGCGGGCGTCATCGCTAAAGCCGGTTTCGGTGTCGACGAAACAAATTTCACGTTCGACGTTGGCGGCATGACCTGCAGCGCCTGTGCCGGTCGCGTGGAAAAATCATTACTGCGTGTACCAGGTGTACTGACGGCCAATGTGAACGTGGCACTGGAACGCGCCGACGTAACAACGATTTCAGGAGAGGTTGATCGGCAACTACTAATTAGTGCGGTGGAAAAAGCGGGCTATACCGCAGACTTCCCAAGCACTGAGGCCGATGATGATGAAGAGCATCGTGCGCGCGATGCTAAGGCAATGCGCCGCGAACTGTTCACGTTAATTGCATCGGCGTTGCTGACCTTGCCGCTGGTTCTGCAGATGGCGGCTATGGTGCTCGGCCTCAATTTTCATTTGCCTATTTGGGTCGAGATGGCATTAGCAACTCCGGTTCAGTTCGTCATCGGCGCACGCTTTTACCGCTCGGCTTGGAAAGCCATACGCGCAGGTGCAGGTAACATGGACGTGCTGGTCGCGATGGGCACAAGCACGGCTTACCTTTTCAGTATTTACCTGGTGCTAACGCTGGGCAATGATGCCGCCGGCAAACTCTACTTCGAAGCATCGGCCGTTATTATTACGCTCGTCCTGCTTGGCAAATACATGGAGGCACGGGCCAAGCGCGGCACCACGATGGCTATTCGCCAACTGATGGATTTACGACCCAAAACTGCAACGGTACTGCGCGACGGGGCTGAAGTGGAGTTGCCGATTGCAGAACTACGCAAGGGCGATTTGGTTATCGTGCGGCCCGGCGAAAGCATTCCTGTCGACGGCCAACTCGCAGAAGGTGCCAGCGAGGTAGATGAATCGCTGATTACCGGCGAGAGTATTCCTGTAGACAAGCAACCCGGCGATAAAGTGACAGGTGGCTCAATTAACGGCACAGGCCTGATGAAAGTCACTGCAACCGCCGTGGGCGAGGACTCGACCCTGGCAAAAATTATCCGGCTGGTCGAGAACGCACAGGCGGGTAAAGCACCCATTCAACGCCTCGTGGACAAAATCAGTGAAGTGTTCGTGCCGGTCGTAGTCGCCATTGCTGTGCTTACTTTTGCCGGCTGGTATTTCTACAGTGGCGACGTTGAAGCAGCATTAATTTCTGCAGTTTCGGTGTTGGTGATTGCATGCCCTTGTGCACTTGGGCTTGCGACACCTACGGCCATCATGACGGGCACCGGTGCCGCGGCACGCGCCGGCATTCTTATTAAGAATGTCGAAGCACTTGAGCAGGCACATGCGATAACCGCGGTCGTGTTCGACAAGACCGGCACGCTAACGACTGGTCACCCATCCGTTGTCGCCATACATACCTGCAGCGGGGATGAAGCCGATTTGCTTGCTGCGGTGGCAACACTGCAACAAGGCAGTGAGCATCCACTTGCCAAAGCGGTGCTGGCACGTGCCGCGGAAAGCAAAGTAGAACTGACCACGGTAAACGATTTCAAAAGCCATACGGGCTTTGGCGTAGCTGGCTCGGTAAACGGCCGTGCAGTTATTTCCGGCAACGAGCAGTTCATGCGCGACAACAACGTAACAACCGATGTGGAATCGGCGATGGCTGCCGCATGGGAATCTGAGGGCAAGACGGTCATATGGATTGCGCGGGACGGCGAATTGCTGGGGATCATGGCGATTGCCGATCCGCTGCGGCCGGAATCGATTCCCGCAGTGGCAGAGCTCAAACGCATGGGCATCCGCACTCTGCTGTTGTCAGGCGATGCGGTGCTGGCAGTAGAAGAAATTGGCCGCCAGGTTGGCATAGACATAGCTCGCGGTGCGGTTAAGCCCGAGGGCAAATCAGCAGAGGTCGAGGCTCTGCGTGCGGAGGGCTACCGTGTCGGCATGATCGGCGACGGCATCAATGATGCTCCGGCACTCGCGGCAGCCGATGTCGGCATTGCGATGGGTTCAGGCACCGATGTGGCCATGGAAACGGCGGGGGTTACGCTGATGCGGTCCAATCCCGCCCTTGTACCTGCC
>RCNB010006483.1_pt1 | contig 13078 bp, 10 predicted proteins | sample 2041321 | NCBI WGS metagenome assembly RCNB01 (sample SAMN09708232, study PRJNA481090) | Marine sediment metagenome, whole genome shotgun sequencing project. | reverse complement strand
TACTTGGCCTGAACGATTCGTGGATAGTCACAGAAGTAGAGTTATCGAAGGCGGGGCAACAAATAGCCATTCACTTAATGTTTGTTTCGGACTCGCACGCCTGTCCTGATTGCAAAAACAAATCACACTGGATTGAATGGTGCACTTGATTAATTGAACCGGGTGGCCTCTATGCTGAGGTCACCTCCCCTCCCCCAAAAAAAATGGAAAACCTTACAGATAGGCTTCAGTCTCGGGTGAACTAAGGAATAGTAAGTTTATGTTTTACTGCCAAACTGATGGGCCAGTTTGAACCACTCAGGTCAACAAAATGTTAGAACACATACTCTTGATTTCTTTCGAAGCCAATCCTTGGTCAGACACTAGTAGTCGACGAATTATAACGACAATTAAAAGCGTGTGAGCTATCCCAAGAAAACGGACGGTCAAATTAAACACCTTTTGAGCGTTCAAATTGTTCAGGCAATTGGTAACTCAGCGTTTGATTTGGTTTTTGTCGATTGTAAAACACTTCAATGTAACTAAATATGGATGCGCGTGCTTCCTCAATGTTGGAATATCGCGGGCCTTTCGTGCACTCGTTTTTCAGACTATTAAAGAAGCTTTCAGCAACTGCGTTGTCCCAACAGTTGGCTCGACGACTCATGCTCATCACCAAGCATTGGCTATCCAGCAAGTTCCTTTAAACTTTCGCCGAGTAAAGCACACCTTGGTCAGTATGATGCAGTAGATTAGGCTCCGGTTTTCTGGATTGAATCGCCATCAACAAGGCATCCCTCACTGACTGACTGACTGACTGTCATTTTGGCTCGACATCGATCATCCCACCACTTTCCGAGAGAACAAATTCAGAATGACCGCCAAATAAAACCAGCTAGTCTGCGTCGACACAAAGGTCACGTCTCCAACCCAGACTCGATTCGGTCGGTCAATTGTGAAGCATCGATCCAATCGATTAGGCGCCGCATACCCGTGGCGTTTACTTAGTGTCGTCAAGACAAATCGCTGCCGGCGTCTCGCAACAATACCGTTATCAGCCCTCAGTCGGGCCACTCGGTGCTTGCCGCAGATCGTACCGCTTTGATTCAAGGCCTTCCATGTTTTAACGGCACCATAGACTTGACGGTTATCGTCGTGCGTTCGACGAATTTGACCTAGAAGTGCCGTATCCTCCACCTGACGACAGCTCGGCCCACGGCGTCGCCAATCGTAGAAGCCACTGGTGCTCACGCGCAGTATCGAACACATTTGCGTCGTAGCATGTTGGTCACGATGCGACTCAATGAAAGCGTACTCCACTTGAGTTCTCTCGCGAAGTACTGGGCCGCTTTTTCTAAAATATCACGTTCCTCCGTGACCTCAGCGAGTTCACGGAGGAACCGAACAACGTCAGACTCATCCTCTTTTGCTTTCCGGCCTCGTTGGTTTGAGAATGTGGCAGATCCTTTCTCAGCAAGCTCCTCTCGCCAACGATAGAGTTGATTACGCCTTACACCCAATTCGACTGCAATCTGTGACACAGACTTGTCAGCACTTTTCAACAATCTCACTGCTTCTTGCTTAAACTCCGCACTAAATACTTTTCATTCTTTTATATGACACTCCTGGACTTATTGTCCTCTATTTGAAGTATCCGTTAAACTCGGGTTAGCTCAGAATACAGATAACCTATCCGTCGGCCACAATCTCTTTTAGCCAGCTAGAAAACTCTGCAACACCAGTGTTCAATCTGGCAGCCTCCGTTCGCACCAGATAGTAGCCATAATTCCCAAGCTCTGCCTCCCCTAGACGATAGAGTTGCTCAGCGCACAGTTCCTGCTCAACGAGAGCGTCATGCAATGCGATACCTTGTCCGTCTATCACCGCTTGCACTCGCACATTCGGATCGGGAATGATCAACGTGTTCACTGGACCATGATAATTAATACCGGCCTTGGCGAACCACTCGGGCCAAGCTTTGCTATCTTCGGTGTCGTGCAGCAACGTGGCTTTTTTTATCACTTGTTCCAGACCGTTTTTATCGACTGCTTGTTGCAATGTGCGATTACCACTAGGCCATGCTGGGCATTGAAATAATAGCGACGTTTCCACATCCTTCCAATCACCCTTGCCCCAACGAACGGCCAAGTCGATGCCATTTTTCTCAAGGTTCATCAACTCAATCATCGGCTCTAACCGCAACCGTATATCCGGGTGTTGTTGCATGAATTTCATCAGCCGCGAAGATAACCACCGGGAAGCAAAATAGGTAGTAACCCCTACTGTCAGCACCCGTGATTCGACCTGCTGTAATGACTGGATTTTTTCTTCAATCGTTCCATAGGCTTGAGTAGCGCAAATCAGCAACTCTCCACCCTTCGACGTAAGAGAGACCCCACGGGGCAACCGATCAAAAACACTGAACTTAAGCGCTGATTCAAGTTGGCGAATTTGGTGGCTGACTGCCCCTTTGGTGAGATTCAGTTCTCTAGCTGCATCAGTCAGGCTTACATGTCTGGCCACTGAGGTGAAAATTCGGAGCTGACTGTGGTGTCTGAATTTCATACTGATCGTTTAACATAATTTGACGCTTAGTACAAAAATATTCGCTACTTACCGCAGGGTTATGCGCATACACTCCGTGTCGACAAGGCAGCACACACTCAAGAAATACGCGAAATTTTGTTAACCCCACAACTGAGTAACCAACTGTGCAGACTCAATCTACCCGCGCCACCCGGCGTGGTCGCAGAAAACGTAACAGTCAGCGCGATGCCTCTCTGCCTGCTGCCTGCCACAAAAGGGGAATGCCTGCCTACGAACTGCTCGATGAAACCGCACTGGTGCGCCTTGAGCAACATGCTGACTGGTTGCTGGAGAATGTGGGTGTCGAGTTTCGCGGCGATTCGGTGGCACTCGATCTTTTTCATCAGGCCGGTGCACACATCGAAGGAGAACGCGTACGCTTTAAGAACGGGCTTGCACGCCACTTGTGCGCAACAGCACCAACAGAGTTTAAACTGCATAGCCGCAATACGAATCATTCTATAACGCTCGGTGGTGAGCACTTTGTTCTCATGCCAGGCTATGGTTCTCCCTTTGTGACTGACCTAGACAATGGGCGTCGCTATGCCACGCTTGAAGATTTCCGCAATTTCGTCAAGCTCAGTTATATAACGCCGTATCTGCATCATTCCGGTGGAACGATCTGTGAACCCACCGACGTGCCAGTGAACAAGCGCCATCTGGACATGGTCTATGCCCACCTGCAGCTATCAACCAAACCGTTTATGGGTGGTGTGACGTCTGTCGCACGCGCTCGAGATTCTATCGACATGGCACGGATAGTTTATGGCGCTGAGTTCATGGAAACGCACGCGGTAATGCAAGGAAATATCAACGTGAATTCACCGTTTGTTTACGATGAAACAATGTCAGGAGCTTTGCGTGTGTATGCAGAAGCTAATCAATGTGTCTGTGTGTCTCCCGCGATATTTGGCGGCGCCATGGGGCCAGTGACAATGGCAGCTGTCAGCGCGCAAACACTTGCTGAAGGTATGGCAGGTATATGCCTGGCCCAACTGGTGCGCCCTGGCTGTCCGGTGATGCTAGGATCATTTCACTCCACCATGAACCTGCGCACTGGCTCATTGACTTTTGGTACCCCCGAATCGACTCATGCCACCATGATGATATCCCAACTTGGCAGGCGGCTCGGTGTGCCCGTGCGTTCTGGCGGCGGCCAAATAACTGCATCCAACGCACCCGATGGACAAGCAATGATGGACAGTACTAGTGCGATGTGGAGCACATTGATTTCTGGCAGTCATCAAGTTTGGCACGCAGCGGGCTGGCTTGAAGGTGGGCTCACTATGTCGTACGAGAAATTCATAATGGATCTGGATAACTGCGGGGCAATGATGAAAATGCTGCAAGGGCTCTCTGTAGATGATGAAAGTCTCTCGAGGGAGTCGTATAGAGAGGCGGGTCCCGGCGAGAACTTTCTGTCTACCACTCACACGATAAAACACTTTGCCACCGCCAACTACGAATCACTGTTACCAGATGCTGGTCCTTACGAAACATGGACCGAAAACGGTAGTTTGCGAGCGGATCAGCGTGCGACCAAGGTGTATAAAAAACTGCTGTCTGAATACAGCCCACCTCCGATTGACGATTCGATCAATCAGAGCTTAATCGAGTTTATAGACGAAAGAAAATCCGCCATGCCAGATGAATGGTATTAGGCAAACCACAAACGCATTCAATACGAGGACCATCCTATGACCGCAGAACTAAGCCGCACCTCCGAATTAGCCTCACGCCACACCGCACTGGGATCAGGACTGGAAGACTGGAATGGTATGGGAACCGCATGGTCATACAACAGCGAAGCAAACGACGAACACGATGCCGTGCGTGAGCGCGCAGGGATGTTTGATATGTCGCCATTGAAGAAGGTGATGATTACCGGAACAGATGTTGTTGCCGTGCTAAACCATCTGACGACACGCGACATGAACACCATTAGCGTCGGGAAAGCATCGTATGTTAGCGTGCTAACCGACCAAGGTACTATGGCTGATGACGCCATCGTCTATAACAATGGCAACGACGAATGGATGGTCGTGCATGGCTCTGGAGACACCATGAATTTACTGACTAGTTCTGCAAAGAACAAATCAGCAGTGATCAACTTGACGGATGCGCTGCATAATATTTCTGTGCAAGGGCCCGATTCACTGAATTTGCTAAACGCAAACTGCGATAATGATCTTGCCACACTGGCATACTTTGAACACTGCAGCACCACTTTGTGGGGTAATCCCTGCCGAATATCCCGCACAGGCTACTCAGGTGAGCGCGGTTACGAAGTATTTATCGATAAGCAATTCGTGGGCGAGGCCTGGGATAAGTTGGTTTGTGCAGGCGTGATGCCCTGTTCATTCGCGTCATTAGATAAGGTTCGGATAGAAGCCGGGTTGCTATTCTACGGTTACGATATGACCTCGGAACATACCCCTTACGAGGTAGGGCTCGGTTTCACCGTCGCGAAAGGAAAATCGGGATATCGTGGGCATGACGCACTAACTAAAGCCCTAGGTCAGGATAAAATAAATCTTGTTTGTCTCGAAATAGATCACCCCGATATGGCAAATGGCGCAGAAATCTTGACACTCAACGGTCAGCATGTTGGCGTGGTAAACAGCCCATGCTATTCCCATAGATTAAGAAAATCGCTGGCACTTGCACATGTTGAACTTAGCGCTGCTGCACCCGGCACAACACTTCAGCTTAAGGTTGCTGATATCGAATGCACAGCTGTTGTTGTGACCATGCCGGTATACGATCCGCATAAATCGCGTACTCATGATTGTTAACTAACACGTCTTTATCGAATAAAATCTGCATTCAGTATGGCCAACTTGGGTATCCTTCGTTTTGCGAGAATAGATCTTGCAACAACCAAACCATTCGATCCAGAAACCATGTTTTACTCAGCATAGTAACTAGGGTTCCGAACACGGCCATCGTAACGTCAAGTAGGACATGGCCATAAATCGTCAATAGAAGCCCAGCCAACGTCATGAAATTAAGATTACGGATTGCCTTAAAGTGATGGCCGAGCATTTATGATCTTGGGTGTTACAGAAACGCTAGCTCACCAAGCACGGTCCTTGACGCCCAGTGGTGATTAGATTTTCGTTTATTGAACACTCGAGGGTTTATCCAAATCCACAGGCAAAACAAAACAATCGGTATGACACTTTGCCATTCTATCCACACCCGAGACCATACCGCCAGTGACAACAGAGGTAGGCAAGTGTGTCGGGGCCAGACACTCCAGAGGTTCACGTGGCGTTCCCAAACTCCGTCTGACATTTGAAAAACTTCGCCGCCCTATCCTCGATTCCCATTATTAAAAGTTACAGGAACTGGCTCGGGAAAATCAAATCTGACGACATTTCGTTGACACACGGGTACCCGATAACAGTAAAATTGTACTATCAATCATTAACCCCTTTAGTGCTCTCTGCAGTGAATTTACTCTGCATCCATGCACGAATGGGCGCAGAGTATGCGTCGAGCTCTTCGCGCACCGCGGGGTGAATACCGATTTGCGTGCGGTAAAGTATGACCGCGGGTGGCCAATCAAGGGTTAACCCTAGGACTGGGGTGAATGCATCAATCCACGCGAAAGAAATCGGAAATCCGCAGTCACCCAACGTCAAGTGGCGGGTGTCGAGTGAAGCGTCTGATACGAGCAAGCGCGATAACTCGTCGAGGCGTTGGTTGAGTATTTTTCCTTGCAAGCGGACTATCTGGCTGTCTCGGCCGGCTTCACCGATCTGCGAAAATAGCTTTCGAAGTTCTGGTTCAAGACGCGTGTCGTGAAATCGTGAACGTTCTCGACAGCGCGCTCGCGCCGCAGCCGCATCGGGTAGCATGGCTGGTTCGATTATGGTCTCATTGAGATATTCGGCGATGGCTTCGGAATCTGCGAGGCTGAAACTGCCATCAACGATGGCGGGCATTGTACCGGCCGGCACTATCTCGAGATAACCAGCGTCGCCACAACCTCCCGCGGGTGAAATTTCGTGCCATTGGGTTTGTTTGTGGCGCAATAATACACGTAGCTTGGCGCAGTATAGGCTCTCGGGGGTCGTATATACGTTTAGCAAAAATCTTCGCTCATAAAAACTAATGGCAGCATCATTCCATAAAATTTCCTTTGGTTCAACGCAATCACCGTGGCTTGGCTTAACCCAAACGGTCATGCTTAGAATCGTTTCTTAGCAATCCGTCGGGTTAGTGATGCTCGGCGAAAACTACTGTTCATGAGTGTCGTGTTTTAATAAACCTGTAGGGATTGACTGAGTTTTATTCTCGACTGCTAAATGGGTTAACTGAGATCGCCCATAGTATGACGTGTGGCTTCAGTAGAAATCGGTGTCGCGGGTTGATTTTTAAATTTCGACAGGTCTTTGATTAGATTAGGCGCAATAGCATGAAAACCAATACTATTGTTTTCATCTTCCCGAACCCGGGCGAATATTTCAGGATCAACCCAACTTATCGTGCCTGACTCCATGCAGGCGTATATTTTTGATGTAACACGATCGACAAAATTAATCGTTGGTATTTTCTTTGCACATTTAACCAAAAAATCTGTATTAACCTCAGGGGCTATGGCACTCGCGGAGAGATAAACCTGACTAGATTGTTTTGCGTTAATATTGAGTTTCGAAAATCGATTGATATCGATCATGCACTTAATATCCAAAATATATAGTTCATCATTAAACCCAAAAGCAATCGTCTTCGGTTGTTTTCCTTGATCTACGCTATTGTCCAGGAATTCGCAATACACTAACTTATCTTTTCGCAATGCCCAGGTGAAAAATAATATCGGTATGCCTTTCAGTGCTTCGATGTTGTGATCAAGTAGATCGTCGACCGCCTTGAATCGCCCTACCTGAAGACCACGTTTCCATGAACGTTCCACTGTCTCTTCTGGTGGCGTTACCACAAATATCATATAGATGGTATGACCGAACCTAGTGAGCAAATTGCTGCCTTCTTTGGCACCGGATCCGGCGGCAAAACTGTCAAAACGAAATCGATCGACCAGAAGATGGGATAGCTTCCCTTGTTTCGCCTTTTGACCAATGTAAAGGTCGAGCTTATGATCGATAATCGGCACCTCATCTCCAGCAAGTGTGCCAGCATATTTATAAGCCTCGCCCAATGCCTCATAATCCAACAAATATTTTCGCCATATGTCGGGGCTTATCAGGGCAAAGTCATGCCAGTTAATACCCAATGCTTCGGTATGTTTCTTTTGCAGCGGGCGCATTGTGCTTTTGCCCGAAGCTGAGGCACCTTTGACATTGATTATTATGGGTTCCGCCTGAGGCGGCAATATCGAATAATTTTCCTTTATTGCCGCTTCGTTAATATATGGAGATACTATTTCACCAATCATTTCACTGCCAAACTCATTGCAAACTGCGTCAGTGATTAACGATAAAAGTAATCGCTTTTCCCCGACTAATTTCCCATGTTTGATCACTATAGCGTTAGCAATTCTAACCAACGCTCGAAAAATCGACTGGTGCATCGGGTCAGAGGATGCTTCCACTTTCTGCTGCCACAAAACAATCAATCGCTGGTCACGCAATTCTGCGGGTTCAGGTCCGTCTATTTTTCGTTTCTTTTTTTGTGTTCTAAAAAAACTCCCAAAACTAAAAGTTTTTCCTTTTTCAATTGGAATGACGGGTTTTGCGAATAAAACAAGCGACAGCTCGTGGTCTACTGCAAATTTAACTTGTTGTTCAAAGTCATCAAAGCGATGGATTATTTCGCTCATGTGAGGCTGAATATAATCATCTAACAGGGTCGTGACGACCTTCCGGAAATTGACACCCAGATCCTCGTACTTCGATCCATCAGAGACAAAAATATCCGCGGAAACGCGAATCAGTAATTCGTGTACAACCAGCCTCTGCGCACGAAAGCGAACCAACTGTTGAATCGGAAGGCCGGTAAAGTCACTCAGTTCCGTCGCAGTTTCTAGACTGGTGGTGACGTTCTCAGGGCGGAACATCGTCGATAGTGGTAGATAATTCGAAGGGAGCGTTGAAGTTATACCCGGATTCCAGGGGCCTATCGTTTCATTATCGAGTGTTGCCACTAAAGTTACAATGTCGCCTTTCAGCGGTCAGCAGGCCGCGTAGAGGTTTTCAGACCCGACTGTAAGGCCTTAGCGGTCACCTCTTTTAGACTGCCCGATCCGTACTTGTGTAGTACGCTCGAAACTAAAGTCTGATAGGGAATGCCCTCTACAAATGCTCTCTTTTGTAACGCATCGAGCACTCTACTAGAGATGCGAATGTTTATTTGTTTATCCTTTTTAAATGCATGTTCAGCCGACTCCTGAATCATCTTTTTCCGCGCTGGCGTGAGAACTGACTTGATTTCACCAGCTTCAAAGGCCTTAAGCAGTTTTTCCTCGTCACTATCTAATTTGATTTTATTCATTTCCTATCTCCCAAATTAGTCATCTTGATTTGGATGCTTTACATCATCCATCATCCTATCCAACTACTCGCCCAGAGGGCGCTCTTTAATATAGACAGTGGATTTTTTTATTCAAAAGACTGACGCAGGCATATAAAGCTTTTAACGAAGGGGTCTCAACACCGGTCATTTCACCCAATTCGATAACAACGCCCAACATGCCATCAATCTCCAACGGCTTGCCTGCTTCGACATCCTGTAACATCGAGGTCTTATGTTTGCCAACACTTTCGGCGCCGTTAATACGTCTTTCGATGGTGACTCGAAATGAAGCGCCCAATTTTTCGGCAATCTTCTGCGCTTCTGTCATCATTGTCGTCGCGAGTTCTCGCGTCAAAGGATCCTGGCATATATCAACCAGCGTAGAGTGGGTTAAAGAACTAATCGGATTAAAAGTTAGATTACCCCATAGTTTCAACCAGATCTCGGACCGAATGTCGGTTAAAATTCGAGACTTAAAACCGCACTCTTCAAACAAACTAGATACCATTTGTAAGCGTTCAGATTCACTGCCATCTAGTTCTCCAACCGGAAATTTATCACCTTCAACGTGTTGTATAACACCCGGCTCCGATATAGAGGCGGCGGGATAGGCAATACAACCAATGATTCGTTTTGGATCGATGCCTTCTGCTAAGGACCCACCCGGATCAACTGTTTCTACAATACGATTTTCATATTCGCCGCCGTTCCCCTGGAAGTACCACCAGGGAATGCCATTTTGCAATGCTACCATCACGGTATCTGGGCCAAACAGGGTTTTGAGATCATCCATTACAGGGACGATTTGATGGGCTTTTAATGCGAGTAATACAATATCCTGCGGACCGCATTCGGTCATATCACTCGTTGCAAATACATTACGGACGTTAGTTTCCTGGCCATCTTTACGCAATGTCAGACCATTTTCCTTAATCGCAGCTAAATGAGGACCTCGAGCAATTAACGAGACGTCATGCCCACACCCATATAGCCGCCGATTGCACCCGCGCCAACAACACATACCTTCATCAAAAACTCCAAACTTCGCTGGCCTATCGGCCAACGTATTAATCGATTTTAAGTAATACCGAGTTTACCCGGCACCGCAAGTGATCCCGCTTTTAAACGGCTGCCACTTCAGACCGCCCCACCTCAAACCGCCACCTCAGGCCACTATATCATTTGGTAGCCGCTAATTATCAAGACAATAAAGTGGTTGGCTCCATGTGTTGGCTCTATGAACCGAGAACTGCGCCGACACCTAACTGACAAGAAGACGCATATTCAGAGGCACTAACTTTCCCTGAACCCGCCGGTCGAACTCTAGAAACTAGAATTCCGCCATCATCACCTGTTGCGATAACAAGCCCGGCATCATCCGATTTTAATACGGTCCCTGGATCACCCACTGCCGAGTCAACCCATTGACTATCGAAAAGTTGCACTGTGACACCCTGATTTGTTGTCCAAGCGCCAGGCTGTGGATTAGCCGCACGAATCGTATTATAAATTTGAGCCGAGGGCTGACTCCAGTCAATTTCAACCTGGGCTTTTCCAAACCAGGATTCATAACTGCCGTCATCAAGATTTTGTTTTTCCCGAGGCGCATTACCCGCTTTCACCAAGTCTAAGGACTCGATCATGGCATCAACACCCATTGGGTATAACTTTTTAAAATAGATGTCGCCCAATGTTTCGTCGGGCCCGATATCGCAGGTTTTCTGCAACAGAACCGGCCCTTCATCGAGACCTTCATTCGGCCAGAAAATAGTCAAACCGGTTTGTGTAGAACCCATCGCAATTGGCCAATTAATTGATGATGGCCCACGATGCATCGGTAATAACGAAGGGTGATATTGAAACGAGCCTTGCTTTGGTGCATCGAGCACTGGCTGTGGAACAAATAATAGAACGTAAGCCATGATACAAACATCGGCATCGAAAGACTGCATCAGAGTCAATGCCTCCGGGGTTTTCCAGGAAGCCGGTTGATGCACGGGAATGCCCTTTTCGAGCGCAAGCGCTTTTAACGGATCAAGCGGTTTACCTTCTTTATCGGGCGCTGTGCAGACTGCAACTATATCTTCGTTTCGTTCCAGCAACCGCTCTAAAACAGCACAGCCAAAGGCCTGTTGTCCATGGACTACAATTCGCATTCTAAACTCCTATATTGGGTTCTAGCTTATTCGGTTCTAGCCTATTCAGTTCTAGCCTAAACCGCGCCAGACGCTTTAATCGCAGCAATTTCGTCGGAATCGTAATCTAACACTTCAGATAAGATTTCATCAGTGTGCTCGCCGAGTAACGGTGAACGAGTCACTTCAACCGCAGAATCAGAAAATTTTATCGGGCAACCCACGGTTAGGTACTTGCCTCGTTCAGGGTGATCAACTTCAACAATGGTGCCTGTTTCGCGCAGCGAAAGATCTTCTGAAATTTCCTTCATCGAAAGAATCGGGCCGACTGGAATATCATGCGGATTACAAAGTTCCATCACCTCAAATTTTGTTTTGGTCATGGTCCATTGTTCGATCTCACCAAAAATTTCATTAAGCCGCTGTAACCTAGCGGGTGGCGTTGCATAATCGGGGTTTTCCTTCCAGTCCGGCTTTCCGATGACGTCACAAATTTTCTGCCAGACGGCGGCCTGAGTGATGAAATAAGTGTAGGCATTCGGATCTGTCTCCCAACCTTTACATTTGAGAATTCGACCCGGCTGGCCACCCCCAGAATCATTTCCGGCTCTAGGTGTTGAATCGCCAAATTCAACATTTTCACCGTACTGTGAATATTCTTTCAGTGGCCCAGCATCTAAACGTTGTTGATCACGTAGTTTTACACGGCATAAATTGAGCACCGAATCTTGCATCGGCGCCAATACTCGCTGCCCTCTTCCGGTATTCGCCCGTTGCAACAATGCGCCGGTAATGCCTAACGCCAAATGCAAGCCCGTGCCTGAATCACCAATTTGAGCACCGGTAACCACTGGTGGTCCATCGCGAAAACCGGTGGTTGAAGCCGAGCCACCCGCACATTGAGCGACGTTTTCATAAACCTTACAATCTTCGAAAGGGCCTGGACCAAAACCCTTAACCGAAGCCATGATCATCTTCGGATTAAGCTCTTGAATACGCTCCCAGCTAAATCCCATTCTATCGAGTGCACCTGGCGCAAAATTCTCAACTAGCACATCACATTTTTTAATCAGGCGTTCCAAAACTTCCTTGCCTGTTTCGTTCTTGGAATTTAATGTTAAAGAACGTTTGTTGTGGTTGAGCATCGTGAAATACAAACTATCTGCACCTTCCACATCGACCAATTGCTTTCGTGTTGCATCACCAACGCCGGGGCGTTCGACTTTGATTACATCGGCACCCATCCACGCGAGTAATTGGGTGCAAGTTGGCCCAGATTGGACGTGGGTAAAATCGAGTATTCTGACTCCGTCTAGTGCTTTAGACATTAATTAACCTCTATTATAAATTGACTGTGTGGAATACGTTATTGCTAACGCCAGCAACAACGCTTAGTTTTTTTGTAGCGCTCTACTTATACATAGTTTGCGCTTTGGTGCCGGGTGCATACTCGTTTGGATCGACCCAAACATTAACCACTGCGCATTTACCAGTCGCCGCGATTGCTTCACGAGCTCTCTGCATTGCAGGCTGGATGTCTTTTGCTTGATGCACTTCTTCACCGTAACCTCCGATCATTTCACCAAACTTCGAAAAGGGTATATCGCCTAATTTGTTACCGATGTCTCCACGTTCCTGACCATATTTTGCAAGCTGACCATAGCGAATTTGATTCATTGCAGAATTATTACCAATGACCGCAAGATATGGCGCACCGAAACGTTGGGCTGTTTCCATATCGAAAGAAGTCATCCCAAATGCGCCATCACCGTAAAGGCACACAACCTCTTTTTCGGGGTTAGCCAGTTTAGCCGCCAATGAAAAACCGGTTCCGACACCCAGCGACCCCAGTGCACCCGGATCCATCCACTGACCGGGGTTACGCGGCCTAACGGCTTGGG
>RCNB010001925.1_pt1 | contig 13078 bp, 9 predicted proteins | sample 2041321 | NCBI WGS metagenome assembly RCNB01 (sample SAMN09708232, study PRJNA481090) | Marine sediment metagenome, whole genome shotgun sequencing project. | reverse complement strand
CGTATAATACAATGTCTGTTTGATCATTTCTTGTGGAAGAAAATAACACACCCATTCCATCATTTAAAAAAGAGGGTTGGTTATCATAATAGCCTTTATTATCCGAAATATTGATCGGGTTTTCTAACGTATAACTGTTTGTTGAGTCATTTTTAACCAAGTCAAATAAATAAACTTCATGTGCTTCTTGAGCAATACTTACATTGGTTATTAGTACAACTATTAAACATAGTTTTTTAATCATATTGCTGTTTTTTAATATTTTGCAGAAACTCCATTTTTTGGAGTACTTTTTTCAATAAACGCTCGAATATCATCATTAGCTGTCTCCAAATCTTCTTGGCGAAGATACATCATGTGCCCGCTGCGATATCCTTTAAAAGTAAAGCGATCTTTCATTTTACCACTAGGGTCAATTTGCCATTGGCTATATTTGGCACTAAAATAAGTCGTTGCTCCATCGTAATAACCTGATTGTGTCATTACGTGTAAATATGGGTTTTGTGCCATCGCTTGGCGTAAACCTTCACGGACCGTGTTTTTGGTATTGTCCCAAGGGCGAACGGGGCCGAACATATTGTATTTTAAATCTGTTTTATAATTTAGTTCTTCCCGTAGATAATAATTAATTGCAGGTGTAAATGAATGCAGCCATGAGGTTAATTCAGCACTGTAATCAGGAGCGGCACCTGTTTCTGTTTTATCAATACCTAAATATCGAGAATCCAATCTTCCAATAGTTTGTCCGGTTTTATCTCGTAGCAATTCCTTCCAAAAAAAACGTGGATTAACGTCTAAATTTCGTCGTAAAATCACTTCTTCTGTTAATCCAGAATAATAGGCCATTTTCTTCGCAACGGCTTTCCGATCACTATCAGTGATAAATCCACCTTTCGACAATGCCGGAATTAACTCATTGATAGTAAATGCCTCAGCTTCTGGTAAAATATCCAGTAAATCTTTACTCTGAAGTGCAGTAGGCAACATTTTATGATGCCAAGCTGCGGCGGTCATATATGGAAAATCTATACCTGTCGAAATCGGTACATCAGAATTAAATACCTTATAATCAGCTGGAGATACCATAATGACTCCATTTAAATACATCCACTGATTGTTTTGTAATTCTTTAGCGAGCCCCATGACACGAGTACCACCATAACTTTCACCAATTAAATATTTTGGCGAACGCCAGCGATTCGTTCTTGTTACGAAAGTATTTACCCATTCTGCTAAATATTTGATATCTGCATTGATGCCAAAAAACTCTTTTTTATCTGGGTATTTGCCATCTTTATTCTTCAACATTCTAGAATAGCCTGTGTTTACTGGATTTATATAAACAATGTCGGCAACATCTAGAATAGAGTGTGGGTTTTCTTTAACACCATAAGGTTGAACCGGATAACCTTCACTATCCATTTTAAGAATTCGAGGTCCTGTGTAGGCAACATGCATCCAAACTGATGCAGATCCAGGGCCTCCATTAAATGAAATGATTAAGGGTCTTTTAGTATCATTTTTAACATCTGATCGCTTATAATAAGTATAAAATAAAGAAGCGATAACCTCGCCATCTTTATCCCATACAGGTTGCGTTCCGGCCGTAGCCGAATATGGAATTAATTTATTCTTTACGGTAACAGTGTGTTTAGTCGTGGAAGAAGATTCGGCTTCTAGCATTCGATTTTGTGCAAACGTAGATGTTACACATATAAGTAGCAACGCTACTCGAACGATATTTTTCATTGGGCCAGTTTTAAGTTAATGATTTCTTGTAGGGATAAGGAATCACACAAATATAAAATAATTTATACTCTTTTTATATAATTTAACAATATCAAATCAATAATTCCCCCTTGACTTTATGTTTTGTCTACAAAGCTTGATAATTTCATCAATTCGCTTTAATCTTGTTGTTTCTCGTTTGGCTTGATTGAGCCAATACAAATAACTCTTTCTATAACTAGGGGCAAAGCTTTTGTAGTTATTAAATGCTACGTCATTTTTATCAAAAGCTTGTTGAAGATCTTCGGGAATGAGCCCTTTTTCTACGGCATCAAGAGCCGTCCAAGAGTTATTTTTTTTAGCAATTTCTATAGACATAAGACCACTTTCATGCATAAGATTGACGGCCAATAAATCAACAATATATCTTTTATTCAAGGCACTCCAAACACTTTTAGGTTTCCTAGGACAAAAATATTGCCGTCTTTTGCCGTCACCTAAACTTTTAACGGTAGAATCTATCCAACCAAAGCACAAGGCTACTTTAACAGCTTCCTCCCAGCGCATGCTCTCTTTTTGATGTGTTATTTTATAGAATATTAAATAGACGCCTTGGGTTTCTTGATGATTTATTGCTAACCAAGAGTGCCATTCAATATCAGTTTTAAAATAGAGTTCAGGTAGTTCATCCATTTGTAAAATAAGTATATAGAAGGCTGAATTTACGAATTTTGATTTCCATCAATCATTTTATCTTTCTAGTACATCTCAATAACATGCCTCAATATAGACTACTGTTTAATGCTTATGAAATTATTAAACCACTTCATTATTCTAGGAGAGACTTCCATTAATAACTTAGGCTCTCTTGGACCATGCTGCGTTCTTGGCAAAATCAACATTTCGGTATCTACTCCTCTTCTATCTAATGCGACATAAAATTCCTGTCCTTGTGTAAATGGGACCCTAACATCATTCGCACCATGGATTATTTGTGTGGGCGTCTTCACATTTTTTATACGGTATATTGCCGAATGTTTTTCATAGGTTTCATAATCATCCCAGAACTCATTACCCATATGCCCAACAATGTAATCAGGAATATCAGTGGTGGTTGTCATACTTATTAAATTAGGCAATCCAGCTCCCATACTTGCCGCTTTAAATCTATTTGTGCGCGTTACAAGAAAACTTGTCAGATAGCCACCATAACTCCATCCCATTACTGTCAATCTATTTTCATCAGCGACACCCATTTCAATTACCTTGTCTACCCCACTCATTACATCTTCATAATCTCCGAAGCCCCAATCCTTAAAATTCGCGTAACGGAATTTCTTGCCATATCCAGAACTTCCTCTAGGATTAGGTCGTAAAATTGCGATCCCGTTTTGAGCAAAATATTGAGTCATGTATATGGAAGGACCTCCAGTAAATGTTTTTGTAAATACGCCTGCTGGACCTCCGTGAATTTGAAGAGCTAATGCCACCTTATTTCCTTTTTTATATCCAACCGGGTAGGTGAGTAACCCCTCCATTGGCATTCCATCTTTTGAAACCCATGTTATCAATTCTGTTTTTCCCATTTTTGGGAGTGGAATGTCTGAATTAACGTTGCTTATTTTTCGAGCTACTTTACTATTTATCTTAGAGAAATGCAACTCAGCTGGAGTATTCGGGTCCTGGTAAACAAATGCCATTTCATTTGTCTTTTTATTGATGTGATAATTCGTGCTTACGCCATCGATATTACTCAATAATTTTGCAGGCGATACATTGCTTTCTGCGACAGACATATTGTATAAAACTCTTGAAGTATGGTAAGCTTCAGTAAAATAAACTGACGCGCCATCTGCTGACCAGTCTGTTAGGTTTGCATTTCTGTCAGGAGTTTCCATTAGCTTTCTGGCTTTTCCACCATTCTTTGAAACAATATAAAGGTCGTCCATGCCAATTGGTTCAGGTTGGCCTCCCGTGGATTGAAATGCGATGCTTTGTCCATCTGGAGAAAACTTGGGATTGGTATCAGGGCCTGGGCGACTTATAATTACTTTTAGCGCACTGCTGTCAGCCTCTACCATAGAAATATCTGCATCAATGTTACTTGTATTAATCTTTGGATTTTCTTTATGTGAAAAAACAATTGTTTTTCCATCAGGAGACCAATCAAAACTATTCACATGGAATGCTCCTTTGGTTAATCTTTGTACTTTTCTTGCTTCTTCCTTCTTCTTTTCTAAAGTAGTAGTATATAGATGTGCGTATTTATAATTCTTATCGACTTCTATAACATCTCTTTTTTCCTTTTTCCGTGTTTCCTCTTCTTCTGTTAATTCATCTGTTTTCAAAAAAGCTATTTTTTTTCCATCTGGAGACCATTGAAAACTATTTACCCCTTTTTTTTCAAAAGTAATTTGTTCTGCTTCACCACCCATTAATCGCATCAACCAAATTTGATTTTCCTTACTTCTTTTTGACATAAAGGCAATATACTGGCCATCAGGAGAAAAGGAAGGCGAATTACTAGAAGCCTTATTTCTCGTGTATTGAATATTCATTTCTCCATCTGAACTTGCTATCCAAATCTGACTTAGGTATTCAGATTTTTTACCCTCCATAATGGGGGTTCTCACTACGTAGGCAATGTATTTTCCATTGGCTGAAATTTCAACATTAGAAATGGATTTGAATTTCATACAGTATTCTGGCGTCCAAGTCAATTCATTTACATCTTGCGCACTTAGGACTAAAAAGGATATTGAGAATAGGACGGAAAGGATAGCTTTTTTCATTTGATTTAAGTTGGTTTATAATTGAGTCTAATTTAATCAAAAGAAAAGAATATTATGGAAGTATCAGGAAATAACTTTGCCATAGTACAAAACAAACCTTTGTCAATTGCATCATTATGAGTCAATGAAGAGATATGTGTAATAGAGAGAAAATAGCAATGAAATTATAGTATATTTATGAACTACAAATTAAATGACATTGAATGAAAACTATCCATCTAATCCTTATTCTACTGATTTCTATCACTATAAAAGCACAAGAAATGAAAAACGAACAATTGCCATATTATGAAATTCCAGAGGCATCTGAAAATTATACAGCAGGTTCCGTTGCTGCAAGAATGATCGATGGGTTAGGATTTAGATATTATTGGGCCACTGAAGGATTACGGGTTGAAGATTTGAATTATGAACCTGGTCAACGCGTTCGAAGTAGTTCTCAAATCATTAATCATATTTATAGTTTATCAAAAGTTATTGTTAATGCGGCTACAAAAACAGTCAATGATCGTACAGTAAAAGAAGTTGAACTATCGTTCGAAGAGCAACGAAAAAGTACCTTGGAAAATTTTCAAAAAGCAAGTAAAATTCTAAGTCAAAGTGCAGATTTATCCGAATTTAATGTTGTTTTTAAAAGTGAAAAAGGTACAAGTACCTATCCTTTTTGGAATAATATCAACGGCCCAATAGCAGATGCTATTTGGCATGCTGGACAAGTAACATTATTACGCCGGGCGTCAGGAAATCCGTTTAACGGAAAAGCAAATGTCTTTACGGGAAAGTTAAGTAACTAGTCTTTTAAAACAAAGAAGGGCTCTTAAAATTAATTCAGTTCGTATTCTAAGCCCGGACCGTCGCAGGCCATCCAAGTACCATTGAGTTGATTGTCACTTACAATCCAATACACTTCTTTAAGATTACCCGTACAATTTCCAAGAAGAACGCTTTCAGTAGAATAGGAAAGTTCTAAATACATACCATCTTCTAATTCTAGAATGGTATAGGTGCCGGAGGCTGATTGAATATTAGAATTGTTGGTTCTTACTTTTATGAAGCTACTATCAGATTTTAAGTTAATATTTTCTTGATATTCCATGGCTGAACCCGTAGTTTCAGAACCTATAAAACTACCTGTCATTTTTATTAGTTTCCAGTTCTGTTCATTTTGTTGCATGGTCAAATCTTCTGTATTCGAACCACAGCCTACAAACAAAATAGCCGTTAAGAGATAATAGTACATTTTCATAATAAATTTATTTGGAGTGTTGCCTACTATGATGATGACTAAATTTCTAAAAGGATGCGTATCGACTAAACAGAGGCATCGTATGCCTCTTTAATCCAAGATATTACTTGCGAATCAATAGCATCGATAGCAGTGATTTGTATTCGGTGTGTACACATAGTCCCAAAAGGGCCTGAATTTTCTAACCTACCAAATGTGAGCTTGTCTTTTATTTTCAACCCAAGATCAATGCGTGTTTTGGTCGCAGGTTTTATCAAAGCAAATTGATGTTTACGAATCAAACTCACGCTGCTTTTTTTAGGTGTTATAGTAATGTCATTACCAAACGTAGAAATCTCTGATATTAGTTTTTCATAGATTGGTTTTAAATGCTCTTTGCCTTTGTATTGATTGGCTAACAAATCATCATCAGTATTTTGATCATTTTTTGACAGCGTTACAATGGTATTTGCAAAGCCATGTGTTACGTCATATTCTGTTTTTAAGAACTTTACGGCCTCACCGTGTTTGCTAAATTTTTTTACATGCAATATTTTCGTCCATTCTAATAAAGACTTACCCGTTTTTTCCGGCATATTGTCAATCATAGTTTGCAGTGCTTGGTCCATAATTTAAAATTTAGTTTCTAAGGCTGCTTTGAATTTTCCTTTTTCATCAATAAACAATGCGATGGATTTAAATTTTTTCTTTCTTCCGTAGATTCCAATCAAGGTATTTTCCTTTTTTAAATGAATTACGAGATTATGTCCTTCGGCCTCTTCTAAAAATGATAGATATTCTACTTTTTCGTAAGAGTCTAAGGATCTTGTAGTCAATTCAATAGCGCTAATATTTTTTAATTCAATATTAGTTTCACCCATAATTCCGTATCGCAGTTTCAATATATCTTGTTCAATAACGATCGGTCTTTTATTCAAAGATCTTAAAAATCCAAAAATTTGAAAAGCAGAGTAGATACTAATGCCTGTCAACACCCATGCAGCAGTAGAACTCCATCTATTCAATAATGCATGAAAAGCCACCGTTTCTATAGCGATTAAAATAATGATGGTAAAAAGTAGCGCCTGTGTTCCCGTATTTTTATGGTACGTAAATTCATTTTCTTTTAGTTTAAGTGGTTTCCAATGGAAGAAACCATAATAAAAGGATGCAATTTCTATAGAGAGAAAATTCGAAATAGTTTTTGGGAATATTGTGCTACACGTGTCACGAATATTGTTTAATAAGTCAAATGAATATTCTTTTTTTTTATTAAAAACCTTAATGGCTTTTCGTACGTTCATTACAACCAAAGAGAGTACTATAATTTCAACTATTGGCACTACCCAAGTTTTAATGTAATTGAGAAGATTTTGGTTTTCTTTTGGAATGATGAAGCTAGTAATTATGATTCCTAAAATGAACAAGGGAACGACCGTTTTCTTATCAATTTTACTTTTTCTAATTAAAAATAAATAGATAATTGGAATCGTAAGTACAAAGTCTATGGTAATTGCAATGGATAATTGAGAAGCATGTTGACTAAATATATTCGAATATGAAAATAGTATTAAAGAGGTAATTAAAACAAATGGAATTCCGAAGATGAATATGTAATTATTTCTAATTTTTCTATCGTTCATAATCTAGAGGTATCAGTTTGATTATTAGTCTCTTTTAATCTAATATTGTTACAGAATGATCGCTAGATTTTATCCTAATTACTAAAGTTTTTAGTTCGACCACTTTATTTACATGAATCATCATCATTAGTACTCAAAACCATCATAAAAATGTTCATCATTCCACTCTAGAAGTGCAATTTATACGTTTAACATTCATATTACTCATGACCAACTAAGCATCCACAACCTGGTAACGTAAAACTTTGTGAGTCTTCATGCCAAGGGAACGCAGCATTGTATTTATTATTTTCCCAATAAAACTTCGTACGAGGTTTTTCTCTATTACCTATTTCATTCATGGTATCGGTATTATATAACCTCCCATTCACCATAGTATGCGAAACACTATTTGTATTTGAAATATCATCTAAAGGGTTTTTATCAAGCACAATTAAATCTGCCAGTTTACCTACTTTTAAAGAACCAATATCATTGCCCATGCCGAGGTATTCTGCTCCGTTTAAAGTTGCTGCGCGTAATGCTTCTAAATTTGTCATACCTCCTTGTTGTAGCATCCATAGTTCCCAATGCGCACCTAAGCCTTGTAACTGACCATGCGCTCCAAGATTAACTTTTACACCCGCATCTGTTAAAGCTTTACACGTTTGTGAAGTTAATATGTGCCCATTTTCATACTCTTCCATAGGAATCATTATTCTATGTCTAGAGCGAGCATCAATAATGTTGCGAGGGGTATATTTCAATAATTTTTCATTCTCATAGATATTATCTTTTTGATACCAATAGTTTTCACCGCTCATACCAGCATAATTAACAATCAATGTGGGAGTATATCCAGTATTGCTATTGCTCCAAAGTGTTGTAACATCTTTGTAAACAGGGGCAACAGGAATGTTGTGTTCGATACCTGTATGACCATCCATAATCATACTCATGTTATGATAAAAAGTAGAGCCTCCTTCGGGCACTACAAATATCCCTTCTTCACGTGCGGCTTGCAATACTTGCTGACGTTGTTCGCGACGTGGTTGGTTATAGCTTTTTACAGACAAAGCACCAAATGCCTTGGTACGTCGAATTGAAGAGCGAGCATCATCTAAACTATTCACAACGGCTTTAAAGTCGCCATCAGCACCATATAAAATAAAGCCAGTAGAGTAGAGGCGAGGCCCTACCATTTCACCACTTTTAATCATTTCGCTTAAAGTAAATACAGTTTCAGAATTTGCAGACGGATCATGAGCTGTGGTGACACCATACGCCAAATTCGCATAGAATTGCCAATGTTTTTGTGTTGTAAGGCCAGCTCTAAAGCCACCGACATGTGCATGTGCATCAATGATACCCGGCATGATGGTTTTACCCTTTACATCAATAATTTTTGTGTTTGAAGGAATGGTGATATTAGTACCAATAGCTTCTATTTCATTTTCATTGATGAGAATGGTGCCGTTTTCTATGACTTCATCACCTTCCATCGTAATGATTCGAGCTCCAACAAAGGCAATTTTCCCTGTTGGTTTATCTGATTTTATCATCAATTTTACAGCAATACCTTTTTCTGTTATTGGTGGAATACTGTCTGGAGAATTCTTTAAAAAAGTAAAACGTTGAGTTATTTCATTCGTAAAATATTGATCACCTAATGTCCAGTGTATTTTTTTACTGTCTTTTGACCAATGTAAGTTGAGGCCAGCATCTTTTGAAATTTGAGAAACCGGTACGATTTTCGTTTTGTTGTCTAAGTCAATGGTTTTACCCGTTTGAGGCATTGGTGCTAGATATGCTTTGTGTAAATTACTAAAGGCAATCCAGTTATTATCAGGGCTAGGTACTAAACGGTTTGCGTACTTAGATTTTACAAGTGTCACTTCATCCTTTCCGTTTAGATCAACGCGCTTTAGTGATTTTGTCAAATTACCGAAGTATTTGCCACCGGTTTGGTAAAAAATATGTGTGCCGTCTGTACTAAATGAAGGGAACTGTCCGTTTTTTTGCAACCACTTCACGTTACTACCATTGGCATTCATGGTATATATACCTGTCTTTTTTGTAAATGTTCTTCCTTGATCACTATTACCATTTTGCTTCACATACACAATTTGTGAGCTAGAGGCATTGTATTTAGGCATTCTATAGATTCCTTTCTCCGAAGTGAGTTTTGTGGTATTTCCTCCCTTGGTGGAAATAGTATATATAGACCCTAAATTTTCATCATTCCAAGTTACGTATACAATGTTTTTTCCATCAGGAGAAAAACTAGGTTCTGCTTCCAAATCTGTTCCTTTTGTCAATCGTTTTGGTTTCCCATTGGGTAATTTCTTAGTCCAAACAAACCCGAGCGCATTGAAGGCAATCGTTTTACCGTCAGGAGAAGTGACGGCATTTCTAATTACTTTTGATGTAAATTCTTCGGTATATACCGGTGTGTCAAACTCGACAGCTTTGGCAATTTTCAGGGTGGTCTCTGCACTAAATGGAATGTTAGTTACATCTAAAGTATTGATATTGATTTTATGGATTTTTCCACCAGCCCAAAATACAATAGCTTCATTGTTGGGAGTCCAGCTAAAGCCGGGATAGACTCCAAAAATTGCCCATGCTTCTTGTTGATCTTTGTTCAGGTTGTCATATAATGGCCACTCTTCACCAGTTTCTATATCATGAATAAATAAAACAGACTTGGTATTTACTCTGCGTACAAAGGCCAATTTCTTACCATCTCTTGAAATTTGAGGTCTCACGGCACCACCAGGCCCACCTGTTACTGTTTCTATCTTCCCAGTCTCAAAACTATAACGCTTAATAACATATATCTGTTTGTTAGGGTCTTTGTTATATTGAAAAGAACCACCTGGATATACATCTTCACTGTAATAAACATATTTACCATCAGAAGAAACACTCGGTTCGTTAAGGTCTTGCTGGTCATTTTTTCTTTTGGTTAGTTGTGTGCCACTGCCTCCTGTTTTGTGATACATCCATAATTCACCAGCTCCTAATGAACGTTGAGAGGTGAAATGCTTTCGAGCTATGATGTAATTACCATCGGCAGACCATACACCATTATTTAATAGTCGAAATTTTTCTTCAGTGATTTGTTTGGCACCCGAACCATCTACGTTCATCATCCAACAGTTATCACCACCACCTGCATCACTCGTAAATAAAATTTTATTGCCGTCGGGACTAAAACGTGGTTGAACTTCAAAAGGGAGGCCTTGTCTTAACAGTTTTGCTTTGCCACCAGAAATGGGCATACTATAAATATCTCCTAATAAATCAAAAACAATTGTTTTTCCATCAGGACTTACATCGAGATTCATCCATGTGCCCTCATCCGTATTGAGTTTTACGTCTTTGAAGTTCCATTCACCTTCGGGGTTTGATACGTCCCATTTTTTAGGATCTTTTTTTTGAGCATTTAAACCAATTGACAAGCTTATCGCAAGTATAAAGAAACATCTGAGTTTGAACATATGGAGGTTAGTTTAGAAATAATACAGCTAATATACCTATTTATTGGTTTATTTAAATGCATAAAAAAAGCCGTGACTAACTGTCACGGCTTTTTCAATAATAAGAAATTATAATTTACTTGATTTCTTTTAAAGAATTGTCAATCAAAGTTCTCAAGTGTTGTTTATGTGCTCTAGAAGAAATATTACCAGATGGCGCTGCCATCTTTCTAATATTTTTTAAGTTATACAAAGCCATAGATTTAGCAGCGTGCGTGTATTTACTACTTTGTTTTCCTGTTAAAGCACCAATTAACATATTGGTATACTCTAATTGCAGGTTTTGTCTAAATGAATTTACACTACCATAGATGTCGGCCTTAAAAATAGCATCATTAAGGTCTGTCATCATTTCAGAAAGCTTGTACTCATTTCCGTATAATTCAGAGTCAGTAATTCTTTGAACAGTATTAGGATGTAAAATATGCCTTAAGACATTTCTTTGAAAGCCTAATACTCTAGCATGAATTTTCGGATCTTCTGGTCCGCCAAAGAAATTATATCCTCTGCGTTGCATAGCTGTGTAGTTATATAATTCGTTTGGAACACCAAATGCATCGCTAGCAAAAACGTAGTCGCTCAATGCTTTCATTGCTTTCTTTTGTTTTTCTTTTTCAACAGGAGTATAAGGTTGAGTTGCTCCTGATTGCCCATTCATAGCTCTATCAACATATACACCTCCAATATAACGCGAGATGGTATTTGCCGACCTAGCTTGTTGTCCGGTAATTGCATAATAAGAATATAACAAATCTTGAAAAGAATTACCTTGGTCGTTCTTTTTGTATTTGTCTAGTACTCCGTTTGCAACCTCGTCGGCGAGCTTCATTCTATTAATTGCATACTGAATAGCATCGCTACTCATGTCATTAACATTCACTCTTGGGTCAATTGCCTTACCAGGTGAACGCATGTCGTCAGCATCGTTACCGAAATTAAGTTCAGGCTGTGCTGATTTAGCTAATAAAGCTTTCATTTCACCATCATTCATTGGCTGATACCCAAACTGGATTGCCCAAATATCATATGGGCCAGGGGTTGTAGTCCAATACTGTCCTTGGTTATCTCTATCCATATTATAATTCACTGCAGGGTAATCCATCACAGAACCCATAAGTCCAACTTTAGAAGTAATAGTTTCATTATTAACATCGGCAATTGAATGTAATTGACTCGATTTCATATTATGGTTAAGCCCTAAGGTGTGCCCCATTTCATGCAAAATTAGAAAATGTAAAAATTCATTTACCATCTTACTTTTCTCAAGATCCCCTGTGCCAAATGTAGCATTCGCTGTCATGGCAAACATGTTATCTAATTGAGCCATTTGACTCGCTGCACACAGTGAATTGTGGTCTTTATCATTAATTTTGGTCGACATTTCTTCATAGAAATCAGCTAAACCAGCTTTCTCGAATAACTTTTCATTTTTTAAAGAGCCTCCTAGAGAAGAATATTCTAGCATAATATCAGCTCCTAAAATTTGACCGGTTTTTGGATTTACAAAACTTGGGCCATAGCCGCCAAAAGGAGGTCTTGGAGAAGATGTCCAACGCAATACATTATATCTTATATCACCAGCATCCCAATCGGCATCATCGGGCTGCTGCTTGATCACAACAGCATTTTTAAATCCGGCTTTTTCAAATGCTAAATTCCACTGTTCGCCAGCGTGTTTGATGATTGGTCTAATTTCTTCGGGTGTACTGTTTTCCATCCACCAAGTAATAGGCTCTACAGGTTCAGACATTGCAGCATTAGGATCTTTCTTTTTCAAATCCCATCTGTGTATTAAGTCACGATAAGGTGTTGCCGTCAAAGAAGATTGATCATTGACTTGTTCTAAAAAATAGCCAACTCTTGGATCATCCAATCGTGGTTCAAAGTCTCATTTTCTGGCATCGCAATAATGCTGTGATTCACTTTAATACTTACATTACGACCATCAGTAACCGCAGCAGAACCTCCATTTAAAACAGATGGTTTAGAGTATACATATTCTATGGTAAGATCTGTATTTTGAGGATAATTCTTAATACTGTTTATTTTGGTCTTACCCTTGTCTAAATTTCCTAAAGTAAATGCAGTCGGCTTTTGACCTGGAAAACGAGGTGGTTTTATCTGAGATAATGTTTCTTTTAAAAACAAATCATCTGCTTTGATTAAATA
>RCNB010001873.1_pt1 | contig 13080 bp, 9 predicted proteins | sample 2041321 | NCBI WGS metagenome assembly RCNB01 (sample SAMN09708232, study PRJNA481090) | Marine sediment metagenome, whole genome shotgun sequencing project. | reverse complement strand
GGTGCTGCAAGTGCCTTAGCCAACGCTTTATCGTCAAGCAGCCCTTGCTCAAACATGATATTCAATACCAGGTTACGACGCTTGATGGCCAGTTGTGGTGAGCTCAAAGGGTTGTATCGCGATGGCCCCTTGACCATACCAACCAGCAGTGCCAGTTGCTGCGGCTCAAGCCTGTCGACTCCTCGTTCAAACAGCATGCGGCTGGCACGAGCGAAACCATGAATGGCGATACGGTTTTGCTGCAGCAAAAACACTTCATTAATATAAGCCGTAATGATCGCCTGTTTACTGAAGCGAAGTTCCAGTAACAGCGCAAGAAACGCTTCGTTAATTTTTCGCAGTAATGACTTTTCCGGTGTCAGAAAAAGGTTCTTGGCCAGTTGCTGCGTCAAGGTGCTGCCACCCTGGATGGTTCGACCGGCCTTCAGATTGACCCACAATGCCCTTAAAATCGCGACCGGACTAACCCCTGAGTGCTCGAAGAAAGCACGATCTTCAACCGCAATGAGCGTGGCCATCAACTGCTCGGGTACTTCATCTTCGCTCAATAGTAAACGGTCCTCACCACTTTGCGGGTAGTAACTACCGAGGATAAATGGCGCAAGACGATATACAGACAGATCGCGACCCGTCTCTGAATCGACCAGAGCAATGACCCCTGCCCCGTCAAAAAAAGCCTGCACCAGTCGCGCGGGCTGAGTCTGGTCGATGAATTGAAAGGGACGATTGTTAAATTCAAGTGAGGCCCCGAGCAAACGATATTCACCGGGCAATGGCTGCCTTTCAACGCGCAGATAACTGGCCAGTTCCAGTTCGTAGGTTAGCTGCTGCTGCGTCAGCGAAAGTCCAGGGTAGATTTCCAACGCTCGCGCATAGACTCGTGATGGCAACGCCCAGGCACCGCCGTCGAAACGCGAGTCGATAATGTAGTTTAGGTAAAGGAGATAGCCGGCAAGAAGAGACAGTAAAAATGCTGTGATGATCGCAAGATAACGCCATTTCTTTCGAGGGGGCCCGCTTGTGCGCCGCCTGGGTCGAGATTTTCTAGCAGCGGTTTTGGCACCCCGTTTTTTGGCGGTGGCCGCGGACGATGATTTAGCTGCAGGTTTACGTGGCATTGTGCCGCCGCCGAATTAACCGCCGCTAGGCGTTATTGCGTTTTGCCTTGACCACGTCGGCCAATTCACGCAACAAAGATTCCGAATCTTCCCAGCCAATACAGGCATCGGTAATACTCTGCCCATAGGTAGACGCTTCGCCGTGCTTGTAATTCTGACGTCCTTCAACCAGGTTAGATTCAATCATCACGCCGAAGATATTATCCTGACCGGTTTTGATCTGATGAATGATATCCCGGCATACCTCAACCTGCTTATGAAACTGCTTCTGGCTATTGGCGTGACTGGTGTCAATCATCAAGCGCGGGTTCAACCCGCTGGTCTCGAGCTTTTCCGTTACTGCCGCCACGCTGACGCGGTCATAATTGGGGCGATCATTGCCGCCACGCAGGATAACATGGGTGTAGTCGTTGCCCGCAGTCGTGAAAATGGCCGAATTTCCCTGCAGAGTAATCGATATGAAATGATGAGAGCCCTGTGCGGCGCCCATTGCATCCATCGCAACCTGCACTCCACCGTCCGTGCCATTTTTGAAACCAACCGGACAGGAAAGACCAGAAGCCAGTTCGCGATGGCCCTGGCTCTCAGTGGTACGAGCACCAATCGCACCCCAACAAACCAGATCAGAGATATATTGTGGGCTTATCAGATCGAGGTATTCATGACCGGCCGGCATGCCTTTTTCAGCAAGCTTGAGTAACAACTCGCGCGCCATCCCCACACCCTTGTTGATGTGAAAGCTGCCGTCGAGATCCGGATCGTTGATGAGCCCTTTCCAGCCTACCGTGGTGCGCGGCTTTTCGAAATAAACGCGCATCACGATGATGAGCTCTTGCTTGAGTTCATCTTTCAGTTTGCCAAGCCGATCAGCATACTCCAGCGCTGCCTTGATATCGTGAATCGAACAGGGCCCGATGATGACGACCAGTCGATCATCCTTGCCGTCAAGCACATTGTAGATTTGCTGCCGAGTTTCGGTAACCGTCAAGGCAGCCTTTGCCGACAGGGGCAAATCGCGCATCAACGCTTCCGGCGTCTGAATTTCCTTGGTGCCGGTGATCCGCAAATCTTTGGTCTGGTGCATAGTCATTCCGAAGTCTGAAAGCCTGATGTTGGCAACGTAAAAAGCCGGGTATTCTTAACTATCGAGCCGTTAATTGCCAGAGCTAAATGCAGCCAGCAAATCACGCGTTTGTTCATCGCGCAGGCGCGGACCGAACTGGGTAACAATCTTCGCCGATGCAACCGATGCCAGGTCGCCAGCCTGGTGAAAGCTCATGCCCTGCGACAACCCATACAGCATTGCGCCTGCAAACATGTCACCCGCACCCAGGGTATCAATTGCCTTTACCGACGGAGGTTTAACATTTATTTCCATGATGCCGTCAAACAACAACGCACCTTCCGCACCGCGAGTAATGGCAAATTTGCGCGAGATCTTTTTAAACAGTTGTACCGCGTCCTCGAAATTGTCGCTACCGGCCAGTTCCATGGCTTCATCTTCGTTGGCAAACAGCAAATCGACACCATCACCGATCATGGCTTCCATCGAATCGCGGAAGAATTTGACCATATTCGGATCCGACAGAGTAAGTGATGTCTGGATTTTGCGAGCTTCAGCGATGCGCCGGGCCTCGATGGCTGCGTCACGAGTATTTTCGGCACTGGCCAGATAGCCTTCTATATAAATGGTCTTTGATTGTTTGATTGCCTCTGCATCGATGTCACTAGCATCGAGATCGGCGCTGACACCGAGGAAGGTATTCATGGTTCGATCGGCGTCAGGTGTGACAAACACCAGGCATTTGCCGGTGACGCCATTCGGCAGAGGTTTGCTGACCAGATTCGAATGCACTCCTGAATCGTGCAGGTCGCGCGCAAAGATCTGCCCCGTCATATCGTTTGATACACGACAGTCAAGATGGGTCTTCGCGCCCAGTTGCGCCAGGGCAATAATGCTGTTGGCAGCCGAACCGCCACAGGTCATGCTTTCATGAGACTCACCCAGTTGTGCCACCAGGCTATTCTGGCGCTGTTCGTCAATAAGCGTCATTACACCTTTCTCAATATTCAACTCGGCGAGGCGCTCTGGTGCTGCGTGATACTCGATATCGACCAGTGCATTTCCGATCGCATAAACATCGTACTTTTTCATAATAGTCCTTGTTCAGTAACTTGGTTTCTGTAGCTTGGTGTCAGCGGCTTTATCAGGACATTTTAACCGCATTCTGAGTAATGCGGCATAATCTTTTGGTTCGTTTCAAAAAATAAATTACTTCGCTGAAATCAACCGATCGAACCCGAAATCAGCTGTGTTCAGGGCATATCGTAGCGCACCTACTGATGCCTAATGCGGGAAATAAACTGGCTCGGCTAATCGACACGGTTCAAGTTAATCGAAGATGCTGCCGACGACAACCGGTCGGTTCTTTTGAGTCTGAGCACAATCATCGAATAAACCCCCAAAGCCAGAAAATATAGCCACTGCATTATTATCAGGAAACGTTTAAGGACTAGCACACAATCGATATCAAAGGTCGATCTCGACACTCAAGCCAATCTATACCGAAGATAGTCATAATCAATCAATAGTATAAATAAAATTAACTTCATTTATATTCCTGCCTTGATAATATGCTGACTCCAAATAGGAAAATCTGTTAACAACTGGAGGCATTATGTCCCTAAAAGATTCAAAAACTGAGAAAAACCTCAAAGACGCATTCGCTGGCGAGTCACAAGCCAATCGTCGTTACCTTTATTTTGCTGCCAAAGCTGATGTCGAAGGATTCAACGACGTATCAGCAGTATTCCGCTCCACTGCAGAAGGCGAAACCGGTCATGCACACGGCCATCTCGAGTATCTTGAAGAAACCGGTGATCCGGCGACAGGACTCCCGATGGGTAGCACTGAGCTCAACCTCAAAGCATCAATCGCTGGTGAAACCCACGAGTACACCGATATGTACCCGGGCATGGCAAAAACTGCTCGTGACGAAGGCTTTGACGAAATTGCTGACTGGTTTGAAACTCTGGCTAAAGCTGAGCGCTCTCACGCAAACCGCTTCCAAAAAGCGCTCGATAGTCTCGACGCTTAATTTACCTCGGTTGCCGGGCTATTCGGCCTGGCAACCCCTTACCAGGCAAAACACATGGCAACTGCATTCCGTGAAGGCAGTCTCGAGGCGCCTACGCGCCATCCGCTGGGCCAGAACGAACCGGGTTTCTACGATGAAACTGCCATCTTTGACGAACTCGAGCGCGTTTTCGACATCTGTCATGGCTGTCGTCGCTGTGTCAGCCTGTGCAATTCGTTCCCGACATTATTCGACCTGATCGACGACTCCTCTACCTTCGAAGTCGACGGAGTCGATCGCAAGGATTACTGGAGCGTAGTCGACAACTGTTACCTCTGTGACCTGTGCTACCTGACCAAATGCCCCTACGTGCCACCGCATGAGTGGAACGTCGATTTCCCACATTTAATGCTGCGGGCCAAGGCGCTCGGATACAAACAAGGCCGCGCAAAGTTTCGCGACAAGGTCATCACCTCAACCGACGCGATCGGTAAGCTGGCCAGCATTCCCATCGTCAGTAACGTCGTCAACGCGGTTAACAAAAACGAACACACTCGTGCTTTGCTGGAATCATCGCTTGGCATACATGCCGAGGCGCGACTGCCCGAGTATCACAGCAAAACCCTGAGCAAGCGTAGTGCTCAGCATAAGCCAGCGGACATCGAGATCACTTCCACTGAGCGCACCAGTGGCAAGGTAGCGATCTTCGCTACCTGCTACGGTCAGTACAACGAACCATTGATTGGTGAAGACCTGCTGGCCGTGTTCGAACACAACCAGATACCGACGATGATTGTCAAAAACACGGTTTGTTGCGGCATGCCCAAGCTCGAACTCGGTGACCTTGACTCGGTTGAGAAACTGAAGAATCACAATATCCCCCTGCTCGCCAAGCTGATCGACGATGGTTGGGATATTATTTCACCGGTGCCCTCCTGCACCTTGCAGTTCAAACAGGAACTACCGCTGATGTTTCCAGAAGATGCAGCCGTAACAAAGGTCCAGAACGCATTCTTTGACCCCTTCGAGTACCTCGCCTTGCGCAACAAGGCCGGGCTGATGAATACCGAATTCCCCAATGCTATCGGTAAGATTGCCTACCACGTTGCCTGCCACCAACGAGTCCAGCGCATCGGGCTCAAGACCCGGGATATCCTGGCCTTGATTCCCAATACCGAGATCGAGGTGATCGAGCGCTGCTCCGGCCATGATGGCACCTACGCAGTCAAACAGGAGTTTCACGATACCTCGATGAAAATACTCAAGCCGGTCGTCACTCGCGTGCGCAAGGCTGAAGCCGATGCCTATGCCAGCGATTGTCCAATGGCCGGACATCATATTTCAGCCGGTCTCGACGACGGTAGTCAGACACAACACCCCATGAGCCTGCTGCGCCAGGCTTATGGCGTTTAACCGATATCGCCTTTAACAAACTGAAACCTTATTTATGGAGTCTGTTATGACACAAACGATAACCCGTGACGATCTGATGAGCCTTGAGCAATATGCTGTAAAGCGCGAATCTTTCCGGGAGCAGGTACTGGCGCATAAGAAAAACCGACAGGTCGCTCTGGGTCCCAATACAACCTTGTATTTCGAAGACCGCCTCACCCTGCTCTACCAGATCCAGGAAATGCTGCGTATCGAAAAAGTATTCGAAACCGATGGCATAAATGAAGAGCTTGAAGCCTACAATCCGATGGTTCCCAATGGTTTCAATTTCAAAGCCACCTTCATGATCGAGTACCCTGACGAAGTGGTGCGCGCAGCGCAGCTCGAAAAGATGGTGCGCATCGAGGACCTGCTATGGATGCAGGTCGGCGAGCACGCCAAAATCTGGTCGATTGCTGATGAAGACCTCGATCGATCCACTGAGACCAAAACATCGGCAGTACATTTTCTGCGTTTCGAGTTGGGAGAAGCACTCGCCAAAGAGCTCAAAAATGGTGCCGACTGGCATATCGGTGTGCAACATCCGATCTATACCTACGAGTTTGCGGTCAATGGAGAAACTCGTGATTCGCTGCTCAACGACCTCGACTGACACATACTTTGGGCCATCGTCCGGCTGCCTTGCCGGTCGATGGCCTGACTTGCAGGAAAGCCGAAACTGAAACCTGGTTGAAACTGCTCAAATTGAAACTGCTCAGACACTCATGTGGGCACTAATAATCTCTGTATCTAAATAGCCTGTAAATGTAATATTTCTGGGGTATTCCCGGGCGGCTTGATAGAATATTGCGCTTCCGCAGCCCAGCTTGTCCGCAAGCCCAACACCGCATGTTTGAACTGATTACCAACGCTAATCTGTATTCCCCGGCTCCGCTGGGCGTTCAGCACATTCTGGTTTGTGCCGGTAAAATCGCCTATATCGGAAAACAACTGCCCCAACTTGATGACGCGTTCGAGGTCCGTGTGACGGATCTTGACGGCGCACGGCTGGTACCCGGATTCATCGACGCGCATACCCACCTGACCGGTGGTGGCGGTGAAGCCGGACCATCAACAAGAGTGCCGCCGCTGGCACTCAGCCAGATTACCAGCGCCGGAGTCACTTCCGTGATCGGCCTGCTCGGTACCGACGATCTGACCCGTTCCACGCAGAACCTGCTGAGCCAGGTCATGGGATTGCGCGAAGAAGGCCTCTCGGCCTGGTGTTACACCGGTGGTTATCATGTGCCGGTAACCACGTTAACCGGATCCGTGCGCAGTGACATCGTCAACCTTGAACCGGTCATCGGAGTCGGAGAAGTCGCCATCTCTGATCATCGTTCCAGCCAGCCCACACTCGACGAAATTCTGCGTCTAGCCAGCGAAGCACATGTTGCCGGACTGATGACGGGCAAGGCTGGTATCGTTCACTTTCACCTGGGCGACGGCAAACGTGGCCTCGCATTGATTCGAGAGAGCCTGGCCGGCAGCGAGATCCCACCAAGAGTCTTCAATCCGACCCATGTCAATCGTAACAAGGCGCTGTTTGAGGAAGCCTGTGAACTCAGCACCTTGGGTTGCAACGTTGATCTGACCGCATTTCCGTCAGATTCGAGCGATCAGGGTTGGTCAGCAGAAGATGCCGTCCAGCGTTATCTCGACAAGGGCCATGATGCAACCAGGCTCACCATCAGTTCGGATGGTGGTGGCTGTCTTCCTGATTTCAATGAGCAGGGGGAACTGGTCAAAATGGGTTTTGCCAGCTGTGCCGCCATGGCGGATTGCATCAAAGCCCTGCTCGATCGTGGCCTGCCTGAACAGACGGTGTTACCCTTGATCACCAGTAATGTGGCCGCTTTGCTCAAACTGACCGGTAAAGGACGGATTGCAGTGGGATTGGACGCCGACCTGGTGGTGCTGGATCAGTCGAATAGGATCTATTCGGTTATGGCAAATGGCGTCTGGCAGGTTAAAAACAACAAACAACTGGTAAGCGGTCTGTTCGAACCGTAACAGCAAGAGTAATTTATGAGTCCATCTCCAGAGCATACCGACAAGGTACGCGGATACGTTATCCCGATTGGCGGTGCCGAAGAACGCACCGGTTCGATGCGTGTTTTAAGGCGTTTCGTGCGTTTGTGCGGGGGCCGGCGTGCCCGTATTGTCATTATTCCAACGGCGTCCAGCCTGCCCGACACCGGTGAACGCTATATCGACATTTTTAATAAAATCGGCGTCAGCGAGGCCGTCTCGCTACCCATTGCCGAACGTGCTGATGCCGACCGCGCCGAATACATCGAACAGCTCGACAATGCCACCGGCATTTTCATGACCGGTGGTAACCAACTGCGGCTGTCGACCATACTCGGGGGCACGCTGGTGGCGCAAAAAGTACGTCGCCTGAATGCAGCGGGCATCCACATTGCCGGCACCTCGGCGGGCGCCGCGATTATGCCCGAGCACATGATTGCCGGCGGCTCAATGGGACTTTCTCCACAGGCCGATGGCGTCAATCTGGCACCGGGACTCGGACTCACCAACGCGATCATCATCGATCAGCACTTCAGCCAACGGGATCGCCTCGGAAGACTACTCACCGCAGTTTCCTATAATCCGTTCATGATGGGCGTCGGCATCGATGAGGATACGGCCATCTTTATCGGCCCAGACCAGGTATTCGAGGTCGAAGGCAGCGGATCAGTCACCATTATCGATCCCGAGCATTTAAGCTACTCGTCGATGGATCGCGCCAAGAAAAATGAATCACTTAGCCTGCACGATATGAAGTTGCACATTCTTTCCCGGGGTTGCACCTTCGATATCCACGAGCGCAAACCCTATCCACCGAAAAAGCGAGGCCCTAAATGAAAATCGTCGCAACCAATGTCTATGTAGGCCCGAGCATTTATGCCAATTTCCCGGTGATTCGCATGGTACTCGACATCGGCGTACTGGTGGACTGGCCGTCGGTAAAATGTGGCCAGGGATTTACCGATGGTTTGCAAAAAGCGCTGCCCAGTCTTACTGAACACGGCTGCTCCTATCGTGAGACCGGTGGATTCATTCGCCGTCTCACCGAAGATGAAGGGACCTGGATGGGGCATATCATGGAGCATGTCGCGCTAGAAATTCAAAACATTGCCGGTTCTGGAGTCAGTTTCGGACGCACCCGTACAACCGGCGAGACCGGTATGTACAACATGGTTTACGCCTACAAGCAACGCGATGCAGGCATCGAAGCCGGACAACTCGCGTTACGCCTGCTGATGCACCTGTTGCCCGAACATTTGCAACAACTGATCGATTGCCCGATTGATCCGGATTTCACTTTTGAAGATGAGCTGGAAGCCTTCGTGCTCCGTGCTCAACGACGCGAATTCGGGCCCAGCACACAATCACTGGTCGATGCCGCGGTTGAGCGGGATATTCCCTGGTTGCGGCTGAATGAATACAGCCTGGTGCAGTTTGGTCACGGCAAGTATCAAAAGCGCATCCAGGCGACCGTCACCAGTGATACCGGCACCATCGCCACATCGCTTGCCAGCGACAAGGAAGGAACCCACAGCATACTGCGCGACATGGGATTACCCGTGCCCAAGCAAAGCATGTTCAGTAGCGAAGACGATGCCGTCTACGCGACTAACCGCATGGGTTATCCGGTGGTGATCAAACCACTGGATGCCAATCACGGCCGCGGTATCAGTATTAATCTCACTACCGAAGAAGAAGTGCGTAAGGCCTTTCATGTCGCCAAGGCCGAGAGCCGCTCGCGCCATGTCCTTGCAGAGAGTTTTATCACCGGTTATGACCACCGTATGCTGGTCGTCAACAATGAACTGGTGGCGGTCGCCAAGCGAGTGCCAGGACACGTGATCGGAGACGGTAAATCGACGATTGCGCAACTGGTCGATGTCGTTAATTCAGATCCTCGTCGCGGCATAGGCCATGAAAAGGTGCTGACACGTATCGAGATCGACGGGCAGGCCAACGAACTACTGGAAGATGCTGGTTACACTGAGAATACGGTAATCAAAAAAGATGAAGTCTTCTTCCTGCGCGCTACTGCAAACCTGTCCACCGGCGGCACGGCCATTGATCTGACCGACGTCGTGCATCCGGATAATCGGGAGATGGCGGTGCGCGCCGTTCGCGCCGTGGGGCTCGACATCGGTGGTGTTGATTTCATTACTGACGATATCACTTATTCCTACAAGGATGTCGGCGGTGCCATTGTTGAAGTTAATGCCGGCCCGGGGTTTCGTATGCACGTCGCCCCGAGCGAAGGTCAGCCACGCGATGTCTCCGGCAAAGTGCTCGACATGCTCTACCCACCGGGAACACCTAGCCGCATTCCGGTTGCAGCGATAACCGGAACTAATGGCAAGACCACGACCACGCGAATGCTCGCACACATCATGAAAACCAGCGGCCATATTGTAGGTATGACCTCGACCGGCGGCATTCAAGTCGATGGCCGCGTCACCGTCAAGGGTGACATGACCGGGCCACAATCAGCGAAGATCGTACTGCGCGACCCGACCATCGATTTCGCCGTACTGGAAACCGCGCGTGGCGGTATTCTGCGTGCGGGGCTTGGCTACAATGAATGTGACGTAGCGGCCTGTATCAATATCTCCGCAGACCACATGGGACTTGGCGGAATCGATACTCTTGAACAATTAGCCAAGGTCAAGGAAACCGTGGTGCGCATTGCCAATGATACGGCGGTGCTGAATGCTGACGACAAGCTCTGCCTGAAGATGGCTGACAATACCCGTGCAGAACACATTTGTTACGTCACCATGGATCCGACACATGGGCTGGTGCGAGAGCACATTCGCGCCAATGGCCGTGCGGTAGTGCTCGAAAAAGGCATTAACGGCGACATGATCACCATCTATGATAATGGCGCGCATATTCCGCTGTTGTGGACTCATCTGATCCCGGCAACCATCGAAGGCAAAGCCATGCATAACGTTCAAAACGCGATGTTCGCAGCCGCCATGTCATTCAGTTTCGGCAAGGATCTGGATCATATTCGCAACGGGCTGCGCACCTTCGATACGTCTTTTTTCCAAAGCCCCGGTCGCACCAATGTCTACAACGAGCATCCATTCAAGGTCATACTTGACTATGCGCATAATCCAGCGAGTTTCTCGGCCATGGCTGACCTCGCCGACCGACTCGAACCGACCGGCCGACGCACACTCGTGATCTCGGTTCCGGGCGACCGGCGCGACGAGGACATACTTGAATCGGTTAAGGCCTGTTTGCCGCAGTTCACCCACTTTGTGTGCAAGGCCGATAGTAATCGGCGTGGTCGAGGCGAAGATGAGATCCCGCAATTGATTCGTCAATACCTGCTCGATCTGGGAGTCAATGATGCCAATATTACCGTCATCACTGAAGAAGAACCCGCAGTAGAACACGCCCTCAATGCTGCTGAAGAAGGCGATTTACTCGTTATTACCGCCGATGACCTGACCCGGACCTGGAAGCAGATTATCAACTTCAACACCGCTGAAACCACTGAAAAAGCGACGATTCCCGGGACCAAAGTATTTGTCCAGGAAAAAGCCAAGCGGTTTGTGCTCGATCAGGACGAAGAATTGATTATTGATGAGCGCGGTGTGCGACTTGCTTCTTCAGAGCCTGAGGATGCCGATTAGCCAAGTTGACGAAAATGGATATACCAGAGCTTGAATCCGATAATCTGATCGTCGATAGCTGTCGTCGTTTGACGGGGCCTTCACTGGTATGGGACGAGCCTGGGGCCATACTCGATTTGCTGGTATTCGATATAAACGCGGCGCAGGTTCTTGATTGCTGGAATCGGCAGCTTGAGAGCCTGCTCAATGACGTTGGCTGGATCAGCCCCAGACTTACGCATCGCGCTTTCGAGAATGGCTACAACCTGCTGCTCGCGGCCCCTATTGATCAACTCTACAGTGCGGTGCTCGCCCTCGAAACAAACTGGTATTTTACGGCTGCGGAATTACTCGACCAGACCGTTGAGTGCCGTGAAATTCTGATTGATGATCTACGTAAACAAATGCTCGGTGAGATGAACCCCGCGTTGATCGAAATGGAAACTGCGGCGGCGGATCACGGAGTCGATTTCCTGGTTGATGACGATGATGTCTCCATCGGCCACGGTACCGGCAGTCAAAGCTTTCCGATTGATCAGATCCCCTCGCCCCGACAAATTGACTGGCCAAAGATACATGACATTCCGGTTGCATTGATAACCGGCACCAATGGCAAGTCCACCAGCGTACGCCTGCTCGATGGAATCGCCACCGCAGCCGGCCAGGTATCTGGAGTTACCTCAACTGATTTCGTCCGCGTGGGTAAGGATGTGCTCGACCAGGGAGATTGTTCAGGCCCCGGTAGCGCGCGTTTGTTATTGCGTGATACGCGGCTCGAAGTGGCTTTTCTGGAGGTCGCTCGTGGTGGCATCTTGAGACGGGGATTACCCCTACGGCGAGCCCGGGTCGCCCTGGTTACCAATATTGCCAGCGATCACCTCGGGCAGTACGGCGTTAATACGCTGCCAGCACTCACCCAGACCAAGTTTGCTGTATGCAGAACACTGGCCGATGACGGTATACTTGTTAGCAATGCCGATGATCCCGAAATCGTCCGCTATCTGGCAACGCAATCACCCCGCAACATGATCTGGTTCAGCCAGGATAAGTCCAACCCGAAAATTCAGCGACAAATCAGCCTGAAGCAAGCTTGCAGCTTCGCCGATAACGGTTTGCTAGTGCATTTTAACGGCCATAAACTCATCGAGATTTGCAGTATCAATGATGTCCCGATGACCATGAATGGAGCAGCATTACATAACATCAGTAACGCGTTGGGTGCAATTGGGGTGGCCATTTCGATGGGCTATACGCCATCACAGATCAGTGCCGGATTGATGGGATTCCACAGCGACGAGAGCGATAATCCGGGCCGCATGAATATGTTCCAACTATCGAGTTCAGCCCGGGTGATTGTCGATTTTGCTCACAATGCGCACGGAGTCGCAGCAATGATTGACACCTTAAAACGTATGCCGGCAAATCAGAAATGGGCGATGATTGGATCCCCAGGCGATCGCTCTGACAAGGATATTGAAGCAATCGCTATCGAAGTTTGCGCAGCCAAACCAGAGCATGTCGTCATCACTGAAGTGACCTCCTACCTGCGCGGACGCCAGCCTGGCGAAGTAAGTAACATCTTGAAACAGGCATGTGTGCAGTCGGGAATGAGTGAATCCCGCCTGCATTTGTGCGACTCACCGCTCGATGGCACTCGCCTGGTGCTTGCGCAGATGCAAGCAGACGATCTTGCTCTGTTGCTGGTACTGACCGACAGAGAACAGGTTATTGAATACCTGAAATCATACTAAACTTCATAACTGGACTGAGTAGAGACCACATGGAGTCGTCCTGCGCAGATCAGTT
>RCNB010001871.1_pt1 | contig 13090 bp, 30 predicted proteins | sample 2041321 | NCBI WGS metagenome assembly RCNB01 (sample SAMN09708232, study PRJNA481090) | Marine sediment metagenome, whole genome shotgun sequencing project. | reverse complement strand
CATGTGGCATTCATCTAGTACCACCAAATCATAATTCGATAATTCCTCAGCCTTGCGGGTCATAATACCATAAGACATGATATGAAGACATCCCTCTTCTAAGTCAGCCTTACTTCCCTCGACTATTTGAGGCATCCGGTCGGTCCACTCCAATACTTCGTTCCCCCACTTGTACAGGACGTTAGCCGGAGTAACTACCAATACCTTGATGATGTCATCCCTCGTGTTCAACCAATACAATAACTCAATCGTTTTACCACAATTATGGACCACAATTCCATTGGCTACAAATGAATGGTCTGGGCCTTTCATCTTCAAATCAAATACTTGTTTCTTTGGTCCGACTTCAATGTCTATAATTGTATCCCATGTACCAGCCATGAAGTTAGTCAAACAGTTAGGGTCTGCATGCTTTTCTTCGCCGCATAGCTGACAGCATTCTCGTCCATTGATAAGTAACTCATCTCCAACAGACAATGAACTTATAGAACACCACCCATCCTTCGTAAAAACCTCATGGTCCGGCGTAAGGGCCAGTTGTTTCCCAGTTTTAGTTGAAACAATAATTGTTTCTCGTATCCCTTTATTTACTATATCAATGATTTGATTGAGCCTCAAATCATGATTGGGTCTAAGCGACCTTGTTAGTGATGGAATGGACTTGTCCCAACTGTTATGGAACCTCTCATATGCCTCCGCAAGAGTATAATGTCTAGCTCCCCCTCCCCGATTTATAATAATATCTGCATCACCACCAATACAACCCATTTCATCCCCAAGGATACATCTGCCGTCAGTTTCCTCCAAAAATTCTACTGCCGCACCCTGAAATGAGTATAGCTTCCCTTTTCTCCTGGCTCTGGTCTTCGAAGAGAGTTTTTGTAGCTTATCGTACTGTTTGGCACCTTCAAGGATTTCTAAGTCCAGAGATTCAATCCAAGAGAATTTCTGTACCTGCTGACAATGCCATGGCGTGAAGGGATAAGACCAAAATCTGCCGGCAGGGTTCCACTTGTACCCCGCCACCGTCTTGATGGCATCAATATAATCTTGGTTCCATGAAAAGGTAATGTGTATCCCTTTCTTTCCTGCCTCGGCTTTATTCAATTATAATTCCTTATCAAATCCTCAAGTTCCTCGATAGCATCATCAATTACTTGCCATTCTAACCAAGAGAAGACAATGTTCGTATCTACATCTTGATATCCCAAGTTTCTAAGAAGCTCTCTAGCGTTGCTCATCTTTGGCATTTCTATGTCCTTCAATTCAATCCCCATCCCTAATCTCCTCATCTCGTCCAGATTGGATGCATCCTCATAGCTGATACCTGTCAGCTCTTCGAGGTCCACTACATGCCCACACTTACACGTCCAATCAACAAAGCCGCACGTAGGGGCATAATAAACGTCTTGATCTTGGTGTCCACATACTGGGCATTTGACTGTAAGAAAATATCTATCTCCCATCAATAGCCTCCTAGCATTCTCGCATCGGCGCACATGTCTTCAATGTCCATCTCCACCCACTCAATATGCCCTATTGCCTTCTTGAGTGCACTCTGCAACCTAAGAATTTTCACAAGGAGGAAATGCTCGTAGCTATACCAGCTCTCCTCGTGCTTGCAGTATTCTTTATAGGTTTCTGAATGTATCCTACTGGTGTCAATACCGATAGTCATTTTATCTCCCTCCTTATGGACTTGAACTTAGAAAAATCTAAAGTGGGGGTCAGACTTCGACAGGCTACAGCATCAATGCCTATATAGGCCGAAGGCTCGTTACCGCTGTTACGACCCTCAAGTATTATTATACCATGAAACGTCTACATTGTCAAGCAAGTCAGGGGTGCGGGAGCTGAACCCGCTTCTGGTGAGTCACAGTCACCTGTTTTATCCATCGTAAACTAACCCCTAATATCGGTCTCCCACAAAAGTAGAGACTAAGTTTATCTTATTTGTCCCCTTCCGCATAGGAAGTGTTTGGATAGCATGCATCAAGACTGAAAGGTAGAATATTATCCATTTCTGTCCAAGGCGCTGTCTGTCGTATAACAATCACGCTGGGGTCAGCATCTTGAATAACAAACGGGGGCAATGTTAGCGTGGTATCTACCACACATCCCGCCAACAGTATGATTAGAATTGCTACCACTATGATTTGCTTCATCTTATCCTCCTTTCAAATTGTACTAATTGTATGTTCTCGCCGCATTAAATAATATAAGTTATTGACATACTACCTAAATCTATAGTATAATGTATGAGAAGGAGGCAATAAAAACCTTATGAATATAAATCTAATAACATTAATAACCTTATTAGCAATAGGCTTTTTCATCTTATATCTCCGTACGTTTGGTTTCATGTTTCATTTCTTGTTCCATCCGTACAACCCATCCTTTGGGGCATTGATTGGAATACACATTGAAAGGGGGGTGGCTTATATTGTCATCACCCCAATAGTGTTTTCCTTCGAGTTGATAATAGGATTACCATGGCAATCGTAGACGAGTTCCTTTCTTGGTTCAGAGGCCAGTGCGCTTGGTGTTATGTGCATGAAGCAGTACATATCCACCATATCAAGCCTAGGAGCATGGGGGGCGACCCTCTGGATGTCGAGAATTGGGTTCCGCTTTGTCTTGAATGTCATGACTTTGTTCATGAGCATGGACATCGCAATTTTATTGATGAATTGACTAAAGCCAAAGAAGAAGCACTTGAATTTTTCGCCCATCCGCCTTTCCCCTAACCGAAGTAAGCCTTACTTCGATTTCTCCTCTGGACAGTGAACTGGACATCCGGTTACGTAGGCAAAAACGTCGCTTTGCCCCATATACCCTTTGCCGTGTTCATTATCCAAAACCGGGCAGATGCACCCCGCATCTATTGCTTCCTTTGACCCCGGATTGGGGATAAAATCTTTATACACGTAATCGGGGTCGCCTGTGTTAAATTCCCAAGTTTCCATCATTTGCTCTCCTCTGCCTTATCCTGTGCACTAAAGTATGCTGGGGTTGTGCCTCCTGTGAACTGTGCATCGCTGTCCTCTGTGAGCAGGGCATCTAAGGTTTCGCATACACCCTCAACAGTTTGACCAATGGCGTGTAAGTCTTCTTCTGTGCCGACATAGCCAGTTATTGTGCCTGTAAATAAAGCACGTCCTACTCGCTCAATCTCTCGGCGCATCCATTTGTATTCCGCTTCGAGTTTGTGATAGTTAGTTGCTAGTGGTGTTGTTTCCAACGAGCGATTACGTTGTTTTACTGCACCCAACTCCGCTTTGAGATTCACTAATTGCTCTTCATATTGCTCAAAGTTATATTTCCAATCAGAGGCAAATTCAGCTTTCTCCGCTAACAACTGCGCACACCAATCTTTATATCGAACACCCTTGCCGTCGCTATCCTCATAAAACACATCCGCTTCGAGTTGGGCGTTATCATCCAATAAACCACGCAAGTCATAGTGAACGTCCCATCCTAGATTACTTCCAAAATTCATCAGGTGACATTCTGTAAATTCATCTAGCTTTTTTCTAAGCCACTGTTTACGCTTATTACTCAGTTTCATATCTAGCCATCCTTTCTTCATAGGACTTTATCCCATGACAGTTAGAGCACAATAATTGGTATCCCTCAGTTTGACCGTCTCGAATATTCCTATATTGTGCTTTATGGTCTACCCGTTTTCGATGCTCTCTCCCCCCACCTTCGATGTGGTCTATTTCCAGTACTCGTTGGTCACTATATCCACATTGGGAGCATACCCCGCCTAACGCATTCATCGCCTGCTCTCGTATCCTTTGATTGTAACTCCTCCATGCCCTCAACTTGCCAGCATGCTCAGTTTTGGGCTCTCGTGGTGTAATTGACCTCCCAGCGCATACCTGCCTTACCCACTCATGCGATACATCCTGATAGAACACCTCACTGACCTCTTTGGCTATATCCCGCAGAGATAGGTTGGTATTACTCCTCATTGCTACTGCTAGGTCTTCTCGTTCTCCAACTATTGGTTTCATGTGTCGCCTCCTGTTTACATTATACCATACTCGACCCCCATATGTCAAGCTTTTTAGAGATGACTTGTCAACCCCCTGTTTAGTGTATTGTCAAAGTAAGGCGATGGTGGTAGCTGGTCCTACCACTTGACAAACCGACCCCATTCATGGTATAATGATAATAGGCTAAAGTGACTATGCATAGCCAGCTCGTCCGTGACCACTATCCCGCACTTAGAGGGATGCTGAGAGCAACCGGCAGGTTAGCTTTCTTCTGCCATAGACAGGTGCATGAGGACTGAGCTCCTGAACCCCAATGGTCAAATTGGTGTAGGCGTGAGCCTTCGGGCCATACTCCTCACTATAGACCGGCGGGGTTTAGTCGAAGTAAGCCTTACTTCGTCATCTCTTTGACATACCATTCCCATCCTTCTTTCTGGATAACCATGATATGAGAGATAGAGGCTTGGTGCATTGCGCCTGTGCAATCCCCATCAGAGGCATCTAATAATGCTTTGGATAGGGCTTCGGCATCATCATTCTCTTTTGTGATGATACCATAGATACCTTCATACCCTTTGAACTGTGGGTCTGCATCAGGGTTAGCATCAAACCACTCACATCCAGCCTTGACCATAGCACGACACGTATCCTCATATCCCTCACCAAATCCGCTAATCTCTCTCATCTCTTCTGTATATTCATACATCTCAATTCTCCTCTTCATCTAAGATTGCCGTAAGCTGGTCAATGGCATCCTCTAGAAGGTTGTAAGCGTCATCTATCAGCATATTGATGTCGTCCTTTACATAGTCTATTTGTATCAGCTTGTCCACTGCTTCTACTGCCAGCTCTCTTCGTAATCTATTATCTACCATTGTTATTCTCCTTGTGTTTACGGATTGCTTCTCTGGCTTTGTCCCAAGCAGTATTGAGAGGTTCATCGCAAGCATCGTAGCTATCAATGATGACATTCTCAACGAAGTATTCCAAAGTCTCCACCAGCTCCGCGATTGTCTCGTCCTTCCCTTCTAGTCGTCTTTGCATTGTCAAATCTAATACTCCATCGCACATCGTTACTTCTCCTTTATTGCCTGTGGGCAATGCTTCTTGATGACCTTCAACAGGTCAGCGTCAATCTTCACTGCTTCGAACTCAGGCTTGGGCTTGGTGATTATGTCTCTGTAAGCATTTAGAATTGTATTATCAAATTGTAGTTTGGGGATGTCCCTGCCTATCAGTATTCCAAATGCACATCTGGTCCCTATTGGTAATCTCTTTCTTAGGAATGCCAGTAAGGCTTTGGCATTTTCAGTGGGGTCTACTTTTTGTAGACGGGCTCTCGTGGCAGGGGTCATTCTAACTTCGGATTTATCGGTGTTTACATATAGTTTCATGATTGTGCCTCCTTAGCACACTTGACATAATGGTGGGTTTATGGTATACTGTAGTTAGATAAGGCTTTCCCTCCTTTCTTTGATAGGCAGAGCAGTGCCCCCCATTGCTCTGCTTATTCTATTATAAAGCCACTATCAATATTTGAACGGCGTTAGACACCACAATCAAGGCGCTAAATATTGTCGCAAACTTCATAGGCGTATACCATTCTGTAAATTCTGTTAGCCACACCAAAGCAACAGTGATTATTATTTTGAATATAATTAACCCTACCCAGCCTACAATAGGCACGAATGGATTACCCTCCATAAACATATCAACGAACATAACCAGTCCTATGAAAGTCGTGGCACAGTCCATCATTTGAAACGCTATGAATAGTTTAGATATTAGGCTCATCGCTCTCCTTTGTGAGTAGGGCATCCCGCAACTCTCGCATGTTGCCCCATGACTTATGCAATTCTTCTGTCGGCGTGTTTCCACACCAATCATCAACAACTGCTTGAGCCCTCTTCCTCAACGCCTCGTTCTCCTCCCGTAACCTCATAATAGTTTCATACCTGCCCCTCTCGCCACGATGTCTTTCCCTGTATGTCTCTAATTGCTCTTCAAGGCGCTCGTTCTTTGCATAGAGCTGTGTAAGCGCATCTCTTAGTGTTGCTATGTGCTCTTCTGCAAGGGCCAGTTCAAATTCTGTGCTCATCTTATCCTCCTATCTCTGTGAGTATCGGCTTATTCCACACCTCAAATACCTTACCTGTCTTCATCCTCTTGATTACTGTACCGTCCGGTACTCCTCTCCCATTAGGTGAGTGTACATCAAACCAATGTAGGAAAGCACCGTCTTGAAGGATACCTCCCCCGTCTATCACGAGATACCCATTCTTCCTGCGTTCATTCTCGTTGTTCTTTATATGCCATAGCCTCTTAACCTCTGACCCCTTGTACCTATCAACGAAGCACTGGTTGCATAAGGCTTCCACACCAAAGGCTCGGCGCTTATCCTTCTTCAGGTTTTTGCTAGTGCCACAATCCTTACATACAGGTCTGACCTTCTTCTTGTTAGGGGCTGGCTTCTCGCCCCAGCTTCCATCTAAATACGGTATGGTATCACTCATCTATTTCTCCTTCCTTTGCTACAAGGGCTAGCTTTGCTTCAACTAACAAGTAGTCAAATTCAACCACAAGGCGAGCTAGTGGATTCTGTGGAAATCTTATTGTGTCGAGTATTTCATTTCGACAATTCTCTAGCTCACTGGCCCAGCTCCCTCTTGTCCTGTCTATTCTGTCAATTAGATGCTCAGTCATCTACTTCTCCTTCCTGATACATACCCTACTAGGAACAGCATCAATCCAAATATTACGGACATCCAAAATTCTGGGGGCATTACTTCTCCTCCTCTACGAACCGTACCTTATACGTACCGAGGGCTACCATGTCCTCTGCAAGGGCGATTAGCTTATCTTCTATATCCTCTCCATGCATGTCTTGGTTCTCTACTGCTTTCACCACATCATCGGACAGTTCTACTTCAAATCTAATCTTCATGTCTATTCTCCTTCCGGTATAGTGTCAAGTTGAGGCGAGCGGCAGGTGGTCTCCTCACCGACCAGCCAGTTGTAGGCGTGTATCCACAAACATTTTGGACAGTCGCAGTTAGTCCAGTTATGTCCCCCCATGAATGGATAGGCTTCATTGAGTAATGCCTCTAGTTGGTGATTTCTATATAGTATCTCACCAAATTCTGTAAATTCCTCCTCATTCATCCTATCTTCTCCATTCCGCACACAGCACAGCGCCACCACTGCCCGCCTGACTTGCTCATCCTATTGTGTACACGTATCCCTGTACCGTATCGCTCATCTTGAAAGGGGCTGTGACATCTACACCGTATGCGCTTGGCATTCCTTTCCCTTACGATAGGTTCCTCTTCTATACTATATGCTTCATTCATCATATTCCTCCACTAGCCATGCATCATTACGTATACTCGATTGTTGCCGCCTCAAGGATAGCTTCAGCGTCATACTTCTCATGAGGTAGGCAGTCATATGCACTCACAATGATACTCTTCAACGCCTCTATCTCTGCTTCGAGTTTGATTATGCGCTCATTCTTTACATGCCACTCCTTGATGCGCTCAATTGTCCAAAAATTCTCCGGCTCATTCATTGTATCTCCTTTCTCTTCTTAGCTTGAGTAAGAACATTTCAATTTCAGCACGTATCTGAATAACACTGCCTCCCTTCACCTCAAGGAAGGGGATATCCTGTTGCTCGGCGTATGCCTTCTTATGTTCGGCAGATTTCCTATTCTTCCTGCCTCCACTGCTTATAGGCATGTCAACGAAGCATAGCCTATCCTTCAGTAAGAAAGCGACATTGACCCATCCACACCATTCCTCATCCTGTACCTCATACTCATATCCTACCACATCCAAGCCACATGCATTGACTGCTTGCACTAGTTGATACTCAGAGCGATTAGGATGGGTACGTTTACGGTCATGCCACTGCCTCTGCCTACTATAAGCCGCCTTGCGTTTAGCGTCCCTCATATTTGATACCCAGTGCATCTAGCATCGGACGCATTAGGTCTCCTCTTACCGTCCATTCTCCATTCCCACCAATCCAATTGATTCCCTTCCATATCTTTATCTCTTCGCTCAACTCGCTGTTCATCTGGTTCAGTGGGTCATCAACAGGCTTAGGCTTAGGTCTATATCCGTACCCAACTATAATGCCCATTGCAAACCCCCATGCTAATATCATCAATCCTATTACATTACCCATGTCAATCCTCCTTCAGTGTTAGGCGTTCAGCCAATCCAGTAGGTCTAACATCCCCCCTGCTCAAGTGCCAACGGAACTCATCTTCTGAGAGCCGGTACTCATCCCCTTGTATACTTATAGCCCTCCCCCTAATTTGTGTGGGGAATACATCGGTAACAAGTACATGCGTTGCATCCCTAAGGGATGCCGCCCCATAGTTCCTAGTGGTAGCGCATGTAGCCCAGTTGTTTACCTTTATTATAGCTATTGACCCTACTGTTATCTCTCTCATTACTCATCCTCCCCGCCCTCACTGAGATCAAGCGCCATACGTTCCCTCATGTCAGGCGTACGGCAATCGGCAAGGGTAGTGACATGGATACAATCTTCCTTACACTTGCCTATCACATGTCCTGATATGAAGTGCATCTCTACCCCTCGCCATACTTCGGGCATGCCTACTATACACATGAACCCATCTAAGGATGGAGATAGGGCATCCCTTGGAGGTAGTATCCAGTAGCTGCCATGGTCCCCATTGTAGTTTAGGATAGTATCCTCACACCATGCCCTTCTATTGTGAGCTACTATAGTTTGGTCTCCTACTTGTATCTCATGGTACCCCCCATCCCATATCTGAGATATCAAGTTACGTACCTCCCTTACTGTATTAGCTATCTCTTTACCGTGTTCATACATCTATTTCACCATCCTTATCACCCTCCACCATCTAGTGCCTCGTAGCGTACCAAATTAAAGCCCACTAGTTGGAAGGTATCCCCTAGTTCCTCGGTTAGTGCATCTGCGCATTCATAGCACAGTAAGTCCCCTTCCTTTGTCATCCAGTACTCCTCCTCTGATGATACGTCAGCATCGCAGTAGTCGCACTTATCTCTCCACTCCCTAGCCCCGAATGCCATGACGTTATGCCTAGCCTCTCTGCACAAGTCCTTATCACATTCTGATACGGGGCGATAGCAGAAGGGACAGTCATGTTCCCACCCCCTCACCTCATGAGTGTCATCATCCCAACTCTTGCTATCCATGAACTTATCTTCATCATATTCCCATGCGCTATCCTTTTGGTATGCGCCGCGCCCATATCCGTACTCATACGCACCATACGATGAGTAGTACCTATCCATGTCATCATACTCATGGTGTAGGTGTACATCCTCTATGTCATAGAAGAAGTCAATGAACCTAGCTACCATTGTGCATGTCTCACGTATCAGCATGTGACCTAGCCTAGTATGGTTATCATAGTATCCACACCCAAAGTTGAAGCCCTTGCATCCTAGCTCATCCATCATAGATATGTCACTGAATGAGCCTATGCCTGCAACAAAGCCATGGTCTATCAATAAGTCACGCATGTCTCTGTTCTCATACTGATACATTACCACATCTGTGCCTGACCTGTCAAACTGGAACATCCACTTGTATTCCTTACCTTCAGGCGGTACGAACCACTGACCTGTACTACGTCCACTCTCTTCCCCTTCAGTGAGTAGTATGTCATACTTCAACCCATAAGAGGGGAGCAGGTCAAGCAGTATGTATGCACCCAGCCTATCATCTAGTTGTGCATTGAACACAACAGGTTCCTCACCTAAACTTATGCGATGAAAGTGTTTCATCTGTGCTACTGTATCTAGATGAGCTACTGCTAGTATGTCAGCACCATTGTCCTTATAGATATACGCACCATCCTTGGTGTGGTTTACTACACCCTCATTAAAGTACTCAGGTATATCAGCCAAGCACCTCTGTCTTAGCTGAGCTAGGTTGATAGCTACCCTTCTAGGTTTCTTTCCTGTTGCCTTGTCACTACGTAGTTTACTAGCCTTGAGTATGGCATCAGCCATAGTCAGTGGTTGGTCATACGTAGATACAACCTTCTTCTTCTTGTTCCATATCTTCATTGCCATTATTCATCCTCTCGCCATGAGCCATGGAAGTGACAGTCATGGCATCTAATAGTCTCTGCCTTGGTGTCGAACCTACCGTCCTTGCCTCGTGGGTATTCTGTCGTGGTGTGAGGTGTGAGTATGCGCTCGCCACAATCCTCGCATGTCTCTAGGTCATCCAAACAATCGTAGCATACCTGCTTATCCTCTACCTCCAGCCCCTCACTTACTAGTCTGTTACACTTGACACACTCTACTGCATCTCTACTACATCCCTCGCACCAGTCATTATAGGTGTACTGACTACCAGTCCATACCTGTACCTCTCTACTATGGTCTCTGTACTCATCATTACCGCACTTCTCGCAGTAGAAGAACAGGTCAGAGTAGCAGTTATAGCAGTAGTAGTGGTCATGTACATTGTAGTAGTCATCCATGTAGTCATCACAGTTTTCGCATCTGTACTCACCACGGATACCCTCATCAGGTATGTCTAGGTCTACACGCTCTACGTCCTCTATCTTACCTGTCTCCCCTATCAGGTATCCTAGTCCCCCATTTATCCATAGTGTACCATCATAGCTACCCTCATTAGTGAAGCGTATCCTCTTATAGCTCCACCCCATCTCAGTAGCTAGTATCCTAGCGATGGTGATAGTAGTCAGGTTCTTACCATAGGCATTGAATATAACCCAGTGCTTGTGATAAGGTAGCATCCATGCCCTGCCGTAGCCACAATCCATCTCATCATAGAAGCGTACAGCTAGACCACCATTATCAGCTATCATATCAAGAGCACCACGATGGTCCCCCCAGAAGCATGAGCTTTGATCACCAAAGTCTCCATCTCTCCAGTTGAAGATAGATGTGAAGTCTAGCCTGTAACCCATAGCCTCTACGGTATGACGCTTAGCTAACTCACCAAGATTACCCAGTACTGTAGGGTTTATCTTTACCTTGTGTCTAGCCTTGATAGACTTAGCTAGTCTCTTAGGGAATGTACCTGCGTACTTCCCCTTCTTGACTATCCACTCACTACCTACGTCATCAAGGACATCATCAAACTCATAGTGGTAGCTGAGTATCCCCTCATCTATGAGCATCTCCTTTACTTCGTCTATACCTGCGCTACCTATGCCATCTTGGGGATGCTGGATGTCAGTGATAGCTTGTGCCTTTATTTCCATCTTGTACCTCCTATCTTATACCGTTCTATGTCAAGAGCAGAGTTTACTAAGGTAACAGGTAAGTAAGACTTACTTACGGGTAGTCTTGAGTTGAGTCCACCTCCTCTAGTAATGCAGTCAGGTCTGTTATCATGGTATCCATTACCTCTACCCACCCTAGTATATACTGCTGTGCTTCGTATGTCAAGGCATTAGCATGTACTGGTTCCATCATATGCGATGTCAGTACCCTCAACTGATACCTTGCATATGCTGTCTGCTTCTCTGCTTGCCTCGGTATCCAATTCATATCAGTCCTCCTAATCCTAGTACCACTAACACTATGAACCCAAGCATCAACACCCCCGCTACCTTGTCCATGATAGGCATACGTACGTCTAGCATAGCTAGTAGCTCTGGTGTCATATATTGGTAGTAATAGGTATAGCTATCTCCTTTTCTAACGCAATGTATCTTAGTTGCGCTATAGATAGGCTGTATTAGGGCATTCAATCCACATATAGTATCAGCCTCAAGGTATACCTGCCCTGTCTCCTTGTTGATTACTCTATACATCTAGTCCTCCTTAATCTCATACCCTAACTCACGTAGTAGCTCACTTGGCGTGACTACTCCCTTCCTGCTACCATTGAGCTCACCCCAATCAGAGATAGTATCTTCCTCCTTATCCCATGGGAATATGAAGCACTCAGTAGCATACACCCCACATATTGAGCTGATTACCACTGTATCATACTCCTCTCCATCCCAGTCCTTGATGGGTGGGTCTACATCATACACCTCAGCCTGTCCCTTCATGTTCTCTGCCTGCTTTACAAACGTAGCTACCTTACTCATGTCGTACCTCCTATTCGATGTATACTACCTGCTCTTTACTATACTCCTTTGTGTCATTATCCCATACTCTCTTGTCTCCTCCATCCACTAAACTAGACACCGGCCACTGTGCGCTTCCAGTATCTATCATGACTGTGGCATACTGCGGCATCTCATACAACCTGTCCACTAGCTCTTCTACTGTCATGGTACTGCCTCCTTACTGATAGATGTTCACGTACCGGCTAGTATAATGTCAAGGTGTGGCGAGAGTGATGGCTGGTCTTGTTTCGACCAGCGAATTATATACGTGCATCCACATATGTTCTAATCATCATGCCATACTTGACTTAGATATGCTGTAGTGCCCACATAGGGAATCGAACCCCAGTCTGTGTGCTGAGAGGCACACTGTCCTTACCTGACCTCTAGACGATATGGGCATGATGTTACCTAGTCCTTAGCGTACCATGCTTCCTCTTTGAGTGCCTGCACCCATCGCTTGAGCATACTAACAGGAGGTGTCTCTTCTTCTACCTCATGTATCAATGCCCTAGCTTCATGCTTGAGTACCTCTAGTTGGTGTGCTATTATACGTAGCCTCTCCTCTTTATTAAGCATGTCGTCCTCCTTACCCCTGTGATAGATAGCTCGTCAATGTACTGATGAGCCCCTCTACCGCTGTATCATACTCATTTATCCCTGCACTATCATCCCACCACTCACGTTCAGGGCTGGTGTATACTGCCATCAGTCTGGCAAGCACACCATGCAGTAGGTACCTATCATCTGATGTGTGGCATCGTTCACAGTCATCACCTAATCCCTTAGTACATCCACAATCAGGACATAGGGGCTGTTGCTTGCCCTCGTGGTACTCCTCTGTTGCACCACGTAGTACCTCATCCACGAACTGTCTATTCTCACGTGCCTCTTGTGATGCTAGTAGCTCAGCATTGAAATCGTCCATCTTGTCCTTCCTTTCTTCTAGTTTGTATTGCCATCTCCA
>RCNB010001870.1_pt1 | contig 13095 bp, 9 predicted proteins | sample 2041321 | NCBI WGS metagenome assembly RCNB01 (sample SAMN09708232, study PRJNA481090) | Marine sediment metagenome, whole genome shotgun sequencing project. | reverse complement strand
TATGGAATAACAGCTGGCGAAGGTGTCGAATATATTAGCCAGTCCCTTCAAGTTCAGGACGCAAAAGCGAGAAGGTATGGGGAAGATATCCTTGTAGAAGGGTATATAAGGGGTAAACGGTTGAGCTGGTGATTTGTGGAGGCCAGACGTCGAGACGTTTTGGTATAGTTATGTTTACAGGATTGATAGAGGAAACTGGTACTGTTGTAAAAATAGAGAGAAAGGGAGAAGGTGCCATCATCACCATCAGCCACTCCTCTGCTTTGGATGATCTTAAACCGGGAGATAGTATTTCAGTTGATGGTATTTGTCTGACTATTACTCACATACAGGCTCCATGCTTTCGTGCTGAAGCATCTGGAGAAACTGTTAGGAGAACCACCCTGGGAAGTAAAAAAATACACCAGAAAGTTAATCTGGAAAGAGCACTAAGATTAAACGAGCGTCTGGGAGGTCATCTCGTAACAGGACATATTGATGAGGTTGGCAAGATTAGTTCCGTAGTGCCTGAGGGAACTTCTCAAAAGATAACCTTCCAAATCAACCGGAGAATTGCTCAATACCTGGTTGCAAAAGGTTCTGTAGCCGTCGATGGTATTAGCCTTACTGTTAATGAAGTAAGTAGTGATCACTTTAGCGTTAATATTATTCCACATACGACATTTCACACTTCACTGGAAACCAGGAAAGTAGGAGATGAGGTCAACATAGAAACAGATATTATTGGGAAATATGTTGAGAAGCTCATTGCCAGGGAGCCTAACAAAAAGGTTGATGCTCAATTTCTGTCTGAACATGGCTTTTTATGAAAATATGTTGTATAATATAGATTGGGTTAAACGGTTACGGTTGTTCAGCACAACCCAACCCAATAACGAAGAACTAATGAAAGTGAGACCAAAGGAGGTTGTTAAATGCCAGTAAGCACTATAAGGGAAGCCATTGAAGATATCAAAAATGGGAAGATGGTTGTTCTCTGCGACAATGAAGACCGTGAGAATGAAGGTGATTTAACTATGGCTGCGGAGAAGATTACTCCAGAGGCAATCAATTTCATGGCAAAATATGGAAGGGGGCTTATCTGCCTTTCTTTGACTGAAGAGTATGTGGAGAAGCTTAAGATTCCTTTGATGGTTGAGGATAACACGTCTGCCTTTCAGACAGCTTTCACTGTTTCCATAGATGCCAAGGAAGGTACTACTACAGGCATTTCTGCTGAAGATAGAGCTACTACTGTTTTAACCGCTATTGCTGATGATGTTAAGCCAGAAGATTTAGCACGTCCGGGCCATATCTTCCCTTTAAGATCCAAGGAAGGGGGGGTGCTGTCTAGAATAGGACAGACGGAGGGATCGATAGACCTTGCACGTTTAGCAGGGCTGAAATCAGCAGGTGTCATTTGCGAAATCATGAATGATGATGGGACCATGGCGCGGATGCCAGATCTTGTGGTGTTTGCTAAAGAACATGGTTTAAAGATTATAACTGTTGCTGATCTCATTAAGTATCGACTTCAGTTTGAATCCCTGGTAAATAGAGTAGTTACTACCGTTATCCCTTCCAAATATGGTGGAGATTTTAAAGCAATTATTTATAAAAATGTGGTCGACAATAACCAACACATTGCTTTGGTAAAAGGGGAATGGAGTGAGGAAGATGAAGTTTTGGTGAGAGTCCATTCAGAATGTCTTACGGGAGATGCCTTAGGATCCGAGCGTTGTGATTGCGGCGAACAACTGCATGCTGCCATGGCAAAGATAGAAAAAGAGGGTAGGGGGGTAATTGTTTACATGCGACAGGAGGGGCGAGGGATTGGTTTCGTGAACAAAATGAAAGCCTATGCTTTACAGGATGAAGGAAAAGATACAGTTGAAGCAAACGAAGCACTGGGGTTTGAGGCGGATCTCAGAGACTATGGAGTTGGAGCACAAATCATTCGTGATTTAGGTATACGGAAAATGCGTTTGATGACTAATAATCCAAAAAAGATTGTTGGCCTTGAAGGGTATGGCCTCATTGTCAGCGAACGGGTTTCTATCGAGATGAAACCAACTGGAAGGAATGTAAGGTATTTAAAAACAAAGCAAAAGAAGTTAGGGCATATATTAAGTTTTGATTAAAACAGGACTCAATAAGGAGGGAAATATGACCAGGGTAATAGAGGGCACATTGACTGCCAAAGGAGTGAAATTTGGAATTGTGGTCTCTCGTTTTAATGATTTTATTAATAAGAGGCTGCTGGATGGGGCTTTGGATGCTCTTTCTCGACATGGGGCTGAAGATGAGAATATTTCAATTGTAAAAGTTCCTGGGTCCTTTGAGATACCGCTGATGGCAAAAAAATTAGCTGATTCAGGTAAATATGATGCTATCATTTGTTTGGGAGCAGTGATTCGGGGTGCAACCCCCCACTTTGAGTATATCAGTGCTGAAGTTACCAAAGGCATTGCAAAGGTAACTCTTGATTCTGGTATTCCTGTTTCCTTTGGAATACTTACTACTGACAACATTGAACAGGCTATAGAGAGGGCAGGTAGCAAATTAGGCAATAAGGGATGGGATGCAGCACTGTCTGCTATTGAAATGGTAAATGTTTTAAAGGTGGTTTGATTGCTTGGAAATTTCTTTTTTTGCCTGGTGATGTAGTAACCACAGAGTGCACAGAGAAATTCCTTCTCAAATCAAAAAATTACACCTTTTCCCGTAGTAAATCGCTGTGCACATTTTATGAAAAACTTTTGGTAAGTAATCTTCTCCCAAATTTAAAAACATAGAGAAAAAAATCGAATTCAAATATGTTTTTCTTTTTGCTATATTAATCCTCAGTGCTCTCTGTGGTTTTAAATGCATTATTCGAGATAAAAATGGGGAAGAGGAAAAAATCAAGGGAACTTGCTCTTCAGATTCTTTATCAGATAGAGATGAGTGAGGGTGATGCGGAAGAAAACTTTAATCTCTTCTGGCAGCACTTTAACCCATCCGATGAGTTGAAGGAGTTTTCTCAGAAAATTGTGAATGGAGTCTGTCAGCACAGGGAGGAGATTGACACACTTATTGAAAAGCATTCTGAGCATTGGCGTTTAAAGCGCATGACTATCGTAGACAGGAATATTCTGCGTTCAGCCATTTTCGAATTGATGTTCTGTCCGGATATTCCTACCAAGGTTATCCTCAACGAAGCGATTGAATTAGGCAAGAAATTCAGTTCGGAAAAATCTGGATCATTTGTTAATGGAGTTCTCGACAAAGCCTCTCACCAGCTTGATAGGCCACCATCTTCAGGTTAACCTCGATAGTGTTTATCCCCGGGAGATATTCCCTTCCATCTCCGATTAAGCCAGAACCATTGAGTGGGGTAAGACTTGATATAGAATTCAATTCGTTCAGTAAAAATACTGGTGATATGACGAATGTCTTCTGCCTGGTTTCCTGTTAGATTAAATTCTAAAGCAGGTTCAATTATGACCTTGTGAGTGTCATCCTTCTGCCGGATGATGAACATGGGAACAATAGCTGCGCCTGTTCTTAAGGATAGTACAGCAGGTCCTGTTGCGGTTGGGGTGTTGTGGCCAAAAAAGTCTGCGTTGACTCCACCACGGCGCTTATTTTCATCAGTTATAAGACAAACGATCTGATTATTTCTCAGGCAGTTCAGCATCTTTTTTAAACACGCCCTTCGCGGTTGAGCAGCAATCCATTTGTGTCCCATATAATCTCTAAGCTTTCCGAATATTTTTGCTACATGCCTACTCTTAGGTTCTCTGATTACTGTGTAGAAAGGGTATTTCTCCCACGCCATTACTGCCCCCAATATAGTAAAGTTACCGAAGTGTGCGCTTAAAGCGATTGCACCCTTACCGCGGGCGAGGGCCTGGTCCAGATGTTCTCTGCCCTCTATGCTAACGATATCATCAATTTTTTTTCTGAAATGACTAGCCATGCAAAAAGTCTCAAAGTAACCTTTTAACATGTTAGTCACCGCTTCTCTGGCAGTCACCATTTTTTCTTCTTCACTCATCTTTGTGCCAAAAGCCACATCCATATTACCTAAAATGGTATTCCTCTGCTTTTTTAGAAATTTTAGTGATGCATTTGACAGTGTGCGAGCAAGCATAAAAGATATTTTTAGCGGGAGGAGCGGGATAAAAAGATAAAAGAAAAGGACAGCCAGTGCCCCAAACCAATCTGTTAGAACATCCCCTATTTTCTTGTGAATATTTGCCATACTAACCTCATTGTAAAGTATTGCTGAAATAAGAAAACGCAAAAAGATTATTAACTTAGCATTACTTCAATCAAATCTCAAACAAAAACTTGTTTCTTTTCTTTCCTTGACTTGATACCCTGTTTTGATAAGATAGCGCCTGACCTTAGCACCTCGGGCGGTCAAAGTCGCAGGATGTTTTTATCCAGTTTCAAGTATCATTTGGATAGGCACAACCTGTTTTATGAATCATCCTGCAAAAAGAAATTCTGGGTTGAAACTTATTGGGAATAATTTGTTGTGCCAACGACGAAACACCACGAAAAAAGATGGAAATTACGCCAACGTTACCCAGAGATTCAGCAGCTTCTTTCTCCTCAATTAGACATTTCACCCCTGTTGTCTCAACTATTAGCCAGCCGTAATATTACAACACCTGAAGAAGCAGAGATTTACCTTTCCCCAAAATTGAGCAATCTTCACTCTCCTTTTCTCATGAAGGATATGGAAAAAGCAGTTGAAAGAATCTGTAAAGCCGTCAAATGTCAGGAGGAGATTGTACTGTATGGAGACTATGATGTTGATGGAATAACTGGCACTTCGATTCTCCTTCTCTTCCTGAAAGAACTGGGTGCAAAGGTTTCTTTCTTTATACCGGATCGTATCAAAGAAGGATACGGTTTGCATATAGAGGAGTTACAGAGAATGAGGGAAAAGGGCGCACAGCTCTTAATAACGATTGACTGTGGTAGCTCAGATGTCGAGCAAGTGCAGTTTGCTCAACAACTGGGAATGGATGTAATTATAACGGATCACCATAAGGTTCCCAATATTTTACCTCCTGTCTGTGCTATGCTGAATCCCCAGCGAAAAGACTGCCATTTCCCGTTTGATTCACTCGCTGGTGTGGGAGTCGTGTTTAAATTGCTTATGGCTCTCCGCAAGACTCTTAGAGATCGTGGATTCTGGGAAGGACGAAATGTACCAAATTTGAAGGAATATCTTGACCTTGTTGCCCTGGGCACTATTGCTGATGTTGTGCCGCTTATCGACGAAAACCGTATCCTGGTTAAATATGGCTTGAGACAATTGACAGAGGGAAATCGCATAGGGATAGAAGCTTTAAAAGAGGTTTGTGGTCTATCGGATACTGCAATTACTTCTAATCTGGTAGCATTTAGACTGTCTCCCAGAATTAATGCACCAGGGCGGTTGAGTCAAGCCAAACGATCGTTAATGCTTCTTACCACAGATGATTGCAAGGAAGCGCAGGAAATAGCTTTGCTCTTAGAGCAGGAGAATAAAAGTCGTCAGCAGATAGAATCTCGTATCTCGAAAGAGGCTTGTGCATTGATTGAAGCAGATCCTCAATTGATGGAAAAAGATTCTATAGTCCTTGCTTCTTCTCAGTGGCACCCTGGTGTGATCGGTATCTGTGCTTCACGACTGCTTGATAAATACTGCAAACCTTCCATCCTCATCTCATGTGATGAGAAAAGTGGAACAGGAAGAGGATCCGCAAGAAGCCCTGATTCTTTTCATCTTTATGAAGGACTGGAAGAATGCAAACATCTGCTTAAAAGCTATGGCGGTCATCATTCAGCTGCTGGTCTTAGCATTGAACTGAGCAAACTTGAAGAGTTTCAAACTCTTTTCAATAAGGTGGTCTCTGGTAAAGTCTCTGAGAAAGACTTCACGCCTTCTATTGACATTGATACGGAGGTGAGTTTGAAAGATATTTCAGAGCGATTAATAGAAGAGATTTCATGGCTGGAACCTTTTGGACATTGTAATCCAGAACCCACATTCAGTTCGTTTGAACTTGATTCATATATTTCGAAAGAGGTGGGTAAAGGACATTTGAAACTCAAGATTAAGGAAGACAGTTTATTCTATGATGCTATAGGCTTCAACCTGGCGGAACAATCCCTCCCATTTCTTCAATCATCTTCCGATTCTTCTTCTAATACGAAAAATAAAATAAAGATAGCTTTTATCCCGCAGATCAATACCTGGCAGGGGATAAGAAGTGTTCAGTTGAAAGTCAAAGATATTAAGTGCATTACTTAAGCACTTGGCCCGCCTAAGATTTTAAGGAATGTTGTGATGAACGATTATAAGATGGGAGAGGACATCAGATCCTTGCTGAAAGAAAGGTCAAAGATTGATGATCTCCTGCGAGATAGATTTACTAAGGAAGTAACTATCATGTTTACGGACATTAAGGGTTCTACTACCTACTTTGAATCACGGGGGGATATCGATGGCCTGAGCATGGTTTTTAGACACAATGAGCTGTTGTTTCCCGTAATTGAGAGTCATCAAGGCATCATCATCAAGACCATTGGTGATTCCATCATGGCTTCTTTCACGGGTGCTCTTCAAGGTGTAAGAGCAGCTATTGAGATGCAAAAGGTACTATCTTCCCACAATGCCAAACATCCAACGCAGGATCACATTCATATACGAATAGGATTAAATGAGGGAAAGGGTATTGTTGAAAATCGAGATGTCTTTGGAGATATCGTCAATCTGGCTGCCAGGATAGAATCTTTGGCTGAGCCGGATCAAATTTTAATTTCACAAACAGTATATGAAGAAGTGAAGAAAAAAGATGATATCATCTGTAGATATTTTAATTCCCCTAAAGTAAAAGGCAAGGAAGATCCTATTGAGATCTATCGTGTTATCTGGAATGAAGAGGAGAAAGCGGTGGGTTCTCAGATATCCACTGATCAGCCAGTTAAACAACAGGGAAGAGGAAGGAGAGTTTTCCACTTCGATGCTTTCCGAGAAGGGAACAAGCTGAAATTAGGGATAGGACTTTTCTTCTTTATCTGCCTCATGCTGGCAATAATAGTGGGAAAAGTCAGAGTGAATGTGAGTGAAGTAGAAAGTAAGCCTTACCAACTTGCCTATCAACAGCTTAAGCAGGGCAGGTTAGAGGAAGCACAGGAGAGTTTCAACCAGATAAAACTTGAAGATGCCTTACACTTTGAGGGATTAGCGGCGGTTTATTTTAAGGCTGGAGAGTATGAAAAGTCTTTGCTCATGTGTGACCGGGCACTGAAAACAAACCAGGGAAATCTTTATAGTCGTGTTATTAAGGGAAACATCTTTTTGAGTCAGGGTAAAATTGATGAAGCGGCTCTGGAATATGAGAGAGCAACTCAGTTGTCAGGGGAAGCTCATTGGCAGCGGGCAGAGGCATATAACCGCTTGGGAAGAATCTATGCAGCTCAGCAAAAAGTAAAAGAGGCGCTTGACATGTATACCCAGGCAGCTATCTACAATCCTGATTTGCCGGAGATATATACCAACCAGGGGGTGCTTGTTGAAAGATCGGGCGATCTTTCTGAAGCTGTCGCATTGTATAAAAAAGCCCTTGAGATTAAACCCGGAGATTCTATGACAGTCATGCTTCTAAACGAGGCTACACACAGGAAGGGATTAGTAGAAGATAGAAAGAAAAGAGAACAGATTGATAAGTTAGTGGCAGAACTCATCAAGACCTATCAGGAGAAAAAGGGTGCAGGCTTAAGTGAAAAGGATGATGAATGGACTTCAAGGTCCCTTACCCTCTCTTTTCTCGATTTTAAGAAACAGGGAATTCCCTCTACGCGTGATGGGGAAGATGAATATCTGATGTTAAAATTGATCTCCCGATTACAGGAGGAGGGAAGGGTCCACATTGTGGAAAGGGTTTTGTTAGACAAACTCCTGGAGGAACTTAAGCTGAGTTCTTCTGACCTTGCCAATCCTGAGCTTGCCCTTAAGGTGGGGAGAATAGTTGCTGCCAGACTGGTTGCAACTGGAACGATCACCCGTTATGGAAATGACCTCCAGGTGAGCATGCGATTGATAGAACCAGAGACCACGTCCGTTAAGGTGACTGTTATAGAGAATGCTGATAGGGGAAGGGACATTGATGCACTTTCCAGAAAGATAGCACAGAACATAACAGAAAAACTGAGAAGGAACTATCCTCTAAGAGGGGAAATCGTTTCAATCGAAGATGAAAACCTGATGCTTAATATAGGAGCTGAACAGGGAGTGAAATCGGGTGTTACGATGAATATATTAGAACAGGTTAAGCCAGTTCAATTAAAAGGAAGTCAGATTATTCCAAAAGGCAGAGAAATCGGAAAAATAGAAGTTACCTCAGTCGAGCCTGACCTTGCTTATGCTAGAATCATTGAAAAGAATAGTGATATCAAGATAGGATCCAGAGTGGAAGAATATGACACTGACCACTCACAACTGACCTCTAATAATTGATAACCGTCAACTGACAGCCAATAGCATCTTTATGAAAAAGGTACTCCTCTTCATTTCATCCCTAGTCTTTTTTCTTTCATTTCAAGATGTTGCCTGCCCTCAGATTATTACTGATATTAAGATTAGCTCTTCTCCCAACCCGGTAGGTTCTGGTGCGAGAGCCACTGGGATGGGGGGTGCCTTCATTGCAATCGCAGATGATGCAACTGCTGCTTCCTGGAATCCTGGAGGATTGATTCAGTTAGAAACCCCGGAGGTTTCTATCGTAGGCTCTTGTGATATTTCAAGAGATGATTATGATTCTGAATCCCATCCGGAAGCTTCCGGCATGAATGAAATTACCCGTTATGATTTGAACTATTTCAGTATTGCCTACCCCTTCCAGTTCGCTTCGAAGAATATGGTTGTCTCTTTAAATTATCAGAAGTTATATGATATGAATAAAAATATGGATTTTAATGTCATCAACACTGGCAGGTTACCTGGATTTCCACAATATGAGATAAGAGATAACGTTCGCTTCAGACAGAGGGGAAGTCTTAAGGCACTTTCCCCTGCTTATGCTATTCAGATAACCCCCCGCTTTTCGGTGGGAGCAACCTTTAACATTTGGACAGATGAACTTTTTTGGGATAATGATTGGACTGCAAACACTGATGAAACATTTTCAGGAATTGGTGTAACGGGAACTACCTATAGAAACAAGAGAACGAGAAAGGAAAGCTTTTCCAACTTCAAAGGTTTCAATATGAACTTTGGATTCCTCTGGGATATTAACCCCACAATTACTATTGGAGCTGTGTTTAAAACTCCTTTTAATGCCAGTCTACACTATCGTTACAAAGAAACGCAAAAGGTTTATCAACCTGCTATTGGCAGTATTATTACAAGCAGTGTGAAATTCTCGGAGCATCGTGAGCTTAAGATGCCCATGTCTTATGGACTGGGGATGGCTGTAAGGTTATCTGACATTTTGACCATCTCTTTTGATGTTTATCGCACCAACTGGTCTCGTTTCTTCATGGAAGTTAGAGAAAACGGTGATTTTTCTCCCATTGATGGAACTCCAAGAAAAGACTCACACGTTCATGATACTACTCAAGTCCGTATTGGTGGTGAATATCTCTTGATGCTTGAGAAGACCATCATTCCGTTACGGGCTGGTTTGTTCTATGATCCCCAGCCTTCTCAAAAACATCCTGATGATTTCTTTGGTTTCAGTCTGGGTTCAGGTATAATGCTTAAAAAGCACATACTGCTCGACTGGGCGTATCAGATGAGATATGGTCACAATGTCTGCGGTGGAACTCTGGGAGGCATTTCTGACACCAAAGCCGATATTATCCAACACAAATTGATGCTCTCCATGATTTATCATTTTTAGATTGCTTTTTTATGATCCTCTTCTTTTTCATAATATCAAACAGTTCGTTATTTAAAATTGTACATGCCAATCTTATCCCTGGGAAGTATAGAAAAACTTATTTCTATAGGAACGAATTACATCCTGCACCCTAATTTCCGGAATCTGTATTTAGTAATGCACCTATCCACCTACATCCCGATTTTCCAGTTAAAGGGCTGGGATCTTCCTAGCACTTTCCTTTATTTATAAGGTATAGATGCATTTTACGGATTTGATATTTGATATGCGAATGTGAACTGGAAGGACAGCAGTTGGTATTGTTCATTTATGGTAGTAGTATGAAGTTTTTGGGATAAATCGTAGACACAAGATATGGGGTTTTTAGACTGGTCTTATAATTACATGACCCATTAACATGTTATTTCCTTTTCAATTCTACCTTTGGCCCTTGAGGGGTGCAATCAGGATAGCTCGAGTGCCACGACCATCTCGGGATGTAATTTCAAAGTATCCGCCAAGATAATCCAGTCGTTCTCCAATGCTGAAAAGCCCATAACCCTTTTTCCCATCCTTGGACAAACCCTTGTGTGAGTGAGCAAATCCAACTCCATCATCTTCAACGCAGATTCGTATGTTAGAATTATCTTTCTTAACAGATACTCTCGCATTTTTTACTTGGGCATGTTTTGCAACGTTCGTGAGCAGCTCACGTACTGCCTGATATAAGAAGATTTTCACATCATCATCTAATGGTTTTTCCTGTTTATCGTCTTCAAAAGTGACCATGATGTTGTACTGCACATATGTATGTTCTGCAAGCCACTCTAATGCTGCCTCAAGACCAAATTGGTATAAGATGGGTGGACTAAGCTCAAATGTTAACGAGCGGGTGTTTTCGATTGTACGTATGAGACTATTGGAAAGGTCGGATAGATTTTTGACATCTTCATTAGAAGATAACGAATCTTTTAGCAGTTCTAACTTAATTTTTATAGCGAATAACTCTTGGCCAATTTGGTCGTGGAGATAATCTGCCAAACGCTTTCGTTCCTTTTCTTCGTTCAATGTCATTTGAGAAGTCAAAGATTTAAGCCGTTTTTGATACTCTAAAACTTTTTTTTCTGCCTTTTTCCTCTCAGTTATATCCCTTAATACACCGACTGATCCAATTTGATCTCCTTCCTTGTATAAGATAGCTATATTTATATCAACAGGAACAACTTTCTTGTTTTTGGAAAGTAAATAGGTCTCCCAATTGGACACCTTTCCATCTCTAAGAAATCTGGACACCATTGTTGCTGTTTCATTAAGCAACTCCTTATCTATCTCCACAAATTCCCCTGTGGTAGACTCATGGATTCCCTCCTCGGTTGGAGAAAATTCAGTCATCATTTCTCCTATTGTCTCTTCTTCCTTGTAACCAACTAGGTTAAGGAAAGATCTGTTAACTTTGGTAATATATCCATTATTATCAGTGACAATGACACAATCCAATGAGCTTTCTAAGATATTTTCTAAATGATCTCTTGTTTTTTTGAATGCTTCCTCAGATCGCTTGCGCTCGGTGATGTCCATAAAAATTCCTAATATGCCGTTTATCTGTCCTTTTTCATCCCGAACAGGTGTTTTTACTGTCTGGACTGTAAATCTTTGTCCATCCGGCAGTACATAGTCTTCTTCAAGTTCCTCGACTTTGCCGGATCCGATTATTCTATTATCATCTGCCCGATATTTTTCTGCCATTTCTTTAGAATAAAAATCAAAATCTGTCTTTCCTGTGACTTGGTCAGGGGTGATATCTAGATCCTGGGCATAATTATCGTTGCAGCTCACATAGACATGGTTTTTATCCTTGTGAAATATCCTCTGTGGAATATTATTAATGAGAGTTCTATATTTTTTCTCACTTTTCTGTAACTTCTTCTCCGCCTGCTTATGATTATTTTCTGATACTTCCAGTTCAGCAACCCGTTGACGTAATTTCATAAGCTCACTTAAAATCTGCTTTTTTGTCTTGTCTTCATCTTTCATATCAGCTACCTAAAAAAGATCGTAATTTCAATTACTACTGTTTCCCTGATTCCAAATAAGAAACCTCATTCATAGAACGATCTTCTATTAATGAGGTTCAAAAAAATTCCTGTTTTGCAAAGACACAGTGAACATACAAAGCACCCTTCTATAATTTTAAGGATGAAATGTCATACAAGTATATGATCAGTAGATAGTATTTCAATATATTTATATGTCAAGGTAAATATAAGATGACTAAAGCATCCCGACTGGGATTAGACACAAGATATTGCGGTGGGTACGATGAGCAAATGAGTGAACACTTCTTGCAAAAACGTTGAAAACCTCTTTTGCACATATTACATATGGTAATGTGGGTTATGGATCATCCAGTTTCGATGGAATCTGAATATCTGTTTTTGAAGGATTGGACATGTTAGTGTGGTAAATTCTATGTGTGAATTTGTGTGTGAAAATCTTTCCAAAACCTGCTAAAATCTGCCACTATGTAGAAAATCTGCTAAAGTGAAAATTATTGTATTTCAAATACTTGAACAATTTTGAGGAGGTTAGGAAACTCAGGGGCACTTACTTCGAATCCGCAGGTCGGGCGTTCGAGTCGACCCGGGCGTGCCAGTAAATAAACCCAGATATTGCAGTTGAGGTAAAAATAGGATTGCAAAAGAAGAGAAAAGATAATAAAAATGCTCCTTTCAGGTAACCTACCACGGATCAGAAAGGAGCACAAAAAAATGAAACACAAAAAGAAGAATACACGATCAATTTATGTAAATCAAGTAAAAATTACATTCACCGGGAAGCCGATAACAGCTTGGGGTGGCATAGCTGCTCTGGTAGGTAAATTTCTGGAAGGAATCGGTTTTCAGGAATGGGTTGAAAAGAATATCCCGATCAAAGAGACCTCGCATAACGCAAAGGGGATATATGAAAAGATTTTGGGGCAGTTTTTGACAGTATTATCAGGCGGCAGCCGGTTCCAGCATTTATCCTGGTGGGGCCATGGCAAAGAGGTCATGTTAAAGACCTTTAAGGTAGCCTGGTTACCGCAAGCTACCAGTGTCATGACCCGCTTTTGGGGCAAAATAGACAGTCAGGTAAGCAGCGAACAAATGGGAGAATGCTGCAGAGAGTTTGCCCGTAAGCTGATAAGCTGGGACAAGGTAAAGGAGGATAATCTCAATCTTGATTCCAGTGTATTGACAAGATATGGCAA
>RCNB010001868.1_pt1 | contig 13102 bp, 8 predicted proteins | sample 2041321 | NCBI WGS metagenome assembly RCNB01 (sample SAMN09708232, study PRJNA481090) | Marine sediment metagenome, whole genome shotgun sequencing project. | reverse complement strand
AAGTCTATCTTCGTCATTATACATTCCAACACCTCCAGTACCTCTTGGGCAAAGTCGGCCATTACAATGAGGATCATTTTCATTACCAATAAGTTTTTTAACATTACCATCTTCATCTGTATATGCCCAAGCAGCACATTTCCAAAAACAAACTTCGCAATAAGTAGGAGTTCTTTTAAATTTTTTAGCAATATTATTTACAGCTAATTCCTCTAAATAGGAGTTTGCGCCAAACATATTTAAAGTACTTGTGGCTGCTGCTGCACCTCCTAAGCCTAAAGCAGAAATTTTTATAAACTTTCTTCTTGAAGTAGACATAATTATAATTAATTTTTTTCCGGTGTAAAGGTATTTATAGAATAGAATTGAGGACATGATAAAAGTCATAAATGGGTTTTTAATATGGTAACATTAGTTACATTACAAGTTGATAATCATTATTTTATTTATCATTTGTTTCATGGATATCCCATTTTAGTTGTACTGAATTGTAAATAAATTACTTCACTGATTTTTGAAGAAATAGTGTCCAAATTTTAATTTATTGTAATTTTGCTATAAGATTGTTTTTATGAAATTCAAAGATCCCAAAAATTGGCTTTTAGTAATTATACTTTTAATGCTGACGGTATTCTTTATTTTAAAGATTGATTGGTTTTCTAAATTGTCCGCTGAAACTGAAACCGAATATTTTATCATAGAGAATATTGGAAAAGAATCTTGTTTGGGTTGTCATGAGAATACAACGGGCTATTCTGAATATCATAACCCTAATTTAATTGGTTGCGCTAGTTGCCACTTAGGGAATCCTAACAGCTTGAAAATTGAAGATACACATAAAGGAATGGTACTTATTCCTGGTAATTTATCGAACGCCGATAAAACATGTGGGAAATGTCATGTCGACGAGCTGAATAAAATTAAGCATTCATTAATGACTACTAATAGTGGAATAGTAGCTGTCGATAAGTTTATTTTTGAGGAAACCGATTCACCGGATTATCAATACCATATTAAAGATTTAAAGTTTACTGCTGCCGATAAGCACCTAAGGGATCTATGTGCAAATTGCCACTTGGGAGCAGAAAAAAGCGAATTAGGCCCTATAAATCAATTAAGTAGAGGTGGAGGATGTAACGCCTGTCATTTAAACTATTCAGAAAATGCAATAATCGATCTAGATAAATATGTAAATTCAAATAAGAAAGAGTTACCTAAAGCACATCCTTCAACTGATATTTTTGTGAAAAATGAACACTGTTTTGGTTGTCATAGTCGTTCAAGTAGAATTTCTACTAATTATGAGGGTTGGCATGAAACATTATTGGACGAAAAAGAAATCCTGAATAACAAGGGGTTTAAGGTGTTTGAAGATAAGCGTGTCTATAGTTATCAAGGTGAAGATGTACATCATGCAAAAGGAATGCTGTGTATTGACTGCCATAGTTCTCATGAGGTCATGGGGGATGGGAAAGATTATTTACATGAGGAAAAAGCTGTTTCGCTGAGTTGTGCAGATTGTCATTTTAAAGAAAAACCGAATACAATTGCTTTTGAAGAGTTAGATACAGAATCCTCTCTGGTTTTTTTGCATAGAAAATATCAACATACTGATAAAAGAATTTTAATTGCTGAAAAGGATGGGCATCCTTTAGTAAACACTTTCGTTAATGATAATGATGAAGTTTTTTTGATAGGTAAAAAAGATGGTGAATTGCATGAAGTAAAAAAGCAATCAGAAATTTGCTCACGAGATAACGCTCATAAAAACGTAAGTTGTTCAACCTGCCATGCCCAATGGGCTCCAAAGTGTATAGGATGCCATAATAGTTTTGATGAAAATGACAAAAGTGGATATGACCTTTTAGATAAAAAAATGGTGACAAGACAATGGATAGAACATGTTTTTGAATTTGGGGTAGATAAACCATCCATGGGAGTTAGAATGGATGGTGATAAACGTACAATAGAGCCAGCAATACCTGGTATGATTTTAACTATTGATCACGATAGTTTTGAAAATGATAAAAAAAACGGTACTTCTTTTCATAGGCTATATGCTCCTAATTCGCCACACACCATATCTAAAACTACTCGTGATTGCAAATCATGCCATTCAAACCCGGTAGCTCTTGGTTATGGTGAAGGAAGTTTAGTCTACAATACTACGAATGGATATGGAGAATGGTTGTTTTCACCTAAATACGATTTAAATCCTAATGATAATTTACCTGAAGATGCCTGGATACCCTTTTTAGAAAAACAGAAAGCTAAGGTATTTTCTACCAGAACTGATTTTAGGCCATTTACAATTACCGAACAAAAACGAATTCTTTTAGTTGGTGCATGTTTACAATGTCATAAAGATAATTCAAAGATCATGAAAAAGACCATCGAATTTGGCTTAGATCCATTACTTTTAAAGATAAGTAAAGCATGTATCTTGCCTAAATGAAATAAAATATGACCAAGAATCTTACCATATTATTTTTTGTAGTCGCTATATCCGATGTGATTGGTATTATTTTTAATATAGCTTGGCTGCAAATAGTTTCAAAGCCATTAATAATATTAACATTATTTGTTTTATATTATTTTTCAGCAGAGAAAAGAAATAATTGGTATTTGTTGGCTCTCTTTTTCTCGTTTTTAGGAGATGTTTTTTTATTGGACAAAAATGGATACTTTCTGTTAGGAATTGGTTCCTTTTTAATAACCCAAATATTATTTATAAAATTAATAATCAGCCAACTAAGAAAAGTACGCGTCCATCATATTATTATAACCATGTTGCCCTTTGTAGTATATTTTACTGTGTTGATCTCAACAATAAAGGAAAATTTAACTGAATTTTTTATCCCTGTAGTTATTTATGGAATAACTATATCTTTTTTTGGAATGGTATCATTATTAAATTATTTCATTAATAAATCAAAAAGATCGGTAGTACTATTAATTGGAGCAGTTTTGTTTATAGCTTCCGATAGTATGATTGCACTGAATAAATTTCATGAACCGAGAATAATATATCCAGTTGCAATTATGATAACATATATTTTCGCACAGTATTTGATTTATAGGTTCATGCGTAATTTAAATAAAAAATCTCAACTATTTTCTAGTATATTTTGAGTATACTGGAGATCTTTAAGGTTACGAAAATAATTATGAGAATAGAAAACGATAATGACCTAGGTATTTTCAAAAATGTAATCTGTTTTTATGATTCCCCTTTAATCTTCTTTCTGAAATATAAGAATGTAATACTGTTAGGCAATACAATACATTTTTATATATTCTTTATTTTATTTACATTCGTTAATTAAAATAGTTGGATGGACTCAGATAAAAAAGCAACAGAATTAAAAAATATTGAACCAGAAAAGCGAGACAAACGCAGGATCAATATTAAGGTTTATAATAAAGAATTAGAAAGACTTCAGATTGAGCTTGTGAAGCTTCAGGAATGGATAAAACATAAAGAACTCAAGGTTGTTGTGTTGTTTGAAGGTAGAGATGCCGCTGGAAAGGGCGGGGTAATTAAAAGAATTTCACAAAGCCTGAATCCAAGAATATGTAGGACTGTTGCATTAGGCACACCTACTAACAGGGAAAAGACCCAATGGTATTTTCAAAGATATGTTCCACATTTGCCAGCCGCTGGAGAAATGGTATTATTTGACCGAAGTTGGTATAACAGAGCAGGAGTTGAACACGTTATGGGTTTTTGCACCGAAGAAGAGTACCATGAGTTTATGAGATCTTGTCCAGATTTTGAAAGAATGTTGATCCGTTCTGGTATTATTCTAATAAAATATTGGTTTTCTGTTTCTGATGAAGAACAGGAAAGTCGTTTTAAGTCTAGGATCGACGATCAAACAAAGCGCTGGAAACTAAGCCCAATGGACTTGAAATCGCGGGATAAGTGGTTGGAATACAGTAGGGCTAAAGATGAAATGTTCAAATATACTGACACCAAACAAGCACCATGGCATGTTGTTCCTGCCGATAATAAGAAAAGAGCCCGACTTAATTGTATCAATCATTTACTTGGAATGATTGATTACAAGGAATTGGAACATGAAAAAGTAGCCCTATCTCCAAGAAATAAGGAAGGTGGATATATTCGCCCTCCGTTTTCTGATCAAACTTTTGTGCCTGAAAAATATTAGATTCGATATCTAGTTAGAGTATGTAATGGCGTAGTGACAATACGTATAAAATATAAAATAAGAAATTTTTTAAATGAAATTTTGATTTTATAACGACTATTTGAACATATCCATTCCAGGAATGTTCGGTAATCCGTCTCTTGCTGCAGCTGCCATTTCAGCTTCATTTATCGCATTAGCTTTTTCCAAAGCCTTATTTAAAGCAATTATTAGGTAATCTTCTAAGGATTCTTTTTCATTCATCAGATCATCTGATATGCTAATACTGCGTATTTCTCTATTGGCAGTTACGGTAACTTTAATTAATCCGTTGCCGGCTTCTCCATCAACTAAAACTGTATTTAAACGCACTTTTGTTTCTTCAATTTTTCGCTGAGCTTCTTTAAGCTTATCCCTCATTCCTGATAGATCTCCAAACATAATGTAAATATTTCCTTTTTAATAAAGACAAATTTAGTACTTTCGGGGCTAAAATTTAATCAAAACGAAATGAAAAAAATAATTCTTTTGTTAACGATAGTTTCACTTATTTTTACAACCTCATGCAAACAAGATAAAATGAATAATGAAGATATAAAACCTCCGGTTGCAGATAAAGTTGCCACTGAATTAGAAAAGCATGGTGATGTTAGGATAGATAATTATTACTGGATGCGATTGACCGATGAACAAAGAAATGATGATACTCCGGATGAGCCTACACAAAAAGTATTGGATTATCTAAATTCCGAGAATGATTATTTTGATAAAAAAATGGGGCATACTGAAAAATTTAGAGAAGATCTATTCCAAGAAATGAAGTCTCGAATTAAAGAAGATGATGAATCAGTACCCTATAAAGAAAACGGCTATTTTTATATAACCAGATATGAAACAGGGGGGCAATATCCTATTTATTCGCGTAAAAAGGAAACACTAGAAGCTGATGAAGAAATATTATTTGATGTCAATAAAATGGCAGAAAATTATGATTACTATGTGTTACGAGGGGTAAATGTAAGTCCAAACAACAAATTAGTTTCTTTTGGAATAGATACGGTTAGTCGAAGGGAGTATATTATTCAATTTAAGGATCTAGAAACAGGTAATATTTATCCTGAAAAAATAGAAAACTCAACGGGTTATGCCGTTTGGGCTAATGATAACAAAACAGTCTTTTACACAAAAAAAGACCCAATTACTTTACGTAGCGATAAAATTTACAAACACTTATTAGGTACTGATCCGTCCGATGATATAGAAATATTTCACGAAAAAGATGACACCTTCAGCACATTTGTATATAAAACAAAATCTAAAAAGTTTATTGTTGTAGGCTCTGGAAGCACTCTTACAGATGAATATCAGGTATTAGAAGCAGACAACCCTAATAGTAATTTACGTGTCATTCAGCCTCGTACTCGCGGATTAGAGTATGGAATTTCACATTACAACGATCATTTTTATATTCTTACTAATAAAGATGATGCGACCAATTTTAAGTTAATGCGAACCCATGAAGATAAAACTAGTGTAGAAAATTGGGAAGATGTAATCCCTCATAGAGATGAGGTCTTATTGGAAGATGTTTCAATTTTTAAAGATTATATGGTATTAGAAGAACGCAGTAATGGATTAAACAAAATTCGCATAAAACGGTGGGATGACTCAGCTGATTATTATTTACCTTTTGATGAAGAAACTTATTCGGTAGGAGTTTATAATAATCCTGAATTTGATACAGACATTATTCGTTACGGATATCAATCATTGACTACGCCATCTTCAATTATTGATTTTAATATGGCAGATAAGTCTAAAGACATTAAAAAAGAACAGGAGGTCCTTGGTGGACAATTTGACAAGAGTAATTATAAGAGCGAACGAATTTGGGCGAACGCTAGAGATGGTAAAAAAGTAGCAGTTTCATTAGTATATAGAAAAGACATTAAACTAAATGAGAATACACCACTGTTGTTATATGCCTACGGTTCTTACGGGTATACTATACCTGATAGATTTAGTTCAACACGATTAAGTTTGTTAGATAGAGGTTTTGTATATGCCCTTGCACATATTAGGGGGAGTCAGTATTTAGGAAGAGAATGGTATGAAGATGGTAAATTGTATAATAAGATAAATACATTTAATGATTTTATTGATTGTGGAAAATTTTTAATTGAGAATAAATACACCTCAGCTGATCATCAATATGCCATGGGAGGATCTGCAGGAGGGTTACTTATGGGAGCCGTTGTAAATATGAATCCTGAATTGTTTAATGGAATTGTAGCAGCAGTACCTTTTGTAGATGTTATGACTACCATGCTAGATGAAACTATTCCGTTAACTACTTCTGAGTATGATGAATGGGGAAATCCGAACGAAAAAGAGTATTATGATTATATGTTGTCTTATTCACCTTATGACAACGTTCAAAAGCAAGAATACACCAATATGTTGGTAACTACAGGGTTACATGACTCTCAAGTACAGTATTATGAGCCAGCAAAATGGGTGGCTAAATTAAGAGAATATAAAACAGATAACAACGTATTGCTTTTGCATACTAATATGGAAGCTGGCCATGGCGGAGCCTCTGGAAGATTTGAAGCACTAAAAGAAACGGCCATAGATTATGCCTTTTTATTAGATTTAGAGGATATTAAGAAATAAATTGAATTTTTATTCAAAGAACATAAGTTTCAGTTAATGGTATTAATTTGCGATAATATTTTTGATTTTTAAAAAAATATGTAAATTTGCCTGAAATTTTATATTAATAAGATTTATTAATTTATGAAAAGACATAAAGGGATAACTAATAATATATTAGAATTAGTTGGAGACACACCGCTAATTAGATTAAATAAAATTACAAAAGAGTTTGATGGTGATTTTTTAGTAAAATATGAAGCCTTTAACCCGGGGCATTCTATGAAAGATCGCATAGCTATCCATATTGTTGAAGAAGCCGAAAGAAGAGGAATTTTAAAAGAAGGAAATACAGTAATTGAAACGACATCTGGAAATACAGGTTTTAGTGTTGCTCTGGTTTGTATCATTAAAGGTTACGATTGTATTTTAGCTGTAAATTCAAAAGCTTCAACTGGCAAAATTAATATGCTTAAAGCCATGGGGGCAAAGGTTTATGTTTGCCCTGCAAATGTGAGTGCAGATGACCCTCGCTCTTATTATGAAGTAGCCAAGAGATTACATGCTGAAACGGCTGACTCAGTTTATATCAACCAATATTTTAACAAGTTAAATTCCGAAGCCCATTATTTATCAACAGGTCCTGAAATTTGGGAGCAAACTGGAGGTAAAGTTACCCATGTTGTGGTTGCAAGTGGAACGGGAGGAACTATATCTGGAGTTGGAAAATACTTAAAAGAGAAAAATTCAAAAATTAAAGTTTTAGGAGTTGATGCTTATGGTTCAATTTTAAAGAAATTTCATGAAACTTCAGTATTAGATACAAAAGAAATTTACCCATATAGAATTGAAGGTTTAGGTAAAAATTTAATTCCAACAGCGACAGATTTTGATGTTATTGACACGTTTGAAAAAGTGACTGATGAATCTGCTGCGCATAGAGCACGTGAATTGGCAATAAAAGAAGGCTTGTTTACTGGATATACAAGTGGAGCAGTTGTACAGGCTACTATTCAATATGCTCAAAAAGACGTTTTTGATAAAAATAGTGTCGTCGTAATGATATTGCCTGATCATGGATCTAGATACATGGAAAAAATTTATAGCGATGATTGGATGAAAGAGCAAGGATTTTTTGATACTGAAAAATACGCCCAGGGTGTAGTTGAGTTTATAAAATAGAATAATTTATACATTTTTTAAAGAGGCTTTTATTTTTAAAACCCTCTTTTTTTTTGAAGTTCATCCACAATAATATTGTTAAAATAGCTATATTTAGCACAGCAATATTTATAATATATGTTTAAACAGACTTGTTTACAGTTTTGATAAGCATTAAAAAAAGTAGTTACTTTGCAATCGATTAATATATATGTTGATGAAAGACTTATTTGAAAGAATTAAAAGAGATAAAGGACCTTTAGGCAAGTGGGCTAAATTAGCTGAAGGATATTACGTATTCCCTAAGTTAGAAGGGCCTATTTCTAATAGAATGGGTTTTAATGGTAAAGAAGTTATCTCCTGGAGTATTAATGATTATTTAGGTTTAGCTAGTCATCCTGATGTGATGAAAGCAGATGCCGAAGCTGCCACTGAATACGGAATGGCTTACCCTATGGGGGCAAGAATGATGTCGGGTCATACAGTTTTTCATGAGCAATTAGAGCAAGAATGTGCTGCTTTTGTAAATAAAGAATCTGCTTATTTGGTAAATTTCGGGTATCAAGGTATGGTATCTGCAATTGATGCTTTAGTTACGAAACATGATGTAATTGTTTATGATGTAGATTCTCATGCATGTATTATTGATGGGGTTCGCTTACATCATGGTAAACGATTTACCTTCATGCATAATAATATTGAAAGCTTGGAGAAAAACTTGGAGAGAGCAACTAAGGTTGCTGAGACTACTGGAGGCGGTATTTTGGTTATTTCTGAAGGAGTTTTTGGAATGCGTGGTGAACAAGGAAAACTAAAAGAAATTGTTGCACTTAAAGAAAAGTATAATTTCAGACTATTGGTTGATGATGCTCATGGTTTTGGTACTTTAGGTGAAACGGGTGCAGGTGCTGGAGAGGAACAAGGAGTTCAAGATGATATTGATGTTTATTTTGCCACATTTGCAAAATCCATGGCCGGTATAGGTGCATTTTTTGCTGCAGATGACGAGGTTATTCAATATTTGAAATATAATATGCGTTCTCAAATGTTTGCTAAGTCTCTACCAATGGCAATGGTGAAAGGAGCATTAAAGCGTTTAGATATGTTGCGTACAATGCCTGAGTTAAAGGCGAAATTATGGGAAAACGTTAATGCTTTACAATCAGGTTTAAGAAAAAATAATTTTAACATTGGTAATACTAATACTTGTGTAACACCAATATTTTTAGAGGGTGATGTACCGGAAGCTATGGCTATGGTGCATGATTTGCGTGAAAGCTATGGTATCTTTTGTTCAATAGTAATATATCCCGTTATCCCTAAAGGAATGATATTATTAAGATTGATTCCTACTGCAATGCATACCTTAGATGATGTAAATGAATCTATTGCGGCTTTTTCTGCAATAAGGGATAAACTTGAAAAAGGTATTTATAAGCGAATCGCTGCAACAATGATGTAATAATTTACCATATAATTTAAAAATCGATATTTAAGTATATCGATTTTTTTTTAGGATTATTTGTTGCTAATTTAATTTCATTCTTGCTTTCGCAGTAACAGAAATATCTTCAAAATCTTTATTCAAAAACTTATAATATCCAACAATACCTATCATTGCGGCATTATCTGTGGTGTATTCAAACTTAGGAATAAAGGTTTTCCAACCATATTTTTTTTCAGCTTCTGCCATTGCATTCCGTATGCCTGAATTTGCGGAAACTCCCCCGGCAATTGCTATTTGTTTTAATCCGGTTTGTTCTGAAGCAATTTTTAATTTATTCATTAAAATAGCTATAATGGTATATTGAATGGAAGCACAAATATCATTTAGGTTTTCCTTAATAAAATTAGAGTTCTCTTTCATTTTTTTTTGAACAAAATACAATATTGAAGTTTTTAAACCACTAAAGCTAAAGTCTAGTTTATTTTTAGTTTTAGGATGAGTAAATTCAAAAGCAGTTGGATTTCCCAATTGAGCATACTTATCAATTAATGGGCCTCCAGGATAAGACAAACCTAATATTTTGGCTGATTTATCAAAAGCTTCTCCAACAGCATCATCAATTGTTTCGCCAATAATTTCCATTGAAAAGTAATCTGTAATTTTGACAATTTGAGTATGCCCCCCACTAATGGTCAGGCATAAAAAAGGGAAAGTAGGCTTAAGTTGACTATCACATTCAATAAAATGAGCTAAGATGTGCGCTTGCATATGATTTACGGAAATAAGTGGAATATCCAGCGCTAAGGACATAGATTTTGCAAATGATGTTCCAACCAAAAGAGAACCTAGTAAACCTGGACCTTTGGTAAAAGCAATGGCATTTAAATCTTTTTTATCGATACAAGCCTTATTTAATGCTTGATGCACAACAGGAACAATGTTTTGTTGATGAGCTCTTGATGCAAGTTCGGGCACCACTCCTCCATATTCTGAATGAATATCTTGATTTGCCACAACATTAGAAAGAATTTTATCATTCATTAATACCGCCACGCTAGTGTCATCGCATGAAGATTCAATAGCTAAAATGTATATGGATTTTTTATTTGTCAAATTTTGTCATTAAGGCATAAAATTTGTGCATATAATTTATGTATTTTTAAAGTTGCAAATTTATAATAAATAAAACTATCAAAAGAGTAAAAAAAATAAGCTTAAGAATATTAGTAACGGTGTTACTTATATCAATTTTGTTGATAGTTGTTTTTTCTATTCCCTTTGTTCAAACCGGTATTGCGAGAATTGTTACCAATAAAATAAATAAACAATACGATACGAATATTGTTGTTAAGAAAGTAGATCTTTCATATTTAGGCAATATCAAATTAAAGAACATAGAAATTAATGATCACCATAATGATTCTTTAATTTATGTTGATAAGTTAACAACATCATTGTTTAGTGGTTATAAAAATGTATTAGATAATAAACTTGAGTTTAACGAAATAGATTTAGAAGGAGTACACTTATATTTAAAGACTTATAAGGACGAACGAAATGATAATTTATCCATATTCGTTGATAAATTTGAAGATAAAGATACAACAAAGAATAATTCACCGCCATTTTTGCTAAGCTCTTCACAATTACATTTAAATGATGCTAATTTTTATTTATATGATTTAAATAAACAAGATGGAGTAATTGTTTTTTATAGAGACATTAAAGGCTATGTTGATGATTTTAAAATTGAAGGGCCGGACGTTTATGCTAATATTCGAGAGGTTTCACTGAACGAAGATCATGGCATTAATGTTACTAATTTGACATCCAATTTTAAATATTCAAAAACTCAAATGTTATTTGGAAACACAAAATTGGAAACAATAAATTCTTCGATTGCGGCAGATATTGTTTTTAATTATAAAATTAAAGGACTAGCGGATTTTAATAATAAAGTAAATATAGAGGCTAATTTTGTTAGTGCGGAAGTCTCATTAATCGATCTTCATAAGTTTTATAAGGAATTAGGTGAAAATGACAAGATAAATTTTACGACTATATTAAAAGGAACATTAAATGACTTCACACTAGATAATTTAAAATTAATTTCTAATAGAAATTCAACAATTAATGGTTCTTTTCATATTAGAAATGCTGTTAATAGTGACAATGGTTTTTCATTAAATGCAAAAATTTATGATCTATCTTCTAATTATCAAAATTTAAAACAATTATTACCGAATATTTTAGGAAAAAACTTACCTACTACTTTTGGGAAACTAGGTCGATTTAATATAGCAGGACAGTCATTTATAACTAATGAAACGGTGGATGCTCAATTAACTATCAATGGCGATATAGGTAGGATCGTTTCTGATTTAAAGTTGACAAATATTAATGATATTGATAATGCTAAATATGATGGTAATGTTGAATTTATTGATCTGGATTTTGGTAAAATTGTCAATGACAGCTTAATTGGTAAAATGTCATTAGTTGCTTTGGTAGATGGTCAAGGTTTCACACTTGAAAAAATTAATACTTCGCTAAAAGGGAATGTATCAAAATACCAATACAAGGGATATACCTATAATGATATAGATGTGAATGGAATTTTTAAGAACCAGAATTTTGACGGCAGTTTAATCTCAAGGGATAAGAATTTGAAAATGAATTTTCAAGGTTTGGCAGATCTATCTTCTGACATATATAAGTTTGATTTTATTGCAGATGTAAATTATTCAGATTTTAATAAATTAAATCTCTTTAAGCGCGATTCAATGGCCGTATTAAAGGGTGTTATGGCGATGAAAGTAAATGGAAACACTCTTGATAATTTAGCGGGTGAGATTAACTTTTATAATACTTCATATACAAATCAGACTGACAATTATTTTTTTAAGAATTTTAATATTACATCAGAGTTTACGGATACAATTAGAACTATAACAATTAATTCAACTGATATTGTTGATGGACGGGTGAGAGGTAATTTTAAGTTTAATGAACTAGGAAAGCTTACAGGCAATTCTTTAGGTAGTATCTACACTAATTACAACCCTACAAATGTTACTCAAGGTCAATTTCTTGATTTTAATTTTAAAATATATAATAAGATCGTTGATGTATTTTTTCCAGAAGTAAAGTTAGGAGCCAACACTTCAATAAAAGGCAAAATTAACTCTGATAATGAGCAGTTTGAACTTATAGTTAGATCTCCCAAAGTAGAAGCATATGGAAATATAATTGAAAATATAAAACTTCAGATTGACAACAAGAACCCTCTTTACAATACTTTATTAAGTATTGATAAAATCAATACTAAATATTACAATATAGCTGAATTAAATCTAGTAAATGTGACCTTAAATGATACCTTATTTTTTCGGACAGATTTTATTGGGGGGAGAAAAATGGATGAAAAATTTAACTTAAGTTTTTATCATACTATAAATGACAATAGCAAGTCAGTACTAGGGTTGAAAAAATCTGATATTAACTTTAAGGAGAATAAATGGCTTATTAACCCTACCAACAATAAGCAGAATAAAGTTGTCTTTGATAAGGCTCTAAGCACTTTTGCTTTTGATAAAATTAAAATTATATCAAAGGATCAAGAAATAGATTTTGCAGGTGTTATAGGAGGCGAAAATAGCACTGATTTGGTATTAGATTTAAAAGATGT
>RCNB010002744.1_pt1 | contig 13107 bp, 10 predicted proteins | sample 2041321 | NCBI WGS metagenome assembly RCNB01 (sample SAMN09708232, study PRJNA481090) | Marine sediment metagenome, whole genome shotgun sequencing project. | reverse complement strand
CGTCCTGGAATTCCTTGTATTGTTATGACTGCTCACGCAACAGCACAAATTCGGGAAAAAATTCAAAAGAATGTTTTAAAATTCATTGAGAAGCCCTTTCAACTCGATGACCTAGCCAAAGTTATCATTCCTGCCCTCAATCGGGACGCTCCCGGTGGTTCTCTGGAAGGAATATCCATTGCGAATTTTATGCAGATGATCGAGATGGAGCAACAAACATGCATCTTTGAAGTGGAGGCTCCGGAAGAAGGGAAAGGCTCTTTTTATTTTGAGGAGGGTGTACTGTTTGATGCGGTTTATGGTGACATGAAAGGCCTAAAGGCCGCTCTGAAACTTATTCCGTTAGAGGATGTCAAAATCCGATTCAAGAATTTTCCAAAAGGCGCAAAAAAGATTCCAAGACGAATCAAAGAAGATTCGATGAATGTTATCATGGAGGCAATGCGCCTAAAGGATGAATCAGAGGCAGAAGAAGATTTTGATATCCAGATCATACATGATGAGTTGCCTGAATCAGGCGATGTCAATCATAAGGGTGAATTTGAGGCAGAAGAAGATTTTGATATCCAAATCATACCCGATGAGTTGCCTGAACCAGGCGGTGTTAATCATGCGGAAACCGAGGAAAGCTTTCAGGAAGTCTTTTTGACCGAAGAACCAAAGGTCTCAGAGAAATTAGAGAAGGAACCGCTATCGAAAGAAATGCGGGATGAGTTTGTTATAAACTTGAAGGGTTATATCGAGGAATTACAAATTATTAATGGATATAAGGCCATTGCCGTCATGAATTTCACTGGAGAGATTCTGGAAAGTGATTCAAAAGACCCGAATTTGGATCTGAATTATTTATGTGCGATGTTTAACGATATTTTCCTGTCCGCTCACAAAGTCTGTAAAAAAGTCGGCTTTGACGAAACCCTCGAAACTACTATTGTTACACCGAAGGGAATTGTGCTCATGCGGTGCTCCGGCACCCAGTCGAAAACGCATATTCATGTCATTGCCATCCTTGAACCGGGTGGAAATCATGCATTAATGAAAATGGAAATGGAAAGAATGATGCCTGCACTTGTCGCTGAACTCGCTTAATATAACCTGCCTCACAGTCAATCCTGGTACCGATTGAAAACTCTCATCCGAGGTAACCGTCGTTCTCATGGTAACCTCCGTCACAGTTTTTATTATAACTTTTGTGATAATCCCACCTAAATCAAGAGAAATGATGACACAGCACATGAAAGGAAACTGACAAAAACCTGAATAAGTGTTTTGCAACGTCCTGCAATATACAAAACACAATTTTTACAGGAGTCAAAGATTTGACATAGTGCCAGGTTCCAAATCCAATTTGCTCATGTTTTAATTTTCACATTTTTCAAGAAAAGGGATAAACCTGCTGCAATTATTACAAATTAATTCCTTTCAACATTTTGGCATGATTCCTGCTCGAAATTTCAATTGGGTAGCATTCTTACAATCCAGTATTGATATTTTCACTAAAAGATCAAACATGATGGAGGAGAAATAAATTTCCAAATATTTCCATAATCGAAAACAGTTGGAAACAAAACGTTATTACCTGAATTTTGCACCAAGTATCGTAGCGAGGCGCAGAAAGCCTTGTGTTTAAAGCGTAATTGGAGTGATTTTGACCCGCAAGCATATTACCTATATGGTGAGGATCAAAATCATGAAACGAGCTTTAAAGACAAAGCGCTTCAAGCCGTAGTAGATGGTTGGTGCAAGATTCAGGTATTATAAGTCGATTGGTGAGGTAACATATGGCATTTTTGCAGGTCATTCAAGGTCCACAGAGGGGCAGGATATTTGAGCTGAAGAAGTCGGGAAACGAAATTGGGCGTCAAAGAGAGACTCTTCCCTTGGCCGACGAGATGATTTCGCGTCAACACGCCCGAGTTTTTTTTCGAACCGGACGCTGGTTAATCGAGGATCTCGGCTCGGCCAACGGCACGTTCATAGATGGCATGGAGGTATCCCGGCCGATGCCGTTGTTCTCTGGCAATCAAATTCGTTGCGGGGAGACGACGCTGGAGTTCAGTGATGGCGAGACACCCGGGCAAACTACCAGGGTACACGAGGAGGAAGACGTCGACCACTTTGGTTCAACCATCGTGGCGTCCGTCCCGAGTGATGAAGATTCTGTGATCATATCGGCCAAAGAGATCGGCATAACCCCACAGACCGAAAGTCTCCGCATTATCTATGATCTGGCCACGAATACCAGCACTATTTTGAGCATCGACACACTGCTCCAGGTAACACTCGATAAAATTTTTCAGGTTATGAAGGCGGATAGTAGTTTTGCAATGTTGATCAAGGAAGACGGCAAGCTCGGGGTCAGGGCATCTAAGGCAAAGCATTCGGCCTCTCACAAACGCGTCCCGATTTCTCGTCAAGGAGGTCATCAACAAGCAGGTCGGCGTACTGGTATCCAACGCAGAACTCGACGACCGCTTCTCTTCTGACGATAGCATACACTCCCTCGGTATCCGGTCGACTATCTGTGTGCCCATCAAAGGTCGAGAACGGGTCCTTGGGATTATCCAGGTCAGTTGCAGTGTTTCCGAGCACACTTTCACCCGCAATGAGCTACGCTTATTAACGATAATAGGGTATCAGACCGGCCTTGCTGTGGACAACCTTCGATTGTATAAGTCCCTGGTGCAAAGTGAGCGAATGGCCGCCATGGGTGAAACGGTCGCCTTCCTGTCGCATGATATCAAAAATATTCTCCAGGCACTTGGCGGTGGGATGGACCTCGTGGACTTCGGGTTACAGCAGATGAGTATCGAAAAGGCCAAGGATGCCTGGCCGATCGTGCAGCGTGCCCTTCGACAGATAAACCAACTCGTGTTGAATATGCTCGCATTTAGCAAAGAACGTGAACCGATATTGCAGTCAGTCAACATCAACAGTATTATCGAGGAAATAGTCGAGTTGGAGAAGATTGGGGTCGACGAGCGAGGCGTCATCTTGGGGACGGACCTGCATCATGTGTCACCTATCCAGGCTGAGAAATCGGGGCTGCAACAGGCCCTACTCAATCTTATTTCAAATGCTCTCGAAGTCGTACCGGATAAATCAGGCGTAGTCACTGTTAGCAGCCGGTTGGATAGGGCCAATAACAATGTCATCATAGTGGTGAGCGATAACGGGGGCGGCATAGAGAGCGAACAGTTAAAAAAAATCTTCACGCCCTTCTTTTCAAGCAAGGGACAGAAGGGTACTGGCCTGGGCCTGGCGGTTACCCACAAGGTAATCAAAGAGCACGGTGGGAACATCCAAGTTACTTCCAAGGTCAACATGGGCACTAAATTCACCATTACCCTGCCCACCGGAAACGACGACACCAAACAAACCAACGTCCAGCCAAAGAAATAAGTATAGTGTCCCCGGAATTCCCGTAAATTTGTCACGTACTATTTAAGCGGATAATGGCATTCAAATGACCGGTTGCCATCTCTGACAGTTTTCGGGGCCTCCGTCTTACACAACTGCTTTGCTCTGGAGCAGCGGGGACGAAGGCTGCAGGCGGAAGGCGGGTCAATGGGGTTGGGGTCGGTGATTCCCAAATGGGTTTCCGGCAGACCGAGCCGGGGATCAGGGGTTAACACCGAGTCAAGCAGTTAATGGGTGACCCCATTTCTGATATTTTCTGAATTAACTTCAATTTCAAGCCGTGTCCTAATTCGGCGGATGTTCCGCCAAATCCCAAAACAGTCCGGTCATTAGCCGAAGCCCTTCCCGGGCTATGGGAGCCAGAAGATGTTCGTCGGGAGCGTGCTGGGAACAGCCGCCATAAGAATGAGGCACCCAGATGGTCGGCAGACCTAAAATGTCGCTGAATGCATCGTTGGGCAGGGTTCCCCCGAGATTGGGCAGAAAAGCCGGTTTGCAGCTGGTTTCTTCAAAGGAGTGCAACGCCCATTTAACCCAGGGATTGTCCGGCTCAAGCCGGGTAGCCATGCCGTAAGTGTTGCGGACTTCTGTTATCCGGACTTGTTCAAAGCCATGCTCGTCGAGATGGTTTCTAACCGCCGCAATGAATTGCCGGGGCCGACTTCCCGCCACGAAGCGGATGTGGCAGCGGGCCCAGGCACTGGGCGGTATGGCATGCACGGGATTGGCCGGGTTGCCGGATTCAAGGGCGATAACATCAAGGGTATTCCAGCCATAAACCTTTTCGGCCAGGCTCAGCCCCGGCTCCCCCCAATCCGGATCAATCCCGGGTCCTTTCTCGCCGGTCACCTCCAACTCCGCCAGCGCCTGTCGAATCGTCTCGGGTATGCCCGCCGGTTTGAGTTCTTCCACCAGAATCCGGCCCCGGGCATCCACCATTGAACTGATGGCATGGGCCAAAATAATTGCGGGATTTGCCAGCAGGCCTCCCCAGTTGCCAGAGTGGTGCCCTCCCTCTCGCAGTTCAAGATGAAGATCGAAATTGAACACACCCCGGCTGCCGCCGAAGATGGTGGGCTTGCTCGGATCGATGCGAGGGCCGTCCGAAGCGATGAGCACATCAGCCCTCAAAGACTCCTTCTCGCGGGCGCAGATTTCATGCAGCCCGGGAGAGCCCTGCTCTTCTCCCATTTCGATTAAAACCTTGACGTTGAAGCCCAGCCGGCCATGCTCTGTCAAGAGGCAGTCCAAGGCGGCAAGATTGATGGTGTGCTGACCTTTATTGTCGGCCGCACCACGACCGTACCAGCGCTCACCTTCTTTAGTCAGATGCCATGGATGAAGCCCTTTCCTCCAGCGCTCTTCCATGCCCCAGACTGTGTCGCCGTGGCCGTATGTAAGAACTGTAGGCAGTGTGTCCTCCTCGATCCGCTGCGCGATCAAAAAAGGCATCCGGCTGTTGACGGGGTTGTCGACAATCCGAATGCCAAATCCCATTTTCTCCAGATAGGGCTGCATGTCCTCGGTCAAATAATCTTTCATCTCAGACACGCGGTCTTCGTTCTGACTTTCCGTCGGGTATGCTACGCGGCGGGCAAGATCTTTGAAGAAAGATCCGTCATCAAAATAGGCTTCCGCTCGGCCAATCGCTGTGTCTCGGCTCATTTCTTTTCTTCTTATAAAGATTCGGGGTGGTGGCATTCAACCATTCGATCGGCCTCAATGTAAGGTCTGGGTGCGGAGGTCTGGCAGAGTTCGTTTGCTTTGGGGCAGCGGGGATGAAATGTACATCCAGATGGTGGGTCAATGGGGTTGGGGTAGGTGATCCCCAAATGGGTTTCCGGCAGGCCGAGCCGGGGATCCGGGGTTAATACCGAGTCAAGCAGGGCCTGGGTATAGGGATGGTGGGGTCGCTTGAACAAGTCCAGGGTGGGCGCCTCTTCAACGATGCGACCCAGATACATGACCGCAACCCGCGAGGCAATGTGTTCAACGACGGCCAGATTGTGGCTGATGACAAGGTAGGTGAGACCTAATTCCTTTCGAAGGTCGATAAGCAGGTTGAGGATTTGGGACTGGACGGAGACATCCAGCGCCGAGGTGGGCTCATCACAAATGACAATCTCGGGTCGCATGATAAGGGCGCGGGCAATGGCCACCCGTTGCCGCTGTCCGCCTGAAAGTTGATTGGGATAGCTGTGCTTCAATCGGGCAGGCAATCCCACGATGTCCATGATTTCGTCAACCTTTTTTTCCCAATCGGCCCGTCCGCCGACTTTGTGGACTCTCAGGGGCAGTGAAATGATGGAACCGATGGATTTGCGCGGATTGAGAGAGGAATAGGGGTCTTGAAAGATCGGTTGAACACGCCGTGTCATCTCACGGCGAGCAACGCGCGAAATGGAATTGCCATCCAGCAGGATGTGTCCGTCTGTGGCTGATTCCAAGCCCAGTATAATCTTAGCCACCGTACTCTTGCCACATCCCGATTCACCCACCAAACCCAGGACGGAACCCTCCTCCACCTCCAAGCTCACACCGTTGACGGCATGGAGGGGAAGCTTGCCCTTAAATGCGCCGGCGCTGACCCTATAGGTTTTGGTCACGTCTTGGATTTGTAATACCATGTGCGTCATTCTGATTGACCCCCAGACAGGTTCTGGGCACAAACCTCGGGGCTCAGCAGACACCGATAAGCGCGGCCTTTCGAGACTTCCCGTAGGTCCACCAGCCGGGCAGAACAGTCATCAAAGGCATAGACGCATCGGTTGCGAAATACGCAGCCGTGCTGTTCGCCGATGGGGGTGGGTACCATACCGGAAATGGAACCGAGGTGCTCCCCGGGCTTGGTTTTACCCGGAATGGGAAGAGATGCGAGGAGTCCCTGGGTGTAAGGATGGAGCGGATTTTCAAACAGGGACGTGGCATCGCCCGTTTCGACAACCAAACCACAATACATGACAGCTACCCGGTGAGCGACTCGAGCGACCACACCAAGATCGTGGGTGATCAGGATGAGACCCATCTCAAATTCTTGTTGTAACGAGGCCAACAGGGCGAGAATTTGGGCTTGAATGGTTACATCCAGCGCCGTTGTGGGCTCATCGGCAATAATCAGCGGCGGTCCGCACATAAGGCCCATGGCGATCATCACCCGCTGTCTCAGGCCTCCCGAAAGCTGATGGGGGTATTGTTTGAGGCGCGATGCAGCGGCGGTGATGCCGACCTTTTCCAGCAGAAAAACCGCTCGGTCCCTGGCGTCACTTCGTGAGACTTTTTGGTGTCTCAAGAGGGCTTCCTCCAGTTGATTGCCGATCGTGTAACATGGGTTGAGCGAGGTCATGGGCTCTTGAAAGATCATGGCCATTCTGCTGCCCCTGATATCTGCCATTTTGCGTTCGTTGGTTGACGTCAAATCTACATCGTTAAGGACCAGCTTTTCGGCGTGCCAGCGTGCCTTTTTGGGCAGGAGATTCATAATGGCCAAAACGCTCAATGACTTGCCACATCCCGACTCACCCACCAGTGATAGCGTTTGGCCGCGATTGACCGAAAAGCTCACATTCCTGACGGCGTGAAGCGTGCCTGCAGCCAGGGGAATGTCCACATGAAGACCTTTGACTTCCAATAGCGCGTCCATTACCGACTCTCCGGTGCAGTAACGTCGCGGATGCCGTCACCGAGTAGATTGATGGAAAGGACCAGGATAAAGATGGCCATGCCCGGAATGGTAATCATCCAGGGACTGAAAAGCATAAATTCTTTGGCCTCGGAGACCATCAGCCCCCATGAAGGCAGTGGCGGCTGAACACCCATACCCAGGAAGGACAAAGCAGCCTCAATGAGAATGGCCCGCGTCACCTCCAGTGTGGCCACGACGATGAGGTTGTTGAGGATGTTGGGCAAAACCTCGGTCAGGAGAATCCTAAATGTGGAACAGCCAGCCGCCTTGGCCGCGCTCACATAATCCACCGAACGTAACTGCTGGGTGGAAGCGCGCATCACCAGGACAAACCGATTCCAGATCATCAAACCGAGTACGAGAATCACAATTCCCAGCGAACCGCCTCTCAAGGCGACAACGGCCAGGGCGACCAGCATGATGGGCAGGGCCAGCCGGGTTGTGAGAATGGCATTGACCACCATATCCACCCGTCCGCCAAAGTACCCGGCAGCCACTCCCAATGTGGTCCCAATCACACCGCAAATGAGCATGGCCGCCACGCCGATTAACAGGGAGATCCGGGCTCCGTACATCAGGCGGCTGAGATAGTCCCGCCCGAGGTTGTCCGTACCCAATGGGTGTTCCCAAGAGCCATCCTCATGCCAGATGGGATTGATGAGCCGACGGGACAAATCCTGATCATACGGATCATGAGGGGCCAGAACGGGCGCCAACAGAGCAACGGCAACGATGAGCACCAGCACGATGCCACCAAACATGAAACCGCGGTGGCGCAACATCTGCCGCCGAATCATTTGCCCCGGGGTTGGGAAATCGATTTCTTTGAAGGGGCTGAGGGATGGGTTTTCCATGCGCAAACTCACTTCGCCCGTATTCGGGGATCCAAAAACGCATTCAGGAGGTCTGCGAACAAGGTCATCATCACATAAATCACCGAAAACAAGAGCACGATAGCTTGAACCACCGGAAGGTCGGTCCTTTCTATGGAACGGACTGCCAGAAACCCGACACCTTGCACGGCAAAAACGATCTCGATGACAAAAGCGCCACCGAGCATATAGCCGAACTGGACAAAGGCCAGGGATACCACCGGGATGATGGCATTTCGCAATGCGTGTTTAAACAGAACGGGAAACCACCGAAGTCCCTTTGCCCGGGCTGTCCGGATATAATCCGAAGACAGGACTTCGAGCATTCCGGTCCGCGTCAGACGCATCAGGGATGGGACCGCATAGTAGCCCAGGGCAATTGCAGGCATAATGAAGTGTTTCCAGGTCGAACTTCCAGAGATGGGGAGTATTCGTAACATCACCCCACAGACAATGATCAGGATCAAGCCAAAAAAGAAGTTAGGCATGGCCTGTCCCAGAACCGAAATGGTCAGGGCGAGTCGGTCAATCCAGGTGTTGGGCCGGATAGCAGCGATAACGCCCAAGGGGATCGCCAAACAAACGGCAAACACGAACGCACATACCCCCAGGGTCATGGTCACACCGATCCTGCCGCCAATCACGTCCTTTACCGGTTGATTGAAATATGGAGATTCACCGAAATCACCACTGATCGCTCGCCGAAGCCAGTCTGCATATTGGACAAGAATGGGTCGATCCAGGCCGTACTTCTCCCCAATGAACCTGATCTCCTCGGGCGTGGCGTCGGCGCCGGCCAGTGCGCCTGCCGGGTCGCCCGAGAGGTTCAAGAGCATAAAGCTAATGAAGGAGACCGTGATTGCCACCCCCAGGGCGAGCAGCAAACGCTTTAGGGTATAAACAAGCAAGAATGGAACTCCGGTTATTCAGTATGGTAGTGGACGCGGCCCCGTAAGGGGCAGCGTCTTTTAAGTGAGTCTATTTCCACTTGGATAGGAAAAACCGCGGTACTGCATCCGGCTGGGGCTTAAAATCCAGATCCTTGTTAAAGGCATAGTTGGACACCCATGTAAAAAGAGGAAGGATATACGCCTGTTCCGCAATACGTTCCAACGCTTTTTTGTAAACCGCCCTGCGTGCGTCCACATCGATGGTCGTGTCACCCTCCTCAAGCCAGTCCCTTACCTGTTGATCTCTGGCAAAATCGACTTTTGAAAACTTGAAATGGCGACCGGTAATATTGGATATGTCATTGACGCCATAGGACCCCCAAGTGGTGAAGTTAAAAGCCGTTTTATTGCCATAGACCATTTTTCTAAGTGCAGAGTACTTCAGGTACTTGAGGTTGGCCTTGATACCGACAGCCCTGAGATACCCGATCATTGCCTCTGCGTAGGGTCGATTGCGATAGCCAGTGAGGTCAATCTCAAATCCGTTGGGATATCCCGCCTCGGCCAGTAGTTTTTTGGCCTTCTCCGGATTGTAGTCATATTGCATGACGTCCTGGGTGCATCCAAACTGGGTCGGAAAACAGTGGGAATGAATGACCCGGGACTGGCCACCCACCAGGTTCCGGGAAATGGCCTCCCGATCAATGGCATGGCAGACGGCTCGACGAACTTTGAGTTTCTTGAACGGGTTTTCGCCCGTGCGGCCTGCGGCATCCATGACAATCCAACCAATCCGCATGGTTTCCGCAAGAATCACATTGATATCGCGCATATCGGCCAGTTTTTCGGCCTGATCCTTAGGAACCTGGTAAATCCAATCCAGACCCCCTGTCATCAATTCGGCGACCATGGTGGTCACTTCAGGGATCGTCCGCTGGACAAGCTTGCCAATGGAGGGCTGACCTTTGGGGCTGTCTTTGAAGTAGTCTTTGTTTTTCTCGAATACGATCCTTTTACCCACCTCGTTCTTGACCACCTTATAGGGTCCGGTGCCGACAGGTTTGAGACCAAATCCCTTGGGTCCGACCTTGGCATAGTAGTCATTGGGATAGATCGGGATGTTGCCGGCCAGATACTCAAGCGCGGAAGGAAAAGGATTTTTCAGATACAGTCTGACCTTATAGGGACCCAATTTCTCGGCCTTCTCAATCCAATTCACGTTGCGCTGCACGAGCACCTTGTTGTCCGGATTGGTCACATAGTTGATGGTATAGACCACGTCATCCGCATCGAATTTTTCCCCGTTGTGGAAGACAATACCCTTTCGGAGCTCGAATTCCATGGTGGTGGTGTCCACCCATTTATAGGACTTGGCGAGCAGGGGTTTGTATTCATAGGTCTCCGGGTCCCGATACAGCAAGTCATCGCAAATCTGGCGGCTGACAATCATGCCTTCCCTTGCCGTATTGAAGTAGCGATCTAGAGTCTCAAGTTCTTTTTTCCAGGAAAAATAGAGGGTGTCATCGGACTTCCCCGCTAATGCGGGCAGTTCAGCCAACACCATCGCCGATAATGTGAACAAGGCTACAAAATAAATTCGCAATGTCTGTCTCGTCATAATTACTACCTCCTTTTTTTAGTTCGATCCGATCATCGTAAGGCTGCCGATGCAGCATCGGCAATACCCTTTCACCCTTCAAAGAACCCAGTGACACTTAAAGGTTACACGGTACGAAACCATTGTTACATAGATGTCATTTGTGAACTAAATATTTCAAATACCACAACAGTTTTTATACTGTCAACAAAAAAATATGATGCCACGGAAACCTCATGGATTCCTCCTGCAATTAAGGGTGGCCCATAAGATACCGTCTGATGGTTTCGTAAAAAACCTCCACCCCTATTACCAATACCGTTTCATCGATATCAAAATAGGGAGAATGCAGTGAATGGACGATTCCACGCTTTTCATTGGAGCATCCCAGGCGCATGATAGCGCTGGGCCGCTCAAGGGTGAAATAAACAAAATCTTCCGATCCCATGATCGGCGGAAGATAACTGACGTTTTCAGGCCCCAGAACCTGAATCGAAGCGTCATAAAGCGATTCTGCTACCACTCGATCATTGATTAAGATGGGTACGCCGTTATGGATTTGAAATTGGCACTGAACACCAAAGGTTTTTTCCAGACCGGAAACGATATCGTGCAACCTGCGGATTGTCTGGTCTCTTACCCTGGCTGATAAAGCGCGGATGCTGCCCTCCAGCAAAGCCGTTTCCGGAATGACATTTGAGGCATTTCCGGCCACAAATTTTCCGACAGTGATCACCGCCGCTTCAGTGGGTTTAGTATTGCGGCTGACAATCGATTGTATGTGGTTCACAAAAAGGCTACCGGCAACGACGGGGTCCACACACTCTTCCGGCCTTGCGCCATGGCCCCCTTTGCCGGTTATCAGCAACACAAAGCGGTCTGCAGAGGCATACCCGATACTGCGAAAAATACCGACTTTCCCCACCGGCAAATCGGGAGACATATGGCCGGCAATCACACGATCGACGCGGGGGTTTTCCAGAACACATCTGGCAATCATCGCTTTGGCACCTGCCCCGCGTTCCTCCGCCGGCTGGTAAATAAATTTCACGTTGCCTTTAATTTTGGAAGCAAGGCCTGAATCGACGATTTTCTTGGCGACACCAAGCATAATCGCTGTATTGGCATCATGACCGCAGGCGTGCATAGCCTCATCGTTTGAAGATTTATAAGCAGCAGAGTTCAATTCCTTAATTGGCAGTGCATCAATGTCAGCCCTGAGGCCCAGGGTCGGTTGTCCCATTACTCCTTTTATCATACCGATTGCGCCGGTCATATCATCATATAAAAACACGTCAATGCCGATCGACTTGAGGATTTCCGCAATTTTTTCTGTGGTACGATATTCCTGGTGAGAGGTTTCAGGATACATATGAAAATGACGCCTGACTTCAACAAGCCAGTCTAACAGTTCAGGATCGCTGGAAAACATACAATTTCCTCCTATAATGGTAAATGTGAGCAGCCGCAACGAATACGTTGATTTTTGATTGACTAAGAGTGAAGGTTTCTTTAGGATTAGAAAAAACTATTTCAAAGAATAAATAAATGCAACAATAATTTCGTTTCCCATGACAGCCCAGGATTTAATTGATAAAATACGTTCGCTTAAAAAGCTAACGCCCAGCGAGGCTAAAATTTCCGAGTATTTCTCACGCAATTACGCAGAAATTGTTTTTGAAAACGTCACTTCCCTTAGCCAAAAAACCAGCGTGAGCAAAGCAACTGTGGTTCGATTTATTTCCAAGCTTGGGTATCATAAATTCAGCGCCTTTCGCAGTGAGCTCCGGCATAGTGCATTGTTGGAGCGCAAGCCCCTTCCGACCCGATATACATTAAAGAAAGAACAGTTAAAAAATGATGGTGTGGATATTCTGGGGCGTAATTTTTCAGATATCATGAAGAATCTGCAGGATACACACCTTCTTATTGACCAGAAAACTTTTATGGAGGCAGCACGGACCATTGTTGAACCGGGAACGAACTTGTATATTACTGGCCAGCGGACGTCATATGCCATGGCATATGTGTTTCACATCATGATCAAAAGGATTCGCCCCAATTCATTTCTACTCGGTCCGCAGACGACAATGCTGCCGGATCTGCTGATGGATATTAATTCGCGCGATGTCCTTTTTGCGATTTTCCGTCACCCGTATGCCAAGCAGACTTTAAGAATTGCAAGGCGGTTTTCCGATCAAGGCGCACGTATTATTCTGTTGACCGATAGTGAATTTTCTCCCCTCGCTGACCTGGCCCATATCCAGATCGTTGTCGCTTCGGAGGGGTTTTCTATTTTTCAAAGCTGTACCGCTGTTACAGCCGTGCTGGAAACTTTAAGCATCGCGGCACTTAGATTTTGCGATAAAACCATTTACAATCGGTTAGAGAATGCCGAAAAGCTATTTAGAGATTTTGAGTTATTTTGTCCCGGCAAAAGCTTTGATACAGCAGGTATTGAATACTTGAAAGCCTTCCGGGAAAAAGACAAATCATAGAGGTAGCAGTTACGCGCAATGTGCCATCCCTCCCTGTCTGCCGTGGAGGCACAGGCAGGAATATCTCAAAACCGTGCAGTTTTCATCAGTTAACCTTGAACCCCTGGCCCAGACCTGGCTTTCCTCTCCCGTTGCGTAGAAACTCCTG